>Ga0307372_10009569_pt1 | contig 13321 bp, 7 predicted proteins | sample OX1MG_FD_202533 | JGI IMG/M metagenome (GOLD analysis project Ga0307372, IMG submission 202533) | Soil microbial communities from Risofladan, Vaasa, Finland - OX-1 | ecosystem: Environmental > Terrestrial > Soil > Coastal area > Acid sulfate soil | place: Finland: Risofladan, Vaasa | collected...
GATTCGCCGGAAGCTGCCGCTGTACGGCGCTCTTCCCCCCTCGGGCGAAGAAGCTGTTCCATGAAGCGGTGCTGGCGGAAATCTTGCAGGAGCGGGCCGTCTCAAGTCGAGGGCGCCGTAACCCCCGCGGGGTGAAGCGCAAAATGAGCAACTTCCCGCTGCGCCCGCGAGGGCCTTGCCATGTTCGCGTCGAGGTCCCAGGATGCATCATAATCATAAAGTGAACAGTATTAGCCTTAACGCGGATTATTCATGAAGCGTTGAAGTGTCGTCAGGAGGGCGGGGTTGAAACCCAGCCCTCCTGTCCTCGCAGGCAAAATTCGTGATTAATCCAGGTCAGGACCTGGTCGGAAACTCCCCCTTCACTGGGCCAGACTCCCCTGGGCCGCCGGCCAAAGACCTGTTCATGCAGCTTGACAGCGGCTCGCAGATGCTCAACAGCGTCTTCGGGATGCTGGTAAACGCGGTAATGAACTTTGTCGTAAAGCTCGCGCAGCCCGGGAAAGCGATTCACCAGATTTTTCAGATTCAGTTGAAAAGAAAACTCGATCAGCTTTCCACGTTCCGCGGGAGAAAGTCTTTCCACGGGCTTGAAGGCCAGTTCGAAAGCTTGCTCGCGCACCTCATCTCGGGCATACTCTTGAAGTTGGGAAACGAGGGATGGGACAAGGTTGAAGGTCGCATGAAATTCGGGAAATTCCTTCAGCATGGCGACCATCCCATACCTTCAGGGCCTGGAGCCGTACCCAGGGCATGGCATAGGTCCCTTCTGCCATGTCCCTGTAGCAGGGCTGATGCACATGCCAGAGCAGCATGAGATGGGTTTGCCGGGTTGACAGGGCCGGATGATCTTCCTCGCGGCATTTAAGCGCGATGGACCCGGACCAGCACGCCTGGCCCGCGCAAACCGGGTCCCTGTTCGGGGCGTCAAAGGATTGAGTCCCCTGGAAAAACTTTGATGAGGATCCTGACTCGCTACATACTGAAGGAAGTCTTTGCGCATTGTTCGCTGGGACTGCTGGTATTTACCTTCGTTCTCTATGTTCGGCCGCTCAGCCATGTGCTTGAGATCGTGGCCAGGAGAAATCTTCCCGCCTCTGAAATTATTTCCATTTTTTTGCTGCCGATTCCAAGCATTCTAGTCATTACCATACCCATGGCGGTCCTGCTGGGCACACTGATCGGCCTCAGCCGAATGGCGGCGGACAGTGAAACAATCGCCATCCGGGCCACGGGCATCGGCAAAGGGCAATTTGTGCGTCCCGTCATGATTTTTGCCCTGAGCGGATGGGCGCTGGCTTCCTGGATGAGCTTGTTTCTGGCGCCAGCCGCCGTTCGAAAGCTGGACCGTTCGGAGGCAACTCTGGCTGCTGCTCAAGCCAATTACGAGATACAACCTCGCGTCTTCATCGAGCAATTTCCCCACCTCCTTTTGTATTTGGAGGATATCGCCAGCTCCAGTACCCAGTGGCGGGGGGTCTTTATTGCAGACCGCGGCCAACGCGGCGAAGTTAACATTACGCTGGCGAAAACGGGCCGCCTTGTCAATGAGGAGGCTTCCGGCCGTATCATGCTTCACCTTGAAGACGGGGCGACCCATGAATTTGACCCGCAGCACCCGCAGCAATACTCCGTCATCTCATTTCAAAACACGGATATCCCCATTGCCAGGCCCGGAGCGCAGGCTTCGCGACACCCCGCGCCTTCCATGGTTTCGCCCATGACGCTCCTGACCAACCTGCGCACACCCAACGGAAGCCGGGCTGCCCTGGTTGAACTCAATTATCGGCTGGCATTGCCTGTTGCGTGCCTGGTGCTGGCGCTGGTGGCCCTGCCGATCGGGCTGATAACCCGCAAGGGAGGCAGGGCCTTCGGTCTCATGCTGAGCATCCTGCTGGTGTTTATCTACTACATGCTTATGGCGTCCGGGCTGAACCTTGCCAAGGAGGGGCGGCTTAACCCGGTCATCGGCCTATGGATGGCAAACGCGGTTTTTGCTGTAACCGGCCTGCTGATGTTGCGCCAGAGCAACCGGGTGCGGACAGGAGTGGACTTTCTTCACGCCGGGCTTGAGAAAATCGGCCATCGGCTTGAGCGTTTCCACATGGGAAGCCGCAAACGCGGTCTCGAAAAGAAAGGGGTGCGGCCGCGGGAATTCGGGACGAGGGCTTTCCAGATTCTCGATATCTACGTACTTCGAAGCTGGCTGTTTTATCTGGCGGTTTTGCTGGTTACTTTCACCGGGATTTACATGATCTTTGATTTTTTCCAGCTTCTGGGCGACGTGGTGCGCAACCAGGTCCCGCCCCATATTGTCCTTGAGTATTACTGGTATCTGACGCCGCAAATTGTCTACCTGATGCTCCCCTTGAGCATTCTGGTTGCAACCCTTGCCAGCCTTGGGCTTCTGACCAAATCAAACGAAGTCACTGCCATCAAATCCGCGGGAATCAGCCTCTACAGAATCTCCATGCCCATTCTGGTGGCTGCAGGCATCTTGAGCGGAAGCATGTTCCTGCTGGGCAATAACTACCTGCCCGAAACCAACCAGCAACAGGACGCTTTGCGGAACCAAATCAAGGGCAAGCCTGCCCAGACCATGTACCGGCCCGACCGGCAGTGGATTTCCGGGAAGTCCAGTAAGATTTACAATTACCGTTTTTTCGATCCGAACCAGAACGTTTTTGCCAATCTTTCAGTTTTTGAAATCGGGCCCCACGCCTTTCGCCTCAAGAGGCGCATTTATGCCGCCAGAGCTTTCTGGGAACCGCACATCCGCCAGTGGGTCCTTGAAAACGGCTGGATGCGGGACTTTTCGGATGGCCGGGTCACCGGTTACCAGTCTTTTTCAGTGCATACTTTCACGGAACTCGATGAAGCCCCGTCCTATTTCAAGAAGGAAGTCAAACCCTCGGAGCAGATGAGCGTGCTTGAATTGCGCCGGTATATCCAGGGCCTCAAGCAGAGCGGGTTTGACGTGGTGCGGCTCTCGGTCGCGTTCTACCGAAAGTTTTCCTATCCGCTCATCGCTTTTGTCGTGACCCTGATTGCCATTCCTTTTTCCTTCTCCACCGGCAGCCGGGGCGCCCTGGCCGGGATCGCGCTCAGCATCGGCATTGCCATCGTGTATTGGTCGGTGTCAAGCTTGTTTGAAGCGATGGGCAACCTGAGCCAGTTGCCTCCAGCCGTGGCCGCATGGTCGCCCGACGTGCTGTTTACGCTGGGAGGGATTTATTTTCTGATGCGGATCAAGACCTGATTGCCGCTTTTTGTTTTGGCGGCGCGCGCTGCCAAAGCCCGGATCCAATTTGTTTCTGGTCCATGTCGGCGCGCCGACATGGCGCCGCCAGCCCACCCCAACATCCCCTGGCGGGTCCTATTCTGGAGGACCCATGGTCGTGCCAGGCGGCCAATCGCAGAGAACGTGCAACTCGCCATCATTGCGTGATGGGTAGTTGCCTTGGATGGCATTGAATAGGCTGGTATTGCCTTGGCTGGCACTTGACAGCGCGTTTCTGCAATGATATAAAACCCACGTCAGTCCAAAGCATTATTACCGCATGCGCATCCACGCCGGGGTCAGGTCGCGTCGGCATACCCGCACAGCAAGCGACATGGCCGGAGAGGAGGCGAAGAAGTTCTTCACGCGCTGTCCGCACGGGTTCCACCAAACTCTGCCACCCGGTCAAAAGACTGCTTCCTGGCAGGACCAATAAGGGTTCAGCAAGGTTCCAACTTAAAAAACAGGAGGGGGAAGATCATGTTAAAGCGAAAGCGGAGCGCAGGCTTTTGGTTTGGCCTCAGCGCAATAGTTTTGTGGTTTGCGGCGGGGACCATCGCCCGCGCACAAATCGCGGACCACGTCGCGGGACTTTGGCACTTGGACGGAAACCTGCTTGACAGTTCCGGGAACAACAACAACGGAACGGCTGTCGGCGGCGCAACGTTTACCAATCACTTCAAGTTCGGCGATCCGGGAATGATGGACGCCGTCAGCTTTAATGGTTCGGACGGATACGTGGATGTAGGCAACTTGCCCTCACTCGACATAACCGATCACCTTACCCTGGAAGCCTGGATTAAGCCCAATAACTTCTTCAAACCTTCGGGGCAGGGCGACGGGAACATCTACATCATTTCCAAGGACACCTCGGGGGGACGGAGTTACGGGCTTGGCGTAAGCGACCCGGCTAACGGCGGCACAGTCAGTTGCGGCGCGCCCGGTGCCCATGCCTTCATGATCGTGTTCACCACCGGCGGTGTCAACATCGCCTGTGCGGAAAAACCGCTGACCCTGGGTGTCTGGCATCATCTGGCAGGCGCCTACGACTCGACCTCTGGGATAGCCAAGATTTACGTCGATGGCGTGCTGGACGGGACCGCGTCCGGCAGCGGAACGATCAATGTTGGTACCGCCGATGTCCAGCTCGGCGCGCGCCAGTACCCAGGCTACAGGGCCTTCTTCAACGGGACCATTGATGAAGCCCGCATTTGGGACCGCGCGCTCAGCGACAATGAAATTATGTCCAGCGCCCAGGCGGGTTTGCGGGCCGACTGGCACTTTGATGAGAATTCCGGAACGCTGACAGCCGACTCCAGCGGCTACGGCAATACAGGCACGCTTCACGACGCGCTCTGGGGGCCGACCAGCCCTAGCCCCAGCTTCTTCAGCAACCTCACTTTTGACGGCGACGACTACGTGGAGGCTGACAACAGCACCAGCCTGAACCTCTTTGCCAACATCACCGTGGATGCCTGGATATATCCCACAAGTGGTGGCCAGTACTACACATCGATCGTGAGCAAAGGCAACGTGGGGAGCTACGCAGAGTCGTACGCACTGTTCCTCGACCCCAATAACACCATCGGGTTCCTCGTGAACAGCACTGGAACTTCCGGGGGACGTGGATTGGTCTTTGGGAGCACCCCCCTCGCGCTGAATACTTGGACTCACGTCGCGGGCACGTATAACGGCTCGCAGGTCTGTGTCTTCGTCAACGGCTCTGCCGACGGATGCGTATCGCACGCCGGTCCCGTTTGGCAGACCGCCGACCCTGTTTTAATCGGCGAATCCTACAGGGAAGGTTCAGGGTTAAATACCAGCTTCTTTGAAGGAAAAATCGACGAAGTCCACATCTGGGCGCGGGCGCTCAGCCAGCCGGAGCTTGCCTTCATGGCCGCCACTCTCACAAAGGGTGAGCTATTCGTGCCCGAGGAAATCAGCCAGGTGTTTGGTTCGGTGCTTGGTTCCGGAGCGGTCTTCACTTCCGACTGGCACGTCGGCGACACACCCGTAAGTTCAAACGCCATCGTGCTGGGCTTCATCGTTCCGGACGATTCCGGCACGACCCTTGGCATGGTGGGCACGAGCAAAAACTACTCAACGCCAGTTGCCGGGGCCAGACTCATGGGATCACAAAATGGAATGCCCAGCCTGTGGACGCTGATTACTGCGGAGCGAGATAATGCCGATGCGAATACCCTGCACCTCCTGACCCCGCTCAGCCCCAGCGGCACCAAGCTCGGGATGAACGTTCAATGGTCAGCGCCGTAGGGTGTGCTGGGCCCGTTTTATAACAAAAAAGGGAGGGCCGCTCGCGGCCCTCCCTTCAACTTGACGAGTCGTATTTTCAGACTACTTCCGGGCGCAACATAAAGCACTGCATTATGATTTGTTCCAGAACACTCTTATCGCCCGCTCAGGCGGTGGTATAGGTTTCTGCGGAAGCGCTCTCTTTTGCCGCCTCCCGTAGCGCCGACTGTGCGGCTGCCAGCCGGGCGATGGGAACGCGATACGGCGAGCAGCTCACATAATCCAATCCGGCGTCCGCGCAGACCTGGATCGAGGACGGATCGCCTCCGTGCTCGCCGCAGATCCCGACCTTTAGGTTTGGACGCGTCTTGCGCCCTTCTGAAGTTCCAATCTTCAGCAGGCGCCCCACCCGCTTCGGGTCCAGCACCGCAAAGGGATCGGCCGGCCAGATCTTCTGCTTCACGTAAGCGTTGATGATCTTGCCGCAGTCATCGCGCGAAAGGCCGAACGTGGTTTGAGTCAGGTCATTGGTGCCGAAACTGAAGAACTCCGCCTCGCCGGCAATTTCGCCCGCCGAAAGGGCCGCAGCGGGCAGCTCAATCATGGTCCCGACCAGATATTCCACCTTGACTCCCTTTTTGGCGAAAACCTCCCCGGCAACCCGGTTGACGATTTCCTTCTGCAGAATCAGCTCCCTGACTTCACCGACCAGGGGAATCATGATTTCCGGCCTGGCTTCGATGCCGCGCTTCTTGCATTCGACCGCAGCTTCAAAAATGGCCCGCGCCTGCATCTCCGTAATCTCAGGGTACATGATCCCAAGCCGGCATCCGCGCAAGCCCAGCATCGGATTAAATTCATGCAGTCCTTCAACAACCGCCAGCATCTTCTTCAGCCCGGCGAGCTTGGGACTCTTCTTCCCTTTCGCCTCGATGGTGGCAATCTCCACCATCAACTCTTCACGCTTGGGAAGGAACTCGTGCAGCGGAGGGTCAAGGGTTCGAATGGTCACCGGAAGACCATCCATCGCCTTAAAAAGGCCGATGAAGTCCTTTCTCTGCATGGGCAGGAGCTTGGCGAGGGCGGCGCGCCGCTCCTTGTGGTACCGAACAGCTTCACTGAGTTCTTTCCTCAGGGTTGCAACCCGCTTCGATTCTTTCTCTTTTTCGATTTCTGCCTTGATTTCTTCTATCTGACGCGCGTCCTTGCAGGCCATAATCATCCGCTGCACATGAGGGAGCCGGTCCCCGGCAAAAAACATATGCTCCGTCCGGCACAGTCCGATCCCTTCCGCTCCAAAGCGTCGGGCCGCCAGTGCATCGCGAGGAATATCGGCATTGGCTCGAACACCCAACCGGCGCGCTTCGTCAGCCCAGCCCATAAAGGTTGCGAAATCCCCGCTTGAAGGGTCCGGCAGAATCGTGTCGATCTTTCCCAGAATCACGTTTCCGAGCGAGCCGTCAAGAGACAGCCATTCGCCTTCCTTGAGGGTCAGCTTGCCGATGCGCAATTGCTTTTTCTTCTCATCCACTTCGGCCGCGCCGCAACCCGCCACGCAACACTTTCCCATGCCACGCGTTACGACCGCAGCGTGGGAGGTCATGCCGCCGCGCGAGGTAAGAATTCCTGCGGCAACTTCCATGCCGTGGATATCGTCGGGGACGGTTTCGGCCCGAACCAGAATGACCGGGTGGCTCTTTCCATTTTCCACAGCGTCTTCCGCGGTAAACACGATACGTCCAACGGCGGCCCCTGGTGATGCAGGCAATCCATTTGCAATGACATTCATAGGCTTCGATTCATCAAGTATCGGATGAAGCAATTGATTCAACTGGTCGGGATCGACACGCATCAGCGCCTCGGCGACCGTAATGATGCCCTCTTCCACCAGGTCAACCGCAATCTTAACGGCTGCCTTGCCCGTCCGTTTGCCGGTACGGGTCTGGAGCATGTAGAGCTTGCCTTCCTGAATGGTGAATTCAAAGTCCTGAACATCCTTGTAGTGGTGTTCCAGGCGCGAAGTTATTTCCCGCAGTTGGTCGTAAACCTCAGGCATGACCTTTTGCAGTTCGGTGATCGGCACCGGCGTCCTGATGCCGGCCACCACATCTTCGCCCTGGGCGTTCATGAGAAACTCGCCATAAAACTGCTTTTCACCTGTCGCCGGGTTGCGAGTAAAACCGACGCCCGTTCCAGACGTTTCACCCATGTTGCCAAAGACCATCGCCTGGACGTTAACCGCGGTCCCGATATCGTCCGGAATCTTGTTCATGCGGCGGTAGGTACTGGCCCGGGGATTGTTCCAGGAACGGAAGACGGCCTCAATCGACATCTTGAGCTGTACGCGGGGGTCCTGGGGAAAATCCTTGCCGATGGCCTTCCGGATGACCTGCTTGTACCCCTCAATCACCTGCTTTAAATCCTCCGCGGTCAACTGCGTATCCAGCGTGAACTTGCGCTTCTTCTTCTGTTCCGTCAGGATATGCTCAAACTTGTCTTTGGGAATCTCCAGGACCACGTTGCCGAACATCTGAATAAAGCGGCGATAGCTGTCATAGGCGAAGCGCTGGTTTCCGGTTTTGCGGGCCACCGCTTCAGCCACCTGATCGTTCATGCCGAGATTGAGGATGGTATCCATCATCCCGGGCATGGAAAATTTTGCGCCCGAACGGACGGAAACGAGAAGGGGATTTTCCGAATCGCCCAGCTTTTGCTTCAGAAGCTTTTGGAGGCGCTCCAGGGCTTTGTCGGACTCATCAATCACCGCCGGCGGGAGCGCGTTGCCGGTTTCAAGATAGGCCCGGCAGGCCGAGGTTGCAATCGTAAAGCCGGGAGGGACCGGCAACCCGGCGTTGGTCATTTCAGCCAGTCCAGCTCCCTTGCCGCCCAGAACATCTTTCATCGTTCCATGGCCATCGGCCTTGCCGTCACCAAAAAAATAAACGAATTTTTCCATATTCCCTGCTCTCCTTATGATGAAATCTGCGGGTGGCCGAGGGCCGCCGGAAGATCAAGTTCAATCATCTCAGTTCGACCAGCGTCCGGCTCGCCTTACCGGGCAAGACCTGCGGTTCCTGCTCACGGCCAGGCAAGTCGGCGCGCCGACAAAAGTTAATGTAATAGCTTAGATGCCTGGCACAGCACCCCGATGTCCATTAAAATTCACTTCTCCGCGTTCGAGGAACCGCCGCGAGTTTCAGCAGCGATTTCAGACAATTCCGCAAGCCGGCTAAAGACATCCTGATTCAGCCGGACCAATAGTCTCAGGCGGTTTTCCCGCACCGCCGGGTCCTCGGCCATCACCAGAACCTTGTCAAAAAACAGGTCCACTTGCGGCCGGATTCCAGCCATGGCTCGGAACGAACCCGCGTAGTCACCGACCTTTCCCAGTGATTCCAGGTCCCGGATCAGACCTTCGTATGCGGCGTACAGATCACGTTCAGGCCCTTCGCAGAGCAGCGTGACATCCACCGCGGCTTCGCTGCCCGGTTGATGAACGCCAGCCGACTTGGTGAGAATGTTCCGGGTCCGCTTGGCGGCGGCGGCAAGCGCCACAAAGTCTTCCGTATCGCGGACAGACTCAAGGGCCTGAGCGCGAGCCAGCGCAGCCGCCGGAACATCCATTTTTCTGCTCACCGTATCACTTAGAACAGCGCGCACCGTGTCATACCGGAACCCTGCCACGTCCCGGAAATAGAACTCCATCCGCTCGCGGAGAAAACTCTCCACCCGGTGGCCCAGAGTGCCGTCCTTCGGCCCTGGCAGGCCCTGCTCAGCAAAATTGACAGCTTTCTCAGTGACTCGGGCCAGATCAAGCCCCGCCAGCGGTTCCACGGCGATTTTGATGATTCCATTCCCTGCCCGCCGCAGCCCGAAGGGATCGCTAGATCCTGTGGGTCCAAGTCCCACGGCAAACCCAGCCACCACGCTGTCGAGCCGGTCGGCGAGCGCCACGATGGCACCAACTTTGCTCCGCGGGCATTCATCCCCGGCGTTGACGGGTTTGTAATGGTCATAGATGGCGTCCGCAACAGCGTCCGGCTCGCCCTGCTCCCTGGCGTAGAGCCCGCCCACAATGCCCTGGAGTTCAGTGAACTCGCGCACCATCTGCGTGGTCAGATCGCACTTGCACAACCGGACGGCCCGCAACACCTGCTCCGCGGCGGCGGCATCGATCTGGCCTTGCTGTTCGAGGTCTGAGCAGATTCCCGTGGCCACCGCGGCCATCCGCTCGACCTTCTCGGCATAACTTCCCAGCCTGGCCTGATAGGTTACCTTGGCCAGCATCTCCTGCCTGCCGGCCAGAGGGATCCGTTGGTCGGCCTGCCAGAAGAACTCGGCATCGGCAAATCGCGCCGTCAGGACGCGCTCGTGCCCCTCGCGAATCAGTCCGGCGGAATCCTGATCGAGATTCATGACCGTAATAAAGTTCGGTTGCAGGGTCCCGGCGCTGTCTTCAACCGCAAAGTATTTCTGGTGGTCGCGCATCACCGTCACCAGGATTTCACGCGGGAGGTGCAGGAATCGCTTGTCGAACACTCCCAGCATGGCGCGCGGCCATTCGGTGGAATTGACGACCCAGTCATGAAGGTCCTTATCCGCGACTATCTTGAGCTCACTACCTTCAAGTATTGCTTCAATACCTGCACGGACTATTTCAGCGCGCTTTCGTGGGTCCAGTTCTACCTGATGTTCATATAGTTTCTTCGAGAATTCCTCAAAGCTCCTCACCGGAATGGCCTTCGGACCGGCTACTCGGTGCCCGTAGGTTGACCTGCGCGAGACCACGCCCGCAATCTCAAAAGGGATGCTCCGGGCCTTTTCACCTTCCGCCAGCATGGCCAGCAACCAGCGAATCGGACGAATGAACCTGGGGCCCGTCTTCGATGTCCAGTACATGCTCTTGGGAAAGCTGATTCCGAGAACGACTTCGGGCAGCGTTTCCGCCAGAATCTCGCGGGCAAACCGCCCTCGCACGGACTTTCGCAACCCGAGATAGTGTCCCTTGGGGGTTTCGATCCGAACCAGCCGATCGACAGGGGTTGAGTTCTTCTGCGCAAAACTTTCGGCCGCCCGGGTGGGCTTCCCTTCCGCATCAAAAGCCACTTTGACGGGAGGCCCGACAATCTCTTCCACCTCGTCGGGTTGCCGGACCAGGACCTCGGGGACGCGCACAACCAGGCGCCGCGGGGTTGAAAAAGTTTGGGCCGGCGGGGCATCGGACGGCAGAAGGCGCAGACTTTTCAAAGTCCCGGAAAGCCGTTCGCCAAGGCTTCGCTCCGCTCCGGCCAGGAAGCGCGCGGGGACCTCTTCAACCCCTACCTCAAGCAACAGGGGTCCACGATGCTGTTTTTGCTCAACCGTCATGCGGATTCAACCTTCGCAACGGGGGTGGATTCCTCAAGGTAAACCTGGGCTACATCGGTCGCGATCTTTCGGATGCGCGCGATCAGGGCGACGCGCTCTGTCACGCTGATCGCCCCACGCGCGTCGAGGATATTGAACAGGTGGGAGCATTTCAGGCAGAACTCATATACCTTGCGCAGTGGGAAGCGGACCCGCCTTTGCGCGCTGCCGGACTCAAAGTAATCCTTCAGCAGCCGGGTCGCTTCAGCTTCGTAGATATCAAAGAGCGCGCGCGTCGATTCCGGCGATGCACACTCAAAATCGTACAGCGAAAGCTCGAACTCTTCACGATGCCTCATGTCCCTGTATTTCACAGACTTATTCCACATCACTTCATAAACATCATTAACATTCTGGAGGAAGGCTGCAATTCTCTCAAGCCCATAGGTCAACTCAACCGAGATGGGGTCAAGGTCGACGCCGCCCGACTGCTGAAAGTAAGTGAATTGCGTGATCTCGAGCCCGTCCAGCATGACCTGCCAGCCGACTCCCCAGGCGCCCAGCGTAGGCGCTTCCCAGTTGTCTTCTTCAAACCGAATATCGTGGTTGTGGAAATCAATCCCAATATCCCGCAGGCTGCGCAAATAAATATCCTGAACGTTCTCCGGCGGAGGCTTCAGGATGACCTGCAATTGGGTGTGCTTGAGAAGGCGGTTGGGGTTTTCTCCATACCGCCCGTCGGCGGGGCGCCGCGAGGGCTGAACGTAGGCCACGCTCCAGGGCTCCGGGCCCAGAACGCGGAAGAACGTCTCGGGACACATCGTCCCTGCCCCAACCTCAAGATCGTAGGGAAGCGCCAGGACTGCGCCTTGCCGCGCCCAGAAGTCGCTCAGCCGCCGCACCATCTCCTGGAAAGTAAGGCCCTTTCCCGCTGACCTTCCTGCTGTTCCGATTCCAGCCATAGTTTCCTATAAAATCAGGTTTTCGTTATCTGCCAAGTCGGCAGTGCTCAAATTTCTTCTGCAAGCAGCGCCCTGGTCGTCAGCTTTCTCTCAAGATGCGCTTCGATGATCTGTTCCAACAGGCGGCGCAGCTCACGCGTGCCCGGGGCAGCCTCCTCCTTTGCAAGCCATTGCTCAATGCGGGATGTCCGAAAAGCCGAAATCAAACCGAGCGCATGGGATGAGATCGGCTCGACTGAAGCACCGCTGCGGCAACGCGAGCATACCAAAGCAACTGCAACCGGATCATAAAAACCGCCTTCCCCGCCAAACGGCCTTTGACACGCCATGCATCGGCTCAGATCGGGAAGAAATCCACCCAGGCGCAGCAGCCAGTAGTCAAAGAACAGGAGAGGCCGGTTAACTTCGCCAAACCGCTTGAAAGCCCGCAAAACTACCAGCAACAGCCGGAAGACACGCTCATTGACCTCGCGGTCCGGCAGAAAGCGTTCCGTCACTTCAGCCAGGTACTGCGCGGCAAGCTGCACCCGGTAGTCCTTCTGCATCTCAAAGAACGACTCCAGGATCTCAGCCGAACCGACCCGCTGAAGGTCCCGGTTCTCACGGTCGTAAATCCACAGCCGGATATAGCTCAAAGGCTCCAGCGCCGCTCCGTAACGGCCCCGGCGGCTGAACGCGCCTTTGGCTACGGCGCGCACACGGCCCAGTCGCCGCGTCAACAGCGAGGCAATCTTATCAGCCTCCCCCAATCGGTGAGTCCGCAGAACAATAGCTTCTGTTTCGATAAGGGGCATTGCGGATAAACGTCCCGGCACACCGGCAAACTCCTTAAGTTAGCACAATCCAGAAGCGTACGAAAGCATAATCAGGAACCATGCCTGCGATAGAACCATGACCAACCAGCCCTAAACCACCGCCAACGCTACCTATATTTCCCACCAAAGCCACCGCCCTAACAGATGGCTCCAAAACAATATCAGGCGGCGTCATTTAGCACCGGGAAGTTTCCACCGGCCCGCCTTGCCATAAAAAACACACCGTCTGCCAGGCATGGCTGCCAGTGACTCCGCGCCTGAAGGAAACCCCATTACCGCTGGATGTCTGCTTTCCGCGTACCCTGTAAAGCCGCGGCCTGTGGATAAGGAAGAGGAAATCGCGCAAAAGTGATTATGTTAACCATCCGCCACCTCTCATAATATTATCAGACGTGCCTGTGGAAAACATGATTTACTGACCAAATTGCGCCTTCTGCGCTGGGTTGCCTTCTGCCTCCATAATCGGGTTGGTTCCGGGTTGTTTTCGGGAGAGTCCCGGCTTGCGGCTCTTCCCTCCCCTGGTTTTTCGCCGGCGGCGCGGGCCGTCCGAACTACAAATTTTATATGGGTCAAGAAAATCGCACGCCGGGCCGATAACATCAAATGAAGTGGGACCCATGACAGGAGATGTTTATGACACGTCGTTTTGACCGGACTTATAGGCG
>Ga0307372_10009571_pt1 | contig 13317 bp, 11 predicted proteins | sample OX1MG_FD_202533 | JGI IMG/M metagenome (GOLD analysis project Ga0307372, IMG submission 202533) | Soil microbial communities from Risofladan, Vaasa, Finland - OX-1 | ecosystem: Environmental > Terrestrial > Soil > Coastal area > Acid sulfate soil | place: Finland: Risofladan, Vaasa | collected...
ATCGCACGCAGTCCTGCCCCAAAGATCATCCGCTCCAGCTCCTCGACCGTTGCCGTTGGGGCTAGCGCTACGTCCACCGATACGCTACACTGCATCTCAGGCCCCCTGTCGTGATAAGACATGAGCCTCACCACAGTACGGGCCTTTCTCTTTGCTTGCAACCCCCAGTTTTTGGTGGAACCCTTGGTGGTATGCTGGGGGTGGGCTGGCAACGTGTCACGACACGGCGTGGGAACCTGTGGGTTGCCCTCCTGGGCGAGGGAACCAGCCTCGTCCAGGGGGCAGCCTACCACGTATCGCCCGTTGGGAAACGCCCTCCACAAGGTCAAAAACCCTCCCCCAACGCTAATAGGCGAAAATGCGGCGCCTATGGCAGCCGGGGGAAGCGGGAGAAGTCGGGCTTGCGCTTCTCGAGATACGCCTCTTTGCCTTCGCGGCCTTCTTCCGTCATGTAGTAGAGCATCGTCGCGTCGCCCGCCAGCTCTTGCAGGCCCGCCAGCCCGTCGGTGTCGGCGTTGAACGCCGCCTTCAGGAAGCGGATCGCGATCGGGCTTTTCTCCAGAATCTCCCTGGCCCACTGCACCGTCTCCGCTTCGAGCCGCGCCAGCGGAACCACCGTGTTGATCAGCCCCATGTCCAATGCCTGTTGCGCGTCGTACTGGCGGCAGAGGTACCAAATTTCGCGGGCCTTCTTGTGGCCGACCACCCGCGCCAGATACGTCGCGCCCCAGCCGGCGTCGAAGCTGCCCACGCGCGGACCCGTCTGGCCGAAGCGCGCGTTGTCGGCGGCGATGGTCAGGTCGCAGAGCAGGTGCAAGACGTGACCACCGCCGATGGCGTAGCCTGCCACCATCGCGATCACCGGCTTCGGCAGATACTTGATGGACTTTTGCAGGTCCAGCGCGTTGAGCCGTGGCACGCCATCGGACCCGACGTAGCCGCCATTGCCACGCACACGCTGGTCGCCGCCGGAACAAAACGCCTTGTCGCCTGCGCCCGTCAGAATCACCACGCCGACGGTGGGGTCGTCGCGACAAATGGCGAACGCCTCGATCATCTGGTCCAGCGTCTCGGGGCGGAAGGCGTTGCGCACCTCCGGGCGGTTGATGGTGATCTTGGCGATGCCGTCGGCCTTCTCGAAGCGGATGTCGCTGTACTCACGGATGGTCTGCCATGCGGGGATGGTGGTTTCTGCTGCGCTAGACATGCTGTGCTCCTGTATGTCACTATGGGGGTACGAAATGGGGTCAGCGTCGTACATCATCCGCTGAACACCGTTGTTCCTCTCTGATCATACCGAAGCGACGCCATGCCCCCACCCCCGGCTCCTCCCCCGATGGGAGCGGGGGGATCGTCGGGCGATGTGGGGCGGCGAATGGTGAACAACATCTGTGCCTGACAAACATCCCTCTCCCTTTGGGGGAGGGAAATGCGCAGCCCGTAGGGCAAGCGAGGGAGGGGGCAGTATGGCCCTGGTGGGGATTGTGATGGGTAGCGACTCCGACCTGCCGACGATGCGGGCGGCGGCGGAGGTGTGCGCGCAGTTTGGCGTCGCGTCTGAACTGCGCATCGTCTCGGCGCACCGCACGCCCGACGACATGGCGGAGTATGGCCGCACGGCGCATACCCGTGGCTTGCGCGTGATCATCGCGGGGGCGGGCGGCGCGGCGCACCTGCCGGGCATGCTGGCCGCGCACACACCCTTGCCCGTGATCGGCGTCCCCGTGCCGACCGAGTGGTTGCGCGGGCTAGACTCGCTGCTCAGCATCGTGCAGATGCCGTCGGGCGTGCCAGTGGCGACGGTGGCCATTGGCTCCGCCCGCAACGCCGGGCTGCTGGCCGTCCGCATCCTCGCCGCCAGCGACGCCGAGTTGCAGGCGCGTATGCTGGCCTACCAGGCCGAGATGGCTGACGCCTCGCGCGCCAAGAACGCCGGGCTGACGGGCGACGGCTCGGATGGCGTCTAGCCCGCCTCCCGTACCGCCAGTCTCCAAACCGGCGCATGTCTGCTCCGCCGTACCGCCGGACGCCGATCCGGCGCGTCCGCCCATGCGTACCGCCAGCCGCCGGGTTGGCGCGTGACGCGACCATCGCACCGATGCGCTGTGGTCGCTGACAGGCCGACAGGCCGACATGCGAGACGCGGACACGCCAGCTTCCAAGCTGGCGCTACGGGGCGCCCACTGCCCCACTCCTCCCAATTCCCCTCTCCCACAGGGAGAGAGGCTAGGGGTGAGGGCGTTAGAGCGCGGCCATCACGCCGCGCGCGATCTGCTCGAACTCGCTCTCGATGGTGGCGTCGGAGACCGATCCCAGGCTATCGATCGTGCCGATGGACGGGTTGGAATAGGTGACGTTGTTCACATCGAAGGCGACGCCACCATCGACGACGTATAGAATGTCGCCTTTGCCGGTGAGCGGAACCCCATTGTAGTTGGACGAACCATTGCCAGCGAGGAAGAGCGCCTGATCTCCCAGGCCACTGACCGACTGATCAGCCGTGACAGCGCCGCCCTTTAGATTAGCGGTCAAGGCGTCGTTGGCGATGGTGGTGAGTGAGCCTCCCGTGTATTGCTCGAAGAACAGGGTGACGTCGACCCTGACCGGCGCATATTCGTAACTGCACGAGCCACCACTGCCGCCGTTATCGGGGATGATGTTATTCACCGGGTTGACTGGATTCAAAATCTGATTGGCCTGCGCGATGGTGAGCGCGCTCTGACAGAACGCCAGTGTGATGGCTGGCAGCGAAGTTGGTTTGGATTTGGCCGTCGCGGTCGGCGTGCTATTCGTCGAGCCGCCGCCGGTGTTGCTGCCAGTGGTCGTGCCGCCGCTGCTACATGCCGCCAAGAGCAGCGTACAGGTCAGCAGCGTGATGGCGCAGGCCGCGCCGATGCGATGTGTCTGCGAGCGCAAAGTCATCCCAAACATCGTACTTCACCCTTTCTGATGGTGGACGCCAACGCGACGCCGTACGGTCGCGCTATTGGCGTCAGATTCATTGTATTGGCCCTCATTTGCCTGGGCTAGAGAAAAAACCACGGAATGACTTGCAGAATGTGGTTGACATGTCGTCTCATGTACAAATAACCGATGATGTCGGCGATGCGAGATGACGGCCTGAGGCAATATGTTGGCGCGCTGTGGATCGAGAGCGGTGGGGGAGAATAAGCGATGCCTCCAACAAGCCAGGCAAGCCCGAGTTTTGCCGTCGCGCTCAAGCACTACCGGACGGCGCATGAGTTGACGCAGGACGAACTGGCGGCGCGCTCCGGCGTCAGCGTGCGCAGCATCAGCGACCTGGAGCGTGGCGTCAGCCGCTTCCCGCATAAAGACACGGTGCAATTGCTGGTGGACGCGCTGGGCCTAGCGCCCGACGACGCCGAGCGCCTCTTCGCGCTGGCCCGCGCGCCACGCCTCCCCGCCGACATCGGCGCCCTAGCCGAACAGGCGACGCCGTGCATTGGCCGCGAACACGAACTGGCCCACCTGCGCCTGCGCCTGTTGGACCCCACGCTGCGGCTGTTGACGCTGACCGGCGTGGGGGGCGTCGGCAAAACGCGGCTGGCGCTCGAATGCGCAGAGTTGGCGCGTGATACCTTCGGCGACGAGGTGAAGCTGGTTGATCTCTCGGCGGTTCCTTCGGCGCGCTATGTCGCGCCCGCCATCGCCGAAGCGCTGGGTGTGCGCGAACAGGCGGCGGGGACGCTGCTGGCCGACGTGGCGCGCGCCATCGGCGATCGTCGCCTCTTGCTGTTGCTCGATAACTGCGAGCATGTCCTTGACGCGCGCCCCACGCTCACCGCGCTGCTGGACCGCTGTCCGCGCCTGCTGATTCTGGCGACCAGCCGCGAGAAGCTGGACCTCGCATTGGAGGAGGTATTCGTCGTGGCGCCGCTGGCGACGCCCAACGCGCAGACGCTGGCCAACGATGAACGGTTGCCCGAATACCCCGCCATTGCGCTGTTCGTGGAGCGCGCCCGAACGCTCGACGACACCTTCGCTTTGACGCCCGTCGCCCTGCGGACCATCGCCCGCATCTGCGTCCAACTCGACGGCATCCCACTGGCGATTGAGCTGGCGGCGGCCCGCACGCCGACGCTGCCGCCACGGACGATCCTGGCGCAGCTCACCGGCGCGCCACAACGCGGCTTCTTTGGCCTGCTGCGCCAGACGGTAGCGCACACCTCGCCACGCCAGCAATCGCTGCGCGACGCCCTGGCGTGGAGCTATCACCTGCTGGACGCGCGGGAACAGATCGTGTTTCGCCGCGCCAGCGTCTTCGCCGGTGGCTGGACGACGGAGGCCATCGAGGCGCTGGCCGATCCGCATGGCATCCTCAACGTGGACATGCGCGCCACGCTGACGGCGCTGGTCAACAAGTCGCTGATCCAGCAGGACGAGCAACCGGATGGATCGCTGCGCTACGGCATGCGCTTTGTCATGCGGGCCTATGGCGCCGCCCTGCTCGCCGAACGCAAAGAGGAGCGCGAGGTCTATCTCCGGCTGAGCGAGTACTACGCCGGGCTGACCGAGACGCTGGAGCAGCAACTGACGGGCGCGTCGCAACCGGAAAGTTTACGCCGCCTGATCGCCGAATACGAGAATATCCGCGCCGTCTTGCAGTGGGCGCGCGAGCAGCAGATGGTCGCGCCGGGGCTACGGATCAGCGCGTCGCTGTGGTGGTTCTGGGAAAATCGCGGCCATCTGACCGAGGGGCGCGAATGGCTAGAGGGGATGCTGGCGCTGTGGGCGCGCCAACCACAGGCAGTTGACGACGAGATCGTAGGCCGAGCCTACTATGGGGCGGCGATTCTCGCCATCATGCAGGGCGACGTTCAGAACGGCGCAACGTTTGCCGAGGCTGCGCTGGCTCGTATGCGCTCGCCCAACAAACGCGCGCGGGTCCTGCTGACGCTGGGCAACCTGGCGAAGCAGCGTGGCGACAATAAGGCGGCGTGGCCGTTGTATACCGAGGCGGTGGCCATTCTCCGCGAACAGGGCGACATCAAAGGGCTGGTCGTCGCGCTCAACAACCTGAGCACGCTGGCCATCGAGCGCGGCGATCTGCCCCAGGCGCTCACCCTATTGGAGGAAAGCATCGCCTTGAAGCGCGAACTGGGCGACCAGCGTGGGATCGCGATTAGCCTGATGAACCAGGGCGATGTGCTCAAATCACAGGGTCAGTATGCGCAGGCGCAGGCGATGACACAGGAGGGGTTAGCGATCTCCGAGTCGTTGGGCGATAGCCGGGGCGAGGCGCTGGCCTACAACAACCTGGGCGAGATTGCCGAGGCGAACGGGGATGACGCGCTGGCCATCGAACACTACGGGCGCAGCGTGGTGGGCTATCGGCGCATCGAAGATCGCCCAGGGACCGCGATGGCGCTACACCACCTGGGCGCCCTCTCTCTCCGGCGCAGCGATGACCAGGGAGCCGCCAACCTTCAGGAAGCCATCGCGCTGTATGACGAGTTGGGAGATGCGGCGGGCGCGAACGAATGTCGGCGTGCGCTGGCCACAGTTCGCCAGCCGTGATCACGCCAGCGCAAACACCCTGGGTTGTGGCAACGGCTTGCCATCCTCCTGCGCAAACTGAACAAACGTCGCCAGCGCATCGCGGGCGCTCGCCAGCGCCTCCTCATGCGTCACGCCATCCCCAACCGGCATGGGGCGCCAATCCGCCCATTCCAGATAACCAGGATAACTTCGGCGACTCTTCTCTACAGGTGAGCTTGTGCGCGCCCGTGCGGATAGACGCGACGACGTGTATACTAACAGCAAGACCCAGCAAGACCGTTTGCACGCGAAGGTAGGAAAAAATGCAACAGCAAGAGGTACTATGGGGCGAGCGTGTCGCTGGCGCTCCCCATCCCTTCAAGGTGGCCGATTTGGCGACGTTGCCAGACGATACCTGGCAGTATGAGATCGTTGATGGGGAGTTAATTCGCATGCCGGGGTCGGGGTACGATGCGTCGAAGTTCGCGGTACGTCTACTTTCCGCAATGTTCTTTTATGCCGAGGCGCACAACCTCGGCGAAGTGACTGGCCCGGATGGAATATACAATCTGACACGCCCCGGCGACACCAGGGACACCGCGCTCGGCCCCGACGCCGCCTTCGTGCAGACGGCGCGCCTGCCAGGGAGAACGCCAGGCTACGCGAAGCTGGCGCCCGATCTTGTAGCAGAGATGGTATCGCCCAGCCAGTATCGCCCGGAGATGGCGAAAAAGGCGAAGCTCTATATCGAGCGCGACGTGCGGCTCGTATGGATTATCTGGCCATCCAGCCAGACCGCCGACATATGGCGTCCCTCTTCGCCGTCCGCGCCGGTGATGACGCTCACCATAGCCGACAGTCTCGACGGCCTGGACGTGCTACCTGGCTTCTCTTATCCTCTGGCTACCCTCCTACGTTGATTTGATCGCACCGGGAGGCTATTCTATGGACGCGCAACGCAACCTGATGATCGCCGACGCCATGCGCCGCGCGGGCTACGACGCGCTGGTGTGTCGCCTGCCACAGCATCTGGTGATGCTCACCGGCTACCAACCGATCCTGGGCAACTCGTTTTGTGTGATGACGTTGGGCGCGGATGGCCAACCGCAGACGCGGCTCGCCGTCCCCACTGACGAGCGCGAGCATGCGGAGTCGGCGCACGCGGTCGCCGTCACCACCTATGCCGAGGAGACGATGACCCGAATTGACACCACCATCCCCGCCGTGCGTGAGCCGTTGCGTGGGCTGCTGGACGACGCGGGGTTGGCCGATGGCGCGGTGATCGGCGTCGAGGGCGGCCACGCGCCAATGGCCAGCTACTACACCCAGATGGGCACACCGGGTCCGCTCACCTCCGATCTGCTGAGCGAATTGCTGCCCGCTGCGCAGTTCCGCGACGCCACCGCGACACTCGAAGCGCTCTCCGCCATCAAGACCGAGGCCGACCTGCGCTGGGCGCGCCACGGCGAGGCGGTCGCACTGGCGGGGTTCAGCGCCGCCCGCAACGCCATTCGCGTGGGCGCGCACGAGGCCGACGTGCTGGGCGCGACATATGTGGCGCTCGTGCGCGCGGGCTACGCCGTGCCCGGCGTGTGGCACGTCACGGCGCACGCCCATGTCATGTCGGGTCCGCGCGCCGCCGAGGCGTACAAAGCGTTCAACCTCACCGCTGGCCGCACGCTGGCGCATGGCGATCCCGTGCTCGTGCAGATGGAGGTTGCGCTCAACGGCTACTGGGTGGAGCTGACGCGCACGTTTTTCGTCGGCGCGGCCAGCGACGAGTGGCAGCGGGCGCATACGGCGTGCATCCGCGCTCAGGACGCCGCGCTCGCGGTCATTCGCCCAGAGGCCAGCGGGCGTGAGGTGGACGCGGCGGCGCGCGATGTGATGCAGGCGGCAGGCTACGGCGACGCATTCAAGCATGGCCTGGGGCATGGCTTCGGCTTCCAGGCGATCAACCACGCCGCCGAGCCGATCCTGCATCCTGCCTCCACCTCCACGTTGCGGGCGGGCAACCTGCACAACATGGAGCCAGCCGTCTACCTGGATGGCGTCGGCGGCGACCGACTGAACGATAACGTGCTGGTGACGGCGGATGGCGCTGAACATATCTCTTCCGCCCTGCCACGCGACCTCGATTGGCTGGTGGTCTCGGCGTAACCGACTCTCGCCCTGCTCTACGCCGACACAGGAGGACCCACCCACATCATGACCGAGCAGCCCAATGATGCGCCGAGAGCGGCGCAGACCACCGACAACCAGGACGAGCTTTTCGACGTGGTGAACGAAGCCGACGAGGTGATCGGCCAGACGCGCCGGGGCGACGCCCATCGTGATCCCCGGCTGAGCCACCGCAGCGTGCAGATTCTCATCTTCAACCATGCGGGCGAACTGCTGTTGCAGCGGCGTTCGCTCAGCAAAGACCTGTTCCCTGGCTACTACTGCGCGTCGGCGTCGGGGCATGTCATCAGCGGCGATGACTATGCAACGACAGCGGCGCGCGAGATCGGCGAGGAGTTGGGTGTCGTGCCCGCGCTCACCTGCATCGGCAAGGCGACCGTCCGCACGGCGATGGAGACGGAGATCACGGCGGTTTTCGTCGGACGCCACGACGGCCCGTTTCGCTTCCACCCCGTCGAGACGCTGGGCGGCGCGTTCTACTCGCTGGCGGCGATTGCCCTTGGCCGCGCCGACGGCTCGCTGCCGCTGACGCCCGCCTTCCTCGCCGCGCTCGATCTCTACCTCGCCAGCGCAGCAGCCCAGCCATCCGCCGACCCAGCGGACACGACAGCGGACACGACAGCGGATCGGTCGCCACATACGACATCGCCCGTCGCTCGTTGACGGCGACGCGCCGGGCGTGGTATCATCAGGGAGTGTCCGGTTGCGTCGGCTTGCTGTTAGGGTGAGCGCAGGCGTCAACATGCACGCCACGGGTGGTTAGCTCAGCCGGCAGAGCGCGTCGTTCACACCGACGAGGTCACAGGTTCAAGTCCTGTACCACCCACCAACCTCACTCCACACCCTCTCTGCGCTCCCCTCTCTGCGCTCCCCTCTCTGCGCTCCCCTCTCTGCGCTCCCCTCTCCCGCCGCAGCGGGGGAGGGGCCGGGGGTGGGGGCAGTCCCATTTACGCCGATGCTTCGCTCGCGCGCAACCCCGCCTCCACCCAGCCGAGATGCTGCTGATCGTGATGAGCGGGGGTGATGAGCAATCCACCCACCGTGCCATCGTCCCACGGCTCTCCTGGCGCGGGGAGCGCGAGTTGCTCGTCGGTGATCGCGGCGAGCAGTGCCAGCGTCCCCGCACGGGCGTCGGCCAGGTCGGCGAAGAGTGTCGCGAGTTCGTCGCTCTGATGCGCAGACATGATCTTCTCGTTGCGATTGTGGATGTAGGCCATGACGGCGCTATGTTCGCCGCCCTCAATCTTGCGAAAGCCGGTGGGGTCGGGGTGGCCCGCGATGGCGCGCTTCGCCATCCACTGAAAGGCGCGCTCGACATCGGCCAGATGCGCCAGGTGGTCCTTGGGACGCCAGGGAGAGCCATTGGGCGCCTCGCTCTGCGTGCAGACACGCTCCAGCTCTTCCGGCGTGAAACTGCGATAGCGGGCAAGCAACGCCTCACGATGCTTGGCCAGCGCTGCGGTGATCTCTTCGCGGGTACGCATACAGCCTTCTTCCTCTCCGACGACGTGCGGCGCCCCACTGCGGATCGCCCGCCGCCAGCGTATCACATCGGCGAAGCATACGAAAGTCCGCGCAGGCGGACGTGGTGGCCGCAGGCCTTCAGGCGCGATTTTAATCGCTGGCCCACAACATCACGCCACAAACTCGGCGCGCTGGGTGAGGTTCCGCGCGATCTCGTCCTCGTCTATGCGCCAGCCCAGGCCGGGCGCATCCGGCAGCGTGATGTGGGCGTCGGCGTCCACACGAATGGGATCGTCGGCGGCGAGCAGATCATGCGCGTAGTAAGCGCCGGAGCCGGGGTTGTCGGCGGGCAGCGTGAAGGCGGCGCAGGCGCAGAGGTGCGCGTTGAACGCCTTGCCAATCCCCGTCTCGAACATCCCCCCGCACCAGGCGCCCAGCCCAGCCACCTGCGCCTCGTCGGCCATACGCATGGCGACGCCGAAGCCCCCAACGCGCGGCGGCTTGAGGTTGACGATCCGGCAGGCATGCAGCGCAATCGCCAGCCGCAGGTCGCCGGGCGTCACAATGCTCTCATCCAGGCAGATCGGCGTGGTCATGCGCGCTTGCAACTGCGCATGCTGCGCGATGTCGTCGGCGCCCAGCGGCTGCTCAATCATCAGCAGACCGTAGCCATCCAGGCGCCGTAGCGTTTCAATGTCGTCCAGGGTATAGGTGGAGTTGGCGTCAGCCATCAGGGCAATGTCGCCAAAGCGGTGGCGGATCGCGGCGACCGGCGCGAGGTCGTCGCCCGGCCTGATCTTGATCTTGATGCGGCGGAATCCGGCGTCTAGCGCCTGCTCCATCTCGGTCAGCAGCGCGTCCGTCGTCGGCGCGATCCCCAGCACGGCGCCCACCTCCACCCGTGTCCGGGCGCCGCCCCACAGCGCATGCAGCGGCAGCCCGCGTCGTTGCGCCAGGATGTGCCAGGCGGCAGCCTCCGCCGCGACTTTGGCGAAGGTGTGGCCCCTTATCCATGCCCAGCGCACCACTACATCCTCCACATCCGTATACGTCTGGCCGACCAGTGCAGGCAGAATGAAGCGGATGAGCGCGTCCCACGCCGTCTCGGTATACTCCGGGCTGTAGCTGGGGGTGGGCTGCGCGCCCGACTCGCCGTAGCCTACCACGCCATCATCGGTGGTCAGCCGCACGAGCAGCGCGTCCTTGGCGTCGAGCGTCCCGGTCGGTGTCACGAAGGGCCGCCGCAGTCGCATCGCCACGCGCAACGCCTCGGCCCGCGCGATGCGCCCGATGGGGGCCGCCGGTGTGGTGTCTGACGGTTCGCTCATGTTCGCTCCCAGCGTTGCTGTGTCTCGCCAGCAATGGCTACTGTGGGCGCGCTCTAGCAGGCTGTCCCTAGCGTACCGCCGACTGCCAAGCTGGCGCGTCGCCTTGCCAATTGTTGCTGATAGACGCGCCAGCTTGGCAGTCGGCGGTACGGCAGATGCAAGCGGATTACCATGTCGGCGCTGACCGGCTCCCTACACCAGGTTAAATCACCGACGTATCGTAGGCGTCCACGCGCCAGGCGGAGCCGACGACGGTCAGCGTGACGGCGGCGCTGGCGGCCTTGGCATGGGCGCGCGTTACCTGGAGCGCGGCGCTGGCGCTGGCCCCCGCGACGTTGACAATGGCGGCGCTACAGGTCGTCACGTCGCCTTGCAGCGCATCGAGTTCGCGCTGGCTGGCGACAAACTGCGCCTCGGACCCCTGGGCTTGGAGGCGCGGCGAGAGCAGCGCATAGGCGTCGGCATAGCGTTGGGTCGTCAGGTCGGCGCAAAGTTGCTGTGTCGTCGCGCTGGGCGCCGGTGGCTGGGCGACACGCGGCGTGAAGATGATGAGCGCGCCTAGCGCCACCGCGACCAGCGCGATCCCCGCCACCAGCCCAAGCAAGATGGGCGTGAAGCGCCGCCACCCGGCGCGTGGCCGCGCCATTGGGGAGTCACTGCCACGCTGATAGCCACGTTCATCAGCAAGGTCGTCGGCGCGCTCGCCGCTGCGTTGGGGACCATACGTGGCGCGGCTAGTCGCGGGCGCGGTCGGCCTGAGCGGACGGGTGGGAGCTACGGGTCTGGGCGCGCCGGTGGCTCCGATAGTACCAGGAGAGCCAGGACGAAGCGGCGCGTCGGCGGCGCCCGGCGCACGCGCGTGCGCCGGGCGCGGGTCGGCGCGGCGCTGGGAATCGGACGCAGGAGGTTGACCAACGTTGCGGCGGTCACTGGCCCAACGGTCGCGCGCATCTCCATCCGCCATCGATCCCCGTCCTCTCCATGCTGGCGCCACAACGCGCGCCATCACCTCCCTACCACCCACTACAGGCTGATCGATCATAGCGCACGACCTGTGGCGCGTCAAGCAGGGGACGTTCGTGGGGTCGCCACCGGATAAGGAAGCGACACGCCATTGATCATGCGCGGACGCCGCCACCTGGTCTCACATTCACCGACGCGCCTTACTCCGCCCGTTTGCCCCGTTCCCTTTGCTATTCTTGTCGATCAGCTTGGTCGGCGTCGTTGATCGGCGCCTGACGACGGGAACGCTTGTGGCTGCGACGCCCTTCGCATTCGCGCTCACAGCGCTGGCGCCCACGCCGTTACTTGCTGCGCTGACGCTCGGCTCACCTGGCTCACCTGGCTCGTCATCGAACGTAGCTGTGGACTCGATGGGTAGCCACTGCGTCGTATCGTGGCCTGCTGCGCCGTCGGCTCCAGTGTGGCTTACTGTGCCAGCATCGGTAGTGGGCGTCGCATCGTGAGTCACTGGGGTAGCGTCGCCATTCACTGTACGCGCGCTGGTCGCGCTGGTCGCGCTGGTCGCGCTGTTTGTGGCCCGCGCGCCACGAACTTTGGCGGGGCGCTGGCCGCGAAGTCCGAGGGTCGGGTCCACACGCCGGGGATACCGTGGCGCGCGACCGCCCGGCCCACGCGCGGCCTCAGCGGCGTCGGGCGCCTCGGCGGCGCCCATTGCGCTGGCCGCGCCAGTGGCAGCGGAGCTATCGGCGCTCACTGACGTGGGCGCGGCGCGGGCGTCCCAGTTCGCTTCCTGGTTCGTGTCGCGCGGCGCGCCGGTCGTCGGCGCCCAGGCGCCAATCTCCGCCGATTGTCCATCGCGTGGGGCGCCGGGGCTGTGGCGGCGATAGTGGGCGACGCGCACGCCATCCACCAGTTGGTAGCGCACGTACTCTGGGCGCACCCCCTCGGAGAGTTGCTTTGCCGTCGAGACCTCGGCGATGATCTCCTGTGAACGCAGGTTGTTCCACATACGCTGGGCGACCTCGGCGGGCGTCCCCACGCGATAGGCGAAGCGAGCCGTCACCCCTGCGGCGGCGGCAGCAGCGGCGGCAGCCGAGAGGGCGCGGCGCGCATGCGCATCGTGCAGATACGGATCGTTGAATTCCAGCAGCTCGGGCGCGCGCACTTGTGGCGGCGCGACGTAGGCGAAGATCACAGGGCGCCCGCGCGCCGAGCGAATCGCGCTCATAATCACCGACTGATTGTGCTCACGCGAGGGCGTCAACAGCGCCAACACGGAGTTGGGATCGCGCGCCAAACGACCCTCCACCAGTGGCACCGGGGCGCCAATCCGCGCCTGATAGCGATAATTCACCACCGCGACGCCCAGGCCAAACACCGTCAGGCCACCGCCGAAGAGCGTCGCCAGCGGCTTGTTGACCAGATTGGTTCCCCAGGCAATCATCACCAGGACCGTGGTGAGCAGGCCCAGATAAAAATCTACGTTCTCCCATACGCGCCGCCACAGATTCCGCTTGGCCCGCGCGTCCGTCGGCGCCACCGGGGCGCCGACCGTGGGCGACGCCGTGGGCGCTACCGTGACACGGCTGCGGTTGGCGCCCGGCGGCGGCTCAGCGGGCGCGCCGTGGGCGGGGAGGCCCAACAACTCGGGGTCTTCGAGCGCGCCGATGTGTGGCGCGCCGTGGCGCTCGCGATAGCGCACGATGTCCAGCCCGACGCAGGTCAGCGAGAAGGCGCCCAACAACCCGAAGGCGTAGAGTTCGCCCAGCGTCTCGATGCGCCCATTGACCGCGAGCAGCACCAGGATCGGAATGCCCGTCGCCAGGATGATCGCCACATGCGGCGTGTCACGAAACTTGTTGCGCGCCTCGACGATCTTGGG
>Ga0307372_10009573_pt1 | contig 13316 bp, 11 predicted proteins | sample OX1MG_FD_202533 | JGI IMG/M metagenome (GOLD analysis project Ga0307372, IMG submission 202533) | Soil microbial communities from Risofladan, Vaasa, Finland - OX-1 | ecosystem: Environmental > Terrestrial > Soil > Coastal area > Acid sulfate soil | place: Finland: Risofladan, Vaasa | collected...
CGCCTGCCGAGGTGCCGCCCTGCATCCAGAGCGCCGGCTTGTTCGGGTACAGCACCAGGATGAGCACCGCGACGATGATCGCGATGATGACCGCCACGATGTCGAGGCGGCCGAGGCTGACCTGGTTGAAGATCTGCCACACGATCTCGAGGATCGCGTAGAGGACCAGGGCCCGGACCCAGCTCACGTTGGCGATCGGGTCGAACCCGGCGATCATGAGACCGGCGCCGAACGCAACACCCGCAACCGAACCGGTTACACCGGCCCAGCTGTCAAACGGGAAGAAACTGCCTCCGATGAACCCCAAACCGGAGCCCATCACGATCAGCACTCCCATCACCCACATCAAAAGCTTCAACGCCAAGGGGTTCCACTTTGCCACTAGCAGACTTCCTCCATTTTCGACCGCGGTTATTGATTCGTGTACGCAGCGCGGCGGCCGTGTATGTGCAACTTATATGCCGATTGCACGTGTTTAGCAACTCAATATCAGGCAAATACTTGCGATCCTCCCCGCCAGACGATGCGCGGCTTGAGGCCGTAAGCCCACGCAAAAGCGCCTTCGTGCTCCGCCTCCCACAGCACCAGGTCGGCCAGTTTGCGAGGCGCCACGACTCCGCGGTCTGAACGCGATAGCGAGTGAGCCCCTCCCACCGTGGCTGCAATGAGGGCGCGCTCCGCGGACATCTTGAAGACGCCGACCGCCATCGCCACCACCAGGCTCATGCTCGTGATCCCGCTCGTTCCGGGGTTGTGGTCGGTGCCGAGGGCGATCACCGCGCCGGCCGCTGCCAGCTCCTTGACCGGCGGCAGCCTGCCGATCGAAAGCGCCGTGCCCGGGGCCAACGTGGCGACCACGCCGGCATGGGCGAGCGCGACCGCGTCGCTCTGGTTGGCTCGCAGCAGATGGTCTGCCGAAACGGCGTGCAGCTCCGCCGCGAGGCGGGAGCCACCGGTCCGCGCGAGCTCGTCCGCGTGGATGCGAGGTATGAGCCGAGCCTTGAGCGCGGCCTTGAGGATCGCGCGCGATTGCGCGACGGTGAAGTAACCGCGGTCGCAAAAGACGTCGCAGAACCGCGCGCCCGCGAGGTGCGCGTCCTCACACCAGCTCGCGGCCTCCTTCGCGTAAGTCCCGGTGCGCGCCCACCGGTCAGGAGGAACGGCGTGGGCCGCGAGGAAGGTGACCTCGACCCTCGGCAGGTCTTTGCGTTGCGCGAGGCGTGCCAGCATGCGGGTGGTGGCGAGCTCGCCCTCGCGCTCGAGGTGGTATCCGGTCTTGGCCTCGACCGTGGTGGCGCCGCCCTCGAGCCAGGCCCACAGCCTGCGCGCGGTGGCTTGTTCGAGGGCGCTGAGCGGCTCGGCCCTCGTGGCCTTCACCGTCGCGCGAATCCCTCCACCCGCCTGCGCGACCTGGGCGTATGAGGCGCCCGCCGTGCGCATCGCGACCTCCGCCATCCGGTCGCCCGCGTAGGCGGGGTGCGTATGGGCGTCGATCAAACCGGCGGTGACCAGGCCGCCCGCGCAGTCGTCCTCTTCGATGATCGATTCCATCAGCTCGCGCGGCTCGTCTCCCTGCTTTCCGCACCAGGCGATGTGCTCTCCGTCGCAGACCACCGCAGCGTTTTCGATCACGCCCGCCGAGGTGCCCGTGAACAGGCGGCCGACGTTGCGCAGGCGCCTCATCTCGAAACGACCGTCTTGCCGCCGACGACGACGTTGGTCACGTCGCGGCCCGAGAGGCCGAACACCAGGTAGCCCGGGTCGAGATCGCGACCAGGCGCGTGAAGCGTCACGAAGTCCGCCAGCCTGCCCGCTTTGAGCTCGCCGGCGTCCCATCCAAGAGATCGCATCCCGTTCGCGGTCGCCGCCTGCAGGAGCGCCTCGGGTTGGTGATGCACCCGCCGCCCGGTCGCGCGGCGCTGGTCTAGCTCGAGACCTCGCGCCTCTTCGAGCATGTCGATCACGGCGTTCGAATCGCTCCCCACGGTCAACGGCGAGCCGGCAGCGGCGAGTGCGCCCAGCGGCCCGACATGATCGCCAAGGTCCCGCTCGGACGTGGTGCAAGCGCAGACGGCCACGCGCCGGCGCCCCAAAACAGAGATGTCCCGCTCGTCCAGGTGGATGGCGTGCACGGCCGTCACATCACCGCCGAGGATTCCTTCGCGCTCCAGCAGCGCGGCCGGCGTGCACCCGTGCACCGCCATGCATTGATCGACCTCCGCCGGCTGCTCTGCGAGGTGGACATGCAGGGGGGCGCCTCGATTGCGCGCCCACGCGGCCACCACCCGCATGGAGCCGGGGTCGACGGCGCGCACGCTGTGGATGGCGGCCGCGACGCGCACGCCGTCGCCGTCCTCGAGCTCGTCCATTCGCGCCGCCCATCTCTCTGCGTTGCCATCTGAGAACGAACGCTGCGCCCCCTCGAGGGGGCGGCCGTCAACGCCTCCGTGGAGGTAGCAGCTGTCCAGCAGGGTGACGCGGATACCGGTCGTCTTCGCGGCGGCGATCACCGACCTGCCTAGCTCGTTGCCCCGAGCGTGGAGGTAGTGGAACTCACCGACCGCCGTGATGCCGGCGGAGAGCATTTCCTTGAACACGGAGGCGCAGTGCTCGAGGTAACGCTCCGCCGTCCATTCGGTGGCGCGGTACATCTCCCGCCTCCACTCCCAGAAGTCTCCGCCCCCGGACTCCACCGTTCCGCGCAGCACGCGCTGAAACGCGTGGCTGTGCACGTTGGCCATGCCGGGGATCGTCCAACCCCTCAAGACGGTGGCGCCGACCGGCGCCGGCACGCCTTCGGTGATCGACTTGATCAGACCGTTGTCGACCTCGATCAGCACATCTGCGGCACGGTGGCCCAGCCACGCCTGTTCGGCGTGCCAGACCCCGCCGCCCTTCATTCCCGCATCGGGATGCGGACGCCACGCTTATGCGCAACCTCGATCGCGCGCTCGTAGCCGGCGTCGGCATGGCGCATGACGCCCGTGCCGGGGTCGTTGGTGAGGACGCGCTCGAGCTTGCGGGCGGCGGAATCGGTCCCGTCCGCGACGACCACCATGCCCGCGTGGATCGATCGTCCGATTCCCACGCCGCCCCCATGGTGCACGCTCACCCACGACGCTCCGCTTGAGGTGTTGAGGAGGGCGTTGAGGATCGGCCAGTCGGCGATGGCGTCGGAGCCGTCGAGCATCGATTCCGTCTCCCGATACGGCGATGCGACGGAGCCCGAGTCGAGATGATCGCGGCCGATCACGATCGGCGCCTTCACCTCGCCGCTGCGGACGAGCTCGTTGAATCGGCGGCCCGCGCGGGCGCGCTCTCCGTAGCCGAGCCAGCAGATGCGCGCCGGCAGGCCCTGGAACCTGACCCGTTCGCCCGCCGCCTCTATCCACCGCACGAGCGCGGGATCGTCGGAGAACTCATCGACGATGGCGCGGTCGGTGGCCGCGATATCGGCCGGATCACCTGACAGTGCAACCCATCGGAACGGACCCTTGCCTTCGCAGAACAGCGGGCGGATGTAGGCGGGCACGAAGCCCGGAAACTCGAATGCGCGCTTGCTCCCGCCGAGCCGAGCCTCGGCGCGAAGACTGTTGCCGTAGTCGAATACCTCGGCGCCGCGGTCCATGAACTCGACCATGGCGTCGACATGGCGGGCCATGCTCTCGCGCGCGCGCCTTACGTATTCCTGCGGATCGTCCAGTCGCAGCTCCTGCGCATCCTCCGGAGAGAGGCCGGCCGGGATGTAGCTCAAGGGGTCATGGGCAGGCGTCTGGTCGGTGACCACGTCGACGTCGAAGCCGCGGGCTGCCAGCGCGGGCAGCACCTCGGCCGCGTTCCCGAGAAGGCCGATCGACACCGCACGCTTCGCCTTCCGCGCGTCGCCGGCGAGTCGCAGCGCGTGCTCCAGGTCATCCGCCCTCACGTCCAGGTATCGATGCTCGAGACGCCTTGCGATTCGTTCGGCATCGACCTCGATGCAAATCGCCACCCCGCCGTTGAGCGTGATGGCGAGCGGCTGCGCGCCGCCCATGCCGCCCAGGCCCGCGGTGAGCGTGATCGTCCCTGCGAGCGAGCCGTGGAAGCGCTTGCGAGCGATCGCGGCAAACGTCTCGTACGTGCCCTGGAGGATGCCCTGCGTGCCGATATAGATCCACGAGCCAGCGGTCATCTGGCCGTACATCGTCAGGCCGAGCGCTTCGAGCCTCCTGAACTCGTCCCAGTTGGCCCATTCGGGCACGAGCATCGCGTTGGAGATCAGCACGCGCGGCGCCCATTCGTGCGTGTCGAAGACTCCGACCGGCTTGCCCGACTGGACGAGCAGCGTCTGATCGCCCTTGAGCCTGCGCAGCTCTCGAACGATCACGTCATAAGCCTCCCACGAGCGCGCCGCCCGCCCTGTGCCCCCGTATACGACCAGATCCTCCGGTCGCTCCGCGACCTCCGGGTCGAGGTTGTTCATCAGCATGCGCATCGCGGCCTCCTGCGGCCAGCCCAGACAGCTGATCTCCGAGCCGCGAGGCGCGTGGATCACGTGGCTCATCGCAGCGAGCCGGTCACAGATTCTGCCGCCCTGAGGATCGCGCCGCTGCGGATCAGCTCTTCCGCCGCCGCGAGGTCTGGCGCCACGACTCTGTCCGGGCCGACGCCGGCAACCCGCGTGCGCAGCAGGTCACGGACCGCTGCGGTCGCCGGCGAGGCCTCCAGCGGCCTGCGAAGGTCCTGGGCACGTGCAGCCGACACCAGCTCCACGGCCAGGATGTGCCCGAGGTTGGCGAGCACGGTGCGCAGCTTCAGCGCTGCGCCCCAGCCCATCGAAACATGGTCCTCCTGCATGCCCGAGGTCGGGATCGAATCGACGCTCGCGGGGGCGGCCAGCCGGCGGTTCTCCGCCACCAGGGCCGCCGCCGTGTACTGCGCGACCATCAGCCCCGAGTTGACCCCGGGCTCCTCGGCCAGGAAGGGCGGGAGGCCCTCTGAACGGTGCGGATCGAGAAGACGGTCGACGCGGCGCTCGGCGATCGCGCCGACCTCTGCTGCGGCGATGGCGAGGAAGTCGGCCGCGAAGGCGAGCGGCTCGCCGTGGAAGTTGCCGGTCGACTCGACGTCGCCGTTCTCCAGCACTACGGGGTTGTCGACTGCGGACGACAGCTCGATCGATGCCGTCCGCCGCGCGAACTCCAGCGTGTCGCGCGCTGCGCCGGCAACCTGTGGGCTGCATCGCACCGAGTACGAGTCCTGGACTGCGTGCTGCGAATGGCGGTGCGAGGCGACGATCTGCGAACCACGCATCAAGCGGGCGAGGTTGGCGGCGCTGGCCAGCTGGCCAGGGTGAGGCCGGATCTCGTGGAGGCGGGGCTGGAACGTGCGGTCGGTGCCTAAAAGCGCCTCGGCCGACATCGCCGCGGTCACGTCGGCCGTCCGGAAAAGGAGCTCTGCTTCCGCGCACGCGAGGGCCAGCATGCCCAGCATCCCGTCGGTTCCGTTGATCAGCGACAAACCTTCCTTGGTCTCGAGCTTGACCCGCTTCAGCTTCGCCGCCTTCAGCGCCTGCGATGCCGGCTTTCTGATTCCCTCCGCGTCGAAGACCTCGCCTTCTCCGACGAGCGCGAGCGCGATGTGCGCGAGCGGGGCGAGGTCGCCGCTCGCCCCGACCGACCCGTGGCGCGGCACCACGGGCGTGATCCCGGCGTTCAGCATCCCGATCAGGGCATCCGCGATCAGCGGGCGCACGCCTGACAGGCCCATCGCGAGCGTGCGGGCACGCAGCAGCATGGTGGCGCGTACCACCTCGATCTCGACCGGCGGTCCCATCCCGGCCGCATGCGAGCGGATGAGCGCAAGCTGGAGCTCCGGCTGGCGGAGGGGTGCCACACGGGTCCGGGCCAGCGCGCCGAACCCGGTCGAGACGCCGTAGACGGGCTCGCGGGCCCCGGCCGCGCGCTCGACCCGGGCGCGGCTTCGCTCCATCCTCGTCCGGGCCGCCGCAGCCAGGGCGACCGTCTCCCCGTCGCGAGCCACCGCCACGACTTGACCCTCGGTCAGCCCCGGGCCCCGCAGCATGACCGTCATCGGTGCAAGGCTAGCCGATGTTCTTGAGCGCTTCGCGGCGGCTCAGTCCGCTCAGCTCCGCTTCATATGCCCGAACGTATCTGACTACCTCTTTCGGATCCGTATGCGCGTACTGGCGCAGCGCCCATCCGATCGCCTTGCGGACGAAGAACTCGCGATCGGCGAGGTTCGGCTCGATGTTGGCGTAGAGGAGTTCGAGGTCCGTTTCGCCTTTGAAGGAAAGCTGGCAGATGATCGAAACGCGCCGCTTCCACATGTTGGAGTCGGTGCTCCAGGCTCGCATCACCGGCTTGATCTCTTTGGGATGCTCGCGCAGGAGCTCGCCGATCGTGTGCACCAGCTCGTCGACCAGGTCCCACCACGCGCCGGTTTCGACCATCTCCTCGATCATCGGCATGAGGTCTGGGCCCACGCACTCGCGATATCGCGTCAGCCGCAACAGATAAAGCGCGGCGTATCGCTCTTCGCGACGCCGGGCGCCGCGCCACAGCTCGAGAACGGCGCTCTTCCAGCCGGCACACGAGCCAAGCTCACGCTCCGCGAACACCGCCTTGCATACTCCACGCACCTGGGGGAGGCTCAGCCCGTAGTACGGCATCGCGGATTTCATGTACGCCCGCATGGCCCTGGCCCGTTCGGGGTTCGCGAGCTTCGACATCTCTCTACGCAGGCTGTGCGTGAGCGCCGGGGGAGCAGCGCTCACGGCGCTTCGATGAAGCGGGCGCTGACCGGCGTTCCGGCCACCACGTCGACCACCCAGATCGCTCCCTTCTCGTACCCTCCGTCCCCCGGCTTGACGACGTGACTCTTGACCAGCTCCTCGACCAGCTCCCACACGATGTCGCCGTGAGTGCTGAGCACGACGCCATCGAGGGCCGGGTCGCCGATGAGCTGCATCGCGCCGGTGAGACCGTGGCCTTCCCCCAGGGAAGGCGATTCCTTCACAGGCATGCCCTTGGCGCGCGCCAGCGGTTCGACGGTCTGCATGCAACGCAGGTATGGGCTCGAGAAGATCCCCGTGATGCGCAACTTCTCGAAAATCGAAACCAGGGCCTCAGCCTGCTTGAAACCCTTCTGGCTCAGCGGCCGGAGGCGATCGTCGCCGGTCCAGTGCCCGCGGCTGCCGGCCTTCGCGTGGCGCACGACGTAGAACGTCCCCACGGCGTCCTGGCTCAGGCCATCCAGTCACGCAAACGTTTCTGCTCCAGTGACTTCCAGGCCTTCGGCCACCTACCGCGAGCTTGCTGTGCGGCGACGTGCTCCATCGCGATGAGCTCGCCGGCCACGAAAGCGCGGCGGCCGGTGACCCTGGCGCTCCGCAGCCACGCCTGGGCGGTGACGCTGTCCTGGTGCTCCCCGAGCACCGTCTGCAGCTTGGCCGCCGCTCGCGCGAACGCCTCCGCCCCGCTTCCGGCGACCGGCGCCACCGCCTCGGCCGCGTAGCGCGCTCGCTTGGCGAGGATGCGGATCCGGTGCAGCTCGGGATCGGCCGGGTCCTCGGGCAGCTGGCGGACTGCCGAGCGGAGGCGCCGCCACGGGGTCGACGCCAGGGCCGGGAGGAGCGACAAGGCCGGCTGATCGGCATCCGGAAGGGTGGCCGGCGAGTGGGCCGCCGCCACCAACCGCTCCAGCAGATCGACGTATCGAGTCGAGCCGAGATCCGAGAGCAGCTTCTTCCGCATGGCCTCGATGTCGGTCTCGAGGATGCCGAGCAGCGAGGCCGCCGACCGCGCGTCGCTGGCAGGCAGGGAGGTCGAGCGCTCGCGCAGTCTTTCGAGCAGCACCTCGCTGTCCCTCACCGCGCCCAGGCTCATCGCGATCCAGCCGAGCTCCGACCTCAGCGGGTCGGTCCACTCGATCTCGAGCAATGGGGCAAAGGTGCGGAGGTGCGAGCGCAGCTTGCGCGTCGCGACGCGGGCCTGGTGCACCGCCTCGGGATCGCCGCTGGTGCGCACAAGCGGGTCGTGACGGAGCAGCGCCGCCACCGAGTCCGCGAGCATGCTCCGGATCACTTCCAGGGCGGATGCGTCCTTCTGCACGGCCTGGGACGACACCTCCGGCGGCTCCATCGCGCGAGGGCCCAGCGCCCGGATGTGCTTGGGCGTGGGATCCGGCGCGCCGGCACCAGCGCCCCGCAGGCGCATCACCAGCGGCGCGACGATACCGTCCCCGGCATCGCCGGTGGCCGCGACCTCGACCTCGATCTCCCTGAACCTCGCGGCCACGCGGCGGCCGTCCCGGACGGACACCTCGTCGTCCACGACCTCCGCCAGTCGCATGCCCGCAGCATCGACCAGGCGGACGCGACGCCGAAGCGTCGAGAGCCGCGCGACCGGCACCAGCTCGGATTTGCGAACGTAGGCGCGGACGAGGGCGACCGCCGCCTCGGGCGGCTTCTTGGCGCCTCCGTCGAAGGTCAGCTCGTCGCGCTGAAGGAGGTCTGCGGTCTGCTTGCCCGCCGGGGCTACCGGAGCGAGCTTGAGGGTCCAACCCTCGCCGGCACGGTGACGTAGCGAGACCCCCCAGCGCGCGAGCCGAAGGTCTGGGGTGTCGTAGTAAACCGTCTCCATGCGCACCGCCTCGGGCGCGGTGACGAAAACGCCTTCGACCACATCATTGAGATCGGGGAGGTGGAACGCGGGTCCCGCCCCGAGCTTCACCTCGCGCTCTAGCACCGCCGATCAGGCATGCGTGACGCCGTTCACGAAGCTCAGGCCGCGAGCAGCCTCGAGAGCCATCTCCTGGAAGCGTCGATGCGAGTTGAGCCCGGCGACCGTCGGCACGTGCCGCCATCCACCATCCGGCCCGAGCTCCCATGCCAGCACGTCGTCGGCAAGGTAGATCTCCAGGATCTCGGCCAGCCGCCGGCGCAGCAGCGGGTCGGTGACCGGGACCACCGCCTCGACCCGGCGGTCGAGGTTGCGAGGCATGAGGTCGGAGGACCCCAGGAAATACTCCGGCTCGCCGCCGTTGCCAAAACAGAAGATGCGGGAATGCTCGAGGAAATGGCCGACGATGGAACGGACCCGGATGCGCTCCGAAAGGCCGGGCACACCGGGCCGCAGGGAGCACATGCTTCGGATCAGGAGGTCGACCTGCGCACCCGCCTGCGAGGCGGCGTAGAGCCCGTCGATGATCTCGGGGTCGATCAGGTTGTTGACCTTGATGACGATCCGGCCGCCCACGACCGCCTCACGCTCTATGAGCCGCGTGATGCCGGCCCGCAGGCTAGTCGGCGCGACCAGGAGCTTGCGGTACTTGCTCTGCCGGCTGTAGCCGGTCAGCAGGTTGAAGAGCTCGGTCACGTCGGACCCGAGGTCCGCGTCCGCCGAGAGCAGGCTCACGTCCTCGTAAGCACGCGCCGTGTTCGGGTTGTAGTTGCCGGTCCCCACGTGCAGGTAGTGACCGATGTGGGCGCCTTCGCGCCTGACCACGAGCGTCACCTTCGCATGGGTCTTGAGACCGAGCAGACCGTACACGACGTGCACGTTGGCTTCCTCCAGCGCCCTCGCCCAGCCGATGTTCGCCTGCTCGTCGCCGCGGGCTTTGAGCTCCACCAGCGCGACGACCTGCTTTCCGCGCTCGGCCGCGCGGATGAGGGCTCGCACGATGGGGCTGGCCGGTCCCGACGTCCGGTAGAGCGTCTGCTTGATCGCCAGCACGTCAGGGTCGCTCGCCGCGTGGTCGATGAACGCCTCGACCGAGGTGGCGAACGAGTCATAAGGATGGTGCGCCAGCACGTCGCCGGAGCGCAGCACGGCAAACAGGTCTGGGACCTCTGCGCCGAGACCGCGAAGCCGAGGCTGAGTCGTCGGCGTCCACTGCTCCTCTTTGAGGTCAGGCCGGTCGAGGCGGGCAAGCGCGGCGAGGCTGCCGAGGTCGAGCAGGCCGTCCGCCTCGTAGACGTCGGCGGGCTGGAGCTCGAGCTCGCGTGTCAACAGCTCCAGGACCTCGGGAGACATGTCCGGGTCGACCTCGAGACGGACGACGCGGGCGTGGCGCCGGCGCCTGCGCAACTCGGTCTGGATGGCTGCGAGCAGGTCCTCGGCGTCGCTGTCGACGTCGTCGAGATCGCCGTCGCGCGTCACGCGGAACGGATGGTGGGCGACGATCTCCATGCCGGGAAACAACGCCTGCAGGTGCAGGGCGATCACGTCCTCGAGCGGGACGTAGCGCTCTCCCTCGACCAGCGGTATGAACCGCGGCAGAACCGGCGGCACCTTGACCCGGGCGAACCGCTGCTGGCGGCGCTGCGGGTCGCGGACCATGACGGCGAGGTTCAGCGAGAGGTGCGAGATGTACGGGAAGGGATGGCCTGGATCCACCGCCAGCGGGGTCAGGACCGGGAAGATCTGCTGCCTGAACATGGTATGCAGCTGGCCGAGCTCCTTCTTGCTGACCTCCTCGCGCCTGACGATGGCGATTCCAGCCTCGGCCAGGGCCGGCGCGATCTCCCGCGTGAACAGGCCCTCCTGCCGGTGGACCAGGTGCTCGACCCGGACTCGGATCGCTCTCAGCTGGTCGAGCGGTGACATGCCATCCGGCGAGGCGGTCGCGACCGCGGCCAGCACCTGCTCTTTGAGACCGGCCACGCGGACCTGGAAGAAGTCGTCCAGGTTCTGGCTGAAGATGGCCAGGAAACGAACCCTCTCGAGCAGGGGCAGCCGGGGATCTTCGGCCATGGCGAGCACCCGTTCGTCGAAGTCGAGCCGGGACAGCTCCCGGTTGATGTACCGGGAGACGGGAGGCGCGAAGACAGGCGACTGCTCGGAATCCGGCTGGGCCCCCACCACGCACTGAACTCTAGCGGGTGGACGGCGACACTTCGGTTAGGCGTCGGTAAAGGCTTTAAAAGGCCGCACTGCCGCCGTGTCGTGGGGTGGGCTGGCGGGTCTCAAAGCCCGCAGCCAGGCCGGGCGACGGCCCGGCCCGCTGCAGGAATTTCGAGCTAGCCGAGCGCGGCGACGACGTTTGAGAACACGTTCTGGATCTGGTTCCCCATGGTCAAAAGAATCACGATGACTACGATCGAAACGAGAACCAAGATCAGCGCGTATTCGACCATACCCTGGCCGCCCTGGCGGCCGGGTATCCGGCTCTTCACTTGCAACTCCACCTCCTTTCTCGCCCGAGCGAGCGTTTGGAAACCGTAAACCCTTCAACGCGCGAGGTCGCGTTTCATTAAGAAATTCGGGTCAACTCTTTGTAATGGATTTCATAAGCGCAGCTAATATGTCGAGATGCGAAGACCCGTCTTCACGCTCGAGCAGCTTCGCTCCTTCGTCGCCGTATCCGAGCACGAGCACATCTCCAACGCCGCTGCCTCGCTCTTCTTGACCCAGGCCGCGGTCACCCAGCAGGTCCACCACCTGGAACGGGCCCTCGGCCTGCAGCTCCTCGAGCACTATGGGCGGCGAATCCGCCTGACCGGGGCCGGGCGCGAACTCGCGGTTGCCTGCCGCGCCGTGCTCCGAGCCGTCGAGGTCCTCGAGGACACCTCGGAATCGATGAAGAACCTGCAGGCGGGCTCGCTGCATCTCGGCGCGAGCCCGACCTGCGCGAGCTATTACCTCCCGGATCGCCTGGCCGAGTTCTCGCGGCTCCACCCGGGCATCAAGCTGGACGTCTCCGTCGAACCCACCTCGGAGATAAACCGGCACGTGGTCGCGGGCACCATCGACTGCGGGCTGATCGAAGGCGAGCCCGACCCGGAGCTCCTCTCGTGCGTGCTCGCGGAGGACGAGCTCATCCTGGTCGCCCGGCGCGACCATCCGCTGTCCGCGCTGGCGGCGGTCACGCCGGCACAGCTGGCGGATCACCGCTACCTGCGGCGCGGACCGACCTGGTCGGCAGAGCACAGGGTGCGCGAGATGCTCGGTGAGGCCTACGACAGGGCGGAGATCCTCAACCTTGGACACCCCGAGTACGTCCGCGCCGCCGCGATCGCGGGGCTCGGCTTCGCGGCCATGCCGCGACTGGCGGTTGAGGGCGACATCGCCTCGGGCGTTTTGAAAGCGCTGCCCACACCGTCGATCGTGAGGTCGATCAGCGCCATCCGCCGCAAGGCGAAGGGCGGCCCGGTCCAGGAGGCCTTCTGGGACTACATGACAAGCCGGGCGCCTGGCGTTTCCAACACAATCTAGCGGGTGGATGCGACGAACGGCCCGGCTGTGATCGAGACTCACGGGCTCCGCCGCGTGTTCAAGATGCGGGCCCGGACCGTCGAGGCGGTCGCCGGCGTCGACCTGACCGTGAAGGCCGGCGAGATCTTCGGCTTCCTCGGCCCGAACGGCGCCGGCAAGACCACGACGCTCCGCATGCTGTCGACCCTCATGCCACCCAGCGGCGGCACCGCCCGCGTGGCGGGATGCGACCTGTTGACCCAGTCGGGCGAGATCCGCAACCGCATCGGGTACGTGGGACAGGCGGGTGGAGCCGACCGCGAGATCACGGGCCGGCGCGAGCTCGTCTTCCAGGGCCGCCTTTACGGGATGTCGAGAGCGGCGGCGAGCAAGCGCGCGGCCGAGCTGATCGAGATGCTCGAGCTCGAGGCCTGTGCCGACCGCGCCGGCAGCACCTACTCGGGTGGACAGAAGCGCCGGCTCGACATCGGGCTCGGCCTCGTCCACAACCCGCAGCTGTTGTTCCTCGACGAGCCGACCACGGGGCTCGACCCGCAGAGCCGCGCCCGAGTCTGGGACGAGGTGCGGCGAATGCATGAGCGGGGCACGACCGTCTTCCTGACCACGCACTACCTCGACGAGGCAGACGCGCTGTGCGATCGGATCGCGATCATCGACTACGGCAAGATCGTTGCGGAGGGCACTCCGGAAGAGCTCAAGCGCGCCGTCGCCGGCGACGTGGTGACCATGAGCGTGGCGGGGGATCAGCAGCGCGCGCTCGACCTGCTCAAGGACGAGCCCTTCGTCCGCGAGTCACGCCTCGAGGAGGGCTCGATCCTTCTCTATGTGGACCGCGGCGAGGTGGCCATGCCTGCGATCCTGCGCCTGCTCGACACCGCCGGCATGCAGCTCATGACCATCGGCCTTCACCGGCCGAGCCTGGACGATGTCTTCCTCCGCCAGACAGGACGGTCGCTGCGGGAGACCGCGGCATGAAGCTGGCCCGCGACACCTGGCTGGTCTTCGGCCGCTACTTCGGCCTGTTCATCCGCAACCCTGCATGGGTCGCGATCGGGGTGCTGCAGCCGGTGCTGTACCTGGTGCTCTTCGCTCCGCTGCTCA
>Ga0307372_10009575_pt1 | contig 13315 bp, 12 predicted proteins | sample OX1MG_FD_202533 | JGI IMG/M metagenome (GOLD analysis project Ga0307372, IMG submission 202533) | Soil microbial communities from Risofladan, Vaasa, Finland - OX-1 | ecosystem: Environmental > Terrestrial > Soil > Coastal area > Acid sulfate soil | place: Finland: Risofladan, Vaasa | collected...
AGGTGCACTGCTCCGGTGCGGACGACACGTCAACGCCTGGGCACGAGGCCGGTCATAGCAAGGGTCAGGCCGACCGGAGCAACGCAACGCGATCATCGCAGTCGTACGAATCGCCGCGTGAGCCCACCGAGGCCACGGCACCAGCTTCGGCCAAGCGCTCGGTGTAGCGAATCGACAGGTACTGCACGCCCCTGTCGGAGTGATGGACCAGATGGCTCAAATCCTCATGCCGGCGCGAGTAGATCGCCATCTCCAGGGCATCGATGGCCAGGTCGCTGCGCAATGACGTCGAGATCTGCCAGCCGACGACATGGCGCGAGAACACGTCGATCACGAATGCGACGTATGCCCAGCCCGAGTGGGTTTTGACGTAGGTCAGATCGGCCACCCAGAGCCGGTTCGGGCCGGATGCGGTGAACCTGCGATCCACCAGATCCCGCGGCCGGGCCATCTGCTCGTCGGCAAATGTGGTGCGCCGCCATGCGCGACCCCGCCTGGCTCCCTGGATCCCGAGATCGCGCATCAGCCGCTCCACGGTGCAACGGGCAACGCGGATGCCTTCGCGGTTGAGCTGCGTCCAGATCTTGTCGGCCCCGTAGACGGTGAAGTTCTCGGCGTAGACGCGCTCGATCTCCGGGCGCAAGTGGGCGTCGCGCTGGGTGCGCACCGACGGCTCGCGCGTCTTGATTGCGTAGTACGTGGCGGGAGCAAACTGGCTCTACGCATTTGAGTGGGGAGCGTGGCTTCGGATTCGCGGCGTCGGTGGCCGCGTTGCACCCCAATCGACCCCGCCGGCGTGCAGCAGGATCCTCAGCCGGTAGTTGGCGAAGGAGCGGAATCCGTGGCCGGCGCGCTTGACCTTCTTGACGAGCAGGTTGAGTCCCTCGGTCGGCCCGTTTGAGGCGCCGGTGGCATGCCGGGCGAGAATCTGGGAGCGCCAGCGGGCGAGCGTCAGCCCGAGCGATCGCACCTCGCCGACGGCGTCCAGCCGGCAGCCTTCGATGGCCTTGTCGATCAGGAGCTCCGCCGCCTCGATACTCTCGGCCAGATAGATGTCGCGCACCGACTCCTTGGCGAGCCAGGCGCCCAGGACCTCATCATCGGGGTCGCCGACGCGAAGCCCGAGAAGCATGCGATTAAGCCCCGTGCCGTCCAGGCGCTCGGTGCCGGTGAGCATGAGTTTGCGGATGCGGTAGAGGGGATCGCGCTTGCGCCCGCGATGCCCGAGGGTGCGGTTCTGCACCCGCCGCCGCACCTGGTCGAGGCAGCGGTTGGCAACCCTCACCACATGGAAGGGATCGGCGACCCGGGTCGCGTGATCGAGGCGCCCGTCAAGGCCCGAGCGGTATGACTCCGCCAGATCCGTGGCCACGACCCGGATTCCGCCGAGCCACCGAGTGGGCTGGCGATCCAGCCACGAGCCCAAGTCGGCGGCCGTGTTGCCCTGTACGACGTCGATCACGATCCGGCACTCGAGATCCACGAGGCTCGTCGCGTAGCGGGTGGGCTGATCCTTGGTCGCCGTGAGCCAGGTCGTCTCATCGATGCCCAGCTGGCGCACCTGCCGGACTCTGTCGGGGTCATCCACCAGGGGCTCGCCGTACTCGCGCACCGCGTTCATGACCGTATGCCAGGACATGCCAAGCGCCCGGGCCAGCTGCGCGACGGGCCGGGCGTTGAGGCCCACCTCCAGGCAGCACTCGAGCGCGGCGCGTCGCGTCAAATGACAGCGGCTCGACAGCCACGGCGAGACTTCAGTCCACGTGCAGGAGCTGCACCGGGACTCTTCGCAGCGCCAGCGTCGCTTGAGCCAGATGAGGCGCACCGGCCGGCCGAAGGCCGGCAGATCGCGGTACTCCACGGCCATGCGGTCGTGTGCGGTGGCCACGACCCCGCACCCGGGGCAGCCGGTCGGTTCGGGGGCTGTCTCTACCGTCACGGCGAGCTCACCGCCGGAGTCGTCGGCGTCGAGCACACGGAATCCAGGCAAGCCGAGCATCACTTCGGCCACGCCAGTCGCGTCAGGCACGTCGGGGACCTCACCTTCGTTGCAGCCGTTGAGAAGCCGCAACGATGACCGAGGTCCCCGACGCTTACCGGGTGGCTGTTCCTATGCCTTCATCCCCACTCAAATGCGAAGGGCCAGCAAACTGCAGCACGCGGCAGATCGGCTCGACTCCCCATCGATCGCGGTGGGCGTCGATGAACGCGACTATTTCCTGGTTCGACCGTCGAGCTCGGTCGCGAAGAAAACCGATGCGGCTTTCAGGATCTCATTGGCCCTGCGCAGCTCCCGGTTTTCCTTCTCGAGCACCCTCAGCCGTTCGCGTTCATCGGTGCGCAGCCCCGGACGGACGCCTGCGTCGACCTGATCGCGGCGGACCCACTTGCGAAGCGTCTCGGCGCTCATTCCGAGCTTGCCGGCCACCGACGTGATCGCGGCCCACTCGGACGGGTACTCGTGGGAGTGCTCGACGACCATGCGAACCGCGCGCTCACGCAGTTCCGGGGAGTACCTGGTTGATCGTGGCATTGCTCAATCCTCTCAGTGGATTGAGCCTCCAGGATTCCCGGGGCGGTTCATCCTCTAGCCGTGGGTCTTGAGAGGAAAATGGCCCTGGAACAGATACCGAGCAGACCTGCAGGACATGGGGCTCGTGAGGTGACCCTCGAAGACTGAGTGACATGGTCTGGCCCCGGGGGCAAATGGATGAGGGTTACCGGACGCAAGTGCGGCGTGGCTTGTTCGGCGTATCCACCCGGAGTGGGAGACGGTATCAGCCAGGCCTGGCAGGCAGGGCGGGTCGTGAACGCGGCGTGCGCCAGACGCCTGTCATTCGCAGCACGAGAACACCGAGCACGACCGAGAGCGTTTGGGCCACGAACCATGCGCCTGCGGCCGCCGTAATACCGCGGGGGAGTGCCAGTCCGACAAATACCAGGACCAGTGCGGCGTTGGCAGCGTTGATGATGAAGTATCCCATCATCCGGTCTCGCGCCAAGAGGATCGCGTCGATGAGGTAGGTGCACCCGCTCGCGAAGGCAGAGAGGCAGAGCAATTGAAGACAGGCCGCGCCGGCGTCGGCGTAATTCTGTCCGAAGACGCGCAGGAGCTGAGGACCAACGAGTACGCCCAGCGCAATCGCAGGCGTGAGAAGCACGTAGACGTGTCGTAGGGCCTTCCTCGTGACGGCCCGCAGGGTCTCGTCACCGCGACTCGCTTCGGCCATGAGCACCTGAGAGGTCGTCGCCGGTATGACCAACAGAAACGCGGGGACTGTGGAGGCCACAGCGAAGTACGCTGCCTCAGTAGGCCCTTGGATTGCTAGCACCATAATTGGCACGATCGTGGCAGGGAGGATGCCGATGACGGTCGCGAGGTAGTTGCCCACGGAGAACGTGAGGTGGCGGCCGAGCAGCCGGCGCAGGGGTATCGGGGCGTCGTCGGGCTTGAGGCTCCGGCGGAGCGCAATCAGCCCCAGGACAACGGCCACGCCGGCGCCGATCCCCGAGGCCAAGACGAGTCCGAGCACGGTTACGACTCCACTTGCGGCGAGAATGAGCACGGCTCCGAGCCTGGCGACACTGCCCACGAGACTCTTGGTGATGATGGCGTGCGTCGCCCGTTGTGCGATGAGGCCGGCGTCAATGACGGCGCCCACGGCCGCAAGGACAGCAAGTATCCCGACGAAGACGCGGTTGTCTGCGCTCCCGATATCGAGGCTTCCCGGGAGATGCGGACCGAACAGAACCATGACAATAAGGCACAGGGTTCCGCCTGCTGTGGCTGCTGCAACCACCGCGGCTAGGGCGAGTTGGCGGGCGGCCGGATCCGTCGAGAGGTGGCGCATCAACGTGTTGGGAATGCCAAGGGCCGCGAGGGCGGCAAGCAGGCCCACTCCCCCTGTGATGGCTGAGAAGGAGCCGACAGCTTGAGTGGGGTACATCCGCGCCGCAATGAGCCAAAAGACAAATCCGATGCCCGCCAGCACAGTGACATTCAGCAGCAGGAGTGTCGAGCCCCGGTACATGGCGTCCTGCCACAGGCGGCGCGTGGCAGCTCGTATGGTGGTGAGATTCGTCGAGAGGTTCACGGACGTCGTTTGGCGTGCTCGAACGCGCTGAGGGTGCGTCGGGCGATCGCATCCCAGCTAGGGAAGAGATGTGCCCGGCCGACGTCCGACATCGTGGCGAGGCGTTCAGGAGAGGCTTCGGCCATGGCCGTGATTGCCGCAGTGAGACCACCGATGGTGCCGTCGTAGCGCCAGACCGCATCATCGGGGAATTCGTCGAATGCTGGAAGCCGCGGAAGGATCAACGGCCGGCCGCGATTGAGGGCCAGCCAGGCACTGCCGCTCGTCGTCACACGCCGGAACGGAAGAGCAACAATGTCTGCGTCATCGACCAGGTGCGCGAGATGGGTGTCGGACATGTAGCGCAAGTCGAGGATCACTCGGTTCGGGGCAAGCGCGGCCAACCGTTCGAGGCGTTGGCGAAGCGCAGCATCGCCGCATTCACCGGCTACTAACAGAGTGAACTGCGTCGTGGCTGGGACCTGCGTCGCCGCAGCAACCAACTCTTCGACGCCTTTGTATTCCCGGACTTGGCCGAAGAACAACAATCGCCGCTGACCTGGCGTGGATCCGGGCTGGCGGCTGGCGCCCCGGATACCCATGGCGATGGGTCCGTGGGGCACGACGAGGGTCGCGCACGGCCGTAGGCCGAGGGAGTCGAGCGCTCCGAGGGTTGCCGTCGAGTGCGCGATGACGAGTCGGCTTGCGCGAACGAGTGCCCGTCGAGCAGCAAGGTCGTCATGAAAGACACGTTCATGCGGCAGCACGTTGTGAGCCGTCCAGACGATCCTCACGCGGGCGGACTGCGTGATGGCCAGCCAGAACATGAACCACGCCTGACTGAGCCGCCGTAGAAGTGGGAACCGCTCGCTCCCGGGAAGCGCAAAACCGAAGAGCCAGTGCACATGGACGATCCGCCAGCCGGTGGCCGCACGGACGAGCGTCTCGAACGGAAGGAGTAGAAGGTTGAGGGTCCGAGATGACGTAAGGACCCCCAGATAGGAAACGCGCGTACCTTGGCGCCGCATCGCGGCGTAGAGTTCGTTCTGGTACGGGCTGGGGGCGCGAGGGAGCACTAGCACCTTCATGGCCACCCCAACTCCCGAAGCACGCCGACCCCAAACGCGAGGTGGTCCACGACGACGGCGACGGGGCGCTCGGTTCGGCTCCGCCAGGCCGGCACCAGCAGGAGGGCTGGGTACCAGCGGTGGCGGATCGAGATTGGCAGCCCGAGTAGGAATAGCGGGTAGATGAGTACGACTGGGTCGTCGCTGAGTAGGCGAGGGAGTCGGCGCAGGTGCGTCCGATAGAGCCGAGCACGGGCCCGCCCGTACTTGTAGGCCCGCCCGATCTGGCGCGTTGACGTACCCCAGTCATGGCTGACCACGGCCCTTTGGACGTGGCGGATCTTATGACCCGCGCCAACCAGGCGCCATGAGAAGTCGATATCGGACCCGTACTCGAATCGTTCGTCGAAGCCCCCCACGTCCTCGAACGCCGTTCGTCGGAACGCCATGCAAATGGTGGGGCACTCGCGGAGGTACGTCGTCGCGGCCATCTTCTTCGCGCTGATGTCGTACAAGCCGCGCCCATCGTGAGACACGGCGATTCCCGAGGTAACCGTTTCGCTACCGGCGAGGATAGGCGCGACGAGTTGCTCCAGCCAGCCTGCTTTGGGCAGACAGCCGGCATCTGTGAAGACGATGATGTCGCCGTTTGCGGCGGCCACACCGGCATTTCGCTGATGCGGGATGGAGACACGAACGCCCGCCGGGGCGGTGAAGTTGATCCACCGGACCTCCGAATGGGCCAGGCGGATTGCATCGAGCCGTTCGTTGGAGGCGTCGACCACCAAAACCTCTACAGGCTCCACCGAGGCAGCAGCCTGCACCTCAAGGGCCGTGAGCGTCGAGTTCAACGCGGGCTCGTCCCTGCTTATGATCACGATTGAGATCAACGGTGGAACACCTCAGACGATCCGTTCGCATAGACGGTGTTGAAATTGTCGGCCAGGAACAGGCTTGGGAACTGATATAGCCCGAAGGACCCGCCGGTGACACCGCGCGCCCGCCCGCTGATGACATTAGTGGCGCTGGCGTAGACCCACGCGTGTTGGTCTAGCGTTCGCGGCGTGATGTCGAGCAACAGCGGCCACTGGCCAAGGGTCTCAGCGACCAGGGGGAGTTGACCGTATCGGTCCGCGTAGACAAATGCGTTGCGTGGCGCGACGGAGCCGAGCCATGCTGCTGCCGCGAGTTCGGGCGTCGTGATGTAGAAGCGCTCATAGTCCTCGCCGTGGTTCGCCAAGTTGCCAGTCGTGCCCGAACCGAGGGTCGCGCCGGTGAGGCCGGACGCGTTCATCAGTAGGATCGCCGCTCCCACAGCGATCACGGCGACACCTGCACTGGCTAAACGGCGCATTCTTCGGGCCCCTGACTGCAGGGCCCACGCGGCGCCCACGCTAAGCGGTACCAGGGCTTGGATGAGGACGCGCTCCTGCCCGTAGAAGGTCGCGATCGTTCCGCTCAGTCGAATGGCGGCGAGGACGGCAAGAGTGCCGATTCCAAGAAATCCAACGACCCGGAGACTCGTCGAACTCCGCCGACGAATCGCAAGGGCAAGGGCGGCGCAGCCTGCGACGAGGTACAAGAGCTCTTGGAAAATGATCGTGATGACGCCGAGTCCCGACTCTATCTTGGGCGCAAGGGGCGGGTTGCTCGGGACGCTCGCGTCCTGGAGATCGTAACGTGGCGATGTGGCGTTCGGCAGTGGCCGCACGTAGGGGTGATTCTTGGCATAGTCTTGAGCGCTCAATGCCGCATATTGCGCGGCGCTCAGTTGGGGCGTCGTATTCCCGTTGAGGTAGGCGGTGACGAGGCTCTCGCCCGCCGTTCGATTCGGCAGGAACTGGAAGCCTTCGGTCATGACCGCTTGGCGGAACGCCGCTACATTGCTCGCGGAATTGGTGAGTGGCCCGTACCAAAGCACCGCCCCAGCCAGAAGAACGATGAAGGCGCCGATCAGCGCCGTATTCCCACGACGGAGTGGGCGAAAAGTGGAGACGGCAAGCTGGACGAGGATCGCCGTCCCAAACATGACGATCGCAAAGTCCGTTGTCGAGTAGTGGGACACCACCAACATAAGACTGAGGACCGCAGCCAGCGCGAAGCGCGGCCCCTGTGGCATGGTTGTGTCGACCAACACTGCGATCAGGACGGCTAGGGCGACCAGCGCGATCTCCTGTCGTGCGATCTCGGGGACTTCTAAGAAGAAGCTGCCCTGCACGATCACCAGCACGGCGGCGAGTGTTGCGTAGCGGGGGGCGACGAATCGGCGGGCTATCATGAAGATGGCGACCGGAAACACAGCGACAACGGCGGGATACACGACCTTCAAGATGGTGAGGTCGGACAGCCCTCCGAGGTTGCGGAGAACCGCGGGCAGCACGGTTAGGCTGAGCATCGCGCCATACGCGTCGTTCGGGTGGGCGAGGTTCCAGAGGCCTGCGGCTTGGGTGCTCTGCGCCACGTGGTATTCAGCGCTGATGTCAAAGCCATAGACGAAGCCGCTGCGAAGAGTGAAGGACCACGCGAGCGCAAGCCCGATTCCGTAGATGAGGAAAGACATCTGCGCGCGGCTGAGTCGGGGCGCGGCCAAGACGGCGACGAGGACGGCTGCGACAGCGGCGCTCGTGGCAGCCACGGCGACGCCCGGCCCGTAGCCGGTGGTGAGGCGCGCGGCGCCCGCGGCGGAGGCCAGCGGAAGTGCGAGTGGCCACAGGTCCTGGGCGCGGGGAAGCGCGAGGTGCGTACGTTGACGAAGGCGTATCGGGGTGCGCACGGCGCTGACGGCCACCAGGACGGCGCAGACACCCTCAACGCCAACAAGCAATGGCACCGTTCGCAGTGGTGTGTCAACGCGGATCCTGGGCCCGCAGAGGTCAACCGTGACGCCAGCGACCATCAGCATGGCTAGCGACGCGACCGGAACATAGATGGGCGTGCCAGCGATGGAGAGCTGCGGGACACGTAGCGCGCCGAGCAGCGCGATCCCTGGGATAGACAAGAGCAGGATGAGAAGCGCGAGCTGAGCGGGCCAGATCTCGCGGGCGGGCAGGAGGGCTGCGATGGCGGCCATCCCGGCGACCACAGGGAGACTGTCGCGGACTCGGGCACTGGCGGGCCCGCGACGTTTGCGCGGCGAGATTAAAGCGCCTTCGCCTGTGAGGTCTGCGATTGCGCGCGTGCCGGCGATCATTGGACTATGGGTGGCGGGCGCCTCAGGAACGTCCGTGGGCACGCGGCCAACGCCCGCAGCCTCCTCGGCGGAAGCGATCGACGAGAGCGGGGGTTGTGGCGCGATGCCAAGGGCCGCACTTGCGGCCATGCCCGCCACCATCGGTAGATCGGGGTGGGCTGCGGTCTCCGGGCGGGTCTCAGGGGCCGTAGTTCGGGTCGGCTGATCATCGGAGGGGTGGCTGGGGCGGCTCATCACGGCACCGGGTTGGGCGCGGTGCCGAGATCCGTGTCGTCCGTCGTGCCCGCCGGCGCCTGCAGGTTGGCGGGCCTGCCCGCGACCGCAGGGCCCTCCGTGGGGGGGCGGTCAACGCTCGCGCTGGCCGCAGCGGAATCGGTCAAGGTCAGCCCCGGCTTCGGCGTGATGGCACGGGCCGCACCGGCGGCAATGCTGGCCACCATGGGTAGTTCTGCGCCAGCCACCGCCGCGGGGCCTTCGCCGACGGCTTCTGCGGACCGCTGGCCCTCCGTCCCCAGACGACGGAAGCGCCACAGGCCCAGGATCATGCCGATGCTTGACGACGCCTCTTGCAGGAGTTGGATATAGGCATCGGCGAGGAGGTCTATGCGGCGTGCGCGGAGGGCGGCAGCAAGACCGGAGGGGTAGAGGATCGCCGGGAGGGCCGCTGCGAGGAGCAGCCGGGACGGTCGGCGGCTCGTCGCAGCGGCCGCCACAAGGACGGGCACCGGGTAGATCGTTGGCCGCACCGAGCGCCACCGGCGGCTCAGACGGGCGCCGCCGAGGCCGTAGGCGCGGCTGCGGCGCAGCGTGTCCCGCATCGACGGGGAGAAATGGTGGGTGACCCGGGCATCGGACGCCAGCACGAGGCGGACGTCTTCCCTGGATTGCCGCATCCGGTAGCAGAGCTCCGTCTCCTCGCCTCCAAATGAGAAGTGCTCGTCGAAGAGGCCGAACTCATCAAGGGACTCGCGGCGGAAGGACATGTTCGCGCCGACCAGACTGAACACCGCACGACGGGCCGGGCGGTCCACACGCGTCCATTGGTGGGTTAGGTACAGCCGCAGCCGATAGATCATGCCCTCACTGCGCATCAACTCGAGCTCCAGAGGCTGGAGCGGGTTGTGTCTCCGCAAGTACGCGAGTACGAAGTGGTCGCCGGGGCCGGGATGGACTACACCACCGACGCCGTCGGGCTCATCGTCATAGGCGGCAAGGAGGCGCTCGGCCCAGTCCGGGTCGGCCTCGCAGTCGTCGTCGATGAAGGCGATGATCGGCGCGCGCGATGCGCGCACGGCGCTATTGCGCGCCGCCGCGAGGCCTCGATTGGTCTCGTGTTGCACCACGGTTGCTCCATGGCGTGACGCGATGTCGGCGGTCTCATCTGTGGAGCCATCGTCTACAACCATGATCTCCAGGCGCGGCGCGATCGTTTGGCCGAAGAGGCTTTCGAGCGCGCGCGCAATCGTTGGAGCTCCGTTGCGTGAGCAGATGGCGACAGACATATCCGGTGCGCTAGGCACGGAGACTCCCGGGGCCTGATAGGGCGACGATGCATGGGTCGGCCCTGCGCGCCACCCGGGATGTTGGTCGGAGACGCGACGCGAGGGTCATGGTGGGGCCGGTCAAAGACGGGCGCCCCGCGGGAACTCGGGACACGCCGTCCGCACCGGGCGTCAACGGCGAGGGAGTCGCGGAAGAGAGCGACCTGTGGCCGGAGATCCGTGCGACGACGCCGTAGGTCCGGTCGACCGCGCGCACGTCGGCGGCAGCGGCGTCCACCCCGCCCGGGATTAGCTGTCTTTTGGGCGGGCGTAGACTGTCAGGAGGTTGCGCGGAACCGGCCGGAGACGAAAAGCTCACGCCAGGAAATCGACTCGGCTGAGCTGTGATGCTCACGGCCGCGATTCCTTAACCCTCACAACGCCACACACGCGCCCCCCGTAGTAGCACGAAATCAGTACGATGTTGCACAGCCACGCCGCGGTGCTGCGGCGCGGCGTTAGGCGGACGTCGAACCGACTTGACAGGTGCATCCCGGCCGTGAGCGCGACGTAGGCCGCGGGAACGACCGGCGCAGCACGCACGCCCACGCGGCCGGAGTGCACCAGGATGCCTGCAGCCACGATCGACGCCACGAGGCCGGCGAATGCGACGTCGGGCGTCCGAACCCGGCGCTGCTCGCGCAATTGCGCACTTGCCCCGATTCCGCTCGCGAACAACCACCGCACCGAATCTCGGAATCCTTTTGATTCTCGATGTTCGACAATGAGATCGGTCACGGTTCGCAGCCGAAGTCCAACACGCTCCATGTGATGGACCAAGTCGACGTCCTCCCCGTTGCGCTTGTGAGCGGAGAATGCGACCTGCTCAAACACGGAGCGGCGGAACAGGCTGTTGCCTCCGCCGACCGTCCTAGATGGCGAGACCGGCCGGGGACGAAGCCCGAAGTAGTTAAAGAGGAACGTGGCATCGCCATCCGGAAGCGCGATGCCTCCGCATGCGTCGAGGCCGTTCGCGACGCAGTCGAGGGCTGTGGTCAGCCAGTGGGCGGGCAATACGATATCGGCATCCACGAAGGCAACGTAGTCTCCGCGCACCGCCGCGACGCCCGCAGCCCGCGCGGCGCCGCGACCTTGGTTGCGCGTCAGCGCGATGACTCGTATCCGCGGGTCTTGTCTCGCCAAGCTATCCGCGATCCGTCGCGTGTCGTCGGTCGAGCCATCGTCGACCACGATGAACTCGACCTGGCACTGCGCGTCCTGCGCGGCCAAGGACCGCAGGCAGGAGGCAATATTCGCGGACTCGTTGAAGGCGATCACGACGAATGAGACACAGGGCGAGCCGTCATCTCGGCTCGGAGCGCACGAGTGACCGGTCTCGCCGTGCGGTGTCGCAGCGTTGCTTTCGGGCCGGGTCACAGACATGGGGTTTCCTCGGTGAACTCGTTGACCTCGGGCGCTATCGAGCGCGCTGCGCCCGAGAGGAATCGGCGCGGTGACGCTGCCCGCTGGCGACGCTCCTGCGGCGCGGGGCGGAGCGCAAGGACTGAGGTTATCCCCCGACTGGAGATCGTCGGCATCGGTGTGGCGGGGGCCGCCTGTGCGTGCAGCGGCTCTGATCGCCGCGTTGGTCTCTCCGGTTCGCGTCGGTTGAGTCCGGGGCCCTCGTGGCGACCGCGGAGACTCATCGCCGCGCCGCCCAACTCGCGCAGAGGGATGACCATCGCGTGGCCGTCCAACGGCCAGGGTGCTGTCTCGGACGGATCTGCGTCCCGTCCGAGACAGCACCGTTTGGCGCCGGCGCAGCGGACCCTCGCGAGAGCGGGGTCGCAAGCACGCTGTCGGTGACCGTATTCCAGTCGTATGCGCGCAGCCACGCGTCCGCTGCTACCGGCTGGTTGGGGTGGGCGAGCACGTTCAACACCGCATCGGCAAGTGCTTGAGCGGTTGGATCGCAGACGATTCCCGCCGCTGTATCGAGAACCAGTTGTGCGGCAAGGTTGTTCGGGGCCGATGTAGTCACGATCGGCAGCCCGCACGCAAGTGCTTCGAGCACTGCGATTCCGAAGCCCTCACGCTCGGACGGGAAGACGAACACGTCCGAGGCCTTTAAGAGCGAGTACAGGCTGGATTGATCGCTGACGTCATCGCGGAAGTCGACGAGATCAGCGATCCCGCGCGTCACGGCATGCGCATGCACAGACTCCCGCTCGGGTCCGTCGCCGATCACGCGGCAGGTGACCATAATTCCTTGCGCCTGCAGGAGCGCCACTGCATCGAGAAGGAGGTCCACGCGCTTATTCTCGAGGAGCCGTCCGACGACGACCTGAGTTGACGGATCGTCTGCGACGGGTGCACCACGGACCAGCTCGAGATCGATGCCGTTTGGGGCGACCCTCAGGGGGACGGAATCGCCAACGTATACCTGCAGGCGCCGCTTGGTCTCTTCGGAGACGGCGATGATCTCGTCTGGGAGCCGCATTGCGCATCGTTCAATCCACCAGGCGATGCGACCACGTCGACCGAGATACTGACACCGGTACTCGGGTCCCCAGACCTCGTGCCATGTCACGACCAAACGCTTACGCCGCAGGGTTGCCACGAGGCGGAGTGTGAAGACATGCAGGTACGGAATGCAGTCAGCATCGATCACGCTGAATCGCCGGGTCACCAGACGCAGGCAGGCCAGGGAGAACACGACCGCTTGGCGCGTGGAGCGCCGCTCGCCATCGTAGAGCGGGATCCTGTGGCATAGGGCGTGGAACGTCACCCCGTCCTGTACGCGCGTCCCGGGCGTATCCCACCAGCGCATCGTGTAGACATGGACCTCGGGCCGCTCGGCCATGCGCCGCGTCACCTCGCGGGTGCGCACTTCTTTGCCGCCTCGGTGATAGGGCAGGATCGAGTCGGTCACGACCGCGATTGTTGGGCGTTGTCGGCTCATTTGCGGCGGGATGGACAGAGCACAAAGAAATGGATCGTCTGCTGGGCCCCTTCGTCCGACGCGCTGCCGACGACGATGCTGATGCGCGATCGCGTACCCGTACAAGCGACCCGAACATGGACGGGCAAGACGGCGAAGTAATAGGTGGGCAGGGTGAAGTGACCGGCCGCCGCCTCAACGGGCGCACGACCGCGAGTTTGGGTCGTCACGGTCCATGCGTAGCTCTGGGAGCTGGGTGTGTGATTGGCAACTTGGAAGGCAAACTGCACCGTCCCGTTCGCGTGCTGCGTCCCCGGTTTGGCGGGATTGATAAAGGTCAGCACCGTGGATGGCGCAGGTGGCACTGCGCGCGGTCGTGCGCGCGGTCGTGCGCGATGTGCGGGGCAGGACAGCCAGAAACCGATCGTCTGGTGCGCACCCCCGAGGGACACGTTGATGCGCGATTGAGAGCCGGCGCAGCCGGTGGGGATGCGGAGGGCGACGGTGTCGGATGCGCCATTAGCGAGCGTCAGGCGACCCGACGCCGCGACGATCGGGGCAGG
>Ga0307372_10009576_pt1 | contig 13315 bp, 13 predicted proteins | sample OX1MG_FD_202533 | JGI IMG/M metagenome (GOLD analysis project Ga0307372, IMG submission 202533) | Soil microbial communities from Risofladan, Vaasa, Finland - OX-1 | ecosystem: Environmental > Terrestrial > Soil > Coastal area > Acid sulfate soil | place: Finland: Risofladan, Vaasa | collected...
CAGCAGCACACCGGCTGCTCCTACACCTACACGCAGGCGTCGAAGGGCCAGCCAGGCAATGCCTTCCAGGCCGGGCTCTTCGTGACCTGGAAGGTCAGCTGGACCGGCTCGGGCGGCGCGGGCGGCCTCATCACCACCGGCTACACCACGGGGAACGCGTTCGCCGTCCGGGTCGCCCAGGCCGAGGCACTGGTGACCACGCCATGAGCGGCGGCAGGGGACCCGCGGTCGGCACGGCCTTCCACCCGGAGACCGACTCGGTCTTCAACGGGGCGAGCCGGCCCGCCAGCCAGCCCATCGCGCTTGCTCGGCTGCCGCGCCGCCGCCGGCCGGGAATGATCGCGCTGGCCGTTGCCCTGGTAGGCGCCGGCATCCTGGCGAGCACTGCCGTCTATTCCGCAGCCAACCTTCGCGTGCCCGTGCTGGTCGCCGAGGCGAGCGTGCCCGCCGGGGCACTGATCGCAGCCAGCGACGTGGGCACCACCAGCGTGTCCGTGGGCCCCGGCGTCCAGGTCATCCCCGCGAGCCAGCTCAAGCAGGTGGTCGGCCAGGTCGCCGGGACGGCGCTGCATCCCGGGATGCTGCTGACCGCCGCCGAGCTGGCCACGCAGCGGCCGCCCGCCCCCGGGCAGGTGCTCGTGCCGCTGCCGGTACGGCCGTCCGCGCTGCCCGCGAGCGGGCTGCAGCCCGGCGACCACGTGCTGGTGGTCGCGACACCGGGCGCGCAGGGCCAGTCCGGGTCGGCGACCGCGGCTCCGGCCCTGAGCGCCCCGGTCGCCGGGGTGGTCGAGGCGGTCAACACCGCGGCCAACACCGACGGGTTCGGCGTGGTGGACATCCTCGTGCCGGCCAGGAGCGGGCCCGACCTGGCCGCGCAGGCATCGACCGGCCAGTTCGCGCTGATCGTGACGCGCCGGAGCCCCTCATGAGCCTGTACGCGCTGGTCTCGCCAGGCGGGGCGGCCGGGGTCACGACGACGGCGCTGGCGCTGGCGCTGACCTGGCCGCGGCCGGTCATCCTGGCCGAGTGCGACCCGGCGGGCGGTGACGTACTCGCCGGGCTGTTCGCCGGGCACCTGCCCGCCCCCCGCGGCCTGCTCGGCCTCGCCTTCGAGGCCGGCCGCGGCACGGCCGCGATCTCCGCCGAGCCAGGCGGCCACCTCGCGCCGCTCGACGGCAGCGGCAGCCGGATGTTCCTGGCCGGCCTCAGCGATCCCCGGCAGGCACCTGGACTGGCCCCGGCCTGGCCGGCGATCGCGCGCATGCTGGCCAGCCAGGCCTGCGACGTGATCGCCGACTGCGGGCGGCTCGACGCCGGTGATGGTCAGCCGACCAGCGTCCTGGCCGAGGCCGAGGTGGCGGTCATGGTGATCCGGGCTTCCCTGCGGCAGGTCGCCGCCGCCCGGCCGAGGATCGAGCTGCTGCTCCAGTTGCGCGGCGGTGCGGGGCTGGCCGGCCCGGGGCGGCTCGGCTTGCTGCTGGTCGGCGACAAGGCCAACGGGGCGGGCGAGATCGCCAGGACCCTCGGCGTCCCGGTGCTGGCCAGCCTGCCGTCGGATGCCAGGACGGCCGCGGTGCTCTCCGACGGCGTGGGACGTCGCAGCAGCCTGGCCGACCGGTCCCTGATGCGCGCCGCGCGGGCCGCGGGCCAGGCGCTCGTCAAGGCCGGCGGTGGCGCGCAGCCCGACCTGGCTGGGGCGGGGCAGCGGGCATGAGCCTGCAGTGGCCACCCCGCCAGGCGCCGCCGCCGCGGGAACGCCAGAACGGGCACCACGCGGCGGCAACGTTCGCGCCGCTGCCGCCAGCGCCCGTGCTGGTCCCGGACGCCAGCATGCCGGAGTGGGAGCGGGAGCCAACCGGGCTCGCTGACCGCAGGCTGCTCGCGGGCATACCCGAGATCCTGGCCATGATCGCTGACCTGCTGCCCGACCGGGGCGAGCAGCAGGACGCGATGCCGCTGATCAGGGACGCGGCCCGGGCATGGTCGCAGCGCCAGCTGCGCCAGGGCGCTCCCGTCCCAGCCGCGGCCGACCTCGAAGCGCTCGCCCAGGCCGTGTACGACCAGCGTTACGGCCTCGGGCCGCTCGCCGCCTACCTGCGTGATCCCGAGGTCGAGAACGTCGACGTCAACGGTTGCGACCGGGTCTGGGTCACGTACTCGACCGGCGAGCGGGTCGCGGCCGCCCCGATCGCGGCGAGCGACGAGGCGCTCGCCGACATGATCCGCACCTGGGCGACCCGCGGCGGGCAGACCGCTCGTGACTTCTCCGGCGCGTCACCGCTGGTCAACGTGGCGCTGGCCGGCGGGGCGCGGATGACGGCGACCATGTCGGTGACGCCGCGGCCCTGCCTGTCGCTGCGCAGGCACGGGCAGCTCGACGTGACCCTGCCCGGCCTGATCAAGCTCGGGACCATCGACCAGGTTACGGCCGCGTTCCTCGCCGCGGCGGTGAAGAGCCGGTGCAACATCATCGTCACGGGCGGGGTGAACGCGGGCAAGACCACGCTGCTGCGCGCGCTGGCCAGCGAGATCCATCCGAGCGAGCGGATCGCCACGCTCGAGTCGGAGTACGAGCTGTACCTGCACGACCGTGAGCAGCACCCGGACGTGATCGCGTTCGAGGCCCGGGAGGCCAACTCCGAGGGTGCGGGCTCGGTCACGCTGCACGACCTGATCGCCCACGCGCTGCGGCATAACCCGCAGCGGATCATCGTCGGCGAGGTGCGACGAAGCGAGATCATGCCGATGCTCGAGGCAATGAACTCCGGCCAGGACGGCTCGATGTGCACGCTGCACGCGAACTCGCCGGCTGAAGCCTTCGACCGGATCCTCATCCTCGGCCTGCGCGGCGGCCTCGCACTGGCGGAGCGGGCCATTCATATCCTGGTCGGAATGGCCGTGGACGTGATCGTCCACGTGCGCAAGCGCTACGACGGCCAGCGAACGGTCCGGTTTGTGTCGGAGATCCTCGAGGTCATGCCGCCAGGGGACACCGAGCGGCCCGCGGTCAACCGGCTGTTCCTGCCCGAGGGGCCGGCCGGCCGGGCGGTCGCCGCGCATACCCCGTCCCCGCCGATGCTGGCGCGGCTCGAGGCAGCCGGGTTCAGCCCGCACCTGCTTGACCAGCACCGGCCGGGCCTGCCTGGGCAGCCAGGCCAGCCAGGTAACTGGGCGCGCCGGTGATCATCGCGGCTGCCCTGGCCGGGGCACTGATCATGGCTGGTTTCGTTCTCCTCGTGGCGGAGCTGGCCCGGCGGGCGCCCGCGCCCGGCACCCCGCCGGGGCGGCGGCTGGCGCCGGGCCGGGTCACGGCGGCCAGAAAGCGGCTCGCGCTGGCCGCGCTGGCCGGCCTGGTGATGCTGGCCGTCACCCGCTGGCCGGTAGCGGCGCTGGCCACCGCGGCCGCGGTCATCTTCGTGCCCAAGCTGACCGCCGCCCGCGCAGCCAGGCAGCGCACCGCGATGCTCGAGGGCCTGGAGCAGTGGACGCGCAGGCTCGCCGACATGCTGACGGCCAGCCGCGGCCTGGAAGACGCGCTGGAGGTCAGCGCGCGGACCGCTCCAGCGGCGATCGCCGGGCCGGTGACCGCGCTGGCCAGGCGGCTGTCGGCCAGGGTCGGAACCGAGGAGGCGCTCCGTACCTTCGCCGCCGAGCTCGACGACGCGGCCGGAGACCGGATCGCCGCCGCCCTGATCATCGCGACCGGCCAGCGCGGCGGCGCGGTGCACGGAGTGCTGAGCGCGCTGGCCGAGATCCTGGCTAGGGACATCGCCGCGCGGCGCGAGATCGAGGCCGAGCGGGCCCAGCACCGGACCACGGTCCGCTGGATCGTCGCGTTCATCGCCGGGTTCACCGCGTTCGCGATCGTGAACCGCTCCTACTCCGCGCCCTACGGCACGCTCGCCGGGCAGATCGTGCTCGCCGTGGTGGCCCTGCTGTACGCGGCCGGGCTCGGCTGGCTGCACCGGCTCGGAACCATCCCGGGACCCGGGCGCTTTCTCGACCGGCAGCCGCAGCAGAGCGCAGCGGCTGACCCGCCGATGGCGGAGGCGCGCCGGTGAGCCCGCTGATCCTGATCTCCGGCACCCTGGTCGGGCTCGGGGCCTTCACCGTCGTATGTCAGCTGATTCCCGGCGGGCCGCGGCTCGACGTGGCCCTGGCGAGGATTCACGCGGCCGGCGCGCAGGAGGCCGAACCTACCGCCGTCCGGGCGCTGGTCAGGCAGATCGCCGCGGCCATGCCGTGGCTGCCGGTACCGTCCGCCGACCTCGCCCTGCTCGGCCAGGACCACGAGCGGTGGTTCACCAGCAAGGTCATCTGCGGGCTGACCGGGCTCGGCGCCATTCCGGTGCTCGGGATGCTGGCGATGCTGGCCGGCCAGCGGGTTCCGTGGACGATTCCCGCCATCGCCTCGGTCGTGCTCGGGCTCGGCCTGTTCTTCGCCCCTGACCTGGTGACCAGGGTCAATGCCGCAGAAAAGCGCACCGACTTCCGGTACGCGCTGACCAGTTACCTGGACCTGGTCGCACTCGAGCGCGGCGCCGGCGCGGGTCCGACGGAGGCGCTGGAGGCCGCGGCCCAGATCGGCGGCGGCTGGGCCTTCGCCAGGATCGCCGCTGCGCTCGACGCGGCCCGGAAGGCCAGCAGGCCGCCGTGGGAGGGGCTGGCCGCGCTCGCCGCGGAGACCGGCGTCACCGAGCTTGCCGATCTGGCCGAGATCGCCGAGGTAGCCGGGCACGAGGGCGCGAAGATCCTGCAGACGCTCGGCGCCCGGGCCGAGTCCATGCGCGCCCAGGCCCTGTCGGCCACCAAGGCCAGGGCGGGCTCCCGCAGCACCACCATGGTCATCCCGATCGCCCTGCTCGGAGCGGGCTTCCTGCTGCTTCTCATCTTCCCGGTCGTCTACCGGACGTTCGGCTAACGGAATGCCACGAGGAGGCACCGATGCAAACCATCTGGATGACCGCCCGCTACCTGGCCGCGCTGACCCACCGCCGGGTCAGCGCGCTGGCCAGGACCAGGGACGCCGGGGCGCTGTCGCTTGAGTGGATCGTCATCGCCGGAATCGTCTTCGCCGCCGCTGTGGCGGCCGGCATCGTCTTCAACAATGCCATCAGCGCCGAGACAGCCAAGCTGCCGTAAGGTGTCCCGGCCGAGGCTGCCGGGCCCACGTCGCGCCGGTTCGAGCTTGCGCCGTGACCACGGCGCGCTGACGCTCAGCTACATCGTCCTCATCCCCGTCTTCCTGGCGGGCATCATGATGATCGTCCAGGCCTGCGTGTGGTACCTCGCACGTGAGACCGCGATCGCCGCCGCCCGCCAGGGCGCCGATGTCGCCAGGACGGCGCACCCCCCGCCCGGCAGCGGCGCGGCGGCGGCCGTGATCTTCGCCAGGAAGGCCGCGCCCGGCTTCCTGCTCGGGCCGTCCGCTTCGGCGGCGGGGAGTTCCGCGGTGACCGTCAGGATCACGGTGACCGGGCGGGTGCCCTCGCTCGTGCCGGGCATGGTGATCAAGGTCAGCGAGGTGGTGACGGCCCCGGTAGAGCGGTTCACGGCGGCCGGCGCCCAGACGCCGGGTAGCCGGCATGGCTGAGCGGAAGGGGCTGCGCCGTCGGGCCGGCGCCGAGGACGGCAATGCCGCGCTCGAGCTGCTCATCCTCGCCCCGGTCATCCTGGCCCTGATCGGACTGGTCATCGCCGCCGGCCGGACCTCGGTGGCGCAGGGCTCGGTCGACGCGGCTGCCAGGGACGCCGCCCGGCAGGCATCCATCTCGCTCAGCCCGGCCGCGGCGCGGCAGGCTGCGCTGTCGAGTGCCAACGCGGCGCTGCGTGCTGACGGGCTGCACTGCAAGCCGGTCGTCAGGCTCGACCTGCTGAACGGCTTCGATACGCCGCTCGGTCAGCCCGCCCAGGTCAGTGCCTCGGTCAGCTGCACGGTTCGGCTGTCTGACCTGCTGGTACCCGGGATACCCGGGAGCAGGAGGCTGACCGCGAGCTTCACGTCCCCGCTTGATCCGTATCGGTCGCGGGCGGACGGGATCCTGTCACAGCGTCGTCACACCCGGGCGTGAACGATCAGGCACCTGCTACCGCGATGAGAGGAGGCAGGATGCGGCATCCCCGCGCCTCCCGGGCCGTCGGCGAGCGCGATCGCGGCTCGCTGACGCTGATGCTTGCCGTCTTAATGGTCGCGCTGCTCGCCCTGGCCGGCCTGGTGATCGACGGCGGACGCAAGCTGAATCAGTCAGCGAGCGCCTACGCGATCGCGCAGGAGGCCGCCAGAGCCGGAGCTGGCATGGTGGACAGGTCCGCCGCTTATCGCTCGGGCACCTTCCAGGTGGACGAGGGCCAGGCGCTCGCGGCGGCACGTGCCTACCTTGCCAGCGCCGGCTACAGCGGTTCGGTCAGCGCCGACGGCACGCAGAACATCCGGGTCAGCGTCACCGTCACTAGCCAGACGCTCGTCCTATCGCTGATCGGGATCGACACGATGACGTCGACGGGTTCAGCGGTCGCTTCCCTGGTGACCGGCGTGACGGGACCAGGGACGTGAGGCCGCGCCGGGCAGGCATGGCTCTTCGCGGTCTCGCCGCGCTGCTCACGCTGGTGGCGACGACGGTCGGCCTGCCGCTCACGCTCTACCGGCTGGGCGGCTCGCCGATTCCGCCGCGGGTGCCTTCCCTGCACGTCGTGACGTTCGTGCTGCTGCACAGGGATAACGGAAGCCTGTTTCTCGGTGCCATCCGCGATGTCTCCTGGCTCGCGTGGGCCGGCTTCACCGTGGCCGTGCTCGCCGAGGCGCAGGCGGCGCTGCGCGGGCGGCCGGCCCCCCGGCTGCACCTGGCCGGCCTGCAGGGCGCGGCGGGCAGGCTGGTCGCGGTCGCCTCGGTCACCTTCACGGCCCCGGTCGCGGTCACGCTCGTGTCGTCGCCCGCCATGGCATGACGCATGCCTCCTACCGCACCGTCGTCGTGCGCCCGGGCGACTGCCTGTGGTCGATAGCGCAGCACTACCTGGGCTCTGGCGAGCGCTATCCGGCGCTGCTGAGGCTGAACCTCGGGCACGATATGGGCGACGGTCAGGTGTTCAGCGACCCGTCGCTGATCCTGCCCGGCTGGCAGCTTCGCCTGCCCGGCACCGCGGCCGGCGGCCAGCCAGGCTCGCAGGTCCCGCCAGCCCCTCAGCCGCACCACCACCCCGGCCATCCCTCGGGTAACAGGCACTTTCGCGATCCGCACAGCGGATCTGGCGCCCAGGGCAGCCGGTCGCAGGGAACGGGGGACGCGGCCGCGCCTCAGGCGGCAGGCTCGGGAACAAGACCTGGCGAGCTGACAACCGGCCAGCACGAGGAGGTCCAGCAGGCTGTGCTCTTTGCCCTTGGAATGCTCGCCGGTGCCGCTCTGGTAACCCTGGAGCGGCTACGGCACCGGCAGCGCCAGCACCGGCGGCCTGGCCGCCGGATCGCCCTGCCTGCTGACACCGAAGGCCAGCGCATCGAGCAGAAGCTCCGCGCGGCCGCTCCGCCGGCTCCGCCGGCCTCGCTCAGGGATGCCCTGTGCGACCTGAGCGCCGGCGTGGCGGAGGGCGGCGACCCGCTGCCGCCGATCGTCGGCATCCACCTGACCGCGGCCAGAATCGACGTGCTGCTGTCGGCTCCGGCTGCCGGACCGCCGCCGCCGCCGTTCACCATAGCGCCGGGCCGCCAGGGGATGTGCTGGACGGCCGACCTCCGCGACGCCTCGCCCGAGTGGACCACCACGCCGCTCGTGCCTGGTGAAGTCGGCGACCTGCTGCCCGGCCTGTTCACCGCGGGCGCGACCGAGGGCGGCGGCTACCTGCTGCTCGACCTGGAGGCCATGCGGGTCACCTGCTGTGGCGGCCCGGCCGGCCTGTCCGACCGGCTGCTGGTGACGGCGGCTACCGAGCTGGCCTCGAGCCGCTGGAGCGGCTGGTATGACCTGGTACTGGCCGGCTGCGATGAGCTCGATGTGCTCGGCCGGGCCGAGCGCTGCCGGGATCTGGACGAGGCGCTCGACGTCCTCGAGGCCAGGACCCGGACGATCGCCAGGCGCCTGGTCGACGAGGGCCAGACCGACGTCAGGACCCGCCGGATGGAAGACCCGGAAGACGAGGACTGGGGCCTGACGCTGCTGGTCAGCCGGCTGCAGCCGACGCCGGACCAGATGGCGCGGCTGCTCGATCTCGCCGACGGCCCCGGCGGGGTGGCCGCGCTCGTGGCCGGTGACACGCAGGCGGCCGATGGCAAGCTCGCGCCGACCGTGCTGCGGCTCGACCCTGACCCGGATGGTCCCGGCCAGATGAAGGCCACCGTCACGCTGGCCTACCTGGGCCCGCAGCACCAGCTGACCGTCTGGCCGCAGACGCTGACCGTCAGCGAGTACGAGGCGCTCGCCGGGCTGTTCACGACCGCGGTGACGACCTCCGATGTCAGCCCGGACGCCGCCCCGTACGGCGACTACGGCGGGCCGCCGTGGATGCGGTTCGCCGCCGCCCCCGTGCTCCCCGATGTCGACGACGGCCTGCTCTCCAGGCCGGTCAGCCTTCCCGAGCCGGCCAGGCCGCCCGAGGCGGACGGCCCGCCCGAGGCGGACGGCCCGCCCGAGGCGGACGAGTTCAGCGAGCTCGAGGAGCTGGCGCAGCTCAGCGAGTTCCCTGACCCCGCAGGCCGCAGCCCCAGGCACCGGCGCAGCCCGGCTGGCCTCGGCGTGAACGTGCTCGGCCCGTTCGAGGTTGCTGGCCCGGCGGAGCCGCTGCAGCCGAAGCAGGCCGAACTCGTGCTGGCGCTCGCGCTGCACTCCCCGGTCGGCCTGTCCAACTCCGCGCTGTGCACGCTGCTCGGCGCCGACGCGGACCACCCGCGGCCCGCCGACTCGGTCCGGCAGCTGATCACCAGGACCAGGCGCCGCCTCGGTCAGGCCGCCGACGGCCAGGAGTACATCATCCACCTGGGGAGCGGCATCTACGTGCTGCACGACGACGTCCGGCTGGACTGGGCGGAGTTCAGCGCGCTGGCCAGGCGCGGCCGCAGCGACCGCAGTGCCGGTGACCTGCACGCCGCGATGGAACTAGTCCGCGGCCAGCCGTTCGCCGAGTGTTACCACTGGTGGATCGACATCGCGCTGATCGAGACCATGCGCGCCGAGATCGTCGACACCGCCGACCTGCTCGCTCAGCTGGAACTGTCCGGCGGGAACCCGCAAGCGGCCAGGCGAGCGGCGCGCATCGGGCTGTCCGCGGAGACCGCGGCCGAGCAGTTGTGGCGTGCGCTCATGCGGGCCGAGCACAAGGCGGGAAACCCCGCTGGCGTCACCGACGCGTGGACGGCCTGCCTCGACGCGATCACCGAGATCGCGCCGGGCGGCGAGCCGCATCCCGATACCGAGCGCCTGTTCCGCGAGCTCAGCCGCGGCGGGCAGCCGTTAAGCCTGCGCCACTGACCCCTAGCGGCTGAGGCCTCGCCGGAGGCTGGGCTTAGGCTGGTTGCCATGGCGCAGACAGTGTCTTTCACCATCGGGGCCGACGTCAGCTGCAGCGACCGGCCGTGCGGCACGCTGAAGCGGGTCGTCGTTGACCCGCTGGCGCAGGCGGTGACCCACCTGGTGGTGGAGCCACGACACCGGCAGGGGCTCGGCCGCCTGGTTCCCGTCGACCTGGCCGAGACCTCGGCCGACGGGGTCACGCTCCGGTGCAGCACCGAGGAGTTCGAGCGGCTCGACTCGGCCGAGGAGACCCAGTTCGTGCCGGGCACCATCGGCTACGAGGAGTACGGTCCCGAGCAGGTGCTGTCCTGGCCGTACTACGGCCTGCACGGCGGGCAGGCCGGCGGCGTCGCCGGCGCGGCCGTTCCCGGCGTCTCCCAGACCGTGACCTACGACACCATCCCGGCCGGCGAGGTCGAGATCCAGCGCGGCGAGCACGTGTACGCGACCGACGGCCCGATCGGCCACGTTCACGGGCTGATCATGGATGCGGGCAGCCGCCGTGTCTCGCACGTGCTGCTGGCCGAAGGGCACCTGTGGGGCCGCAAGGAGGTCGCGATCCCGATCAGCGCCGTCGTCGACGTGCAGGACGGGATCAAGCTGCAGATCAGCAAGAAGGAGGTCGCCGACCTTCCCCCGGTGGACATCGACCACTGAGCCCAGGCAAGCCGGCGCGGCTCACTTCGCGTCGGCGTAGCAGTCCACGACGGCCGTGCTCAGCGGGAAGGCAACCCGAGTCGGCCCGAAGACCAGCCGGGATGCCTCCTCGGCTGCCCGCGACACCGCCGCGACAACGGCGTCGGCGTGCTCGGCCGGGCAGTGCACGATCACCTCGTCGTGCTGAAAGAACACCAGTTCAGGACGGGCCAGCGGGTCCGGCTGGCCTGGCCCGGCCCCGGCGGACGCTGGCCTGCCAGCCGGCAGCACTCCGGATGTCCCGTTAGCGCTGAGGATCTTTGCCAGTCCGGCCCGCAGGCTGACCAGCATCACCAGTGCCCAGTCCGCCGCGCTCGCCTGGACCACGAAGTTCCTGGTGAACCTGCCGCGGGCGCGGGAGGCCCGCCCGGCCCCCGGATCACGCTCGGCGTCCGGGTCGGCCGCCTCCTCCGTGAGCGCGCGCCAGCCCGCTGACGGCGGCGGACAGGTCCGGCCGAGCACGGACCTGACCACGCGGCCCTCCTCGCCGGCCCGCGCGGCGGCCTCGACATAGCCGGCCGCGGCGGGGAAGCGCTGCCGCAGCACGGCGAGCAACTGGCCCGCCTCGCCGCCGGCGCCGCCGTACATGGCCGAGAGCATCGCGACTTTCGCCTTGGCCCGGTCGCCCCCGAACGCGACGGCGAGCTCGGCGTACAGGTCGCCAGCGGCCGCCGCCGCCGCGAACGCGCGGTCGCCGGCCAGCGCGGCCAGTACCCGCGGCTCGAGCTGGGCGGCGTCGGCGGCGACGAGAACCCAGCCGGGATCGGCCACGACGGCTTGCCGCAGCAGCCGCGGGATCTGCAGCGCGCCACCGCCGCGTGAGGCCCAGCGGCCGGACACCACGCCGCCGACCACGTACTCCGGCCGGAACCGGCCGTCCCGTACCCAGGTGTCGAGCCAGGACCAGCCGAAGGCAGAATGCAGCCTGGCCAGCTCCTTGTACTCGAGCAGGGGCGCGATGACTGGGTGATCGACGTCCCTGAGCACCGCCAGCCTGGTCGACGGCAGCCTGATCCCGTCGGCGGCCAGCGCCTGGAGCACCTGGGTGGGCGAATCGGGGTTGACCGCCCGGCGGGGGTCGCGAGTGCCCCGGGAGCCGCGGCCGCCCGGGGTTCCGAATGCGGCGGCGATCTGCGCAGCGAGGTCGGCGAGCCTGGCCGGGCGCTGCCCAGGTAGCGCGGGCCGCGACCCGAGCAGGTCGGTCAGCAGCGCGTCGTGCACCTCGGGCCGCCATGGCAGTCCGGCTGCGCTCATCTCGGCCGCGACCAGGGCGCCTGCCGATTCGGCGGTGACCAGCAGGCCGAACCTGGCCGGATGCTCGTCGGCCGCGATCCGCCTGAGCTGGTCGGCATGCACGGCGATGAGAGCGCCCAGGGTGGCCCTCGGGTCCGGCGGCGCCGGCGCGCCGGCCAGCGCCGGCTCGAACAGAGTGTCCTGGAGCGCAGTGTCCTGGAGCGCCGGATCCGGGCGCGCGGCCGCGGCGTCACGAAGCACCGCGAGGGCCTCGTCCGGTCCGTGTGGCTCGACCGGCTCGTCACGCTGGACGCCGATCCCCGCGTCCCGGCCGCGCAGCAGCGCGTCGGCGAGCAGGACGTCGTGACACCGCGCCACGCGAACGCCCGCGCGCATCAGCGCCTGGTAGGGACTAGCGGCCGATGGCCAGACCCAGCGGGTTCCTCCCTTCTGCTCGTACTCGGCGACGGCCGTTACCAGATCAGGTACCTCAACGGGAGCTCCGGCGGGACTGCCGTCCTCATCGAGCGGGCAGAGGAGGCCGGACTGCCCGGGACCCGGCACCACAGCAACCCGCACGGATCCCATTGTGCCGCCCGCGTCTGACAGTCACGCGACCCCGACTATCCTGACGCCGAGATGACCGGACCGAAGCTGCTCGCTGTGAGCGACCTGCATGTCGGGTTCGCTGAGAACAGGGAGCTGGTCGCGAAGCTGCGCTCCAGGTCGACCGCCGACTGGCTCATCGTCGCGGGTGACGTCGGTGAGTTCGCGGCCGATATCGAGTGGGCGCTCGGCACGCTCAAGGAGCAATTCGCCGAGGTCATCTGGGTCCCCGGCAATCACGAGCTCTGGACGCACCGCAGAGAGCCGCTGACGCTGCGCGGCGTCGAGCGGTACGAGCACCTGGTCGCGATGTGCCGTCGCCTCGGCGTGCACACGCCCGAGGATCCGTACCTGACCTGGACGGGCGCGGGCGGGCCGCTGGTCATCGCGCCCCTGTTCCTGCTCTACGACTACACGTTCCTGCCGGACGGAACCACGACCAAGGCCGAGGCGCTCGAGCGTGCCCAGGCGACCGGCATCGTCGCCAATGACGAGGCGATGCTGCATGCCGATCCCTATCCGAGCAAGGAGGCGTGGTGCGCGGCCCGGCTGGCCGGGGCCGTCAGCAGGCTGGCTGCCCTGCCGGAGGGCGAGCGGACCATTCTGGTGAACCACTTCCCGCTGGTCAGGGAGCCCACCAGGGTGCTGCGGTATCCCGTGTTCGCCCAGTGGTCCGGCACGGTCCGCACGGCCGACTGGCCGCGGCGGTTCAACGCGGCCGCGGTGGTCTACGGCCACCTGCACATCCCCCGGACGACGTGGCATGACGGGGTCCGCCACGTGGAGGTCTCGCTCGGCTACCCGAGGGAATGGCGCCGTCGGGCCCGGCCGCCGGTCATCCCGCGCCAGATACTCCCGGTGACTGCGCTCGACCAGGCGCCGCCGGCGGCTCGATCCCGCTAGCGGATTCCGCTAAGCCTGCCAGGCGGCGAGCAGCTCAGCCTCGCGGTCCCGGGTCAGCCCCAGGCCGGCGGGCACCGGCGTCGGCGAGACCTTCTCGGCCTCGTGGATCTCGGTGATGCTCTGCCTGATCGGTCGCGGCGCGAGCCCGGCGGCGACGGCCGCGGACGGGTCGGCCGTGTTGATGTCGCGCTCGCTGTCACCGCCTGGCCACAGCGGCAGGTGCGCCTCGGTCTCCCCCTGTTCCGCCAGGAAGTCCGCGTCCACCCAGGTCAGCGTGGTACCCGGCGGGGCTACCTCGGCCGCGATCGCCTCGAGCAGGTCGCCGAAGCCGAACGGGGGTGCCGGGCTGACCGCGTGGAAGATGCCGGTCACCGATC
>Ga0307372_10009578_pt1 | contig 13312 bp, 16 predicted proteins | sample OX1MG_FD_202533 | JGI IMG/M metagenome (GOLD analysis project Ga0307372, IMG submission 202533) | Soil microbial communities from Risofladan, Vaasa, Finland - OX-1 | ecosystem: Environmental > Terrestrial > Soil > Coastal area > Acid sulfate soil | place: Finland: Risofladan, Vaasa | collected...
TCGAGAACCACCAGACTCCTGGGTAGTCGCAGTCATATAGGCCCCCCAAAGAACCGTTGTCGGGGTTGTATCAGTCGCGGGATTGTCTTGACAGAAGAGTCGGTAGATTGAGCATCGTGGAGATCCAGGACACCCTCGCGTACCTGCTCGGCAGTTGGGGTGTAGAACGGTCTATCGACGATCATCGGAACGCTTCGGGTGGAACGTTTGTCGGTGTCAGCCATCTGTCTCCGGATCCGTCTCTGATGAGAGGTGGTGTCGTTGAGCGCGCGATCTATGACGAACAGGGTGAGCTTCAACTGGGAGACCATGTTGGCTCAGCCCGTCGGCGCCTTGAGTATCGAAGAAAAGATGACGGGTCGGTCTCGCTATTTTTTCTTGACGGACGCCATTTTGTCGATCTCGACCTATCGTCCGGGACCTGCGAGGATACACATATCTGTGCGCCCGATACCTATCGCATCAAGATCGTGGCCGGATCGATGTGTTCTTTTGAGGAGCATTGGCATGTCGTTGGTCCACACAAGGACTATGACGCGATTACCACCTATACGCGAGTGTCTGGGGACGTTGTCTGAGCGTTCTCGCGTTGCAATATGTTCGACCAACCTTGCGCGCCGATCCGTGCTGCGTCACACTCGTCAATGCAGCGATCTCCACCGAGGACGCTCTTGCTCTTTCGACCGTGTTCGCGGCGCTCTTGGATCCGATCCGGCTGAGACTGTTCTCGATCGCCGCGACCGAGGGCGAAGTATGTAGCTGCAACCTTGAGGGTCCACCCAAGCGAAGCCAGCCGACGGTCTCGCACCATACGAGGATCCTCGCAGAGGCAGGTCTCCTTGTCGGAGAAAAGCGTGGAAAGTGGGTCTGGTGGAGGGTCGTCCCCGAGCGACTCGAACTTCTCCAGCAGTTGCTTATCTACGCTTCGTCGCGTGAGTCTTCATAGAGGCCAGTGTCTTTCGCCGATGAGATCAGCGAGAATGCGCAATGCCGAGGATGTGTGGCCGTACGAGCGCGATCGGGAAGGCCGGTCCTGGTTGAAAGTCAAAGTGATCGATCTCGCTGATGGTGAATCCCGCTGAATTGATCAGGCTCTCTGAATCTCGGTCGGGATGACAGCCGCCTCCCGCGCGCTGCCACAGTGGTGAGGCAAGTCGTTGGTAACGACGCAGAGGTTCGGTGGATGACGCCACGTGTTCGTAAAAGCGAAGCTCACCTCCTGGTCTCAACACGCGGTGGATCTCTGCGAGTGCGAGTGACGGGTCGTTGATACTGCAAAGTACGAGCGCGATCACTGCTGCATCAAAACTCGCATCAGGGAAAGGGAGTGATTCCGCGCTGCCCTCGATAATGCGAATGGGAATCGAACTGTTGCTCGTCGCGAGCTCTGCCGCTTTTCGCAAGAAGGGTTCGGGCTCCAAGGCGATGACCTCGGTAACGCCCGGTGGGTAGTGCGCGAAGTTCAGGCCGTTACCGCATCCGATCTCGATGACCCTCCCGGAGAGTCGCGCGAGCAGTCTGTCTCGGTGCTCTGCTGTACCTAAGCGCTCAGCAACTGGAGAGATGCGTGAATACACGCGCGCAAAAAACGGATGGCGGATTCCGGTGGCTCGCGACGTCATCTCGCTCGGCTCGCTGTCTTCTTGGCAGTAGGCCGAGTCACGATGATCCTTCGACCACCCTCTTGATACAGTTGCTCACCCATTGTTTTTGGATGTCGTGCTCGCGAAGTGCGCTTTGACCGAGTTGAGCGCGCGCTCGACCCGATTCGCGACATCGGTGACGAGTTCGTCGAGTGCAGGATCGTTGATGAGATCGCGGGGATCGGCGGTTGAGACGGTAACACCTTCACTGGTCTGTTCAATGACGACATTGCACGGAAGCAAGAACGCGATCGATGGATCGAATTCGAGTGCCGCACGGGCAAAGTCGGGATTGCAGGCACCGAGGATTTTCAATGGCGGACGGTCGAAGTCAAGCTTTGCCTTGAACGTGGCCGCCATGTCGATCTCGGTGATGACGCCAAATCCTTCAACCGAAAGCGCCTCTCGGACCGCCTTTTCTGCCGCCTCGGGAGTTGTATCTACGGTTATTTTGAAACTCTGCATGATGACCTCGATTGTAATTCGATCTTCTGTGTTCAGACCTGCGGCGACGTGGGTGTTTTGGGGCGTGGCGTTTAGTCTCCTCCTTTGGCGACGGTCCTTGCAAAGCGAAAGTTCAGCGTGATGAATCGCCATTGTTAAAAGAGAGGGTTCTGACGCAGTCGAAGCATCTGCTGCGTTGGCCGTGGGACGTCTGTGATATCGGTCGTCATCTTGCCCACATCGCTCCAGACATTCGAGGGGATCCAGTTCCACCTCGAGTTTGGCGAGACCACAACGACACGGTGCTTTTTATTGAGCATCCTGGGCAGATGCAATGCAGCTGTATTTCCAGCAGTTCCTGCTTCGAGAATCACTGCCCGTGTCACATCAAACCCCCCTCTCGGATCCATGGCGACAGGTGTCACCGGACCAATCGCGAACCGCCGTGCGCTGCCGGCGACTCCTCTAACGGACATCGATATCGAGATCCGATATCGTGATTAGTATCTCTAACGTGCGCGAGTTCTTGCGGGGAGCGGTTCGGTTGCACATCCTCCACCACGCCGCGCAGGGCGCGGTGCATGGCGCGTGGATGGCCGAGGAGCTCGCGCACCACGGCTACAAGATCAGCCCAGGGTCGCTCTACCCGACCCTCCACAAGATGGAGGCCGAGGGCCTCCTCCGTTCGCAGCGTGAGGTCGTCGAGGGTCGCGCGCGACGCGTCTATGTCGCGACGGCGAAGGGTAGGAGAGAATTGCGCGAGACGATCGTCCAGCTCCGTGAGCTGGCCAAGGAAGTGCTCGGCGAAGAGGCGTCGTGAGCGCAGCCAGCGGGACCGATCGATCGGCCGAGACCGCGAAGGTTCCGCTGCTCACCGTCGCCCGAGAGTGGGCGAGGCTCGGCTGTATTGGTTTCGGGGGTCCGCCGACCCACATCGCGCTCCTCCGGCGGATGTGCGTCGAGGAGCGTGGTTGGATCGAGGCGAAGGAGTTCGAGGACGGCATCGCCGCGACGAACCTGCTGCCGGGTCCTGCGTCGACGCAGCTCGCGATCTTCTGCGCGTGGCGGCTTCGCGGAGCGCCCGGGGCGATCGTGGGCGGCGTTTGTTTTATCGTGCCGGGCCTCGTCCTTATCCTGGTGCTCTCCGCGGTCTTCCTCGCGCGCCACCCGGCGAACTGGATCCTCGGTGCCGCCGCGGGTGCAGGCGCCGCGGTTCCCGCGGTAGCGCTCAACGCCGCGAGTGGCTTCGTTCCCGCGAGCTGGCAGCGCATCGGCGGCGCACACGCCGAACGGATCCGTTTCGTCCTCTACGCGTTCCTCGGCGCCGCGGCCGCGGCGACGATCGGCCCCTACCTCGTGCTCGTGCTGCTCGCCTGCGGGGTGGTCGAGATCGCCGTCCGGCGAAGCGCATCGACGACGGGCGCGACCCGGGTAGTCCTCGGCGGGATCGCCGGGCACGCCGCGCCGCTCGGTGGGCTCCTCGCGCTCGCGTGGGTGGCGCTCAAGGTTGGAGCGCTCTCCTACGGTGGCGGCTTCGTGATCGTCCCGCTCATGCAGCACGACGCAGTGACGACCTATCACTGGATGACCGGAGCGCAGTTCTTGAATGCCGTCGCGCTCGGCCAGGTGACGCCGGGTCCGGTCGTGCAGACCGTGGCCGTAGTCGGTTACGCGGCACATGGGGTCGGGGGCGGACTGCTCGCCGCGCTTGTCGCCTTCACGCCGTCGTTCCTCTTCGTACTCTTCGGCGGCCCGCGCTTCGATCGCATTCGCACGAACAAGACCGTGCGCTCCTTCCTCACCGGTGCCGGTCCGGCGGTGATCGGCGCGATCGCCGGCTCCGCGATCCCGCTCGGTCTCGCGTTTGGACGGTGGTGGCAGGTTCCGATCCTCGCCGGGGCACTCCTCTGGCTCTTCGTCATCCGACGAGGCGTGGTGAGCGGGCTGCTGATCGCAGGAGGAGTTGGTGTCCTTCTCGCGCTGAGCGGCGTCGCCGTCTGAGCGAATTGCCTTACGGCCGCGGGTCAGGTACAGCCACCGTGGCTGGGTCGCGGTAGCTGCGTATCACTGATTAAGCCAGAGCACAGCGCTCGCTCGCACGGTCGCCGTATCGGTTGGCCCTCGGCGCGGTATCAGGCTCCCGCCACCAAGTGGAGTGCAGGCAAGTGAAGAACGGCCTGATCTTCAGCGAGAAATGAACGATCCTCGGATAAGACACAACGACCGAGCACTGGCACTGCATACGACGTAAATGGGTGTTAGTTGACGATTGAGTTGATCTTTTTGACGAGCTTGTTCTCAATCTCGATATTCCAAGCCGATTCGGCCACGTCGATGAGGAGAAACAGATCTGACAACAGCAGCGTCTCAAGCGCCGCCGTCGCTAGGTGCTGAAGCCACTTTCCAATGCCGATGCGTACGACGCAATCGTCGGATGAACCCGAAATGAGGATCGTCATCGCGCGGTCTGCATCGATCACCGCTGCCAGGTGTCCGCCTTTCTTCGCCTGAATCACATTCCCATGTTGGCTCTCAGCAGAGGTCTGCACAGTGAACCCATCGGATTTCAGATAGTCCTCGATCTTTGACTGCAGCGAGGTGACATCGACCTTCTTGTCCTTGAATTGCAGAACCTTTTCGCCAATCACAGAAACTCCTCTCGGGTCATGAAGCGATTGCCGTTGTTTGCTTCATCGGTCATCCCCTCGTGGGGTACCTCACGTGGCACGTTAGCGGCAAACGACGTTTCGAAACTGGTCGCTCGCTCGGCGCGATCGGGCGCGTAATGAACGAAGTTAGGGGATACCAGCGGTAACTGACGGTCAGTTAAGAAAGTGGCTATAACCAGCGGAAACAGAAGAATTTCAAGAGAGCGGGCGACGAGAATCGAACTCGCGTTCTCAGCTTGGGAATTGGCCCGAGCCAAAATGCGGACCCGCACGTCGGCGGCAGTTTACGCAGCTCAACCGCTATTTCTGAGGATCCACGAGTGACCACTCGGGACCGCAATTTACCCCAGTTACGCGCCCGCTCGCGCACGGATCGCGCACGAAAACGGGTTGACCTGGGCCTTGGTGGCGACAATAAGAAAGCGAGCGTTCGGCGATCAGTCGCCATACCTATCGACGTCGGAACGCGAACCACGGGACGTACAGCTCACCGACTCGTTGGTGTCCCGTACCGATCGAGGTGTGCTGTCACCTCGATCTGTCGCTTGGGCCAGTAGCGCTCGAGCTCCTTGATCGCTGACTTCGGAACGCCTGACGGATCAGTTTTGGCATCGGCGATCGCCGATGGTCCAAGCGCGAAGATCACCCCGGTAAGCGCGGCATCGACTCCGACCGGGCGGTAGCGCCGCACGAACAGCGACAGGCCCTCTTCGACGTTGAGCCCCGTGCGCTTCTCCATCTCCATGAGGTCGAAGTAGTCGCGAAGTGCTCCACGTCTCGTGATGACACCGAGCTTCATCGCGAACAGGTCCGGGAGTGATGCGACAGGAATCCCTCCGACCATCTCGAGCGGCTCCAGATTCGACTCTTTGTCGGCGAGGAGGAACTGCAGCTTCGTGGCGCTGAATACCCCGTTCAGGGTGGATTCGGTGAGCGTCGATGCCAACCAGTGATCGGAGTTGCCCAGTCGATCGTTGAGGTCCGTCAGGTCGACGGGGCCCGAAAGGTAGAAGTCCAGGTCCCGACTTTCTCGGTGCCCGATGTGCACTGCCACGGCGGTGCCGCCGACGAGGTAAGCGGGCTCTGGGCGAAGGGGCACGATTGCTTCCCACGTGAGCGCAGTATCAGGTGGCAGGATGGCCCTTACCTCGGCTGGGATCAGCGTCACATCTGCCTGGCGAGGTTGAGGGCAAAGTCCTTCTGGCGGGAAGAGATCCCACGAGCTAGCGACGCCCGACGCAGATTCTTCTTCGAGATAGCTCCGGAGGCCAACCACGACAATCCCTGGAGGTCCGTAGAGCTGAGGATGCGAAGCGCAATGAACGCACCGTCACTCTCGAGATTGAGTGACGAACGGTCCACGTTCCAAAAGAGATGATCAAGATACTTCGGTGGAGATGAGGAAGCGCGGTCGGCGGCTACTCGGGCAGGCAAGACGGTGAGGCGGACGTCGGACTCGAGGGATCGCCAGGCGGGCGATGACCAGTTGATCTCCCACAGCTTCACCTCTTTGACCGCGCCCTCGACAACTCGTCGGATGAGATGGCCGACGTACCCCTTGTTCTCCAGTCGGGCGAGGACGCGCGAAGCGGTGGTCGGGCTGATTCGGGCGACTCGGGCCACCGCACGAGCAGATCGCAAGCCGAGCGAGTGTTGACGGAGCGCTGCGAGAACGAACAGCTCTTCTCGGTCAACGTCTTCTCGTTCTGGGGCGAAGCCAAGGTCGGCTCGCAGGCGTTTGAGGTCGCCATCTGTGAGCTTCCACCGATGACCATCGAGCGCCCCAATGCCGAGTCGCGACAGTGAACGATGGACCCTCGGGAGCGTCGTGTTCAATGCATGTGCTGCCTCGGTCGTCGAGATCATGTTGTCCATATCGTTATCCATTGTACCCCTCGATTGCGAGAGACGGGCCGCTCCGAAGCATTGCTTGGTCGATCCGGCGATTGCTGGCGCGCAGCTCGGGACAGACCGATTTCGTCCTCTTCAAGGGAGGCGGGTAAGAGTGCTCAGGCCGTCACGAGCCTTCAGAAGCGGGCTCTTCGTCGTTCGTCTCCTCAGTCAGTTCGGCTCTCTCCGCAACGAGTTCGATCGGATGGATGTACGCGGTCACGCTGCTGAGGTTCCTTTCGAGGTGATGATGGAGCGCGCCAAGGTCAAGTAGCGCGAGCCCACCAGCGTTTTCTGCTGCATAACTGCAGTGAAGGGCGAGGTCGTTCATGCAACCGAGCACGCGCCGGTCCGCTGTCTTTGCAATCGTGACCGCCTCGCTGTTCAAGGGACCGAGCGCGACTGGGGAGAAGCCCTCGGTCACGAGCTGGCGCGTCAGTAGCGGGACCACGAATGCCCCGATGGGACGGAGGTCGGCGGCTCGAACGTCGGGGGCGAACACGGAGAAGAGCGTCCCAGCGTGAGTCACGAGAAGACATTTCCGTCCTTCGATCCAGATCAAGTTTGCATAGAAATCGTCCCCGGAGGCCGCCCGCGATGCACTCGCTGGTTCCGGTCTACCCACGATCGCCTGCAGCTTGCTGGTGCAGCGCAGGATCATGGGAAGCGAGCCTGTCGAGGAGAATCGGGGGACCATCGAGGCGACGAGCGGTGACTCGAACCGTTACGGCGGTCAGTCATTGCGCATTTCGCTCACTCCTCTCTGGTGCTCAGTCTCGGGTCCAGCGTTGTCGTGCTCGGACGGCATCGAGGCACTCGAGTGCTGTCGAGGTGCTCCCGCCGTCGATCCAGACGAGATTGGTGAAGACCGTCTCCGCCTCGTCCCAGCGTCGTTGGCGCCACGCGCACAGGCCAAGGCCATGCAGGGCCCGGAGGAAGGGACGGTTGTCGATGAGACCTCGAGGCAAGGCCCCGTTGAAGCCCTCGGGCAAGGTTTGTTCTCCAATCGACACCGCCCGGTCGTAGAGGAGGAGAGCGGCCTGTGGGCCCTTGATGTCGAAGGCGATGTTGCCGAGGTGGACCCAGGCGTCGATGCAACGCTCGTCCTGTGCGATGAGCTTCTTCAGGAGGATCGCAGCTTCCCGGTTGTAGCCGGCGCCGTGCAGATCGGCTGCCTCGGCGATCGGATCGGAGTCCCAATCGTCTTTGTCGAGGCCGGGAATGACCTGTTCCATCTCGAACTCAGCACGGGGACCTTTGGCGATGATCACCTCGATCAGTGGGGCCTTCTCGTCGTCCTCACCCCAGTACTGCTCTGTAGGGTCCCAAGTTCCTGCTGGACGCAGCGCCAAGGGAACGGACAAACCCCGGGTTCGATGGGCGACGCGTTGATAGGTCCACGACTCAGGGGCCGGCGCCATTTCCGGTTCGGGAAGTGGTGGCAAACCGAGCCATCGGCGGTACGCGATAAGGAGCTGCGAGGTTCCCATCGTCACGGCGCCCGGAGTGAGGTCGCTGAGGGCCACTCGGTGAATCGCGCCATCGTTACTGCACACGGCAGTCAATCCGCGACGCTCGTCACCTTCGAATTCGACCTTGACCACCTCGATGTTTGTGCCAACGATCCGAGCAGGGAACGGAAGACGAGCTGTATCCTCGAAGGCGACCTCAAAGGCGGTGAGCTGCTCACTCTCACCGTAAGCGTCGATGAGGATCTCATCGAGGAGACGATCGATATCTTCCATCGCGGCTGAGCTCCTTCGTAGTTGGGGGCATCAGCACAGCCATGACGGCCATGGAGCCTAATGACCCGATCCGTACGGGGCGTCACCCAAGCTTATTTGGCTACTACCCGAGTCTTCATGTGCCTCGATTCCGGCGCCGGCTGATCGTCGCTGTCTCGCATGACGACGGCGCCGCCGCCCACCTTGTGATTGAGGCGCAAGGGCAACTTGTCGTAAAACGCTGCCGCGAAGTCGCGCTGTATTACTCTGGGAGTTGAGTCCCGTTGCGAAAGCGGGCCGCGTTCTCAGCTTTTTGCGCCGTGGAGTCTCTGCTTGGGAATCCCTCTGGGCTGCATCGCGGACGCGCACATCAGCGGCCATTCACGCAGCTCAACCGCTATTTCTAGCGATCCACGATTGACCACCTGATACCGAGATTTACCGCAGTTACGCGCCCGTTCGCGCACGGATCGCGCACGAACGGCTAGTTGACACTTTGAAGGGCAACGGCGAGTTTGAGTCCCGCAATCTGGAGGTGAGCGGACTCGAACCGCCGATTTCCACGTTGCGAAAATGGATTTGAATAATCCGTTAACAAGGACGTTTGCAATTCGACCGTCTTTGACGCATGGATCCACGCAACAGCAAACAACACTGGGTTGAACCACAAATCAATTCCGATACGCCCGTCGTAGTCAGGAAGAACCACGTGAGAAGAAACCAAGCAGCTTGCCCGACGCTTTTACTTGTCTTTCGCCATAGGGCCGCTTCTTCGGTTTCCCTGATAGACAGCCGAATACATTCTCGGATCGATAGAGCCGCGTCCGACTCCAACGCTGAGTGAATAACCAAAACCGTTGGAGCTATCACAATTGAAATCGCCGAGGATTGTCCGAAGGTCGCTGCTGTCATTTGGGAGAATCAAACGGGAGCACAAAGCCGGGACGAAACCGCCGCGAGGTGGCCGACGGCGACGCTCACGCGACGGCGACCGCCGCAAGTACGGCTAATCGAATTCACCATTACCCCTAATCGAATCCTCATCCGTTCTGTGAGTGATCGAGCACGTCCTGGGGTAAGACTCTGAAAGTAGCCATCAAAAGGAGAACTTTATGACCTTCCTTCCTCGCGCAATGAGAAAATCGTCGAACCGAGAGCACTATCGTCCAAGGCGAATCGCAGCCACGATCGTTGGCGTCGCTGCACTCAGCGGCTTGATTGGGACCTTCTCGATTGAAGCCGCCTATGCCTCTGCCCCAGCTAGCGCTACCTTCTCACCGGGCTCGCCGGCAGCGAATGCGAGTTCCATCTGGACCGTCGGCCTCACCACCTCGTCGTCGGGAGCGCTCTTGCCCTCCGACACCATCAGCGTCGTCTTCAACCCGAACTTCGCCCTCGCCGCCGGACAATCAGTGGTCTTTAGCGGCTTCGGTGTGAGCTGCCCTGCGGCGAACGATTTCGTCAACGGGAATGTCGTGACGGTTACGCTGCCCGCTGGTTGCGCGCTAGCCAACTCGACGTCCGGCACGCTCTCGATCCCCGGAATCACGAACCCGGGCCCGGGGACGTACTCTAACGCGACGTTCAGCGTTGCAACGTCGCAAGACACGAGTGCGGTGAACGGTGCATCGAACACCGTCATCGGTGTGGCGTCCAGCACAGCCTCATCGACCACGGTCACGGTTAGCCCGAACCCGACGCCTCCCATCGGGCCGGTCACCCTTACCGCGACCGTGTCGCCGTCGGACGCAACAGGATCGGTCACCTTCTTCAACAACGGATCGCCTATCACTGGATGCACGACGCTCAAGCTGTCCTCAGCGAAAGCAACGTGCGCGACGAGTTATACCTCGATAGGCAACACGTCTTATGTCGCCGTCTATTCGGGGGACTCTTCGTTCACCGGATCGACGTCGGCCACCGTCGTCCCTGTCGCACAAGTTGAGACCCGAACGTCGATCATGCTGCGCAAGGGCAGCGATCTCTACGGAAAAGAATCCCGGCAACACATCACCGTAAAAGTGTCCACCGTCATTGGGACTCCTGCCACGATCACCGGCAATGTGGAAGTATTGGCAGGCCACCAGATCTTGTGCGTGATCGCGCTCTCGTCAAATGGAGGACGATGCATGCTGTCCGCAGCGGAGCTAGGGGGCTATCACACCTACCGCATTTACAGCGTCTACATGGGGTCCACGACGTACGCGAAGTCCACATCAGACAATCAGCTGTATCGCATTATCGGCTGACCTAAATTGAGTAGGCAACCAACGCAATAGCCCGTTGTAATTTGGGAGAAAGTTCGCTAGTTGTTATGGCGAACTTTCTCCCTTGTTTGTTCCGTGTACCGTCGGTGAGGTAGTCGAGCGTCTCGGCCGGACTGTGGTCCCACAGACCCGGCGAGAGCCACCACTGGCGCGTCGACGGCCGAACTGATGGCCCGACTTGGTCATGCGAGTGCTCGCGCGGCGTTGATCTACCAACACGCCACGACTGAACGCGACCGGACGGTTGCCGATGCGCTATCCAAGCTGGCTGCTCCTGGTGAGATTGTGCCGTTCCCGGCTTCGCGGGGTGCATCGTTATACTGAGAAGCTCCCGATTTTCGGTCTCGGCGAGCGCGCTCGGGAGGTTCAGTAAAGCTCGGAGTGGAATCGGTGTGAACGATCCTCGGCGACCCCGGCCGTGCGACCTCAGCCGATTTGTGCTGACAACCAAGTCAGACAGCAGCCCAGCAACTCAAGAATGTATTTAGGGTCCACCGAATGTTAGTACGCGCGATGTAGCCTTGGCATGTGGAGGCCAGTCGTGAAGAACTCGCGCGATTCTTCTCAACGGTGCTGCCCCACCTGAACGAGGTGCAGCGTCGGGTGGTGGCCGGTGCGATGGCAGAGAGCCTCGGGCGGGGCGGGAAGTCCGCGGTGGCCGAGGCGTCGGGGATGAGCCGCAACACGGTAATCAAGGCCGAGCGAGAGGTGACCGCCGGGCTCGGACCGTCGCTGCGCCAGCGCGCGATCGGGGGCGGCGACATCTTGGCCGAGGTGAAGCAGCCGGGCCTGCTGGAGGCCCTCGACGAGCTCGTGAACCCCGCGACGCGCGGCAACCCGATGTCGTTTTTGCGCTGGACCTCCAAGTCGACGGCCAAGCTGGCAGACGACCTCGTGCGCCAGGGCCTCGAGATCACCGACGACACGGTGGGGCGGATCCTGAAGAGCCTCGGCTACTCCCTCCAGGCACCCGTGAAGCAGAAAGAGGGTGAGGCACACCCCGACCGTGATGCCCAGTTCGTCTACCTGAACGACGAGGTGCGCCGCTTCGCTGAAGGAGGCGAGCCCGTCATCAGCGTCGACACGAAGAAGAAGGAGCTGGTGGGCGAGTTCTCGAACGGCGGGAGGGAGTACCACCTCATCGGTGAGCCGACGAGGACCAAGACCCATGACTTCGTCGACAAAGAGCTCGGGCGCGCCGTCCCCTATGGCGTCTATGACATCGCGAACGACGAGGGATGGGTCTCGGTCGGCGACACCGCGGACACCGCCAGCTTCGCGGTCGAGGCCATCCGGCGCTGGTGGAGCTCCATGGGCAAGGAGCGCTTCCCCGATGCCACCAAGCTGTTGGTCACCGCGGACGCCGGTGGCTCCAACGGCCATCGGGTGCGGCTGTGGAAGATCGAGCTCGCCAGGCTCGCGGCCGAGACCGGCCTCGAGATCACCGTTGCCCACTACCCGCCGGGCACGTCGAAGTGGAACCGGATCGAGCACAAGATGTTCAGCTTCATCTCGATGAACTGGCGAGGACGGCCCCTCGTCTCCTATCGGACCATCATCGAGCTCATCTCGGCAACGACCACCACGGCGGGACTCACCATCCGCGCTGAAGCGGACCGCAACTTCTACGAGACCGGCATCAAAGTCAGCGACACCGAGCTTGCCGCAGTGCCGTTGACGGCACACGACTTCCACGGGGACTGGAACTACACGATCACTCGATCAGACTCTCGGTGAGCCCTAACGATAAATTTGACTCATCAATCAAGGGGTATGTTGCAGTCCGTCTGAATGGAAATCACACAATAACGCCCTGAACATCTGTTGCAAAAGTAACATCGGTAAGCCAGACAAACGAGCTTGGGGAGGACCGATGTCGTTCGTTCGCATTCGATCACGCTGGGCAGCGGTTTTGGTGGCCGTGGGCACCGGTATTTTGGCGGTAATGCTGCTCGTTCCGCAGAGCGCAAATGCCGCAAAATCAACAGGTACTTCAGATAGTTCTGGGCTTTCACTACAGAACGATTTCGTTCGTGTGGTGAAAGCCATGCGCCCCTCAGTTGTTGAGATATCCACTCAATCCGGACTCGGTTCCGGTGTCGTCTACGACACCAAGGGCGACATTGTCACGAACGCCCATGTTGTCGGCGACGCGAGGACCTTCACGGTGACGTTGTCAAACGGTCGGCGGCTCGCAGCCCGACTGATCGGCACCTACGTCCCGGGCGATCTCGCTGTTGTGCGGGTCTCCTCGCCAAAGGGTCTCCGGCCAGCAACTTTTGCGACTCCTGAGTCAATCACCGTTGGCGACATCGTGCTCGCCATCGGAAGCCCGCTTGGCCTGTCGAGTTCTGTCACCGAAGGTATCGTCAGCGCGAACGGCCGCGATGTACCTGAGGCAGAAGGCATCGTGCTACCCGATCTCATCCAGACGAGCGCCGCGATCAACCCCGGCAACAGTGGTGGGGCGCTCGTCGATCTGTCGAGTCACGTGATCGGTATCCCCACGCTTGCGGCAATAAACGGAGAATCCGGATCGGCTGCAGTCGGCATCGGCTTCGCGATCCCATCGAGCGCAGTCAAGCGACTTGTGCCGCAGCTCATCAAGTCCGGCCGGGTCACGAACGCTGGTCGTGCCGCGCTTGGTATCTCGGGAGCGACAGCAACAGACTTCG
>Ga0307372_10009579_pt1 | contig 13312 bp, 8 predicted proteins | sample OX1MG_FD_202533 | JGI IMG/M metagenome (GOLD analysis project Ga0307372, IMG submission 202533) | Soil microbial communities from Risofladan, Vaasa, Finland - OX-1 | ecosystem: Environmental > Terrestrial > Soil > Coastal area > Acid sulfate soil | place: Finland: Risofladan, Vaasa | collected...
GAATTGGTTTTGGATAAAAGCGCTGATCCATATATTCCTGCAGGAAATTTTCCCGGATTGAAAGCTTTTCCAACCCAGGCTGCCGGCACCCTTGCCGGGGTTTTAGAAACCGGACAAACTCCTTATACCTGGAACGATAATAGTTTTGTAAAACCGGATAAAAGGAATTTGGTTATTTATGAATTATTGGTACGCGATTTTGTGGCTACTGAAAGTTGGACTACACTTACTGATACTTTAAATTATTTGAAAAAATTGGGTATCAATGCCATCGAAGTTTTGCCTTTCTGCAATTTTGAAGGCGCCAGCAGTTGGGGATACAATCCTAATTTCTTTTTTGCTCCTGATAAGGTATATGGAACTCCGGATGCTTTAAAACATTTTGTAGATGTATGCCACCAAAACGGAATTGCAGTGATTATGGACCTGGCTATGCAGGATGTTTTTAACAGTTCGCCACTGGCATCAATGTATTGGAATTCTTCAACCAATACGCCAACCCTACAAAATCCATGGCTCGATTCTCTTCCTACTCATCCATATAATGTAGGTAATCAATTTAACCATTCCAGCCAGGCAACGATTGATCTTCGAAATAGAGTATATGCATACTGGATTAATAATTATCATATTGACGGCTATCGTTTTGACCTGGCCGGTGGCTACACTCAAACTCAATACAGTACCAGTACTTCTGATGATAGTTGGGAAACTACTTACGACGCCGGAAGAGTAAGTACCTGGAAAAACATTTATGACGAACTACAAAGCATTAAGCCTTCCACCTATTGCATTCTGGAAAGTTTTGTAAATAATGCTGAACAGGTAATTTATACAAATTACGGAATGCTTACCTGGGGGAATGGGGCTGATGAGAATTATGCTTTTACGCAGGCTTCTATGGGTTACTACAATAGTGGAGCTGATTTTAGTAATGGTATTTATTCAAGTGCGGGATTAACTCAACCCGGAATGGTTACCTACCAGGAAAGTCATGATGAAACATTGGGCGGTGATGAAAGAATCATGTTTAAAAATGAGAATTATGGCGCTTCTTCCGGCAGCTATAATGTAAAGGATACTGCTACAGCGCTTCAAAGAGCGGCAATGACTACTGCATTTTGGTCTATGATACCCGGACCAAAAATGATGTGGATGTTTGGAGAATTAGGCTATGATTATTCGCCAAATGCCTGCAGCAACGGTGCTACCACTTGTGCAAGCATTGACCCGAAGCCAATACGTTGGGACTATTTTACTCAACCTGACAGGCTTGCATTATATAACGTTTACAGCAAATTACTTAACCTAAGAAATGTTCCGGATTACTTTCCTACATTTACAACAGGCACAGTCAATAAAGATTTATCCGGGGCTATAAAATGGATGAGTGTTAATGGCTCTCCATTGCAGGTAATGGTGTATGGTAATTTTGATGTGGCCCAGGAGACCGGAACAATATCCTTCCCCAGTACAGGTACCTGGTATAATATATTTACAGGAGCAGACACTTCGGTAGCTTCTGCTTCTTTACAAAATGTTACCCTTCAGCCTGGCCAATATTATGTGTATGTGAATCTTGCTGGTGCCTTACCAGTTACACTTATCAATTTTTCAGGGAGAAATGATGGCAATAATAATATATTATCCTGGAAGGTAGCTGATGAATTAAACCTGGACCATTATGAATTGGACAAAAGTAGTGATGGACAAAATTTTTCATTTGTTTCCGATATAAAAGCAACCGAAAGCAACAGTTACAGTTACACAGATAATTCTTTGGGTAATTCTACAGTGGAATATTATCGGTTAAAAATGGTGGACATAGATGGCAATTTTACTTACAGTTCTATTATCAGTATAAATTCAACAATCCAAAATTGGAAAGCTCAAATAAACCCAAATCCCGTAAGTGGCTCACTAAAATTGAATATCCAATCTCCTACCAATGAAAAAGCAAACCTTGTTATAACAGATATTACTGGAAGACAATTACTAAAGCAGGAGATTTCGATAGAATCGGGAAATAATACTTATGAAATAAATAAAATTATTATGTTTGCTGAAGGCACTTATTTTCTTTCGATCTCCGCGCCTGATCAAACCCAATGTATCAAGTTTATAAAAAGTAATTAATTGTAAAATTTCAAATTAACTGAATTAGGAATTCCAATGCCAACCACAAAAATTGAAGCTGAAAATTCAAAAACCTTCAAGGGACTTCAGACTGAAGTGCAAAGTATTAACCGAATTGCACTTTCTGTTGATTGCGTAATTTTTGGTTTTGATGAAAACAAACTTAAGGTTTTACTTATTCGATCTGATTTAAAAAAATACCATAATAAATTTTCGCTACTCGGTGATCTTGTAAAACCTGAAGAGGACCTGGATACAAGTGCTTATAGAATTTTAAAACAAAGGACAGGATTAAATGATCTTTACCTGGAACAGGTACACACATTTGGGGCCATTGGACGTCATCCGGCCGGAAGAGTAGTTACAGTAGCCTATTGTTCTTTAATAAATGTGCAACATCACAAATTAAAAACATTGGATAATGAATTGCATTGGCATGAAGTGGATAGTGTGAGCGAATTATTATTTGACCATAAAAAAATATTTGATTTATGTATTGAATGGCTGCAGAAGCGCGTACAGGAACATCCTTTGGGATTAAGCTTGCTGCCTAATAAATTTTCACTTCGGGAATTACAAAATCTGTATGAGGCGATTCTTGATAAAAAGCTTGACAGAAGAAATTTCAGGAAGAAGTTTTTCTCGATGGATTATTTGGTGGACATGGGCGAAGATGAAAAAGACGTTCCTCATCGTCCCGGCAGGTTATATAAATTTGATTACGATAAATATGAGAAGAATAAAAAAAAGTGGCAGGGGATTGATTTTTAAATTTTGTAAATTTGTTTTAAATAAAAAGAATATGGAAACATCAATTATCCGGAAGAAGTTGCATCAGTTTATTGAGACAATTGAAGATAAAAAGGCAGAAGCTATCTATACACTTTTTGAAGATGAAATAGATCAGGGCGAATGGGAGTATTCTGATGAATTTAAGGCAGAACTTGACTCCCGTTATGAATATTATAAAAACGGCGGAAGAATGATATCGGCCTCAGAAGCAGATGAACAAATAACGCGAATTTTGGCATCATCTAAAAGCAAATGAGCTACACGTATATTTATGAACCGGTTGCACTTAAAGAACTTAAAGATTCAATAAAATGGTATCAGGAACGTAGCGAAATGGCTGCAAAGAATTTTGCTACTGAAGTAAATGATAAAATCAGAATTATTTGTGGGGACCCTTTAAGATTCCGTAATATATATAGTCATTTTAGAGAAACATCCTTAAAGAAATATCCTTTTTATATCGTTTATTTTTTAGATGAAAAAGAGAGGAAGGTTATCATTTCGTCAGTTTATCATCACAAAAGAAATCCTAAAAAGAAGTACAGAAAGTAAGTTCGTCAGAAAAGAGTAATTTTTTTAACCAGTGCAGCATTTATTATAAAACGATTGCCTAAGATTCGGATAAATGACTACAGATAAACCCAAAAGAGATTAACAACCGGGTCTGGCGAAAAATATAATCACTAACTTTTTTAAAAAAAATTGCTTTTATAAAATACTTTGATATAAAAAAATACTATAAATTGTGTACGATTTACACATTTATCTATCCAGACCAATAAATAAAAATATAAACACATTTAAAAATTCAAATTTTGTTCATGAGAAAAAGATTTTCTAAAATAACAAAACATATTGGTGTCTTGTTATTATTTATCATGGTAGCTTTTGGCGCTAACGCACAAAACACAGTAACGGGAAAAGTTACAGATTCCAAAAGCGGATTGGGGATACAAGGAGTAACGGTAACGGTTAGAGGAACCAAAACTGCTACGCAAACGGATGCCAATGGAAATTTTTCTATTATGGCTTCGCCCAATGCAACTTTGGAATTTACATCAGCGGCATATAACAGCCACGCTATAGCCGTAAATCATCAATCTTCGTTACTTGTACCTATGGTAATATCCGTTCAAAAGTTAGGTGAAGTAGTAATTATCGGTTACGGAACTGTAAAGAAACAAGACCTTACCGGTTCTGTGGCAACCATAAGCACCAAAGATTTTCAACAAGGGGCCATCACTACACCGGAGCAATTGATCTCTGGTAAAGTATCGGGTGTTTCCATAACCTCTAATGGTGGCGCACCCGGTTCTGGAAGTGTAATCAGGATAAGAGGTGGTGCTTCTTTGACAGCAAGCAACGATCCTTTAATAGTCATAGATGGGGTACCTTTAAGTGATGGAATAAACGGAAATGGAACTCCTCTTGCCGGTGCTGCTAATGAATTGAATCTTATCAATCCAAATGATATTGCATCTTTTACCATATTGAAAGATGCTGCAGCCACTGCAATTTATGGTTCACGCGCCTCTAACGGTGTGATACTCATTACTACCAAACACGGGAGAAAAGGAAAACCCAGGTTAGATTTCAGCACTCAATTAGGCACTTCCAAATTACCAAAAGAATTTCCTGTATTATCTGCTGCCCAATTCAGAGATTATGTAAATGCCAATGGAACTCCTGCCCAGATCGCTATGCTGGGAAATGCCAATACCGACTGGCAAAAGGAAATTTACCAGACAGCTCTCACTACAGATAATAATCTAAGCCTGAGTGGTTCTCTAAAAAATTTACCTTACCGGATAAGCGGGGAATACCTGAACCAGCAGGGAATTTTAAAGACAGACGATTTAAAGCGCTTTTCGGGAGGTTTAAATCTAAGTCCAAGCTTTTTCAAAAATTCTTTAAAGGTGGAACTCAATCTGCATGGAACGATCACCAATACACGTTTTGCCAACCAGGGAGCTATCGGAAATGCGATTACTTTTGATCCTACACAACCTGTTACAGTGGCAGGTAGCAAATTCGGCGGATATTACGAATGGTTAGGCGCCAACGACAGCACATTGAATAATAATTCCAACAGGAACCCAGTAGCCATGTTGGAGCAAAATGATGGTAGAAGCGAGGTACAAAGGAGCTTTGGTAATATCAAATTAGATTATGCCATTCCATACATATCAGGCCTTCATGCTAATCTCAATTTAGGTTATGATATTGGTAAGGGAAATGGAAACACATTTATACCTGCCGATGCCGCGCAAAATTATAATAATAGCATTGACAGCCTTAGAGGATATAACACTCCTTATTTGCAAAAATATATTAATGAAACAGCAGAGTTTTACCTGGGCTATAATAAAGATATCGCATCTATTAAAAGTAATATAAATGCTGTGGCTGGATATGGATATTATGATAACTTAACCAAAAATTACAGTTATACCCAGTTGAGTGCCACTGATAAAATAAGATCAGATATTGCCAATAATCCTCCGCTCTATTTTTATTCCCCTACTGAATATACTATGATATCGTATTATGGCCGTTTGATTTATACCTTCAATGATAAATATATTTTGATGGGATCATTAAGAACTGATGGTTCTTCAAGATTCAGCCCGTCAAATCGCTGGGGTACTTTCCCTTCTGCTGCATTTACCTGGCGCATGAAACAGGAAGATTTTCTTAAAAATTCTACTGTATTGTCACAATTGAATTTACGTTTAAGTTATGGTAAAACAGGTAATCAGGATGGTATTGGTTTATATGGATACATTCCTACTTATTTTCTTAGTACACCCGGTTCTTTATATCCGTTTGGAAATACATTCTATAATATGTACACACCTTCTGCTTACATCAAAAACCTGACATGGGAAACAACCGCTACTTATGATGGAGGGTTTGATTATGGATTTTTAGATAACAGAATTAATGGAAGTATCGATTATTATTACAAAAAAACAACAAATTTGCTTGCCAATGTATCTATTCCATCCGGATCGAATTTCGCGAATAAAGAAACCACAAACATCGGCAGCATGACAGACCAGGGTATTGATTTTAATGTCAACTTAATTCCTGTAAAAAATAAAGATTGGGATTGGGAAATTGGCTTTAATGCTTCTTATAATAAATTTGAAATCACCAATCTTACACTGGTTCCGGACCCTAATTTTATTGGAAATGCAACCGGTGGAATTTCCGGAGGAACCGGGAATACGGTACAGATAGATGCTGTAGGAAGTGCACCTAATACTTTTTATTTATACCAACAAATTTATGATGCCAAAGGCAATCCAATTGAAGGATTATATGTTGACCAAAACAGGGATGGTATTATTAACCAAGGCGATTTGGTAAAAAACAAATCTCCCTATCCTGCCTGGACACTTGGTTTTAACAACTCATTGGCCTATCAGAAATGGACTTTGAATTTTGTGATGCGCGCCAACATTGGAAATTATATGTACAACAATACAGCATCAGGCCTTGCGGTAACAAGAAGTATCCTGAACCCAAACAGTTTTTTAGAGAATGCGCCCTCTTCTGTTTTAAAAAGCAGTTTTTCCAACAATCAATATTTTTCAAATTATTATTTGGAAAATGCTTCTTTCCTGAGAATGGACAACATTGGTTTATCATATAATTACGGATCATTATCAAAAGATCAAAAGTACAATCTTAGAATTTCGCTTAATTGCCAGAATGTATTTGTAATAACAAAATACACGGGGTCTGATCCTGAAATATACGGAGGAATAGATAACAATTTTTATTCACGCCCAAGGACATTTACTTTGGGATTAAACCTTAGTTTATAATAAAACCAACGATAATTTTAAATCAACAATATGAAAAATATTTTTTTATCAATAGCCGGTTTTGCAATAGTTGCCATCACAATCAATGGATGCAACAAGGATTTGAATCGTAGTCCGGCAAATACGGTTACTGTAAACCAGGTTTACAGTACTCCTGAAGGTTATACCCAGGCAATGGCAAAGGTTTATGGCGCATTTGCTTTGACAAGTAGTACAGGTCCTGCCGCTTCTGATGTACAAGGGATTGATGCCGGAACTTCGGATTTTCTTCGCTTGTTCTGGAATACCCAGGAATTAACTACTGATGAAGCTGTTTGTGCATGGAACGACCCGGGTGTCCCTGATTTTCATAATATGAATTGGTCTTCAAACAACCCTATTCTTTTGGGTTTATATACAAGAAGTATTTATCAGATTACTGTTTGTAATGATTTTTTAAGAAATTCTACGGATGCTATTTTATCATCAAAAGGATTTCAGGCGTCTGATGTGACCAATATAAAATATTATCGCGCGGAAGCAAGATTTCTTCGCGCTTATCAATATTGGGTATTGATGGATGAATTTGCTAATCCTCCTTTTATTACAGATAGCCTCGCTGTTGGATCTATACCCAAACAAATTGATCGCAAAGATCTGTTCAATTATATAGAGTCAGAATTGCTTTCATGCAGCGCCAATATGGCTCCGCCAAGAACCAATCAATACGGTCGGGCAGATCAGGCCGCAGCCTGGGCTTTGCTTGCCAGGCTTTATCTGAATGCAGAAGTATATACCGGTACAGCAAGATATACCGATGCCATTACTTATGCAGAAAAAGTTATTAATTCCGGGTATTCTTTGGATCCAAGCTACCAGGATTTATTTCTTGCCGACAACAATGTGAATAATCCCGAAGTTATTTTACCTATAGAATATGATGGTAACAATACACAAACTTATGGAGGCACTACTTTTATTATCAATGGAGAGATAAATGCCGGAATGAATCCTGCTTTATTTGGTGTGCCAAGTGGTGGTTGGGGAGGAAACAGAGCTACTTCTGCCTTTGCCGCGCTTTTCCCATCGCTTGATACTACAATAGACAAACGCGCCATCTTTTACGGTACCAATACTAAAATACTTGATGTAACCAATTTTGACCAGGGAGCGCAAGTGGTGAAATTTAAAAATATAACCAGTACAGGAGCTACCCCGCCCGGTGGTGGAACTTTTTGTTCAACTGATTTTCCACTTTTCAGATTAGCAGAGCAATATTTGATTTATGCTGAAGCAGTTTTACGTGGAGGTACAGGTGGAGATATCAATACTGCAGTAGGTTATATCAATTTATTGAGAGAACGGGCTTATGGGAATACATCCGGTAATATCACCGCTGCGGATCTGACATTACCATTCATTTTGAATGAAAGAGGCAGAGAATTGTGGTGGGAATGTTTCAGAAGAACAGATCTAATAAGATTTGGAGAATTTACAACATCCGATTATTTATGGCCATGGAAAGGTGGTATTTCAAACGGTACAGGAGTTTCCAGTCAATACAACATTTTCCCAATACCGTTATCAGATATTCAGGCTAATCCTTATTTGGTTCAAAACCCCGGTTATTAATCTAAAATTGATAAACAAAAAAAAATGAAAAAAATATTTTTAAAGCTAATCATAATAATTGTATCAGGTTCGCTGTTATTTACTTCCTGCGCAAAAGATGAAACTAAAGTAATTTATGAAGGAGGTACATCACCTGTATTGACGGCTAATATGACAGATTCTATACCATTACCTGTTACAGATACGACAGAAAATGCAGTTACTTTTTCGTGGACAAATCCAAATTATGAATTCAGTGATGGAATTAGCTCTTTGAATGTGAATTATTATCTTCAAATTGATACAAGTGGCGCTAATTTTAGCAGCCCCAATATGCAAACAGTTTCAATCAACTCAGATTTGAGTACTACATTTACTGTATCCTCTTTGAATAAATTACTCGCTAACGGACTTCTGTTACAGACAGGAACCCCGCAAACAATTGATACAAGAGTAGAATCTTTTTTAGGTACCGGCTCTGTTCCTCTTTATTCAAACAAGCTAAGTTTCTCAGTTACTCCCTATGCACCTCCTCCAAAAATTGCGCCTCCTCCTAGTGGCACTCTTTATATTGTGGGTTCTGCTGTTAATGGAGGCTGGAATAACCCAATAACTGTTGATCCTTCCACACAGCAATTTGTCCAGGAAAGTCCGACTTTGTATAAAATAACCATTCAATTGATCGGCGGTGGAGAGTACAAATTTATAGGTGTTGATGGTTCGTGGACTGATCAATGGAGTGTAGCAACAACCGATACTGAACCGAATGGTGGTCCCTTTGTATTCAATGGCAATAACTGTATCGCTCCTGTTAACAATGGTTCCTATGATATTGTTGTAGACTTTCAACTTGGAACATTTACCGTAACTCCTCATTAATAGTTTAATTAAAGTTAAATATGAAACATAATTTAAAAATATTTTTAGCGGTTGCCACTTGCATGATAACATTTGGTGCGTGTAAAAAAATGGCCAATACTTATTTCCCAAATGGTAAGCCGGTAACCTTAACCAGTTCAACTACCACCGTTGCGGCAAGTCCTGCTGATTCTTCAACTACGGTCCTTACATTAAACTGGACTAACCCAAAATATGCTACGGATTCTTCCAATCAGAAATTTATAATCGAGATGGATTCAACAGCAAATTTTACCACTAAAATTACTTTTGAGGCAGATGGCCCTTTAAGTTATTCTTTCACCGGGAGCCAGTTAAATAGCCTTTTAGCTAATTTTGGATTTCCTGCAGGAAAATCTTTTAGTATTTATGTAAGAGTTACTTCATCTTATGCTAATAATAATGAGCAATACAAGTCCAACTCCGTAACTATAGCAATGACGCCTTATTTCGTTCCCATCACGCTTACCCCTTCTTCAGCGAATCCATTGGTGTTGCAGATCAGTAATGCTTCAGAAAGTGCTCTTTCATTCAATTGGAATGCAAGCCCTTACGGTGCAGATACTATTTATTATGAATTACAACTTGATACGGTTGGCGGTAATTTCTCCAATCCCCAAGTAATAAAATACGGTAATGCCTTAACATCGAATATAACTGTAAATGACCTGAATACAGCTGCTATTGCAGCCGGGGTTATTGGTGGAAGTACCAAAAATGTAGAATTCAGAATAGTAAGCTTTTCGGGAACTAATTATACCAAAATGTTGGGAAGCTCTAATACAGTTACCATCAGTCTTACAACTTATGTAGCAGCACCTGATAATCTATATATAGTAGGTGATGCAACCCCTGGCGGATGGGGTAATCCTGTTCCGTTACCGACGCAACAGTTTACAAAAATAAATGCAGTTTCTTATGGTATTATAATTAATCTTACAGCAGGTGGAAGTTATTTATTCTTGCCGTTAAATGGTGATTGGACTCACAAATATGGTGGCTCAAGCGCTTCGGGAGGCACATTGTTGGCCGATAATGCTGTACCAGGTTCCAACACACCCGGTCCTGCTACCAGCGGGCTATATGAAATTATTGTAAATTTCCAGACAAATACTTACTCTGTTACTCCTTACACCGGAATGCCTTTACCCACCTCTATAGGTATAAATAAAGGTCTTTGGATCATTGGCGATGCCACTCCCGGAGGCTGGAATAACAATTCCAGCAATGCGCCAAACGGTATTGGTAATCAACAATTCACCCAGATCAGCAATGCTGAATACCAAATTACTATTCCTTTGACTGCGGGTAAAAGTTATTTAATGATTCCAGAGGATGTAAATTCCTGGGCAAATAAATATGGTGGCTCAACAGATGGAACCGCCTCAGGAGGTGGAACTATATTGTTTGATAACGATGTTCCGGGATCTAATACGCCTGCACCGACTGTATCAGGAACTTATATGGTTGATGTAAATTTTATAACGGGAAAGTACACTGTCACACCTAATTAAAATAAAGTTTGTTTTTTTAAAAGGCCACTTTTAATTAAGGCGGCCTTTTTTAATTTTCTCAAATGAAGAGTAAGATTTCCCTATTGCAATTAAGATTTTCTATTATTATTAAACTGTTATTTTCTATCTCTTTTTTGTTTATATTTATAAAACCCTTTTCTCTCTTAACTCAATAGTTAATAATGAAATACTTTTTCCTGGTTTTCGTTTTTGGATTTCTTTCTTTATCCTCCTGTAGTAAAAAAACAAATGATAACCCCGTTTCTCCACCACCGGCCGATACGACTATTCTTCCAGTTGATACTTCTTCTTTTGCAAGAGGCGCAGACGTTAGCTGGGTAACCCAAATGGAATCACAGGGAATCAAATTTTATAATAAAAACGGCGCTCAACAAGATCTTTTCCAGATTCTGAAAGATGAAGGAATGAATTCCATTCGTCTGCGTGTGTGGGTGAATCCTCCGGGTGGCTGGTGCAATACGGCTGATGTAGTAGCAAAATCATTACGCGCAAAAGCAGCAGGAATGAAAATATTAATTGACTTTCATTACAGTGATACCTGGGCCGATCCCGGCGACCAGACAACACCGGCAGCATGGCAAAATCAAACAATTACTCAATTAGATTCTTCGGTAAATGCATATACCACCGGAGTTTTAGATACATTGAAATTAAACGGAATTTCTCCTGACTGGGTCCAGGTAGGAAATGAAACCAATGATGGCATGCTTTGGCCCGAAGGTAGAGCCAGCGTAAGTATGGCCAATTTTGCTTCCCTCATCAATGCCGGTTATGATGCTGTAAAATCCGTTTTCCCTTCTACAAAAGTGATCGTGCATATTTCTAATGGATTTGATAACACGCTTTTCAGATGGATGTTTGATGGACTACAGAGCAACGGTGCAAAATGGGATGTGATAGGAATGTCATTATATCCCACGGCTTCCAATTGGACACAACTCAATGCAGAATGTCTCGCTAACATGAACGACATGGTAAGCCGCTATAACAAAGAAGTAATGGTGTGCGAAGTAGGAATGAGTGTAAGTGATTCAGTGACTTGTAAAAATTTTATTTCAGATTTAATTCAAAAATCAAAATCTGTTGCCAATAATAAATGCCTCGGTGTATTTTATTGGGAACCTGAGTGCTACAATGGTTGGAATGGTTACCTGCTGGGTGCGTTCAATAATGCAGGAGAACCAACTATTGCATTAGATGCGTTTAAGTAAATTGCTTATCTATGGATTCGCATCGAAACTAAAAAAGGAAACTGGTTGAACTTTTTTTGGAAAATCAATTTTGTAATTATGTATAGAAAATCAATTTTCTTCTTCATCATTTTTTTAACTACATTTTTATCGGCAAGATCGCAGGATAGAACAAAAACAAACTTTGATGAAGACTGGAAATTCCATTTGGGAAATGCTTCTGATCCCTCAAAGGATTTTAATTATGGCATTGCAAATATTTTTTCAAAAAGCGGCGCTGCTGGGAATTCGGCTATAAACCCCAAATTCAATGATAGTTCATGGCGTACACTCAATCTGCCACACGACTGGGCGGTAGAATTACCATTTGTGTACTCGCCTAACTTTGATGTTATGGCTCACGGCTATAAGCCGGTTGGTGGCTTATTTCCTGAAACAAGTATTGGCTGGTATAGGAAAACATTTTTTGTTGCTAAAAATGATTCTTCCAAAGAAATTTCTATTCGCTTTGATGGAATTTACAGAGATGCCAATATCTGGCTTAATGGATTTTTTGTGGGCAATAATAAAAGTGGTTATTCAGGAATAGAATATAATGTTTCCGATTTTGTAAAATATGGCGAAGAAAATACACTTGTGGTAAGAGTAGATGCCACTCAATATGAAGGCTGGTTTTATGAAGGTGCCGGAATTTATCGGCATGTTTGGCTTATAAAAACTGATAAATTTCATATTAATCCAAATGAGCTTTTTATCCACAGCAAACAAACAAATAAGAGCGCAATTGTAACAGTAGAAATTCCAATTGTAAATGATAATCTGGAATCAACTAACGGGGATACATATTCGTATATCACCGACAGGAATGGCAGGAAGATTGCACAAAGTAAAGCCACCTCTTTTAGAATATCAGCATATTCAAACAAACTGATCAAACAAAATATAAATGTCGCCCACGCGCATTTATGGTCCATAGAAGATCCTTATTTATACCGGGTAATAACAATTCTAAAATCAGGTAATAAAATTATTGACAGCTTGAATACCCGTTTTGGAATAAGGGATATATCTGTTACCGTCAACGGTCTTTTTATCAATGGGAAATATGTAAAAATAAAAGGTGTGTGCGATCACCAGGACCATGCAGGAGTGGGAAGTGCTTTGCCCGATTACCTTCAATATTACCGCATCGGATTATTAAAACAAATGGGCGCTAATGCGTATCGGACCAGTCACAATCCGCCAACACCGGAATTGCTGGATGCATGTGATAGTTTGGGAATGATTGTGTTGGATGAAAACAGATTGCTCAATAGCAGCCCGGAATACATGAGCCAGT
>Ga0307372_10009581_pt1 | contig 13308 bp, 8 predicted proteins | sample OX1MG_FD_202533 | JGI IMG/M metagenome (GOLD analysis project Ga0307372, IMG submission 202533) | Soil microbial communities from Risofladan, Vaasa, Finland - OX-1 | ecosystem: Environmental > Terrestrial > Soil > Coastal area > Acid sulfate soil | place: Finland: Risofladan, Vaasa | collected...
GGCTCAACACCGGGCTGGTGGTGGCTGGAACGAGCGCCGGCGCCACCGCGCTTGGCCGGACGATGATCCTGGGCGGCAATGGCGCGGAAGTGTCCTCGGCAACCGTGCGGACAGGGCCAGGTCTGGGGCTGATGCCCAAGATGCTGATCGATATGCACTGCGGGGAGCGCGGCAGGCTGCCGCGGCTGCTCAGCGCGATCACGCTCGACCCGGACCGGCTCGGCGTGGGCATCGACGAGAACACTGCCATCTGCGTGTTCAAGGACAGCTTCGAAGTGCTCGGCACTGGCGTCGTCAGCGTCGTCGACGCCGAGCGGGCCACAGTGGTGCACGCGGAGTCCGACAGCGATCCGATCACCTTGTTCGACGTGCGCCTGCACTTGCTCCCCGCGGGCTGCGTGTTCGACATACCCAGGCGGTCACCGGCCATCGGCCCCGCCCACGCGAGGTACTGAGTTCTTCGGATGACTGAGCCCTCGGATGACTGAGCCCTCGGATGAATAAGCCTCTCTAGGAGCGGATGTGCATCTGGAATACGTACGTCATCTCGGCGGACCTAACGTCTTTACCACAACTCCGGTGAGCATCGCGCGCATCGAACTCGACGAGCTGACCTACCGGGAAACGGTCGACTACCCCGGCTTCGCCGAACGGCTGGTCATGACGCTCCCCGGGTTGCGCGATCATCATTGCGCCGCGGGGCGGCCAGGCGGCTTCACCGAGGCGATGAGCCGTGGCACCTACTTCGGCCATGTGACCGAGCACGTCATGCTGGAGCTCTCCGCCATGGCCGGGCGTGAGGTGCGGCTCGGACGCACGATGTGGGCGGGCGCCGACGGACGCTACGACGTGATGACACAGTGCCCGCGGGACGAGCCGGAGGACTCTGCTGTCCCTTCCGAGCTTTACCGGCTGGCGCTCACCGTCGTGACCGGCCTCCTGGCGAAGGAGCGGCCCGACTTCGCCACCCATCTGGCCGCGATCGCCAGGACGGTGGAACGCGAACGGCTGGGGCCGAGCACCGCGGCGATCGCGGCGGCTGCCCGGGACCGAGGTATCCCGGTCCGGCGGGTCGGCGCCTCCTCGATGCTGCGGCTCGGCTACGGCTGCCACCGGCGAATAGTCAGCGCGGCACTGACCGAGCGGACCCCGGCCCTTGGCGTGGACATCGCTTGCGACAAGCTGCTCGCCAAGCAGTTGCTCGACCAGGCCGGAATCCCGGTGCCTGATGGGACCGTCGCGTACAGCGCGGCGCATGCGGTTCAGGCGCTTGACCAGCTAGGAGCCCCGGTGGTGATCAAGCCGAGGAACGGCAACCACGGCCGGTGCGTCACGGTAGGGGTCCGCGCCCGCTCCGAAGCCGAGCGGGCGTACCAGCGGGCGGCCGCCGGCTCGGGTTCGTGTGCGGTGCTTGTCGAGCGCTACATTCCGGGCAGGGACTATCGGGTGCTCGTCGTGGCCGGGCAGGTGGTCGCCGCCGCTGAGCTTGAGCCGCCATCGGTCATCGGAGACGGTAGCCGCACCATTGACGAACTTGTCGACGATCTCAATGCCGATCCCCGCCGCGGCCACGGTCATTCCAGAGCGCTGACGAAGGTCACCGTGGATGACGCGGCCCGGGCACACCTCGCTGTCAGCGGGCTGGATCTGGCCTCGGTTCCGGCCGCTGGGCAGCACGTCAGCCTGCGGCGCAACGGAAACCTCTCCACCGGTGGCACCAGCAAGGACGTCACCGACCTGGTTCATCCGGACATCGCGGAACTCTGCCGCAGGGTGGCCAGCGCGACTAGCCTGGACGTCTGCGGCATCGACGTGCGCCTCGCGGACATCGGCGCTCCGCTGCTGCCGTCCGAGCAGGCCGGGCTGCCTGACGACGCCGGTGCCCAGCTGAACCGGGCCGACGAGTCCCGCACGGCAGGACAGGCCGCCGTCGCGCAGCAGGCGGCAGCCGTCATCGAAGTCAACGCGTGCCCCGGGCTGAGGATGCATCTGGCTCCGTCCGAAGGACAGCCGCGGAACGTCGCCGAAGCCATCGTCGACACGCTCTACCCGCCGGGAGCGCTGTCCAGAGTCCCGATCGTGTCGGTGACAGGAACCAACGGCAAGACGACAACAGTCCGGATGATCGCGCACATCCTCCGCCAGGCGGGCCTGCGGACCGGCATGTCCTGCACCGAAGGCGTGTACATCGGCGACCGGCTCGTCTTCCGGGCTGACGCGTCGGGTCCGCGGTCGGCGCAGCTAGTGCTCGATGACACTTGTGTCGAGGCAGCGGTGCTCGAGACCGCCAGAGGGGGAATCGTGCGGCGCGGGCTTGGCTACGACGCAGCCGACGTCGCGGTCATCACCAATATCAGCGCCGACCATCTCGGCGACGACGGCATAACGGACACCGAGGAACTGGCCGACGTCAAGGCGCTGGTGGCCGAGGAGCTTCGCCCGGGCGGCAGCGTCGTGCTGAACGCCGACGACCTGGCCACCGCGTCGATCGCCGACCGGCCCAGGGTGCGCAAGAATTCTCCGGTTATCAGGTATTTCAGCGTGATCCCAGGATCTAGCGTCCTGGAGCGGCACAAGCGGGCCGACGGAATCTGCTACGAGATAGCCGAAGGCCAGCTCACCGAGACCGCTGGCGGCAGCCGGCGAACGATCATGACCGTCGCCGAACTGCCCGGTTCGTTCGGCGGCCAGGCCAAGCACGTCGTCGCCAACGCACTCGCCGCTGCCGCCGCGTGCCGGGCGGCTGGCGTCACGGTCAAGGACATCAGGGAGGCCCTGTGCACGTTCACTCCCGCGACAGCTAATCCCGGCCGCGGCAACGTCTACGCGGTCACCGCCGGGCCGACCGCGACCACACCGGCTAGCCCGGTGGTCCTGGACTATGGCCATAACGCCGCGGCGCTGCACGCCACCGGTGAGACGGTCGCCACCGTGTGGGACGGCGAGCCGGCGGCCGCCATCACGCTGCCCGGCGACCGGCGCGACGACCTAGTCGCCGAGTCAGCCGTGGCGATCGCTACCTGGTTCAGCAGAGTCGTCATCTACGAGGACGAGGACCTGCGTGGCCGGGCACCCGGCGAAATGCGGGAAATGATCACCCGTTCGATGCGGAATGCCCGACCCGACATTCATATCACGCACGCGGAAGGTCCGCACGACGCGCTGCGCGATGCCGTGGCGCTCTCCGCTGGCGCGGCAGTGCTGTTCGTGTTCGAGAAACTGGCCGCGGCCCGGTCCGCGCTTGCCGCACTCGGCGCGACTCCGTGGCCGGAAGAAGACCTGCTGGACGGGCTGGCGAGCGGGCGGCTGCTGGCAGATCTCGCCGACGAACTCGCGCTGGACGCGGGCGACAGTGACACCATTCCCATTCCGGCCGCACCGGACGTCAGCTGGCCAGCTAATAGCCAAGCAGGGCCTGACTAGCCCAGCAGCGACGCAGAACGCAACCCTTCGAGTCCTTAATAACCATCCTATTTCCGGCGACAGCAATTCGGGCTACAGTTTATCGGGCGGGGAGCCGAACGCCTGTCACGGCGGAGTTGCGGCATTCGATCAGCGGCCCAGGCCGCCTCAGCTTCGTCGGAGGAAGGCACGGTGAGCGACGGCACTTCCCCGGCAGCGGGGGACGTCAAACCCGGCGACAAGATCGCCGGGTACCGACTTGAGGAGCAGATCGGCCAGGGTGGCATGGCCGTCGTCTTCCGCGCCCGCGACGAAAGACTCGACCGCAGGGTCGCGCTCAAACTGCTCGCGCCGAGGCTGGCGGCCGACGCCGCCTTCCGCACCCGGTTCATCCGCGAGTCGCGGGCAGCCGCGGCCGTAGACCATCCCAACATCATCCCGGTTTATGACGCCGGGGATGCTGGCGGATTCCTGTTCATCGCCATGCGCTACGTGCAGGGCGGCGACGTACGCTCGCTGTACTCCAGCGGCGCTGCGCTGCCCGCCGCGCAGGTGTGGGACATCATCAGCCAGGTCGCGGCCGCGCTGGACGCGGCCCACGCGCACGAACTGATCCACCGCGACGTAAAGCCGGCCAACATGCTGCTCGACGCGGGGGGCGCCACCAGCGCGAATCACCAGAATCAGGGGCACCGCCAGCGTGACCACGTCTACCTATCGGACTTTGGGATCAGCAAACATGCGCTGGCCAGCCATCTCACTTCCACCGGGCAGTTCCTCGGCACGCTCGACTACATCGCGCCCGAACAGATCGAAGGCCAGGCCGTCGACGGCCGGGCCGACCAGTACTCGCTGGCCTGCGCGGCGTTCGAGTTGCTCTGCGGGGAGCCGCCGTTCCGACGTGAGCACGGACTGGCCCTGATCAACGCGCACCTGTCCGAGCCGCCTCCCGCCGTGGTAGCCAGGCGCCAGGAACTTCCGGCCGCCGTCGATCTGGTGCTGGCCAAGGCAATGGCCAAGAAGCCCGCGCAACGTTACCCGACCTGCGCGCAGTTCGCGGCGGACCTCGGCAGGGCACTGGGCCTGGTGCCCGGACGGCCGCAGGCCGCTGGCTACGGGCCCGCTGCTCCCGGCGCCGGGAGCAACGACCGGGCGATGCCGTGGCCTGCTACCGAGCTGGCCGGACCCGGCCAGCAGCACACGAACCGGTTCGGCCAAAGTCCAGCCGGAGCACCGACGAGCGCATCGCCAGGACCGTTGCCGCAGCAGCAGCGGCCTGGTCCGGATGGCTTCGGCAACCCCGGTGGCGTCGGCAGCCGGGATGGCTCCGGCAACCCCGGTGGCTTCGGCAGTCCCGCGCCCGGCTGGCCGCAGTACTCGCCGCCGCCAGGCCGCCGCTCCCACGGCACCCTGATCAGCGTGCTGGTTGCCGCGCTCGCCGTCGCCGCTGCCGCTGTCACCACCGCCGTCGTGCTCACCTCGCACGACAAGAACAACACCAATTCGGGTTCGACACTGAGTCCGCCTCCGTCATCGTTGGCGCCGGCGACCGTTTCGTCCGCTGCCCGTGCCCAGGCCGCACAACTCAGCAAGCTGCTGGGTACCAGCGTGCAGAGCCATGGGGCGCTGCAGACCGCCGTGCTGGACATCGAAGACAATTGCACATCCTTGTCGGCCAGCCAGTTCTCCGCTGACGTGGCTGCCATCCAGTCCGCGGACAACCAGCGGCAGACCGAGTACAACCAGGCGCAAGGCTTGGACACGAGCGCTCTGCGCAGCGGTGCCGCGCTCAAGTCTGACCTGATGACGGCGCTGTTCGCGTCGCTCCAGGCAGACAACAACTACCTGTCCTGGGCACAGCAGGAGCAGTCCGGCTGCTTTGTCTCCAGTCAGTCGAGCGCTTACGCCGCCGCGAACGCGCACTCCTCCAGGGCATCAGCGGCCAAGAGCGACTTCGCCAGCCTGTGGAACCCGATCGCGCCAAGTTACGGGCAGTCCGCAGTGTCGCCAGGTGACATCTAGCTAGGATCTGGGCAGGCGGTCAGCCGCGCGGCGGCCAGTGGCCGGTCAGGAAGCGCACGATCGCCGCGTCAAGTGCCCGCGCGATCTGCCGCTGAACACTCGGCGAGGTGAGCAGCGCGGCATCCGCAGCGTTCGGCATGTTGCCGCACTCGATCAGCACTTTCGGGACAGTGGTCAGATTCAGCCCGGCCAGGTCGTCGCGGGCGATGTACCCGTCATGACCGTAGTAGTTGGCCACCCGCATCGGCGTATAGCTCAGGAATGCGGCGTGGACGTAGCGGCCGAACCGGAACGACGAGGCGATCACCTTGTTGTTGTACCCGTCGGCGATTGGCTCAAGGACAGTGAACCCGCGTCCCCAGGTAGGGCCGCCATCGGCATGGATATCGATAGCGACGTTAGCGTGCGCCGCGTCGATGATCCGGGAGCGGCGGTCTACGCACGGGCCGACTCCGTTGTTGTTCCTCCTGGTCAGCACCACGGACGCGCCTTGCTGACGCAACTGCGCGGCAAGATCGGTAGCTACCGCGAAGTTGAACAACGCTTCGGAGTAACCGCTCGCGGTCTGAGTACCTGTGGTATCACAGCCTTCCTTTTCCCTGCCGTTCCAGATAATCTGACCGAGAAAGGCGGGGTCGGCGTGGTTGAGGCCGTTGTGACCTGGGTCGATTCCGACGATCTTTCCCGCGAGTAGCTTGCCGGAGGGCGGACCGGACTGGACGGCTGACCGGTGCGGCGACGGTCGGCCGGTGGCTGTGACGGGCCCGGCTCTGGTCACCTGCGACGTCGCCGAAGTCGTCGATGCGCCGCCGGACGCGGCACAGCCGCAGCCAGCAAGCACGCATATCGCCACCAAGGCCGACCACCCGGCGGTGCCCGGACGCCATCCGGCGACATTAGTACGGACCCGACGGACCATCGCCGCCGCGTCCTGGGTGCGGATCACAGCCGGGATCAGATCAGCGCCCGGCGAGGAAGCGGACGATCGCCAGCGACAACGCCCAGGCGATCCGCCGCTGCATCCGTGCCGAGGTCAGTAGCCGGGCGTCGGCGGCGTTGTTCATGTTGCCGCATTCGATCAGGATCTTCGGCATGGTGGTGAGATTAAGCCCGGCGAGATCGTTTCGGAAAATGTATCCGTTATGGCCGTAATAGTCGCTTATCCGGATCGGGGTATGCCGCAGGAACTCCAGATGGACATCACGGCCGAAGCGCACGGATGACTTGATCACCTTGTCATTCGGCCCGTCCTTGATCGGCTCGAGAACGGTGAACCCGCGGCCCCAGGACGGCCCGTAGTCCGCGTGAATGTCGATGGACACGTTGGCGTGCGCACGGTCGAGCAGCCGAGCGCGCCTGTTGACGCACGGACCAATGCCGCGGTTGTTCGCCCGGGTCAGCACCACCCGGGCACCGTCCTTGCGCAGGTCCGCGACGAGGTACCTGGCCACGTTGAAGGTAAACCGTGCCTCGGTATAACCGCTGGCCGTCTGGGTGCCGGTGGTGTCGCAGTCTTCCCATTCCCTGCCGTTCCAGACCTGCTGGCTCAGGAACGCGGGATCAGTCCAGTTACGGCCGTTGTGCCCGGGATCGATTCCGATGATCTTCCCGGCAAGCGGCTTCGCTGCCGCCACTGTCCGCGACCCGGCCGCCACTGTCCGCGACCCGGCCGCCACTGTCCGCGACCCGGCCACGCCAGTGAGAGCCGAAGCGTTTGCGACGGCGACCGGAATCACGACGGCGGTAACCGCGGCCGCGGTAAGGAGATAGCCACGTAGCCGGGCTGCACGTGCCCGCCCCAGGCGGAAGCGATCCACTGCCCTCTCCCTCCGGCACTGCCACCGGGCACAGCCAAGGGGCGCTGCGACCCGCCACTGCGTAAAGTCAGTACGAGCATAGTGATCGGAACCGCCGCGAGCGCTGGAACGGCGCAGCACACCGCACATCACCGCAACTGAACAGCAGGCACCCGCATCGGACCCGCGGTCCGGCCGGCTTGCTGGTCAGCCGACCGATCCACGACCGCTGGTGAGCGACCTGGCGATCACGGTGCGCAGGATGTCGTTCGTGCCCTCGCCGATGACCATGAGCGGAGCATCCCGGTACAGGCGCTCAACGGTGAACTCCTTGGAGTACCCGTAGCCGCCGTGCACCTGCATCGACGTGAACGCGCACTCGTAGGCGACCTCCGAGGCATACACCTTGGCCAAGCCGGACTCCAGGTCAGCCCGCTGGCCGGCGTCGGCATGCGAAGCCGCCCAGTACGTCAGTAGCCTGGCCGCCTGGAGTTTCATGGCCATGTCCGCGATCTTGAGCTGCACCGCCTGGAAGCTGGCGATCTTCTGCCCGAACGCTTCCCGCTGCCCCGCGTACCGCAGGGCCTGGTCGTAGGCCTCCTGGGCGACACCGACGGCGCGGGCGGCGATATTGATCCGGCCTTTCTCCAGCGCGGCCAGTACCTGCTGTAGCCCGCGCCCTTCCGCCCCGCCGAGCAGGTTCGCCGCCGGAACGACCACGTCGTCCAGGACGAGCTCGCAGGTCTCGGGGCCACGGTAACCGAGCTTCGGCAGGTCCCTGACCACCTCGAACCCGTCAGTAGCCGGGTCAACCAGCAACACGGACATGCCCGCGTGCGCGGGCTCGGCCGCAGGGTTTGTCTTGACCAGGACGGGCAGCGGGTTGGCGTGCCTGGCGTTGGTGATCCAGGTCTTGCGGCCGTTCACGACGTAGCTGTCACCGTCCCTGCGGGCGGTCGTGGCGATGCCTTGCAGGTCGCTGCCAGCACCCGGCTCGGTCAGCGCGATTCCGGTGCGGCGCTCACCGGACGCCAGCGCCGGCAGGTGTGCTGCCTTCTGCTCGTCCGTCCCGTGTTCGGCGATCATCCAGCACGACAGTGAGTGGCTGCCGAGGATTCCGGCCACCCCCATCCAGCCGCGCGAGATCTCCTCGAAGACCACTGCGAGGGAGACCATGTCGGCCGCCATGCCGCCGTACTCCTCAGGGACGAGCAGCCCGAACAACCCCATCTGCCGCATGGTCGCGACGATCTCCTCGGGGTAGTGCCCGGACTCTTCCCACTCCCTGGCCACCGGCCTGATCCGCGCATCGACGAACGAGCGGATCGTGTCACGCAGCAACCGCTGCTCATCCGACAGTTCAAAGTCCATTCAGGCTCCTCGGGTCGAGCTCATCGCCGACCGGTTCAAGCAGGTGCGACCGGGTGCGACCGGATCCAGGTCGCGGGCGGTGCGTGCGGCGGCAGAGTTGGGGCGTGACCGGGACATGCACTCAGGCATCATAGGCGCACGTTTGCGGCGTCACGATGGCTGTGTCGGTTGCCGGCCATGCCCAGCGGGCGACCAGTCGGGTCGCGCCACGTGCGCCGGCCCGACCTCGCGAGTGGCTCCACGATCGTGGTGAGTTTCCGTCACATAACGCGGTTAACTCACCACGATCATGACTCCCGCTTGCAGTGCCCGGCCCGGCTCCCTGATCCAGGCTTCGTGACACGGTGGCCGGGTACCGCCGGCGGTCAACGTGACCGCACTGTCCTAGCCGCTGGCCAGTACGGTCACCGGTTTCACGCCGGGATGCGCAGCCGGACGGGTGAAGCCGATCGCGCCTGAGTTCGTGTAGGGCGAGATCCGCACCTGGAGGCCCGGGGACGGCGCCTCGATCATCATGCCGTTGCCGATGACGATGCCGACGTGGCCCGGGGCGGTCCGCGTCCCGTCGCCGCCGGCGAAGAACACCAGGTCACCTGGCTGGACCTGGCTCGCCGGGATCCGCGGGCCCCAGAGCCATTGCTGCTGCGAGGTTCGCGGGATATCGATGCCGACGGCTCGGTAGGCCATCATCACCAGGCCCGAGCAGTCGAACGCGTCCGGCCCGGTGCCGCCCCACAGGTAGGGCTTGCCAAGTTGCTGCCTGGCGAACGAGATGGCCGTAGCCGCGTACGCGTTCGTGGCCAGGCCGATGCCTGGCACGCAGCTCGGAGCATTGTCGAGGGTTACCGGGCTGACCGAAAATCCGCCTCTGGCGTAGACAGCGGCCCAGCCCAGCACGGACTGGACATAGGAGTCCAGGTGGTTGTAGGCGAAGATCGCGCCGGAGACGCTGGTCAGCACGCCATGCTCCAGCAGGTACTTCGCGGCTCCGGCGATGGCGTCGGCCGGGTCGTAGACGCTCGCGGTGCCATCGCCGTTGGCGTCGGTCGCGACGCCGCTGACCACCTCGCCGGCCGGGTGGACGGGTGCTCCGCCCCAGGTGTTGGTCGACGCTCCGCCGATGCCGATCTGCATCGGCCCGGCCGCGCCGAACGGGTTGGACCCGCTGTGCACGCCAGGCAGCGTGGTCTGGCCGTCGTCGCTTTCTATCTTGCCGATACCGGCCAGGATCACCCACGGCACCTTGTACCTCGCCCCGATCGACTTGAACAAGGCTAGGTAATTGGCCGGGATCGAGTTCTGCGCGGCGGCGCTGGCGGCAGGCTGCGATCCTCCGCCCTGCCCGGAGGAACAGGCATTGTCGGTCGAGTACAGCAGCCCTCCGCCGGCGAAGAGCAGCATCGGTGCCGCCAGCACCCCGACGAGAATCAGGATGAACAAGCTCACCAGTCCGAACACGGCCGGCTTGGCCAGGCCGCCGCCCGGCCGGATCACGGGTTCCCCGCCGATGCGAGCTCGATGTCACTGACCTGCCAGCTCGTCCCTGCGCCGGTGAGGGTCACCGCGTAGCCGGTCGCCTGCTGCTGCGGTCCGGTGTTCCCGGTGATCCGCTGCGAGATCACCATGACGAAGGTCAGGCTCGACGGCCCGAACGCCCGAAGCGAGGTGATGACCGCGGTCGCGGTCGAGACCTGCTTGCCGCTGCTGCGGGCCGCCGCCACACCGGGCGCGGAATAGGCGCGGCCGATCAGCGCGGCGAGCTGCGTCGTGGTGATCGGCTTCATGGGCGCCAGGTACGCGGCGGTGCTCTCGGTATAAGAGAAGGTCCCGTAGCTGACAGCGAAGGTAGTGGCCGTATGCGCTGCGCTGGCCAACCCGGCTGGCGTGAACGGCAGCCACTGGTAGATATCGGGAAGCTGACCAGTGCCGGAGGCGGCCGGAGCCGTCGGCCCGCCGGACCCGGCGCCGCCGCTACCCGGCTGAGCCGGCGGGTTCGCTGTCCGGCCGGCCACGGCTGGCAGGGACCGGGCAGACCCAGGAACGTGACCGGCCGACGCCGAAGGCAGGAACAAGTACACGCCAAGCCCGACGAGTACCACGACCACGACCGCGAAGGTGACCAGCCGCTGGACCGGTGTTAGCTCCATCGCGCTGCGCTACTTCCGTCGCCAGATCGACCGGATCCAGAACGGCGCCGCCGAGTCGTCACCTGGACCGCCGGGCCGAGAACCCGCGGACGTTCCTGGCAGGTCACCGTTCGAACCCTGCCGCGTGCTGGCCGGCCGTACCAGCCGATCTGACCTGGACGACTGGCCTTGCCAGAGCGACCCGGCTTGCCTGGGCCTTGCCCCCGCGCGCGGGCCAGGCGGCCCGCCTGCCGGTCGCCCGCCCGATGCCGCTCCCGACGATCGCACCAGCGGCGGCAGCGCCGGAGCCGCCGCGGGCGGCGACGGGCCCGCACCGCCCGATCCACCGCCCGATCCGCCATTCGATCCGCCGCCCGATCCGCCATTCGATCCGCCATTCGATCCGCCGCGTCCCGCCGAGGCTCCAGCCCCTGACGAGCCACCCTGCATCCAGCTCGTCGGCGTGCCCTGCCGTGGCGGCAGCCGCAGCGGCGGTGCCTGATGCGCCGATGCCGTTCCCGCCGACGCTCCCCAGGCCCGCGCCCTAGACGAGGCACCAGCCTGGGAGCCGGCGGCCGCGCCGGGGTTTGCCGGGTCGTGCGGTCCGCCAGCGGCGCTGCCTGCGAAGTCGCCGCCGCCGTGGCCCGCCGCATCTGCGTGCGCCGCAGCGCTCGCCGCCAGCCCCGCGGTACTCCCCGCAGTGACGGTTCCGAGTGCGAGATTCGCCGCCTGGGCCGGATTGCGCCGAGCCCATCTCGCCGCGCGGTACGCGGCGAAGCCGGGAACCGCGAACGTCGCGGCATCCCTGGTGTTCGCCCGCGCGGTGGCCGCGGCCCGGCTCAGGTCGGCATCCGCCCGCTCGGTCGAGCCGAGCGCGCCGTAGCCGACCGCGGCGAACAGGTGCTGGAACGGCTTGCGGTAGATGACGACGGCGACGGTCACCAGGGTGATCATCAGGATTTTCAGCGCCCACGGCAGGACCGAGTCCGCGGTTCCCATGATCAGCGCGTAGCAGTAGAGCAACACGCTCAGCGCCAGGGCGACTGCCGCCTGCTTGAGCAGGACACCCACCAGCATCTCGAACCACCGCACGGCGACGACCCGGCCGAAGCCGGGATGCGTCCCGATCAGCAGGAAGAACGGCCCGACGATCAGCAACAGCAGGAAGCCGAGCTTGAGCAGGATCAACGTCACGGCCATCAGCAGGATCAGCACCCCGGCGACGACGGCGGCGAGCAGCGCGGCGAACGCGAGCTCCAGCCTGGTCGTCCACTCCTTGCCCTGGAACAGCGGGTAGACGCTGGGGTCGTTCTGCTGGATCGTCTGCCCGATGCCGACATAGGCCGCCTGTTTCGCCTGGATCAGCGCCGTGGTCGGCCGTTCGTTCGCGGCGATCGCCTGGGCCCAGAGCAATTGCCTGCCGTAGGTGTTCACCAGCGTCTGCCTGCCGCCGGGCGCGCCGAACGCGGTCGTGCCGAACTCACCGTCCAGCCATGGCTTGCAGACGAGTACCGTCCACAATGCGTTGGCGTTCTGGTCGACGACCGTCCGGCCCGAGGTATAGCTGAAGCTCGCCGGGCTGATCTGCGGATCACCCTTGGTGACCGGCAGACAGCTCGCCTGGCCCGGGTTCGGCAAGTGGGCGAACGCAGTGTTCAGCGTGGTGCTGATCCCGTCGGAGACGCCCTTGCCCAGGCCGGTGAAATCGGCCGGGCGGCCGATCAGCCAGATGGCGGCGGCGCAGGCGAGAACCATCCACACGGTGCCTTCGATCGTCCTGGTGCCGCGCTTGCGGATCAGGCCCTGCCAGGCCAGCCAGATCGCCCCCAGGATGACCACCACGGCGACGTAGGGGAAGTAGATGGCGTTACCCAGCCCGGTGATCAGGTGATCGGTCACGCCCTGGAGCCAGCTGAGTATCCCTTCCCCGGCGGCCGACTGGTAGACAGTGATCGTGACCCGGTCGATCGCCTTGGCGAAGTCGAACAGCATCCCGGCGACGTCGTTGCCGATCAGTGACGTCATGTCGGAACACTGCAGGTTGGTCGCCGCCCAGAACTGGCCGGACATACCGTACTGGTTGTACGGGGTAGCCAGCTGGCGGCCGGCAGCCGGGGGCTTGATCAGCGAGTCGACCCCGGACGTAGCCGACTCTGGCTGCGGGACGCCAGGCTGGCACAGGTTGTTCAGGCTCCCGGTCAGGCCGGATGAGCCGAGCGAGCAGAAGCCGAGCAGGCCGCCGATGTCACCGATGCCGGGAACCGAGCACAGGCCGCCGCCAGCCGGGATCACGACCGCGAGCGTCCTGACGGCCACAGGGCCTGGCGGACCTGAGTGCGCACTCGCGGGCGCCGCGGCACCAGGGACGCACAGCAGTGCGGCGACCGCGACGAGCGCGACGGCGATGATGCGTGGCAGTCGCTGACTTGTGAGCATCGGGGGGGCTCCTGGGGGGTATCAGTCGCGCCGGCTAAGGCGATGGCGTCTGCGCCGAACTCGGCGGTCTGGCCAGCGCGGGCTGGTGACCATTTCCGGTTTGCTGCTGACCGTGACTATGCGGCTCAGCCGGCCCCCGGCCCGGCTGACTGTGA
>Ga0307372_10009582_pt1 | contig 13308 bp, 15 predicted proteins | sample OX1MG_FD_202533 | JGI IMG/M metagenome (GOLD analysis project Ga0307372, IMG submission 202533) | Soil microbial communities from Risofladan, Vaasa, Finland - OX-1 | ecosystem: Environmental > Terrestrial > Soil > Coastal area > Acid sulfate soil | place: Finland: Risofladan, Vaasa | collected...
GCCGCCGAAGCCTGGCTGGGCGCCGAGGTGCAGGTGCCGCGGGCCGAGCGCGCCCCCGCCCCCGCCGACCGCTATTATTCCGCCGACCTCGAGGGCTGCGAGGTGCTCGACCACGGCCGCCCCCTGGGGCGCATCGAGGCGGTCGAGGAGATCCCGGGCGCGCCGGCGCTGCTGCACGTCCGCTCCCCGGAGGGCGCGGAGCTGCTCATCCCCTTCGCCGCCGCCTATTTGGAATCGCTCTCGCTCGCCGAGCGCCGCATCGCCATGGCGCTGCCCGAGGGCCTGCTCGACCTCTAGCCGTCTTCCCATGCGTTTCGACTTGGTCACCATCTTCCCCGGGTTCTTCGCCTCGACGCTCGAGCACGGCGTGGTGGCGCGGGCGCGGCAGGCGGGGCGGCTGCAGATCGAGATCCACAACCTGCGCGACTATGCCCCGCCGCCGCACCACATCACCGACGACCGCCCCTTCGGCGGGGGCGAGGGCATGGTCATGAAGCCGGAGCCGATCCACGCCTGCCTCGCCGCCCTGCTGGGCCGCGCGCCTGGACCGGCGGCGCCGGCGAGCGGCGTCCGGGTGGCGCTGCTCTCCGCCCAGGGGCGCGCCTTCCGCCAGGCCGACGCCCGCCGCTTCGCTTCGCTTGAGCGCCTGATCCTGATCTGCGGCCGCTACGAAGGGGTGGACGAGCGCGTCGCCGCCCACATGGTGGACGAGGAGATCTCGATCGGCGACTTCGTGCTCAGCGGCGGCGAGCTGGCCGCCGCCGTGGTGCTCGACGCCACCGCCCGCCTGCTACCGGGGGTGCTGGGCGATCCCGAGTCGGCGCTCAACGAGTCATTCTCGGCGCCGGAGCAATTGGACTGCCCGCACTATACCCGCCCGGTCGAGTTCGCCGGCTGGGAGGTGCCCGAGGTGCTGCGCCAAGGCAACCACGCCAACATCGCCCGCTGGCGCCGCCGGCAGGCGCTGCGCAAAACCCGCGCCCAGCGGCCGGATTTGTTTGCCCAGTTGTCGCTCACGCCCGCCGACCGCGAGGGGCTGGAGTAGCCGATTTTCCCCGACGGGCGCCCCCTCTGCTAAACTAGAGGTCTATTTTTCCAGTCGGCGCTCGCCGCGGGAAGTGAACCATGAGTTTGAAGCCAGCCATCCAGAAGTTCAACGACAAGCAGGCCGGTGCGGCCCTGCCCCCGTTCAACCCCGGCGACACCGTCCGTGTGCACGTCAAGATCAAGGAAGGCGACAAGGAGCGCATCCAGGCCTTCGAGGGCGTCTGCATCGCCCGCAACGACCGTGGCGCCCGCCACTCTTTCACCGTGCGCAAGATCTCGTTTGGCCAGGGCGTGGAGCGCATCTTCCCGGTGAACGCGCGCGTGCTTGACAAGGTCGAGCTGGTGCGCAGCGGCCGCGTGCGCCGCGCCAAGCTCTTCTACCTGCGCGGGCTGCGCGGCAAGGCCGCCCGCATCCGCGAGGTGGCGCGCCCCGAGCCGGCCAAGGCCGCCAAGTCCTAGGCCCCTGCCGGAGGGCCCTCCACGCGCTGCGGCATCCAGTTCGAACAGCAGGCCTGGGCGCAGGGCTACGCCTGCGTCGCCGGCGTGGACGAGGTCGGCCGCGGCGCCCTGTTCGGCCCGGTGGTGGCGGCGGCGGTGGTGCTCGATCCCCACGACCGCATCCGCGGCCTCAACGACAGCAAACAACTGGCTCCGGAGGTGCGCGAGAAGCTGGACCGCGCCATCCGCCAGCGGGCGCTGGCCTGGGCGGTGGCCGCCGCCGACGCCGCCTGCATTGACGCCATCAATATTTTGCAGGCCTCGCGCCGCGCCATGCTCGAGGCGGTGGAAGGGCTGGGGCTGCGCCCCGACTGTCTGCTGGTGGATGCGGTGCCATTGGACTGGCCGGGGCCGCAGCAGGCGCTGATTCGGGGCGACGCCCGCTCCATCTCCATCGCCGCGGCCTCGATCGTGGCCAAGGTGTTTCGCGACGCGCTGCTGCGGCGCTGGGACCCGATCTTTCCCGCCTTCCACCTGGCCAGCAACAAGGGCTATGGCTCGCCCCACCACCTGGCCGCGCTGGAGCGCTGCGGCCCCACGCCGCTGCACCGCCGCAGCTTCGCGCCGGTGGGCGGCGCCGCGCTGGCGCTGCAGCCCGGCTTCGCCTGGCCGGAGGAGCAGGTCACGCTCACGGGGGGAACCCGGTGGCCGGTGGCGGAGTCATAGACAAAAGCACAGTTATCGGGCTGCTGGCTGATCCACCGGATGTGATAAGGTGGGCCCGTACTTAGGCCGCCGGGGGTTCCATGCCCTATTTACGCTTCTGCCTCGCCGCGCTTGCCGGCCTGCCCCCGGCGGCCCCGCCGCCCCGCCCGCGCTCACGTTTCCGCTGCATTACCGTAATAGCCTTCGAACTTAGCACTTCGGAACCAGGAGTCCCTCATGACGCATGCTCGTTTTGCAGTGTCCGTGCTCGTTCTGGGTGCCGCCGCCCTCGTCGTGGGTTGCCCCGCGCTGGCGCAACAGGCGCCTCGGCGCCCGGCGACCGCGCCGGCCGCGGCTGCGCCCGCGCCCCGCCACCTGCCCTTGCGCCGCATCATCCTCTACAAGTCCGGCGTCGGCTACTTTGAACACGCGGGCGCTGTGACCGGCAACCAGCAGGTTGAGATTGACCTGACCAGCGATCAATTGAACGATGTGCTGCAGTCGCTCACCGCGCTCGACTTGGGTGGCGGCCGCGTCGTCGGCGCCGCCTACAACACCGCCGAGCCGCTGGCGCGGCAACTGGAGGCGCTGCCGGTCGCGGTGGAGGGCGCGCACTCCCTGCTCGACACGCTGCAGTCGCTGCGCGGCGCAAGGCTTGAGGTGCGCACCGCGGCCGCCAGCTTCACCGGCCGGCTGCTGACGGCGGAGAGCGCGCCGCGGCGCGGGCCCGGGGGCGTCGAGGCGGCGGGGCTGGAGGTCTCGCTGGTCAACGACGCCGGCGAGCTGCGCCGCTTCGCGCTCGGCGCCGCCGTCAGCCTGCGTTTCGCCGATCCCCGGCTGCAGCGCGAGCTGGCGCGCGCCCTGGGCCTGCTGGACGCGTCCCGCTCGCGGCCGACGCGCCGCCTGCTGCTCAGCGCCAACGGCCAAGGCGAGCGTCAACTGCAGGTGAGCTACATCAGCGAGGTGCCGGTGTGGAAGACCACTTACCGCATCGTGCTGCCGGCCGCCAGCCCTGCGGCCAGCACCCCGGCCCGGCTGCAGGGCTGGGCGATCGTGGACAATACCGTAGGCGAGGACTGGAACAACGTCGCGCTGGCGCTCGCCGCCGGCGCGCCGCAATCGTTCGTGCAGCAACTTGCCCAGCCCTACTACGCCCGCCGTCCGGTGGTGCCGTTGCCGCAGCAGTACCAGGCCACGCCGCAGACGCACGCCTCCGCCCTCGCGGTCACCGACGCCGCCAAGCAAACCGTCGCGGTCACCGCCGCGGGCGCCCAAGCCGCCTTCATGAATCAACGCGTCGCGCCCATGAACGGACCGGGAGGGGCGTACTCGGTGGCGCTGCAGCCCGCCGCGCAAGGGGAGGCGGTGGGCGAGCTCTTCCAGTACCAACTGCGCGATCCCGTCACCATTGCCCAGAACCACTCCGCCATGCTGCCCATTCTCGATGCCACGGTCGGCGCGGAACGGGTCTCGCTCTGGCACCCGGGCTTGGCCCGGCCGCTGCGCGCCCTCTGGCTGACCAACAGCAGCGGCGAGGTGCTCGACGGCGGCAGCTTGGAGATCCTGGACGGCGACGCCTTCGGTGGCGAGGGCTTGCTCGACACCATCGAGCCCGGCGACCGCCGCCTGATCTCCTACGCCACCGACTTGGGGTTGCAGGTCGCCTCCACCGGCGACACACGGCCCGAGAGGGTCACCCACATCTCGGTCGCGCGCGGCGTGCTGGTGCGCAGCACGGAACAGCGGCGGCGCACCACCTACACCGTCCGCAACGCCGACGACACGCCCCGCACCCTGATCTTGGAGCACGCGCTCTCCTATGGCTGGAAGCTCGCGGCCGTGCCCAAGCCGGAGGAGACCACCGCCGCCGCCGCCCGTTTCCGCCTCGCGGTTCCGCCCCACCAGACCGCCACGCTGGTGGTGAACGAGAGCCAGCCCGGGCAGACGCAGTTTGCGCTCTCCAACCTCAACGACGACACCTTCCGGATGTGGCGGGCGCAGCGCGAGGTCACGCCGGCGCTGGCGGCTTCGCTGCGCCGGGTGCTGGCGGCCAAGGCGGCGCTGGCCAAGGTGTCCGCCGACGCCGCGGCCGCCCAGGCGCAGCGCGATCAGTTGGTGAGCGACCAGGGGCGCGTCCGCGACGACCTCAAGGCGCTGCAGGATGCGCCGGCGGAGAAGGCCCTCGCCGCCCGCTACGTGGCCGAGTTGGGCCAGCAGGAGACGCAACTGGCGGTGCTGGCCCAGACCGCCGCCGGGCTGCGCGCGCGCCAGCAGCAGGCACAGCAGAGCCTGGATGCGCTGATTCAGGACCTTCGCTTCGATGCCGAGCGGGCGGCGCCGCCCGCCGCCCGCTAGCCCCGCCGGCGCTGGGCATCAATGGCCCGGGCCGGGGGCGAAGTAGCCGGTGCGGGCGCGCACCTTGGCGCCCTTGGCGGCGCCCTGGGTGGCGGCGGGGGCGAGCTCGATCTTGACGGCGCGGAACCTGCCGTCGTGGGCGCGCTGGTCGGAGCGGTAGCCCAGCGTGTACTGGCTGCGCAGCTCGCGCTGGATCTGGTCGAAGGCCTGGGCGAGGTGGTTGCCGGCGCGGATGGTGCGGCCGCCGGTCTGCTGCGCGATCTTGGCGAGCTGGCCGGGGCCGGGGCCGATGAAGCCGCCGTAGCCGCCGAAGCGCGGGTCGGAGGCGATCACCGCGAAGACGATGGTGTTGCTGTCGAGGGCGGCGCGCAGCGCGTCCTGGTCGGTGTAGCTGCTGCCCTGTTCGCCCCCGTCGGTGACCACGATGATGGCCTTGCGCCCCACCTGGTGCGCCAGCTCGTCGTGGCAGGCGAGGTAGATGGCATCCCACAGATGGGTGGCGCCGGCGTTGCGCCGGCTGGGGAAGGGGCCAGGGTTGACGATCGAGCCGGCGGCGTCGCCGCCGCCGATGTGGGCGTGGTCCACCGCCGCGCTCAGCCGCGCCGTGGTCGGGGTCAGATCCTGCAGCAGCGAGGTGTCCACGTCGAAGCCAATGACAAAGGCCAGGTCCTTGGGAGTGATCACCTGGCGGAAAAAGTTGTCGCTGATCTGCTGCTCTTCGCCCAGGATGCCCGCTTGGCTGGGGCTGGTGTCGAGCAGCAGCCCCAGCGTGAGCGGCACCTGGTCCTCGAGCGAGAAAAATTGGACGCGCTGTGGGCGGCCGTCCTCGAGCACGCGGAAGTCACCCTCGCCCAGATTGGGCACATAGCTGCCGTGCTTGCCCTCGACGCTGAACACCATGTTCACCAAGTCGGCGTTGGCGATGATGGTGGGCACCTGCGGCGGCTTGCCCGCCTGCTGCTGGGGCTTGGCCGCCGGCGCCACGGGGTGGATGCGCGCTCCCGGCAGTTCTTGCGCGGCGCCGCGCGCCGGCGCCAGCGCGAGCAGCAGCAGCAACGCGGACGGCAATGTCGTCAGGGCCCGCGAGCGCGCCGCGCTCGGTTTGCGATCGGCAGTGGTTGCGTTCGTCATGGGCGCGCACTCCTCATCCCTATGAGACGATGCGCGCGCCCGCGGCGTTGCAGCGCGCATTTTTTTCTTGACACCCGCGTTGGCAAATTCTATACATTCACTAAACCTGTGTGGGCCGACCTGCGCAGATCTTGTTCGAATGGAGAATAGTTCTATGGCAAAGGCTACGAAGAAACCCGCTAAGAAGGCTGCGAAAAAACCCGCGGCCAAGAAGAAGACCTCGAAGAAGTAGCAACGCACGATCTTCGGGAATTGGGCGAGGGGGGACGAGAGGATCGTCCCCCTTCGTTTTTTTCGCCGGGTATCGGAGTGATAACCATGGCTCGCTGGCTGAAGCTGGATGCGCAGGCGCCCGACCCGGAGGCGCTCGCGGCCTTGCGCCGCCATCTGGATGGGGGCGGGGTGGCGGCGCTGCCCACCGACACCCTCTACGGGCTGGCGGCCAACGCGCTCGAGGCGGCGGCGGTGGGGCGCGTGTTCGCGCTCAAGGGACGCGACTTCCACAAGCCGCTGCCGGTGGTGGTGCGCGACCTCGCCCAGGCGGAGGAGCTGGCGGCGGGGTTGCCGCCGCATTTCGCCGATTTGGCGCAAGCGTTCTGGCCGGGGCCGCTGACCCTGGTGGTGCCGGCGGGCGAGCGCCTGCCGGCGGCGCTCACCGCCGGCAGCGGCAGTGTCGGCCTGCGCCAGCCCCGCCTGCCGCTGCTCGCCGCCCTGCTCGCCGCCACCGGCTATCCGCTCACCGCCACCAGCGCCAACCGCAGCGGCGGTCCCGACTGCCGCACCGCCGCCGCGGTGGAGGCGCAACTCGGCCACGCCCCCGAGCTGCTGATCGTGGACGGCGGGCCTTCGCCCCTGGCCCAGCCCTCCACCCTGGTGGACCTCACCGGCCCGCGGCCCCGGCTGCTGCGCCCGGGCGCCATTCCCGCCGCCGCCCTCGCCCCGTTCCTCTAGCCGGGACGCCCGCCGCATTTCGTGTATCATGAAACTTTCGCGCTTGCATTGCGGAGGAACGAAGGCATGGCCGAGTCAATCGAGGACAAAGTCCGGCAGATCGTGGTCGAAAAGCTGGGCGTCGAGGAGGGCGAAGTCACCCCCACCGCTTCCTTCGTGGAAGACTTGGGCGCCGACTCCCTCGACCTGGTCGAGCTGGTGATGGAGTTCGAATCCGTCTTCGAGATTCAGATCCCGGACGAGGACACCGAGAAGATCCGCCGCGTGCAGGACGCTGTCGCCTACATCAAGGACAAGACGGGGAGCAAGGGCTAAGCGTGCGCAGGCGGGTTGTGGTCACTGGAGTGGGCCTGGTGTCGGCCCTGGGGCGGACCGCGCCGGAGACTTGGGCGGGGCTGTTGGCCGGGCGCAGCGGCGTGGCCCCGATCACCCGTTTCGACGCCTCCGCCTACAGTTGCCGCTTCGCCGCCGAGGTCAAGGACTTCGATCCGTTCACCGTCATCGAGAAAAAAGAGCTCAAGAAGATGGGGCTCTTCATCCAGTTCGCGCTGGCGGCGGCGGTGGAGGCGATGGCGGCCAGCGGGCTGCAGGTGGACGAGGCGCTGGCGCCGCGGCTGGGGGTGCACATCGGCAGCGGCATCGGCGGCTTCGATGTGATCGAGCGCGAGCACAGCGCGCTGCTGGCGGGCGGGCCGCGCAAGGTCTCGCCCTTCTTCATTCCCGCCTCCATCGTCAACCTCGCCGCCGGCCAGGTCTCGATCCGCTTCAACGCCCGCGGCCCCAACTCCGCCGCCTGCACCGCCTGCGCCTCCGGCGCCCACTCCATCGGCGACGCCCTGCGGCTGATCCAGCACGGCTACGCCGACGCCATGATCGCCGGCGGGGCGGAGGCGGCGATCACCCCGCTCAGCGTGGCCGGCTTCGCCGCCATGCGCGCCCTCTCCACCCGCAACGACGATCCCGCCCACGCCAGCCGCCCCTTCGATCTGCACCGCGACGGCTTCGTCATCGGCGAGGGCAGCGGCATCCTCATCCTGGAGGAGTTGGAGCGGGCCCGCCGCCGCGGGGCGCCCATCCTGGCCGAGCTGGTGGGCTACGGCATGAGCGCCGACGCCTTCCACATCACCATGCCCGCCGAGAACGGCGACGGCGCCTTCCGCGCCATGCAGCAGACCCTGGCCGACGCCCAGGTGGCGCCCGAGCAGGTGGACTACATCAACGCCCACGGCACCTCCACCGCCTACAACGACCGCTTCGAGACGCTGGCCATCAAGCGCCTCTTCGGCGACCACGCCCGGCGGCTGGCGGTCAGCTCCACCAAGTCCATGACCGGCCACCTGCTGGGCGGCGCCGGCGGCCTCGAGGGCGGCATCAGCGTGCTCGCCCTGCAGCACCAGGTCGCGCCCCCCACCACCAACTACGAGACTCCGGACCCGGAGTGCGACCTCGACTACGTGCCCAACCAGCCCCGCCCCATGCGCCTGCGCCACCTGCTGTCGAACTCGTTCGGCTTCGGCGGCACCAACGCCGCGCTGCTGTTCAAGGCCTGGGAGGGCTAGAGCTCGAGCGCGCAAACGCCCGCCGCAGGCGGGCGTAGGTGGCCGCCAGCTCCTCGGGCAGCACCCGCGTCTCGCCCACCACGGTCATGAAGTTGGCGTCGCCGGTCCAGCGCGGCACCACGTGCAGGTGCAGATGCCCGGCGATGCCCGCGCCCGCCGCCTCGCCCAGGTTCATCCCCAAGTTCAGCCCCTGCGCCCGGTACTCGGCGGTGAGGATCACCTCCGCCCACGCGGCCAGCCCCATCATCTCGGTGCGCGCCTCGGCGCCGCACGCGGCCAGCGTGGCGGCGTGCGCGTAGGGCAGGATCATCACGTGCCCGCTGGTGTAGGGATAGCGGTTCAGCATCACCGCCGCCAGGGCGCCGCGGTGGACCACCAGGCTGGCCTCGTCGTCGCCGGAGGCCAACTGCGCGCACAACACGCAGCCCTCGGCCGCGGCGCGCTCCGCCAGGTAGCGATAGCGCCAGGGGGAGAACAGGTAGTCCATGGGCTGATTCTAGAGTAAAAACAGCATCGCTGTGGTCCGCTGCCGGGAGAGCACGTGCGGCTTTTCTGATGGAAAAGCCGCATGCGACCGGCGGGACGGGCTACACCCAGGCTGCTTTCGCTCTAGCCAGCGTCCGCGGTCAGGCTAGGCGGCGCGCTGGCGGCCCAGGTGGTGGGCCAGCAGCCAGTCGCGGGCGAGCTGGGCGGCTTGCTCGAGGGTGCCGGGCTCCTCGAACAGGTGGGTGGCGCCGGGGACCAGGGTGAGGCGCTTGCGGCCGGGGAGTTGGGCGAGGGCGGCGCGGTTGAGCTGGATCACCTCGGTGTCGTCTTCGCCGACGATGAGCAGGGTGGGGGCGTGCACCTGCGCCAGGGCAGGCCCGGCCAGGTCGGGGCGTCCGCCGCGGGAGACGATGGCGGCGACGCGGTCGGGTTGCCGGGCGGCGGCCACCAAGGCGGCGCCGGCGCCGGTGCTGGCACCGAAGTAGGCCAGCGGAAGCTGGCCCACTGCGGGATGCTGGCGCAGCCAATCGGCGGTGTGCTGCAGTCTTTCGGCCAACAGCTCGATGTCAAAGCGGTACTCGCCGGTCGCGCTGTCCGCCTCGTCTTCGCGGGCGGTGAGCAGGTCGAGCAGCAGGGTGGCCATCCCGGCCTGCTGCAACACCCCCGCGACGTAGCGGTTGCGCGGGCTGTGGCGGCTGCTGCCGGTGCCGTGGGCGAAGACCACCACGCCTTGGGCGCCGTCGGGGACGACCAGGTCTCCGCGCAGGCCCCAGGGGGGGATGACCACCGGCTCTACCTCGAGCGGCATACCCGCTTGGATGCTTGGTGCGCAGCTATGTTTGGCGCGGGCCCCTGCGCGGCTGCCCGGCCCGGCTGTAGCAGCGCCGGGCCGGTGCGCCGCGCGTCCCGCTTGTGCTCACGCCGGCTTGGGGGCCCAAGCCCCAAGCCGGCGCTGCGCCTCGCAGGCGCAGGCCTAGCCGACACCATGGACGAGAACCAGATAGAGGGCCAGCACCACGCCGCCAGCGGCGAGCAGGCCGGCGACGGCGATGGCGATGCGCGAGGGGCGGCGGTAGGAGTCGCCGCCGCCGTTGAGCTCGCGGACTAAGCGGAGGTGGCGCCAGAGGCTGAGCAGATTCACCAGCACGCCCAGGCTGATGAGGGCGGTGCCGAACCAGAGCGAGAGTCCGGAGTTGGTGGTGGAGCTGCGGAGGTTGGCGGTGATCTGCAGCTCGCGCAGGAACAGGCCAAAGCGCGCCACCACGAAGCCAAAGCCCATCAGCGCCAACCCGGTGCGGATCCAGGCGAGGAAGGTGCGCTCGGCGGCGAGGAAGTCGCCGGGGGCGGCGGGTGTGCCAGAGCCAAGCATGGCTCTACTCTGGCACAGGTCGAGCGCCGCAGCGTGCTATTGGGCCCGGGCTATGGCGGCGCGGGTGATTTCGGTGCCAGTTGGGGACTCGACCTGGCCGTTGTCCTCGGCCGTTATGATGAGGACAAAAGAGTGCAGCGGCGTGGTGAATTTCAGTTCTCCATCCAGGTCTTCGTTCACCGCAAGCATGCCTTTGGACACAGGCCTCTGCCCGCTGCCCTGTATCCAGACCACGTAGACCGACTTGGGTGGCTGCAGGCTATTGGGTTGCGCGAGATTTTTGGCGTCCAGCTCCACGGTGGTGTTGCCGTTGGAGTCTTTGTCGAGGTTGACCTGAATCTTCGCTGCCGGCGTGACTTTCGAGGCCGGCAGGATCAGCTTTTGCGCCTGCGCGCCGGTGGCCAGCAAGGCAGCGGCGACGAGCAGGCCGAATGCGGTTCTCATATGGTTCCCCCCGATGTCTGGGATGCAGGCCGGCTCTGCTCAGGACGCCTAGCGGGTCCACTGCTCGGAGCGGAGTAGGCCGCCTAGGAATGGGCGAAGCGCGGTGCGGCGGAAGTCGTGGCGCGCGAGCGCGGCGGCGTAGTCGGGCAGGCGGCGGACCTGGAGGCCGGTGATCCAGCGGAAGGCGAGATAAAGGCCGCCCACCACCAGGCGCGTGGGCAGGCGGCGCCAGCCGCGCGGTGCGACGGCGAACTCGGAGACCAGCCAGCGGGCGTTGGGCGCCAAATGGGGGAGGACGCCGGCGAGCAGCGCCTCGAGCTCGGCCTCGCTGAGGCAGTCGAGGAAAAAATGGGTGACGACGAGATCGTAGGGGCCCTGCGGCGGCTGGAACGCGCGCGCGTCGGCGCGGTGCAGGCGCACGCGGGCTGCCACGCCCGCCCGCTCGGCGCGGCGCTGCTGGCGGCGGAGCATGGCGGGGCTGCAATCCACTGAGTCCACTTGCACAGCCGGAGCCTGGCGCAGCAGGCGGGCGAGAAAGCGGCCGTCGCCGTCGCCATAGACGAGCGCTCGGTGGTTGTTGCCCAGCGCCGGCAGCCAGGCGCAGCGGCAGCGGGCGAGCATGGGGCCGAAGCTGGCGTACTCGAGCGCGCGGTAGAGAGGGGCGATGCGGTCGAAGTTGGCCATGCTAACGCCAGCGCAGCCAAAACAGCGGGGTGAGCAGGGCCAGATCGGCGGCGATGCGGAGATGGAGGGCGGAGAGGCGGCGGCGGCGCAGGTGCAGGGCGAGGAACAGCAGGGCGGCAAGCAGCACTGCCAGGGCGGGGGGCCGGGGCAGCGCCACGGCGGCGGAGGCGGCGAGCGCCGCGGCAGTCCAGGCCACCGTTTGTCCGTTGCCGGGCTCAGGCTGTTCCCATACGTCTATGGCAAAGCAGTTGAGCCAGCAGGCGCCGGCGAACAGCGCCACGCCCAGGGCCAACTCGGGGCGCTTGGGCCCGGCGCTTGCCCAGGCGGGCACCCCGGTGGCGAGGGCGAACACCACGGCCACGGCGGTCGCCTTGGCGGTTGCGGCGGGCGGCGCTGCGCGCCGCCGGTGCACCCAGAGCAGATAGAGAAGGCCGACTACTCCCAGCACGGCATAGGCGCGCAGCTCGGCGCGCGGCAGCCAGCGCCACACGCCCATAGCCAGCAGCACCGCCATCGGCAGCGCGACCATCAAGAAGCCGCGGTGGTGGCGGCGGTGGAAGCGGTGGCGCTCCTGCGGCAGGGCGGCGGCGTGGCCGTCGAGCAGCCGGTCGGTGACATAGAACAGCCAAGTGCCCAGTGCCAGCAGCGGGATTGCGAGTGGAGGCAGTGGCACGCGCAGCCAGCGGCCAAAGAACCAGGCCCACAGCGCCGCCACCGTGGGCGCATCGAGGCTCAGCAGGTGCCAGTGGCGCGCCATTCCGTTTAACCGGCGGTTGCGATGGTGGTGGCGGGCATTCTGGGGAGCGGGCCGGGCCCGCAACTCCATTTTATCGCCCGCCTTGCTACTTTCGCCGACCCAAGGGGACGGGGTTCCACCGTGGACGGGGCTGGGGGCGAGCGTTGAACCTGAGCACATCATTTGATATACATACGCAAATTGATCTTCCTGGAGGTTCTATGGCTACGGTTCCCTACGATACGGCCCCGGCCGCGCCACTCGACCACGACGCCATGATGCAGTTCGCCTTCAAAGTGGTGGGCGACCTGGCGGCGGCGATGTCGGGGCCGCTGCTCTATATCGGCGACCGCGAAGGGCTGTTCAAGGCGCTGGCCCACGGCGGGAGGATGACGGTCGGGCAATTGGCGCAGGCCACCGGGCTGCAGGAGCGCTACCTGCGGGAATGGACCTCGGCCATGGTGGCCGCCGACTACCTCGGCTACGATCCGGCGACGGGCGCGGTCTGGCTGGCGCCGGAGCGGGCGATGGTGTTGGCGAACGAGGAGAGCCCGGTGTTTTGTGGCGGCATGGCGCAGATGATCCCCGACCATTACCGGGTGCTGCCGGAGGTGCAGCGCGCTTTCCATGAGGGCGGGGGCGTTCCCTACGCGCAATACAGCGACGACACCTTTCAGGGCACGGAGCGGCTGTTCCGCCCCGGCTACCTGAATTTCTTGGTGCAGCAGTGGATCCCGGCCATGCCCGACGTGCATCGCCGGCTGCAGGAGGGTGCCAAGGTGGCCGACGTGGGCTCGGGCCGCGGGGAGGCGCTGCGGACGCTGGCGCGGGCGTTTCCCCGCAGCCAGTTCTGGGGCTTTGACAACTACGCCCCCGCGGTGGAGTACGCCAACGCGGCGGCGCAGCGCGAAGGGCTGGGCCAAGGGCTGCGCTACGAGGTGCGCGTTTCCGACGCGCTACCGCAAACCCACGACTTCGACCTGGTGATGACCTGCGACAGCCTGCACGACATGGCCTCGCCCGAAGCCGCCGCCCGTTCGATCGCCGGCGCGCTGAAGCCAGGCGGCACCTGGTTCTGCATCGAGCCCAACCTCGCCGACCAGCTCGAGGCCAACGTCAACCCGCTGGGCAGGCTGTTCTACTCGGTCAGCACGCTGCAGTGCATGACCTGCTCGCTGGCGACGGGCGGGGCCGGCTATGGCGCGGCCATGGGTGCGGGCAACATCCGCCGGGTGGCGGCCGAGGCGGGACTCAAGAACTTCACCAAGCTGCCGATCGAGAACCCGTTCAATCAGTTTTTTGCGATCCAAGCCTAGGCTCATAATTGGAGAGGTGCGGATTCTCACGATCAACACCGGCTCCTCCAGCCTCAAGGCCGGTGTGTACACCCTGGGACCGGGGCT
>Ga0307372_10009583_pt1 | contig 13305 bp, 15 predicted proteins | sample OX1MG_FD_202533 | JGI IMG/M metagenome (GOLD analysis project Ga0307372, IMG submission 202533) | Soil microbial communities from Risofladan, Vaasa, Finland - OX-1 | ecosystem: Environmental > Terrestrial > Soil > Coastal area > Acid sulfate soil | place: Finland: Risofladan, Vaasa | collected...
GAGCATGCACAAATCAGGATCAGGGAAATGCGGAAGGCATTATCCCACACCCGGGCGCACGCTCAGATTGGCCGGAGCGTGGCATGCATGGCATGTGTGAGCAGGTTTTTCAGTTTGTGTAGTTCGGTGCCGTAATAGGGTTTCGGCGGTAGCTTGCCCCATACCGGTGCAGGCCAGGCAGGATCGTGAGTATAGCGCACGATGTGATGGACATGCAGTTGCGGCACCTGGTTGCCAAGGGCCGCGATGTTGAGTTTGTCGGGCTTGAAGAGTTCAGCCAGTGTCCGTGACAGCTGCGCCGATTCATCCCACAACAGCCGCCGGTCAGGGTCCTGGAGTTCGTGGATCTCGCGGATATTCTGCCGCTCGGGTACCAGGATGAACCAGGGATAGCGGCTGTCGTTCATGAGCAGCAGCCGACAGAGGCTGAAACTTCCGAGTGGAGCTGTATCTTTGGCAAGCTGCGGGTGCAGTTCAAACATCGGCTTTTCAGCGCACCGCCAGGTAGCCGCCGGGCACGCCCTTGGGCGAGAATACGATCTGCCACAGTTGGTTCTTGCGGGCTCGGAAGGAGGCGGCACTGATGCTCAGGTAGTAATACCACATGCGGTGGAATGTTTCATTGTATTGTTGCTTCAGTTCAGCCCAGCCATTTTCGAAGTTACGCCGCCAAACCTGCAAGGTTCTGTCGTAATGCACACTGAAGTTGTGCCAGTCCTCCATGATGAAGAAATCTTCCGTAGCGGCGGCGATTTGTTTGATGGACGGCAGCATGCCGTTGGGGAAAATGTATTTGGCGATCCAGGGATCGGTATCGTGCACCGACTTGTTGCCGCCGATGCTGTGCAGGAGAAACAGTCCGTTGTCCTTGAGGCAGCGACGCACCACCCGCATGTAAGCGGGATAATTTTTCACGCCCACATGCTCGAACATGCCGATGGAGAAGATGCGGTCGAATTTCTCGTTGAGCAGCCGGTAATCCTGTAACCGGACTTCGATGGGCAGACCTTTGCTGATGGCGCGCGCATAGTCGGCTTGCTGTTGGGACACGGTGATGCCCACGCCTGTGATGCCGTAGCGTTCCACGGCGAGTTTCAGGGCCTCACCCCAGCCGCAGCCGATATCCAGCACGCGCATGCCGGCTTTGAGCCCGAGCTTGCGGAATACCAGCTCCAGTTTGGCTTCCTGGGCGGCATCGAGATTGTCGGCGTTTTCCCAATAGCCGCAGCTGTACACCAGGCGCTTGCCCAGCATGTGTTTGTACAAATCATTACCCATATCGTAGTGACGGCGGCCGACATCGAAGGCACGTGCGGGTTTTTGCAGGTTGAAGAAACGTGCATGCAAAAACGCCAACAGCGTGTCCAGGGTCAGAACCCTTTCTTCCAGGTTCGCCATGAGCAAGCGATAGATTGAACCGTCCAGATCTTCCGCGTCCCACCAGCCTTGCATGTAAGACTCTCCCAGCCCCAGGGAGCCATGGGCGATGACGCGACGGTAAAAATGTTCGTCGTGCACCTGGATATCCCAGGGATGAGGGCCGTCAATCTGGATGCCGCTGCCTTCCAGCAGGCGAATAACCCGGTGCTTGAATGTGTACAGTGCCATGGGAATGATTGCGCTCGAAACTTCAGTCGAGGTAAGCCCGGCCGATGCGCCAACCTATGTAGACCCCGATGAGTGAGCCGACGCTGGAAAAAAACCAAGCTGTGCCAACGCCGAAGCGCGTTCCCAGCTCCCAGCCGACGCCGCCCAAAATAGTGACCGCAAGCAGGATAATGATTTTTTTCATATGGGCACCGCGCTTGCGCATATCCGGTTCATGATCGGCAGCTTAATCCAATGGCAGCAGTGCGCCAACCGCGCTCAGTGTAATCCGCCTTCCGGGGCGGGGGATAGTAACAGCGCCGGCGTTGCCATCAACAGGCCTGCCCGCAAAATGCCGGTCAAGCATCCGGGTTCATTCATCCATACAGGCCCAGTGCCAGGGTTCGTAAGCGATGCCATGGCGATTGTCGCGCGGGTAGGACATGCGGAAGCCGAAACCCGCGGCCTGCTGGCTCAACCAGGTAAAGGCCCGGGTGGTTTCAAAACCGGTCTCCAGCGAATTATGACCGGTGGTGGTGAGATCCAGCGCACAGCCGCTATGGTGTTCGCTGTAACCCGGCGCTGCATTGACCCGAAGGATTTCTTCTATCGGTTTACCTGCCGCAAGTTTGCGGGCAATCACAGCGCGTTGAGAATCCACGCTGCGGAATGCCGAAATCACCAACAACGCCACGTTATCCCATTGCGCCTGCAGCTGCATGGCTTGCCAGCGTTGCGCCGCATGCGGCCCCAATTGCTGCGGCCTGCCGTACACATCCGCACCAATGGACGTTAGCACATCAGCCTCGATGCGCAGCGGCAACTGGAAGCGGCGCGCATAATCTCCGGGGATCCCGAGTTCCCGATGCATCTCCCGGATTCGGGCGCGATAATCCAGCGGCTGGCTTTCAACGCTGCTATTCAAACGGCTATCCTTAATGGCTCTTCGCGTTTCCGAGTGGGTAGATTTTAGCGGATTTCATGGATTCAGAGTTCCGGGAGCATACAGGTGAGGACCTTGAGGCGCAGGTAGTTTTCGTCTCTCAGTCCGTAGGCGCGGCGCTGGATGACGCGGATCTTGTTGTTCAAGCCTTCGACGAAGCCCAGAGCGACTTTGTTCTCGGGCTGACAGTAGGCGGCAATCCCATCCCAGTGACGGTCAATCATTTCAGCGAACTTCTCGAAGGGTTTGAGTCGCTGCCAGCGCAGCTGACTGCGCCAGTTATCAAAGAACTTGCGTGCCCAAGCGGCGCTGTCATAGTCCCACAGCTGGCCGAAGGACTCTTTCAGCACATAGGCGGTGTTGAGTCGTTGGTTGGCCGCCAGGAGTTTCTTCAGTCCCTGGCGCGCCGTAAGGGTCAAGTTCTCCCGATGCGACAGGAGCGCGTATTTCTGGCCCTTAATGAACGTCCGGTCCCGCCCACTGAGGCGGCGGTACTCGCTCTTTCTCACCTGGTCGAGAGCTTCGCCCAAGTGCCGCAGCACATGGAACTTATCGAACAAGATGGCGGCCTGGGGCGCATGGATATGGGTGGAGTTACGGAACGGTTTCCACATGTCCATCACCGCGAGCCGCAGCTTTTTTGCCTGTTTCGGGCCGAGAAAGGCATAGAACGTATCCAGGCTGGCCTGTGACCGGTCGCTGCCGCCGAACCAAATCGGCCGGCACTTTTCCAGGTCGCTCACCACGATCCGGTAGGTGTGGCGCTTTTTGATCGAGATCTCGTCAATCCCGATGACCTGCGGGCGGGGCCGTCCCGAGCGCCGCAGCTGCTCTTCCATATACTGTTTCTCCAATTCCTTGACGGTATGCCAGTCGAGCAGGTGCTCACGGGCCACATCCTGGATGGTCGCACTGCGGCAGCGCCGGCCGATGTGCCAGGCAAAGCGCTTACTGAAGAACGGATAGTCGGCCAGCCAGGCGAGCTTCTCCTGCTTCACCGCCCCACACCGGCGGCAGTGGACCCGGCGGATATCAAACTCCAGGTAGATCCGGTAGTCACCGCAACCAAGATCCCGTACCCGCCGGGTCTTCTTGTCATACCAGCCACGGTGCACCGCCCCACACACCCCGCAGGCCGTCTTTTTTTTCGTCGCGACAAATGGATGACCCGCGCCTTCGGATCTCCAAAGACACCCTTCACGGTGTGGCAGGGATAAAAGCCCGGGAAGCGGTATGCGTCCCACAGATGTTTACGAGATTGGTTTGGCATGTGACCATCATGCCTACCAACTCAACACTGTCAATCGCGCAGAAAATCCCTATAAAATAGCCACCAACTGAGAAAATTCAGCCAAATTCACCCACTCAATTCCACGAAGACCCTCCTTAATTATCTGCCTGGATGTTGGTAAGTGCCGATGAGCTGTGCCTCGGCGAGAATGTGGCCGCGCATGGCGGCTTGCAGCTGCGCCTTGGTCGGTGCATGTAAATCCGGCAGCACCACGTCGAGGGCGTAGAGTTTATGGAAGTAGCGGTGCCGGCCGATGGGCGGGCAGGGGCCGCCGTAGCCGGTGCGTTTCCAGTCATTCACGCCTTCACGGGTGTCGGCGGGCAGGTGTTTTGAGCCGCCTTCCGGCAGCGATGGCACGCTGGCTGGAATGTCATACAGCACCCAATGCACCCAGGTCATCTGCGGCGCCGCCGGATCGGGTGCGTCCGGGTCATCCAGGACAAATGCAAAGCTTTTGGCGCCTGCGGGCGCGCCGGACCAGGCGAGCGGCGGCGAAAGGTCCTTACCGTCGCAAGTGAAACGCGCAGGCATACTGCCGTTGTCCTGGTAGGCGGATGAGCTGAGTAAGAAGTGTGGTGTCATGGGGACGCCCTCTGAAATTACGGGGATCACGGCCAGCAGCAGAGTCGCTATCAGGCTACCGGGGAGCGAGCGTTGCGCTATCAATTTCATGACCAGGGAGCCGCTGCCTGCAGACGATTACACAGTTCTGCCTCACTCAAGGCCGCGATCTCGTTTTCCGCGTCCAGACGATTACTGGCATCCAGCCCGCTTTTGAATACCTCGAAGCTGCCCAGACGCGAGAAGATGATGAGAAGGGTGCCGTGGGATTCATGACCGAGAGCCGCCTGCCAGATCTGTCCGTGGCTGTCGCTGAAGCTGCGCATGGTAAGCAGTATAAACCCGGGCCAGCGCGGTTATGGGCAGTGGCTGCTTTTCAAGGTTTTCCGGACTGATTTTGTTCGAGGCCGGCGTCAGTAAGGCACGCCCATGAACTTATCGGACAACAGCCTCTGCCGAAATTCATGAGGATGCGGTGCCTGGACCAACGCCCATGCACCGCATGCTTGAGCAGCATCTGAGCTGGGCGCCCGACAGGTTGGTCGCCGCTTATTTTGATCGGCCGTAGCGACCGGTAAGCCGGGCCTTGGCTAGGGTGTTGAAGTGCAGGTAATACCCGACCATGGCACCGGAGGCGCTGGCATCCAGCGGCAGCTTTGCGACTTTCAGCGCATATACCGTGACTTGATAGTGATGCGGCTTATCGCCAACTGGCGGGCAGGGGCCGCCGTAATGCGAGACACCGAAATCTGAACGCCCCTCGACAACGCCCGGCGGCAGCGCCTGCGAAGCTGCCGCACCGGCATTGGCCGGGAGGTGGGTAACCACCGCCGGAATGTTGAACACGATCCAGTGCCACCAGCCGCTGCCGGTGGGCGCATTCGGATCGTAAATGGTCACCGCGAAACTCTTGGTCCCGACCGGGGCCCCGGACCAGTGCAGGGCCGGAGATTGATTTCCGCCGCTGCAGCCAAAGCCGTTGAAGACCTGCGCCATTGGGATGGTGCCGCCGTTTGCGAAATCCGCGCTAGTCACCGTAAAGCGACCGCCACCGGCGGCCGTGGCGACCAGGGGCAGGGCCAGAAGAAGCGTCATTGACAGAGTGCTTACCAGCGAGCGCATGCTTTGTCTCCTTAGCATCATTCAGAAAAATGTCCAGTAGTTACCTTAAATAAGTATAAAGGAAGAATGTTGAAAATATCGTTTCAGACCGTCCGCGGCCCGCGCAGCAAGCGCGCCGGCAGAAACAGGATGGCCTTCAAGAGTGCAAACACGGCGTCCACGGTGATCCCCAGCAGACGGAACGGCAGCAGCACCAGCCACACAAACGGATAGAGAATCAATGCGAGCAACGCCAGCGGCCAGCACAGAATCAGCAGGATCAGCCACAGGATAAAGCCGGGGAATATGCGCATGTTGATTGCCTGCGTGGGAGCCTCTCAGAAGACTATCACTATCCAGACCCGGAGTAGTGTGTCGGGCGACAGCGGAATCTCCGGAACCCATATGTCTCAGCCTTTGTATTCTGCATGAACCGGTTTATTATCCGTACAGTTTGAAGTGGGAGGCGAACCTTGAACAGCAAGCAGGCGGCCCGTGAACGGCTCAATCAGACGCGTGCGTCGCTGCTGGCCTTGAGCCATCGCATCCACGCCCATCCGGAACTGGGCTTCGAGGAAGAGCAGGCCTGCGGCTGGCTGGCCACGATGCTGGACGAGGCCGGGTTTGCGGTGCAGACCGGTATTTGCGAACTGCCCACCGCCTTCATTGCCCGCGCCGGCAGCGGTCCCCTCAATATCGGTATCATGGCGGAATACGACAGCCTGCCGGGCGTCGGCCATGCCTGCGGCCACAATCTGATCGCAGCCATGGCGGCCGGCGCGGCTATGGCGCTCGCCAAAGTGGCGGACGATGCAGGCATCACGGTGACCGTCATCGGCACGCCCGCCGAGGAAGTGGGCAACGCTTCCGGCAAGATCCTGCTGCTGGAACGCGGCGCCTATAAGGGTATCCACGCGGCCATGATGGTGCATCCCGCCCCCATGGATTTCGTGCAGCCCAGGATCATTGCAGCCTCGATGTTCGACGTGCACTACACCGGCAAGGAGGCGCATGCCTCGGCGTTTCCGGAGCTCGGCATCAATGCCGCGGATGCGATCACCGTCGCGCAGACTGCCATCGGTCTGCTGCGCCAGCATATCCGGTCAGGTGACCGCGTTCACGGCATCTGCACCCACGGCGGTGATGCCGCCAATATCGTTCCCGCGCATACTTCGGCACGCTACATGGTTCGCAGTGATACGCTGGACGAGCTGGAAGAATTGCGGGTCAAGGTGCGTCGCTGCTTTGAAGCCGGCGCCCTGGCCACCGGTTCGAAACTGGAAATCCGCGGCGGCGACAAGCCGTACACCGAAATGCTGCACGACGCGGACATGGCGGCGTTGTACCGCCGCAATGCCGACGCCCTGGGGCGCAAATTCCCGGATGCGAACTCCGCAGTAGGACGTTTCAGTGCTTCCACCGACATGGGCAATGTCTCCAAGGCCATACCGTCCATCCACCCCATGATCGGTATTGACTGCCTGCCGGCGGTGAATCATCAACCTGAGTTCACCGCGCATTGTGTCAGCGCGGCGGCGGATCAGGCTGTTTGGGACGGTGCTCTGGGTATGGCCTGGGCGGCTATCGACATGGCGGCCGACAAGACCTTGAGTACTCGACTGCTGGCACGGAATTAAGCCCAATCCCGGTGTTGAACCTACTTGGCTCGCGGTTGTCCACCGGTTGTCCTTTATTTAGCAGCAATGCAGCCATCTCGGATTTTTTATCCGACGCCATGCAGCGTCGAGGTGTCAGGTTTATCCAGACGGAGGTGATAGCGTGAAAAAATATCTCGTTCCCATGTTGATTCTATTGCTGTCGGCTTATGGGTCATCGGCACTGGCGGCTGATAAACCCGCGGCCAAAGGCCAGACCCCAAGCGCGTCCGCCGCGCCCAAGGAACAGAAATCCGTGACCCAAGGCAGCGTGACGGTGGAAGGCCGGCGCATCGATTACGATGCCACGGCCGGCACCATTATTCTCAAGAACGACAAAGGTCAGCCCACCGGCAGCATGTTCTATGTCGCCTACACCCGGCGCGGCGTGAAGGATGAGAGCCGGCGACCGGTCACCTTCTTCTATAACGGCGGTCCGGGTTCTTCCACGGTGTGGCTGCACATGGGCGCCTTCGGCCCTCACCGGGTGGTGACCGCCGACCACACCCACACGCCGGCCGCGCCCTATCAACTGGTGAACAACGATTACAGCCTGCTGGATGTCACCGATGAAGTTTTCATTGATGCCATGGGCACCGGCTATAGCCGCATCATCGGCAAGGATCAGGGTGGTGCCGGTGAACCCAAGGATTTTTACGGCGTGGATGCCGATGTCAAGTCCTTTGCCCAGTTCGTCAGCAGTTATCTGAGCGAGAACGGCCGCTGGAATTCGCCCAAATACCTGTTCGGCGAGAGTTACGGCACACCCCGCTCCGCGGCGCTGGTGAATTACCTGCAACGGCGTGACGACATGGATTTGAACGGCGTCATCCTGCTGTCATCCATCCTGGATTTCAGGACCGCAAGTTTCAATGCCGGCAATGACTTGCCTTTCGAATTGTTCCTGCCGTCCTATGCGGCGGTGGCCTGGTATCACCATGTTTTGCCGAATCCGCCCGCCCAATTGCAGCCGTTCCTGCAGCAGGTGCAGCAGTTCGCCATGAACGAGTATGCCCAGGCTCTGAGTCAGGGCAATGCTTTGAGCCAGACCGAATTCGATAAAGTGGCGAATACGCTGCATGAATACACCGGCCTGAGCACCGCCTACATCGAGAAGGCCAATCTGCGCGTCACGGCCAGTGAGTTCGAGCATCAGCTTCTGGGCAGTCAGGATCTGACCACCGGACGGTTGGATGCGCGCTTCACCGGACCCAGTATGGATCCCCTGAGCGAGGTGGCCTTCTACGATCCGCAGGCGGCGGCCATCAGTTCCGCCTACGTGTCCGCGTTCAACGAGTACGTCCACAGTACCCTCAAGTTCGGCCGTGACCGGCACTACATTCCGGAGACCTATCACAAATGGGACTGGACACATAAGAACCCCACGACCGGGCAGACCTGGCCGGGGAATCTGAACGTGGCCGTGGATCTATCAGAAGCCATGAAATACAACCCGGACCTGAAAGTGCTGGTGAACAGCGGCTATTTCGATCTGGCCACGCCGTACTACGCCACCGTGTACACCATGGATCACTTGCAGATTCCCAAGAACCTGCAGGACCATGTGCAAATGAAGTATTACAATTCCGGCCACATGGTGTATGTGCACGTGCCGGCGCTCAAGCAATTGCACGACAACGCCGCACAGTTCATCAAGAGCACCGACAACCAGTAAAACCGGGATGCAGAGGATTGAATTCAGCAGGGCTCTTCGGAGCCTTGTTTTTTTGCAGGATATCGGCAAGTCAGTATTGAAAACATCGAAGTCGCCGTTAGCGTCGAGCGCCGCGGGTTTCCGAGCGGGTTTCAACTGCGCCAATGTCCCCAGATGATAGTAACGCAACCCACACCTGCCACGACTAGTGACACCCACACCGGCGCGCCATGCAGGCCCAGCAGCAATGCACCGCTGACGATGAGCGCGCCGCCCGCCATTGCGTGATACATGTGGCGCACGCGTTGACGCAACGCTTCGCGCAGACGTTTCAGTTCCTCGCTTTCCAAGCCCACCTGCAATTTGCCCTCCGACAGCTGTTGCAGGATGGCATTCAGCCGCGCCGGCGTTTCCAGCAGCAACTCGCGCAGTGTCGGCAGTCCGGCGCGCAAGCGTTTCAAGGTAGCCCTGAGACTCATCTGCTCGCGCACCCAGTCTTCCAGGAACGGTTTGGCCGTTTTCCACAGATCCAGATCCGGATACAGATCGCGCCCCAGACCCTCGATGTTGAGCAGGGTTTTCTGCAGCAGCACCAGTTGCGGCTGCACTTCCATGTTGAAGCGCCGCGCGGTCTGGAACAGGCGCACCAGCAGCTGGCCGAAGGAAATGTCCTTGAGGGGGCGGTTGAAAATCGGCTCGCACACCGTGCGGATGGCGCTTTCGAATTCATTCACGCGCGTGCCCGCCGGCACCCAGCCGGATTCCACGTGCAGCTCGGCCACGCGCCGGTAATCGCGGTTGAAGAACGCCAGGAAATTCTCCGCCAGATATTGCCGATCGCGCGGATTCAGGGTGCCGACGATGCCGAAATCCACCGCCACATACCGCGGCCTTGCGGGATCGGTCACATCCACAAAGATGTTGCCCGGATGCATGTCGGCGTGGAAGAAGTTGTGTTTGAACACCTGGGTGAAGAAGATTTCCACGCCGTTCTCGGCGAGTTTCTGCATGTCCGTACCGCGTGCCTTCAGAGTTTCCACGTCGCTGACGGGCACTCCGTGGATGCGTTCCATCACCATGACGTTGCGGCGGGTAAGCGGCCAATGGATTTCCGGCACGTACAGCAAACGCGAATCCGCAAAATTGCGGCGCAGTTGCGCGGCGTTGGCAGCCTCGCGCATCAGGTCCAGTTCGTCGAGAATCACATGCTCGTATTCAGCCACCACTTCCCGCGGCCGCAGGCGGCGGGCATCGCGCCAGTAACGTTCCGCCAGCCCCGCGATCAGATACAGCAAATCCAGATCACCGCGGATGATGCGCTCGACGCCGGGACGCAGCACCTTGACCACCACTTCGCGGCTGTCCTTGAGACGCGCCGCATGTACCTGGGCGATGGAGGCGGAGGCCAACGGCGTTTCGCTGAATTCCCGGAACAGTTCCGTCACCGGCTTGCCGAGAGTCTTTTCGACAATCTCGCGGGCTGCGCGGCCCGGGAACGGCGGCACCTGATCCTGGAGCTTCGCCAACTCGTCGGCGATGTCGTGGGGCAGCAAATCGCGCCGCGTGGACAGCATCTGGCCGAATTTCACGAAAATCGGACCCAGGTCTTGCAGCGCGCGCCGGATGCGCTCGCCGCGGGGCGCGTCGCGGCGGCGCAGCCAGTAAAACGGCGAGACATAAATCAGAAAACGGATGGGGCGGAAGATGTGCGCCGTCAGGATGATCTCGTCCAGGCCGTGGCGTGCCAGCACGAAGTTGATGCGCATGAGGCGCAGTGTCTGGCGCGGCGTGATCATGAGTGTTTCGGTTTTTTGCCCAGACGCTGCAAACGTGTCGCCAACCTGTCCACATCGCTCTTCAGGCGATCCACATCGTCCAGAAAGCCCTCGACTTCATGGCGTGGCGGCAAGCTGGCGCTTTCGTAAACCAGATATTCCGCCAGGTCCTGGGCGAGCCGGCCGGCCGCATCCTTGCCCCAGCGCATGAAGCCGCGCGCCAGCTGGCCGATCTGGTGCGCGGCCACGTCACCGAGGTAATGCGACAGCAGTTCTTCCCAATCGAGGTCCGCCTGTTTGAGCAGCCGCGAGAACGTCTGCGCGGTTTCCGCATCGCCGTTGAGTTCAATGCCGCGCGGCGGCGCCTCGCCAGGTTTCAGCGCCGCCTCCAGCAGCGCAAAACTCGGCGCACGCATGCTCATATCCGGCTTGCCGCGATAGTCACCGTGTACATGCAGCTTGCCGTCCTGGGGCAGAAAGTAGAGCTTGAGGGGTAGTTCCTTGAGTTCCAGCGCAATGACCTTGCCGTCGAGCAGTTTGAGATCGCGTTGCGCAGCGCTGGAACCGGAAAGCGCGCCGTTAAGCGCCAGTTCCACCACCGGTGCGAACAGCGTCCCGATGGAGGAAGACTTCAAAACCGATAACCCCGGTGGAGCGCGACGATGCCACCGCTCAGATTGAAATAGGCGCAGCGCTCGAAACCCGCCGCCGCCATCATGGTTTTGAGGGTTTCCTGGTCGGGATGCACGCGGATGGATTCCGCCAGATAGCGGTAGCTGGCTTCGTCCCTGGCCACCCGTTTGCCGATCTGCGGCAGCACCTTGAAGGAATAAAAATCGTAAACCGGTTTCAATCCGGGTAGCGTGGGTTTGGAAAATTCCAGGATCAGTAATTTTCCGCCCGGCTTGAGCACCCGGTACATGCTGGCGAGCGCGGCCTCCTTGCGGGTCACGTTACGCAATCCGAAGGCGATGGTGATGCAATTGAAATACCTGTCGGGAAACGGCAGATTTTCCGCGTTGGCCTGCACGTAGCCCACATTGCCGGCGATGCCGGCATCAACCAGCCGGCGCCGGCCGTTCTCCAGCATCGCCGCATTGATATCCGCCAGCACCGCGCGGCCATTTTCGCCCACTTGTTTCGCCAGTCCGAGGGTAAGGTCGCCGGTGCCGCCGGCCACATCCAGCGCCGATTGGCCGGATTTCAATCCCGTTTGCGACAGGGTGAAGCGCTTCCACAGACGATGGATACCGAACGACATCAGGTCGTTCATCAGATCGTAGCGATCTGCGACCGAACTGAATACCTGGCCCACCCGGCGCACCTTCTCAGCGATGGGAATTTCCTGGAAGCCGAAGTGGGTAGTTGGTTCGCGGTGGCCGGTCATGGCAGAGACTCATCGGGCGGAAGTGGCATTCTAGCAGCCGCCCCGCTTGGGAGGGATGCTTTCAGGAAGTCTGGCGCTGGTAACCGGCGTCTTGGAGGCGCTTGAGATAGCGTGACCAGTTGTCCTGCTGGTTCCTGCCCAGCTCGTGGAGCACCGACCAGGAATACAGGCCGGTATCGTGGCCGTCGTCGAACTTGAGACACACGGCGTAGTTGCCCACCGGCTCGACAGCGGTGATCTTTACATTCTCCTTGCCGGTTTGCAGGATCTCGGTGCCGTGGCCGCGCACTTCCGCCGAGGGTGAGAACACCCGCAGGTACTCGAACGGCAGCTCGAAGTTCTCGCCGCTGTCGAATGCCACGCTCAGCACACCGGCGGACTTGCGCAGGCGGATCTCGGTGGGCCTAAAGGTTTTGTTATTCACGGGCGTAGGCTTATGAGTGTATTCGATTGAATATAATCAAAAGTGTAACCAGCATAACAATCCAAACTATCAAGAGCAGCATAAATATTTTCGCTTTCTTTTTCAACAATACAGGCGGTGATTTTGCACTCGTACTTGGTAGTGACCATACAACTAATCCGCCCGATACAAGCATAAGAAGCACACTTAAGAAATGACCAGTTGTTATTGGTGGGAAGTAAATTAGACATATAAAGCCAACATATACACCAATAGAAGCTGCCAATTTTGTAACATGGCTGAGTCGAATGCGTTCTATTGTGCTGAGTTTACCGAGTGACTTAGCGTGCTGTTCGACATAATTAGCAATTTCTTCTATTTCAGAATAATTGCCCAGCAGGAGGAGCCTTCCAGAATAGGGAACTATTATGATATTGCGCGTACTGCCATTTCTTTTGAAGTAGCGTTTGAAATATTTTATTCCATTCCATGGAATGACCAGCTCACCGCTGTGCCGCGCATAGCGGAGCCCTGATTCATCAAGGACGAGTGATGTTGACTTCTGTCGTTTAGTAAAGAATACAAGAAAAATTATCCAAACAATAATCAAAAATAAGAACGGAATAACGTCAAAGATATAAAGCATTGGCGGTACGATGAACAACATTCCAATCGAGCACACCAGTACCAGGCATACCAAATAGAGTAAGAAGCATTTCAGTGAAAATGGTTTGTGGAAATATGTTTTCGGAGCAGCTGCCATAGGTTTCTCGGAAAGATCCGGAAGGAGGTTACAGGATGTAACGGCTCAAATCCTCGTCTTTCACCAGCTTGCCTACCTGCTGGTCCACGTAAGCGGCATCAATCACCACTTGCTTGCCGCTCTTGTCAGCGGCTTCGAAAGAGATGCTCTCGAACAGCCGCTCCATGACGGTGTGCAGGCGGCGG
>Ga0307372_10009587_pt1 | contig 13302 bp, 12 predicted proteins | sample OX1MG_FD_202533 | JGI IMG/M metagenome (GOLD analysis project Ga0307372, IMG submission 202533) | Soil microbial communities from Risofladan, Vaasa, Finland - OX-1 | ecosystem: Environmental > Terrestrial > Soil > Coastal area > Acid sulfate soil | place: Finland: Risofladan, Vaasa | collected...
CCCGCTCTTCGCCGCGCTGACCTGGCCGATTCGCGAGGTCTCGCACGGCAAGTTGCTGCTCATCGGCACCGGCGTGGGCGAGGCGTTTTTCACCAAGATCAAAGTTGCGCTGATCGCGGGATTGTTCGTCGCGAGCCCGGCGGTCTTCTATGAAATCTGGAAGTTCATCGCGCCGGGGCTGTACGAAACCGAACGCAAAATGGCGCTGCCGTTTATCATCTCGGCAACGCTGTTTTTTATTCTGGGCGGATATTTCTGCTGGGCGGTCGTGTTCCGGATCGGCTACGCATTCTTTCTGAGCGAGTACGCGAGTATCGGAATAACCCCGACCATCCGGATTAGCGAGTACCTGGCGTTCTCATCCAAGCTCCTGCTCGCCTTCGGCATTACCTTCGAGATGCCGATCTTCGCGTTCTTTCTGACCAAGCTCGGCATGATCGATTACAAGCTGATGATCCGCTATTTCCGCTACGCGATATTGGTGATCTTCATCGTCTCGGCGATTTTGACTCCGCCCGACATGGTCTCGCAATTCCTGCTCGCGATTCCCCTGCTCGGCCTCTACGGATTGAGTATCGGGGTTGCTTACGTGTTCCGCACCAAGACGGCGACCGGATCGACAGCGGCCGATGGAACGAACGCCGGTTAACCACCGCGGAGCCTCGCGCCCGCCGGCACAGCAAAGGACTCAAGATGGCAAGACTTTACGACCAGCCGCGCGCCACCGGCGCTCCGGGAATTCCGCCGCGATGGACGCGCAGCGCCAAAGACGTTGTCGGCACGGCCTATTCGTCGGTGAGCAGGGTGTGGTTCACGCTCTCGAAGGGCGTGCTCAACGAGGTCTATTACCCGACCATCGATCAGCCGCAGGTGCGCGACCTGCAGTTTCTGGTCAGCGACGGCAAAACTTTTTTCCACGAAGAACGCCGCGACCTGATCACCAAAACCGAGTACCTGGCCGAGCACGGACTCGGCGTGCGTATCGTCAACAGCGATCCCGACGGCCGCTACCAGATCGTAAAGGAAGTGCTGTCCGATCCGCATCAGCCTTCAGTCCTGATGCAGGTGCGGATCGAGGGCGATCCCGACTTCCTGCGCAAGCTGCATCTCTACGTCCTGCTCTCGCCGCATCTGGGCGTCGGCGGATGGGGCAACACCGCCAACCTGACCAGCATCATCGGCCACGAGTTCATTACCGCGCACAAAAATGAAAACTGGCTCGCGATGGCGGCGACGGTGCCATTCGTAAAGCGCTCTTGCGGGTATGTCGGCGCCACCGACGGATGGCAGGATCTGTCGCACAATTTCCGTCTCGACTACGAGTTTGCCTCGGCGCCCGACGGCAACGTCGCCGTGACGGGCGAGTTCGATCTGAGCGTCTCGCGCAGCTTCACGCTCGGGCTTGCTTTCGGCCACGGTATCCATCGCGCGGTGACCGCCCTGTTCCAGTCGATCGGCACACCCTTCGAAGAGCATCGCGAGCGCTTTATCGAGCAATGGGAACGCGCTTCGCACCATCTTCTGCCGATCGGCAGATCCGCGGGCGACGGCGGCGAGCTCTATCGCCGCAGCCGCGAACTGCTGCTTGCCCATGAGGACAAGAGCTTCCCCGGCGCGATGATCGCCTCGCTCAGTATCCCGTGGGGAGAAGCCAAGGGCGACGAGGATCTGGGCGGATACCATCTGGTCTGGACCCGCGACATGGTTAACAGCGCGACCGGCCTGCTGGCCTCGGGCGACTTTGCCACTCCGATGCGCGCGCTCATCTATCTTGCCTGCACCCAGCACGAGGACGGCGGATTTTCGCAGAATTTCTGGATCGACGGCACGCCCTACTGGCAGGGAATCCAGCTCGACGAAGTCGCTTTCCCGATCATGCTGGCCTGGCGGATGCACAAAGCGGGCGCGCTGCAGGACTTCGACCCCTATCCGATGGTCCTCGCGGGCGCGCGCTATCTGCTCCGCCACGGACCCGCCACCCAGCAGGAGCGATGGGAAGAGAACAGCGGCTTTTCGCCCTCGACGCTGGCCAGCAATATCGCCGCGTTGGTTTGCGCCGCGTGCCTTGCGCGCGAGCGCGGCGACCAGGTGACAGCGCAATTTCTCGAGGACTACGCGGACTTTCTCGAGTCGCACGTCGAGACCTGGACCGTCACCAATCAGGGCTTCCTGGTTCCCGGCATCCGCCGCCATTACGTGCGGATCACGACCGCCAACGCGGAAAGCCCGTACCCGAACGAAGATCCCGACGCGCTACCTGTCCATATCAATAATCAACCGCCGGGGGCGCCCAGTGACTTTCCGGGGGCGGCGATCGTCGATGGCGGCTTCCTCGAGCTGGTGCGCTACGGAATCCGGCGCGCCGGCGATCCGCTGATGGAAGATTCACTGCGCGTGATCGATGCGGTGCTGAAAACCAACCTGCCCCAGGGCCCGTGCTGGCGCCGCTATACTCACGACGGTTACGGACAGCAGGACGACGGCGGTCCGTTCTTAAGCTTCGGTGTCGGGCGCCCATGGCCGCTTCTGACCGGCGAGCGCGGGCACTATGAATTGGCCGCCGGACACGATCCGCAGCCTTACCTGCACGCGATGGAGGCATTCGCCAACGAGACGCGGCTGCTGCCCGAGCAGGTTTGGGACCGCGCCGATATACCCTCCGCATTGCTCTTTCACGGCAAGCAGACGGGCGCGGCGATGCCGCTGATGTGGGCGCACGCGGAATATATCAAGCTCCTGCGCTCGATGTGGGACGGACAGATCTTCGACCTGATTCCCGAGGTCGCCGAGCGCTATCTGACGGCGCGGCCGCGCCGAGCGATGGAGATCTGGAAATACAATCGGCGCCGAATCAGCGCGGTGAAAGCCCCTGTGCGCCTGCGCTTTCAACTCCCGCGCCCGTTCATCCTGCATTGGACCAAGGACGAATGGCGCTACGCGATCGACACGATCGCGACCCCAACTTCGCTGGGAATTTATTTCGTCGATATCGATATCGGCAGCGCCGACCGCGCGCCCGTGCGCTTCACCTTCCATTGGCAGGACACCGGCGCATGGGAAGGCAAGGACTACGCCGTCGAGATAAAGCAGTAGGCGTGTTGTAGTAGCGTAGCTGGTTGTGAGGCGCAACCGCTGGGTTCAGCCGACCACGCGAATCGAGAATTGCCCGCCCAGCGATTCGAGCAGTTGCTCGACGTCGGCGGCCTGATCCTCTCCAAAATAGATTCGCATATAATGCCGCGCGGGATCCTCGGTCCGCAGCGTCGCGAGATTGTCGTAGGATTCGACGATCGATTTGAACAGCGCGATCTGCTCGGGCGCGATCGCGATCAGGATGCTCCTAAGCCTGGGGGCGGGATCGGCCATCGTCGAATTCGCGGATGCCTTGTTCGGTGCGGTTTACTGCGCGGCGCGGCGTCCGTAGATTCTAGCCGATGGCGCTCCCGCGGCTACTCTTCGTAACCGGAAAGGGCGGCACCGGCAAGAGCACGGTCGCCGCCGCTCTCGCCCATGCGCTGTCGCTCGAGCGCCCTACCGTTCTTGCCGACCTCGATCCCCGCCTGAGCGCGGCTGCGATGCTGCTCGGCGCGCCGCTGACGGGCGATGCTCCGGCGCGCGCCGGAGCAAATCTCGAAGTCGTTGCGCTGACCGCGCGCGCCGAGCTCGAGGCGTTCATGCGCCGGATCGTACCGGTCGCCGCGATCTCGCGCCGGATGCTGCGGAGCAGGACCTTCGGCTACGTCACCGCCGCGCTGCCGGGGCTCGAAGCATTTTTGCTGCTCGAACGCCTGCGGATTATGGCGGGGGACGCGGCGCTAGAAAATCGTTACGTCGTCGTCGATGCGCCCGCCTCTGGCAGCGCGCTCGAGCTGCTCGCGGTCGCGCGCGGAGTGAAAGGAATCGCGCCGATTGGCTCGCTCAATCGAATCGCGCACAGCGTCGAAAGCTTTCTGGTCGATTCCGCGCGCTTCGGAGTGATCCTGACCGTCACGCCCGAGGAACTCGCGATTCGCGAGGCGCTCGAACTCGCCGGCGCGTTGCGAACGCATCTTGGAATCGCGACAGTCGCGGCAATCATGAACCGCACTCCGGCGCCGATGTTCACCAGGGCGGATTTGGAAGCGATTGCCGGACTCGGAGCGCACGCCTCCCTGGCCCGCCGCCGCGAACACGAACGCGCCGCAGCGCGCCGCGCGCGCACACAATTCGCTCGCGCCGGCGTGCCGATGATCGAGCTTGCGATGCTCTATCGGCCCGCGATGGGCCGCGCCGAAATCGACGAACTTGCAGCGGCGATAGCCGCGGAGATGCCTGCGCGATGAACCAGCTCGACCTCGGCGGCTGCAAGCTAGCGATCTGCCTCGGCCCGGGCGGCGTGGGCAAAACCACGATCAGCGCCGCACTCGCGATCGATGCCGCATCAGCGGGCCGCGCCGTCGATGTGATGACGGTCGATCCGGCGCCGCGCCTGCTCGACGCTCTCGGCCTCGGCTCCGACGCTTCGGAACCGCGAGAAGTCGATCTGCGCGAAGTTCCCGGCGCGAAGCGGGGCCGCCTGCGCGCGCTGCGGCTCGACCCCAGGGCGACTTTCGATGCGATCGTGCGCCGCCACGCCGCCTCGCCCGCCGCCGCCGAGGCGATTATCGCGGGCCGCATTTATCGCAACATCGCGAGCGCGTTCGCCGGCGTCGCCGATTACATGGCGATGGAAAAACTGCTCGAACTGGACGCCGAGCCAGCCACCGATTTTATCGTGCTCGACACTCCTCCCGCCGCCGAGGCGCTGGATTTCCTCGAGGCTCCGCGGCGGCTCCTGGAGCTGCTCGGCTCGCGCGCGGTAACACTGCTCGGGCCGCGAACGGGGCGCTTTGGCGGCAGCATGGTCGATATCGCGGCGCGCGCCGTGCTGTCGGCGTTCGATCGCGTGACCGGGCTCAAGCTCCTGGGCGATGTGCAGGCGTTCGTGCGCAACTTCGACGGTATGTACGAGGGCTTTGCCGAGCGCGCAAAACGCGCGGGCGCGATGCTGCATGCGGACACCGCGGCGGTCATCGTCGTGACGACCGCCGAGGCCGGACGGATTGCGCAGGCGCGCGAATTTATCGCCGCGCTCGGCCGCGCCGAGTTACGGGTGCGCGCCGTGATCGTGAATCGCGCGATGGCGAATCTGCCCGAGACCGCCGAAATCTCCCAAGCGAAGGTTCCCGCGGCGCTCAAACGCAAACTCCGGCGAAACCTCGAAGACCACGCCGCGCTAAAAACCCGGGAGGCTCTTTCCTTCGATACCCTGCGCGCCACGATGCCCGCCGGGGCCGCGCTGATGCTCGCCCCCGACCTCGGCCACGAACCCCGCACGCTATCCGACCTCGCCCAAATAGCCACCCAAATCCACCGCGCATAGCCGTCGAGCCAATACTCTATCCGCGTATGGCGGCCGGCCAGCGCAGACAATGGCTCTGATTCCCAATACGGTAATCAATGAAGGCTGGAACACTGCTCGCGCTTCTCCACGCGCCGGGCGGATGACACCTGTGCGGTGAAGAAGCTTTTCACGACCAAATGCTAACAGCTTCTGGCGGCAGCCCTGTCATCCTGTGACGACGCATCACATATGCGACACGGTTTGAGAGTTCGATACACACTAGCTCTTCATCGCTTGACAACCGAGTATATTTGCTCGTCCTCATTGAGACCATATTTGTTGCTGGAGCCGCCAAAGCTCCCGGCTACCGCATCCCAGTTAAAGACATTCACTTTGAAGCCGGCTTGCTCAAGTCTGGAAGCATAGTCTTTTGCGTAGATTCTCACATGATCGTCCTGGCCGAAAGCCTCTTCCCTTCCTCTCGCGGTCGTTATGGAAAAGTCCTCGTACGTTTTATCCAACGACAGCGAGATGGGAACCTGCAGAATTGCCCATCCTCCCGGCTTCAGCACGCGATGCAATTCGGTCATAGCCTTGTAGTCGTCGATTACATGCTCCAGAACATGGTTACATATGATCGCATCGAAAGAGTTCTCGGGAAACTGGATGTCAGTTATATCCATCCTGACCATAACGTCAGGCGACAAAAGGTCCGCCGTTAGATAGTCGATACCATTGTGTGATCCTAGAATTTGCTTTAGGTGTTCTTCCGGCGCAATATGCAACAATCTTCCAGATTTCGTGAACACATTCGTTTGGCATAATAGATAGAGATACAATAGCCGTTCCCTATCGAGAGAATAGCACACTGGACATTGCGCATTTTGCCGATTGCCGCCTCCAACGACTCTTTTCTCCCTCAATACGGCGAAGTTGTAGCCGGACGGAAGAAAGGTCTTAAGATGAGACTTGCAGAACGGGCATTCGTAAGCTGAGCCGAAGTACCGCAGTTTGCTGTATATGACTTTGACCCTCGGTCGAAGGCTAGCCGGGACCGCGGACTTCAGGATCCTTTTGACAGCTTGCTTCATATATCCGGGATTCCCGTTTTGACTCTCCCACTCCAACTCGTCGTACAGACCGAACGGCTCCCCTCGACAAGATTTTAGCCGGTTTTATCGCGTAGTGCTTCCTGGGGAACCCGGAAAGGGGCGGCGGGCCTCCGCTCGAACTAATGATCGCCTCCGTCCCCGCCGACTCGAACGCCGCTGGCGGCGCGACAGGAAGCATCCGGGATTCCTCGCGCGCGGCAGCCACACACGCGGGAATGACATAACGACGAGAAGGCGGTCGCTATTGTCGAGTGCGCCGGGAGGACGCGGGAGACGGCAGCAAGCGGCTCGATATAGCCGGTTAGCGCTTGGGAGTCTTGCGGGCGGGCTTCGACGGCACCGGACGTTCTTTGTCGGCGAGCACGCGGTCGAGCTTGATGCTCAAGTTCAGGAGCTGCGAACTCAGATGGTCCAGGCGCTGTTTCAAATCGCGCACGTCTTTCTTGGACGGGATATTCACGAAATCAAGCACCGTCTCGACGTTGCGATCGAACGACGATTTGTTCGCCAGCAGCTTTTCGCCCGCGCGGCCCAGGCCCGATCGCAGCTTCGGGTTGGTCATCGCCTCGCTGACGAGACTCGAAAGCCCCTCCTCGCCCATCTGGCGGAGCTTCGCGATCACACTTTCAAGGTCCTGTCGTGCCATGACGTGTAACTATACCATAGATGCCAGGCAGCGGCGCAAAACGATGCACACCCTGGCGACCATCTTGAGTCTCACCTCGGGCTTTGCCCTGATGGGCAACCGGCTTGCACCGGCGACCATATTGGCGACCTCGGTCGTGGTCGATCTCGCGCTGGCGCCGCTTACCGCGATAATCGCCGCGCGGCGCGGACGCCGCACCTCGGTCTGGGCCGTCGCCGGACTGGCCTTCGGGATGTGGTCGCTAGCGGCGGTTCTGCTGATGCCCGCAGTATCCTCCGAGCGCGCGCCGCGGCCCGAGCCTCCCGCCTACCCGCCTACTTCGCATGCCGCCTGAGCCACCCGAGCGTCTTCGCGAAAACTTCGGCTTCGGCAGCGGTTCCGCACAGCACGTCCAGATGACCCCATCCGGGAAACTTGGTGAAGGTCAGATCCTTGCTGCCGGTCGATAGAGCTGATTCGTACACCCACGCTGGCCAATCGGTCGCGATATTGGTGCTCGAGAACGCGATCACCGGAATCTTCGACGCTTTGAGCGCCTGCAAGCGCGGGGGCGTAAACGGATTTTCGTAGTCCTGCACGGCCGGCCAGTAGCGATCGTAGCCGATCAGCAAACGCGCCAGCACGACTGGGTCGGAATGGCCATCCACAGGATTGGCAAGTCCGCCCTTGCCGCCAAAATCCTTGGCGTCATAGACGACATGAACCAAATTCTCGCGCGCGGTTTTGTACTTCGGAATCGGCGCCGGACCGTCAGGATTGTCGATCACGAACTGCATCAGCATCCGCCGTTTCTCGTAGGTAAGATGCGCGCCGCCAATATCGTCAACGATCCGGTCCGACGGCTGATGCGTTGTCGGATGGCGCGGCAGAAAGCCGTCGAGCGCGACGATCCCGCGCACCTGCGCGGGATGAATCGCCGCGACCAGGTACGCAAACTCGACGCCGCGGCTAAACCCCGCGATGAATAGCTCTTCGGATTTGGTCTGAGTCAGAATAAATTCCACCGCCGATTCGATGTCGTCGGCAAAGAGTTCGTTGGTCCAATGCTTCATCACCGGCGCGATGGTCTTTTCCGGAACCCCGCTCGGAACAAAGTGCGTGCGATAGTCCATCGTCCACACGTCCACTCCGTGCGCGGCAAGATAGACCGGGAACGAGTAGCGCGGATTCTCGAGCGCGATCTCGCCGTTCATGTTGGTGCCGGGCAGATACAAAACGGTGATTGCGCGATGCTGCTCGACGAGCGGCCCGAGCGCGACTCGATGCAGCGCAATCTTGTCATAGAAGGTCGGCCCCGGCTTGGCGAGGTAGCGCCATTCGTAAACGCCCGGCGCTCCCTCGATCGCGCGCGGCCCACCGGCGAACTCGAACTTGGCCGGGTTGCCCGGCGTCGCAGCGGAATATGCCGCGCACGGTGCGAATCCCGCCGCAAGCATGACGATGAGCGCGAACGCGATCCGCGCGGCTATCGCGGTGGTGCGAAGTCTTAGGGATGCGCTTGGGGATGGACTTGGCGATGTCATCGATCGGCCTCCGGCTTGCCGCGTTCTTATAGCACCCACACCGCCGGGGCGCATCGCCGGTTGACCCTTCGCTATCAGCCATGCGAAACCATTGCGGTAACCCGATTCTTCGCAATCATCCGGTGGGAGTTTTAACGATGGCCAAGAAAGCACAATTTGCGCTGTTTTCTCCGCAGGCGGGACTCAACTTCAAAGGCCTGCTCGAACGCGCGCTGCTCTGCGAGAAACTCGGCTACCATTCGATTTGGCTGGTCGATCACATGTGGACGCGCGGGATGCCCGATCTCGACCATATCGAATGCCTGACCGCGATGGCGGGACTTGCGGCGCGCACCGAAAAAATCCGCATCGGCACCCTGGTCATCTGCAACTCCTATCGCAACCCGGCGATGCTCGCGAAATCGCTTACCACGATCGACCAGATCTCGAACGGCCGCCTCGAAGTCGGAATCGGCGCCGGCTGGATGAACGAGGAATACAAAGCCTACGGCTATGAGTTTCCCTCGATGGGCACGCGGCTCAAGCAGTTCGAGGAAGGCGTGCATATCCTCAGGATGATGTTCACCGAAAAGCGCGCGACGTTTAAGGGCCGCCATTACACGATCGAAGACGCGATCAACAGCCCCAAGCCCGTGCAGAAGCCGCATCCTCCGATCACGATCGGCGGCAGCGGAGAGAAGGTGATGCTCAAGCTGGTCGCCAAATACGCCGACCGCTGGAACTGCCCCGCCGGCTATACCAGCTTCGAGCACAAACTCAACGTGCTCAAACAGCATTGCAAGGACGTCGATCGCGACATCAACCAGATCGACATCTCCGAGCAGTTGCTCGTCGCGATCGGCGCGACCGACGCCGAGGTCGAGCAGAAGTGGAAGATGGCGCAGGCGCTGCCATTCGCCTCGACCGCGATCAAGGGAACGCCCAAGGTGGTCGTCGAGGAGCTGAAGAAACGGGTCGCGATGGGAATCACGACGTTCACAATTATGTTCGCCGATTTCAATCAGCCCCAGTCGGTCGAGCTTTTTGCGCGCGAGGTTATGCCCGCGTTTGCTTAAGATGCTGCGGTTTGCGGCAATGGCAACGCGCGCCCTGACGATCGCGGTTGCGCTGGTCCTCGCGCTTGCGCTCTCGGCGTGCGCGGGAGCGGCGCATTATTATTCGACCGTGCTCGACGCGCCCGACGGACTGGGTCCCGGCGATCCGGTCACGCACGGTGGCATTACGATCGGCTCCGTGACCGGAGTGGCGCCGCTCGCCACAGGCGACTCGCAGGCGCAGATCACGATTAATCCCGGATACTCAAAGCACGTGCGGGTCGATTCGATCATGATCCTGTCAGGCACCGGCATCGGGCCTTCGCTCGAACTCGAAAATCGCGATCCCTCGAGCCTCTACGCACCTGACGGCGCCGCGCTGTACGGTGCGTCGAATCCGAGCCAGGCGCAGCTTCTGGTCAGCAGCCTTGGCCCGCCGACGATCGTGAAGCGCTATGCGGATTTCTTCGGAAAGATGAGCGCGCCAGCGCCCTCGCCCGCTCCGGGCGCGCCGCCGAACGTGCTCGCGCAGCAGTTGCAGCAGCTCACTCAGCAGACGCTCGCGGCGGCCGGGGCGGTTGCGGGAGCCTCGCCCCCGACGGCAGTGCAAATGGACGACTTTCGCCGCGACGCCGCAGCCGTCGAGCGCCAGCTTCGCGCGCACGGCAAGACAGCCGAAGCCGATCAGCTTCAGGCATCGGTCGAGCAAATGAATGCGGCGGCGGCCCCTAGCGCGCCACCCGGCAGCGCGACTCCCGGTGCTCCACCAAACACGTTGACTGTGGCGCCCGCGAATCCAACCACGCCGTAATTCCGGCGTTTATCGGCTGTAGAAAAGATGGACCATCCAAGACTGACCGAATACCTGAAACGCGCGATGCCGCAGGCCGAAGATCTTCGCGTCGTCGCACTCCAGCGAATCTCCGGCGGATCCTCGCGCGAGACCTACGCCTTCGACCTTGAATGGAGCGAAGGCGGCGCACCGCGCACGCGCCCGCTAATCGGGCGGCGCGACCCGACCGGAGGCCTGCTCAAGACCGATCGCGAGCGCGAGTTTCGCGTGCTCGAGGCGATGCATCGCGCCGGCCTGCGCGTGCCCGAGCCGCTGCATCTCGAACTCGATCCCGCGGTGATGGATCGCCCGTTCTTCATCATGCATCGCGCCTCCGGACGCACTTCGGGCGGCGCGTTTCCCGAGACCGAGCCGGCCGCGTTGCGCGACAAGATCGCGCATCAGTTCCTCGATGAGTTGGCCCGGCTTCAGGCTTTGGATTATCGCGCGCTAGGTCTCGAGCTTTTGGGCGAGCCGAAAAATTTAGGCGACGTGGCACGCACGCAGACCGCGCACTGGCGCGAGATCTACGACCGCGACCGGATGGGCGAGCATTATCCAATCCTCGACGCGGCGTTCGCATGGCTTGGCGCGAATCCGGTTGTCGCCGATCGCGTCGTCGTCGTCCACGGCGATTACCGCTCGGGAAATTACCTGTACGACGACGACGGGATGCTCGCGATGCTCGACTGGGAGATGACTCATCTCGGCGACCCGATGGAAGATCTCGGATGGGCGTCGATGATGTTCTGGGGCCGCGGCGAGTTCGCCGCCGGACTTATGGAACGCGAGGCGTTCTATCGGCTGTACGAGGAAAAGACGGGACGCCCGATCGATCGCAAGCGGCTGTTCTTTTATCAGGTGCTCGGCAACGCCAAGATGGCGACGATCTGTCTGACCGGCGTGTGCGATTTCGCCGAGGGCCGCACCGCCGACGCGCAAATGCCGTTCCTTGAACAACTGCTCGCGCCGCTATGCGACGACCTGGCGCTCCAGCTCAAACTCATTTAGGTGCGCGATGCTTCGACCAACGGTCAAGGAATTACTCACGAGGCTTCAAGGCACGGTGGCCGGAATCCTGATTCCGGAATTAACCTCGCCATACGCGCAGGGTCAGGCGATGTACGTCGTGGCGATGCTGGCGCGGGCGGCCGCGGTTTACGATCGCGAGGCCGCTTATGACGCCGCCGAGTTAAAGGATTTGCGCACAACTCTGGCCGCACTTGGACGACTCGCGCCCAAACATATCGGACGCGGCCTCGGCGACTTGAAGAAGGCGGTCACCCACGGCCTCAACGCCGCAAAGAAGGCGCCGCCCGATCATCGCGCGATGGAAGCCGCGCTCTCGGAGTTTGCGGCCGCTCTCGCGCTCGGCCGCCTCGACGACGCGCTCGCGCGCGTGGTACGCGCGCATCTCAAGCGTCATCTCGATCGCACCCGCGAGTTTCTGGGCAACGTCACTCCCAGCGGCTGACATCATGCATTCGACCCCGGCGTGACCTCAAAAGAAGTATTGCCTGAAGGTCGTGAACCGCTGCGGGATTATCCAGCGCTCCGATATTATCCCCTGGTTGATGAACCAGCTATCGTGCAGAGGCCGCTCCGGGTTGGGCGTGAACAGTATCGTGGAATAGCCACTTTGCACGTCTTCATCGACCATCGCGGTCTGAAACAGCCGATCGAACGAGTACACCGCCGCTTTCGCGTTGGGAAACTCGCGGTCGCGCACCGTGTTGAAAATCGCCAGTGTCTTCCAAAGTTGTCCGCCGTGGTCGTATTGATCCGAAGCCGTGATAAACCATCCTTGGGAATCAATATACAAAATCCGCTTGGCAATCGGAGGAATATCGCCGAACCGGCTGGGTTTGCGCGCGTCGGCTTCGATCACATACACGTGGCGCAGCTCCCAATCCTCGGGGCAGATTGTTCGGCCGCCGTCGGCCGCACACGCCTTGGCGGGAAGATTCTTCGCATGCACCACGGCCAGCATCTCGCGCTCGCCCAGATACTTGAAATCGAAATCCTGGAATCTTCCCGCGAAGCCGAATAGCGAGTCCATATCCAGATTGCCGAAAAACGAGTCCTCCATAATATATCCCCATGGACTGAGGTATGGGCCTGGCCAGTTGCTATACCCCATCGAGGTCCAGACCAGATCCGAGCGCTTCGGGCTCGAGTAGCGATAGCGGACGACCGAGGTCCAGGGCGTCTGCCAAAACGGCGGCTCGATTGGAACCATGATCGGCCCCAGCGCCATCCGTTCCATGATTCCGGTATCGCCGTCATAGTCGGTGGGCGCCGTGGCCACTTCCTCGCGCCCGAGGTTGCGATAGACCGCGATGTGTCCGATCGGATAGACCGCCCACGGCTCTCCCGAACCGCCCGGTTTGTAGTTGGCTATCGACGCATCCTGCGCGTCGAGATCGTCGCTGTAGGCTGGACCGAACTGGAAGTTCCACATGATCTTTTGCGCGATCTTCGGATCGTTCGCGTCGATCAGCGGAAACGGCAGACCGGCCTTGTAGTTGGTCAGCGCGCCGTTCGGGCCGAGCCTGACCTGCGGCGAATATTGCTCGGTCGAGCTCCAGAACGGGGCCGGCCAGTTATAGTCCCTGGCCGCGACGATATTCATCTCCATGCCCTGGCGCACAAGCACATAGTTGCCGGGGCTGACCAGTTCGGCGACTTTGGCTGCGTTCGCCTTGGTGATGACGTCGCCCGGCTTGACCTGCGCTCCGGCGGCGGGCGCCAGTCCCAGCGAAATGATGGCGATTGTGATTGCAAGCGCTCGGT
>Ga0307372_10009589_pt1 | contig 13302 bp, 10 predicted proteins | sample OX1MG_FD_202533 | JGI IMG/M metagenome (GOLD analysis project Ga0307372, IMG submission 202533) | Soil microbial communities from Risofladan, Vaasa, Finland - OX-1 | ecosystem: Environmental > Terrestrial > Soil > Coastal area > Acid sulfate soil | place: Finland: Risofladan, Vaasa | collected...
CGGCTGGCACATCATCAACGGCGACGCGGCGGTGAACGATCAGGTGGACTACCGGTTCGAGAACTACGACCGGCTGGTCGACACGCCCACCGAGGTGTCGCCCACGTTCATGGTGGACAGCTTCCGCGTGGACGGCGTGCTGTACCGCACCATGGTCCATCACAACGGCCCCACCACGCCCGACGAGCGGGCGCGGTTCGTGGGCGACGTGAAGAAGATCGTGACCTATGAGAACTCGGTGTTCGGCCCGCCGCCCATCCGCATGTACACGTTCCTGTTCCACATTGGCTTCCCGGGCGGCGACGGCATGGAGCATCTCTTCTCCACGCAGATCGCCGACCGCCGTCCCTGGGTGGACACGGCCACGGTGCTGTCCGGCGTGGGCACGGCGGCGCACGAGTATTTCCACGTGTGGAACGTGAAGCGGGTGCGGCCGATGCTGCTCGGGCCGTTCGACTACACGCGCGAGCGCTACGAACCGAGCCTCTGGGTGGCCGAGGGGTGGACGCAGTACTACGGGCAGATGGCGCTGCACCGCGCCGGCATCACCGATCAGGCGGAGATGCTCGACGCGGCGGCGGGCATCATCCAGCAGAACCTCACGGCGCCCGGCCGCAAGGAAGTGTCGCCGCGCATGGCGTCGTTCGAGGCGCCGTTCTGGGACGGCGCGGCCACCACGCAGCCGAACAATCGCCAGCAGGTGTTCCTCACGTACTACACCCAGGGCGCGGGCCGCGCGCTCTACCTGGACCTGTTCATCCGCGAGCGGACCCACGACCTGCGCACGCTCGGCGACGCGTTCGACAACCTGCGCAAGCGTTCCTGGGACCAGCCCAACGCGTCGTACTACCTGCAGGGACGCGGGTACACCGAGGACGACGTGGAGCGCGCCGTGAGCGAGGCCGCCGGCGTGAACATGCACGACTGGTTCGACCGGCACGTGGGCGGCACCGACGACGTCGATTTCGACAGCGTGCTGGCCGGCGCCGGGCTCAGGCTGGATCGCGCGGGCGCGCGGTGGACGATCGAGCTCGTGCCCGATCCGACGCCGGAGCAGCTCAGAATCCGCCAGGGATGGCTCACCGGCAACAAGGGGTAGATCGCATGGAACGACGTGATTTCATTCGCACCGCGCTGGGCGCGGTGGCCGGCGGCGCGCTGCTGCCGGGGTTGGCGGCGGCGGAGTGGCGCGGGCGCGCGGACAGGCTGCGCGCGATCGGGCTCCAGCTCTACACGGTGCGCACCGCGATGGCCGCGGACGTCGAGGGCACCCTCGCCGCCGTGGCGGCGATCGGCTATCGCGAAGTGGAGTTCGCCGGCCTCTTCGGCCGGTCGCCCAGGGACGTGCGCGCGATGCTCGGCCGCCATGGGCTCGTAGCTCCGTCGTCGCACGTGGCCGTGCCGGCGGCGATGGACGAGTGGAAGCGCGACCTCGACGACGCGCTGGTGCTCGGCCAGTCGTACATCGTGTGCCCGTGGATCGACGAGAAGGACCGCACGACCGACGGCCTCAAGCGCGTGGCGGCGCGGTTCAACGCCGCGGGCGCGGCGGCCAAGCAGGCCGGTCTCCAGTTCGCGTACCACAACCACGATTTCGAGTTCACGCCCGTGGACGGCCGGTTGCCCTACGACCTGCTGCTGGCCGAGTGCGACCGTTCGCTGGTGAAGATGGAGATCGACATCTACTGGATGGTGAACGGCGGACAGGATCCGCTCGCGTATCTGGCGCGGGATCCGAGCCGGTTCCCGATGGTGCACGCCAAGGACCGCACCGCCGACGGCAAGATGGCGGACGTGGGCGCGGGGCTGATCGACTTCCCGAAGATCCTCGGCGCGTTCGAGCGCGCCGGGCTCACGCACTGCTTCGTGGAGCGCGACGACGCGCCGCAACCCATGGCGTCGGCGCGGGCGAGCTTCGCGTATCTGGACCGGCTGACCTTCTGACTCGGGGCGGCGTGGCGCGCGCCCGGCGCGTCAGTCGGCGGCGGATTCGGTGGTGGGCGGCGCGCTCGCTTCGGCGCAGGCCGACACCACCTGCCGGACGAGGTCGGCCGTGGTCACGACGCGCGCGTACTCGTCGGGCACGTACGGCTTGCCCAGCGTGACGCTCTCGCGGCGGAAGCGCATCAGGCTGTCGCGGCGCCGGCTGGCGCGCACGTGCACCTCGGACACGCCGGCCTCGGTCACGATGCGGGCCACGTTGTGGTCGCTGATCCCGCCGGCGGCGGTGATCGTGCCCCGGCCCTCGGAGCGCCAGGCGAGGGCGGCCAGCGTCTCCAGCCCTTCGGCCGCCGTGGGGGCGCCGCCGGAGGTGAGCACGCGGTCCACGCCCAGCGCGACGAGGGTGTCGAGCGCCTCGAACGGGTCGCGCACGAGGTCGAAGGCGCGGTGGAACGTGGTGGACAGCGGGCGCGAGGCCTCGACGAGCAGGCGCGTGCATCGATCGTCCACCGATCCGTCGGGGAAGAGCGCGCCGAGCACGATCCCGTCGACGCCGATCTCCTTGGCGAGCGCGATGTCGCCCAGCATCACCCGCACCTCGTCCTCGTCATAGAGGAAATCGCCGCCGCGCGGGCGAATGAGCACGTGGATCGGAATCCGCACGCGTTCGCGGGCGAGGGCGATGAGCCCGGCGCTCGGGGTGGTGCCGCCTTCGTACAGGTTCTCGCTGAGCTCGATGCGCGACGCGCCCCCGGCTTCCGCCGCGAGGGCGGACTCCACCGAGTCCACGCAGGCTTCCACCAGCACGCCGGAGGCTATGGTCGGGTTCGAGATGGGGGTGACGGACACGGACCTAAGACTTCCTCTTTGATCGCGTTAACGCAAGGTATGGGTAGCGAAACTCCAACCGCGCCTTAATTTAGCCCGGCCCGCCAGTCCGACGTCGTGCATGCGGCCCCGAGCATGGGGCCACCCGCGCCCCGCCCCGTCCGGAGGAAGCAAATCCCGTGAACACCGCCCGCACGAAGCTCTCGGTGATGATGTTCCTCCAGTATTTCATCTGGGGAGCCTGGTTCGTCACCATGGGGACCTACCTCGGTACGACGCTCAAGTTCACCGATTCGCAAATCGGGCTGGCCTACGGGGCCACGGCCATCGCGGCCATCGTGTCCCCGTTCTTCGTGGGAATGGTGGCCGACCGGTTCTTCGCCACCGAGAAGCTGTTGGCCGTTCTGCACCTAGTGGGTGCCGTGGTCATGTGGGAGGTCTCGACCCAGACCACGTTCGGCCATTTCTATCCGCTGCTGATCGTCTACGCGTTGTGCTTCATGCCGACGCTCTCGCTCACCAACTCGATCTCGTTCCACCACGTGCAGGATCCGGCGCGCGACTTTCCGTACATCCGCGTGCTGGGCACGGTGGGGTGGATCGCCGCCGGCATCGTGATCGGCAAGTGGTTGCACGCCGACGCGCTGGCCCTGCCCATGCGCGTGGCGGCGGGGGCCTCGGTGGTGATGGGCCTGTTCTCGCTGACGCTGCCGCACACGCCGCCGCGGGCCGCCGGCGCGCCGTTCAGCGCGCGCGATGCGCTCGGGCTCGACGCGCTGGAGCTGCTCAGGGACCGCGACTTCCTGATCTTCGTGCTCGGCTCGTTCCTGCTCTGCATTCCGCTGCAGTTCTACTACACGTTCGCCAATCCCTTCCTCAACGAGATCCGCGCGCCCGAGCCGGCGTTCATCCAGACGTTCGGCCAGTTCTTCGAGGTGCCGTTCCTGCTCATGCTCCCGTTCGTGCTGCGCCGGTTCGGCATCAAGGCGATCATGGTGGGCGGCATGCTCGCCTGGGCGCTGCGCTACTTCGCGTTCGCCAACGGCAACGCGGGCTCGGGGATGTGGCTGATCTATCTGGGCATCGTGATCCACGGCGTGTGCTACGATTTCTTCTTCGTGGCCGGCCAGATCTACACCGACGAGAAGGCGGGGCCGAAGATCCGCGCCGCCGCGCAGGGCTTCATCAACTTCGTGACCAACGGCGTGGGGTACTTCATCGGCGCCTTCGTCTCGGGCGCGGTGACCAATCGCTACGCCACCGTGAATCCGGCCTGCACGGCCGCGGCCGCCGCCGCGCAGCAGTGCACGGCGGTGGTGCACGACTGGCACCGCATCTGGCTCGTGCCGTCGGTGGGCGCCCTCGCCATCGGCATCGTGTTCGCCGTCCTCTTCCGGCCGCGCGTGGCGCCGCCACCCACGGCCGCGGCCTGACCGCCGCCTGGCACCGTCATGATCATCGACTTCCACAATCACTTCTACCCGCCCGAATACCTCGACGCCCTGCGCACCGGCGACAGTGCCGTGCGCGTGACCGACGACGCCGACGGGAACCCCTGCATCCACTATCCCGGCGACTTCAACGTGGCGGTGCGCGGGCACCGCGACATCGCCTATCGCCAGGACGTGCTCGACGCGGCGGGGGTGAGCAAGCAGGTGATCACGCTCACCACGCCGGGCACGCACGTGGAGACGCCGGCCACGGCCGTGAAGTTCGCGCGCCTGGTGAACGACGCCTTCGCGCGCGTCATCCAGGAGCGCGGCGCGCACTTCACGGCGCTGGCCACGCTGCCGCTCAACGATCCCTCGGCGTCGGTGGCCGAGTTGCGCCGGGCGATGACCCAACTGCACTTGCCGGGCGCGATGCTGTTCAGCAACGTGAACGGCGTGGCCCTGGCCGACGAGCGGTTCTGGCCCCTGTACGAAGAGGCCAACCGGCTCAACGCCGTGCTCTACATCCACCCCACCGATCCGGTGGGCGTGGAAGCGATGACGGACTACTGGCTGATGCCGCTCGTCGGGTTCCCGTTCGATACCACGCTGGCGGCCGCGAAGCTCGTATTCAGCGGCGTGGTGGAGCGGTTCCCGAACATCCGCTGGGTGCTCACGCACATGGGGGGTGCCATTCCCTATCTGGCCGAGCGGTTGGACCGCGGGTTCCACGCGTTCCCCGATTGCCGGGCCCACATCGACCGGCCGCCCAGCGAGTACCTGCGCCGGTTCTACTACGACACGGTGAACTTCGATCCCGACGCCATGAAGCTCGCGCTGGCGTTCGCCGGGCCCGCGCACCTGCTAGCCGGCAGCGATTACCCGCACCAGATCGGCAGCATCCCGAAGATGCTCGAGAGCCTGCGGGCGTTGCCCGTGTCCGACGCCGAGCGCGCCGCGATCATGGGCGGCAACGCGGCGGTGCTGCTCCGGTTGGGCTAGGCGGGCCGCGAATCGCTCGCGTCGAGCCGGAGCAGATCGCGGAGGGCGGTCAGCGCGATCCGGTCCAGGGCCGTTGCCGGGCGGAGGCGATCCTCCAGGCCCGGTGCGCGGTTGGCGAGCGCGACGACGCCCAGTCGCAACGCGGGCACGAGGGCCAGGAAGCTCCGATAGCCACCTGTGGACCCGTTGTGCCAGAGCACGAGCCGTCTGGCGCCGACGGTCTCGAAGGCGTGCCACGCGAGGCCGAGGCCCGCCGACAGGCGGCCGTCCGCGTCGCGGGTCTCCACCCGGAGGTGCTGCGCGTCGAGCAGCGCGCTCCGCAGCGGTTCCGGCGCGGCGCCGGCGCTGGCCCGCGCGAAGCGAATCAGATCGGCGGGCGTTGACCGCAAGGCGCCGGCGCCTTGGAGGGCGCCGAATTCCCAGCGCGCCGCGGGCAGCCCGAACACCCCGTGCGGCGCGGCGAACCGCTCGCCCTGATCCCGGGTGAGCGCGATGCGCGTGTCGTTCATGCCGAGCGGCGCGCAGACGTACGCGACCACGGCCGCCTCGTACGAGAGGTTCAGCCGCCGGGCGAGGGCGGCCCCGAGCAGCCCGGCGCCGAGATTCGAATAGCGCACGGGGGTCCGGTGGATGGGCGGGAGGCGGCGCGCCGGGCGATGCCGGCGGAGCGCATCGACGAGCGCGCGCTCCGTGTATCCCGCGTAGGGGTTCAACGGGTGCCGGATCCACGACCGCCCGATCAGGTTTCGCGGCAGGCGTGGCAACCCGGCCGTGTGCGTGGCCAATCTCACGAGCGTGATGTCGTCCGCCAGGCCGCGCAGTTCGGGGAGCAACTCGGCGACCGGCTCGTTCAACGCTGCGCGCCCGTCGAGAACGGTTGCGGCAAGGAGCGCGGCGGTGAACAGCTTGGTCACCGAGCCGATCTCGAACACGGTGGTCTCGCACACGGCCCGGCGATCGAAGGTGCCGAGGGTGCCGAACGGGCGCAGGCACACGTCCGCGCCGGAGATCGCGGCGACGATTCCACCGACTCCGGGACGCGCGTGTCGAATCGTCGTCGCGGCGCGATCGACGATCGCGCCGAGGTCCGATCCCATCATTCCGCGGGCACTCGGCGCGCTACGGCTTCCAAGTTCCTCTGGCCACCTTGGGCACGAACGTGTCGAGGCCGCGCGCCGGGAAGGGCAGGGTGCGCCCCTGTTCGGCGCTCTGGTACGCCGTCATCAGCAACTTCACCGTCTCCACGCCGTCGGTGAAGGTGAGCGACGGCTTCGTCCCCCGTCGGAAGCATTGCACCATGTGGCGGTCCTCGGCCTCGTAGCCGTACGTGGCCGCCTCGTTGGCCACCACCGGCATGAGCCCCATCTCGGCGTTCTGCTTCTCCACGAGATCCTCGCCCACCTTGCCCTTGACCTCGCGGCTGAAGAACAGCTTGAGCCCGCTGTCGAGCGTGTTCCACGACATCGAGTACTCGGGGCCGAGGAGCTCGGCGGACAGCCGCAGTCCGGCGCCGACGAAACTCCAGGACGTGGTGGCCTCGCCGATCACGGTGAGGCCGTCTTTGGTGCGGAATTCCACGACCACGCTCGCGAAGTCCTCCGCGGGATGGCGCGCGTAATCCACGGCCCTGCCCATCGCCTTCCTGAGCCGCTTGGCGTACTCGGGACGCGACCACTTGAGGCTGGCGATGTGGCCCGTGACGCGCACCGGACGCAGCGAATTGCGCGGCGCGCCGGGCGTGGTGAGCAGGTGCCGCACCACTTCCACCGAGTGGCACATCATGTCGTTGAGCACGCCGCCGCCCTGCAGCCGTCCCTGCCAGAACCAGGGCATGTGCGGACCGCTGTGCTCCTCGGCGGCGCGGGCGAGATAGGGGCGCCCCGTGAGCGCGGCGCCGCGGGCCCAGATGAGCGAGCGGCCGTGCTCCACCTGCGGCGCGAACAGCTGATTCTCCAGATAGCCGGTGTTGAGTCGCACGCGCTTGACGAGGGCCAGCACCTGCTTGGCTTCGGCGACGTTGCGCGCCAGCGGCTTCTCGCAGGCGAGGCCGCGCAGCGTGCCGCGTCCGCGCTCGATGGTGTGGACGATCTCCTCGACGTTCTCGATGCGGGCCTGGTTGGGCCCGCACAGCCAGATGGCGTCGATGTCGGGATCGGCCACCATGGCGGCGATCGAGGGGTAGGGCTTGGCGTCGCCCACGTCGAGGGTGCGCGCCAGGGCGGCCGCGTCGGCGGCGCGCGCCGCGTTGGGGCTCCACACCCCGACGATGTTCGCGTCGCGCACCGCCGTGAACGCCTGGAGGTGGAAGCGGGCGTTGAAACCGCTGCCCACGATGCCGATGCCGAGTGGTTTGCCGCGCATGGTCAGTAGCTCACGCCGAGCTTGGCCAGCGCCGCCGGTGGACACCCGTTCCACGCCGGCAGCATCCGGTTACCCATGTAGCCGATGTCCTCGATGCCCAGCTTGCTCGACCAGAAGCCCGACGAGGTGAGGTCGCGGAAGCGGTTGAAGAACGCCACGCCGTGACTCATCGCGGGGGCGGCCTTGTGCGGCCAAGCCACGGCGTCGAGCAGCGCCGCGCGTTGCGCGGGCGTGCAGTCCACCCAGGCCGCGCCGTGCGCGTCCTGGCACTGGGCGTCCATCCAGGCCAGCCCGCCGCGCATCCACGTCTGGTTGTCCGGCTTGTCGAGCATGATGAAGTCCATGAACTCGGGCACGCCGGCGTCGGTGGCGGCGCCCGAGTGCCCGTCGCGCGGAATGACGTCGTCGACGAGCACGCGCACCGTGCGCCACTCGTGCGCCGTGAAGAACTTCGGCTTGTAGGGAATCCCGCTCGTCCCGGCGTCGGCCGTGGCCCGTTCGGCGGCGCGCAGCGCGCGGTCGAGGACGGGTGGGGCGAGGTTGATGGCGCCGGCCAGCGGCAATGTCGCCAGCAGCCCCAGCGCCTCGCGTCGCGTCATGTCGCTCATAGCGCCCCCTGCTTGCGCAGTTCGGTGATGTAGTCGCTGGTCCGCATGGACAGCGCGAGGATCGTCCACGTGGGGTTCTTGTCGGCCTGCGAGACGAAGGGCCCGCCGTCGGCCACGAACAGGTTCTTCACCTCGTGCGCCTGGCAGTGCGCGTTGACCACCGACGTGCGCGGATCGCTGCCCATGCGCACCCCGCCCACTTCGTGGATGATCTCGCCGCCCGCCGAGATGCCGTACCCCTGCTCGCGCGTGGGCATGGGCGACGACACCACGCCGCCCATCTGCGCGATCAGCGCCCGGAAGGTCTCCTGCATGTGCTTCACCTGGTTGTACTCGTGATCGGTCCACTTCCAGTGGAAGCGGAGCACGGGAATGCCGTACCGGTCCACGACGTTCGGGTCGATCTCGCAATACGTGCCGTCGTTGGGGATCATCTCGCCGCGCCCCGAGAAGCCGATCGAGGACCCGTAGTAGCGGCGATAGTCCGCCTTGAGCGCCTTGCCGTAGCCGCCGCCCGACGGATAGCGCTGGACCCCGCCCATGAACCCGTACGACGGCATCGACATCCCGCCCCACACCTCGATGTGATAGCCGCGCGGGAAATCGAGCGTCTTGTTGTCCAGCCACCAGGGCATGTACACGTGCATGCCGCCCACGCCGTCGCAGTTGTGCCGCACCTGGTCGGTCATCGCCGGGATGAACCCGCCCACGTCGGTGCCCGTGGTGTCGGTGATGTACCGGCCCACGGTGCCGCTGGAGTTGGCCAGGCCGTTCGGGAACCGCGTTGACTTGCTGTTGAGCAGCAGCCGCGACGACTCGAGCGCGCTGGCGGCGAGCACGACGACGCGCGCCCGCACGTGCCGGTCCTGGCCCGTGGTCTTGTCGATGTACGAGACGCCGGTGGCGAGGCCGCGCTCGTCCACCGTGACCTCCCGTCCCATGGCGTTGGTGATCAGGGTCAGGTTTCCGGTGGCCAGCGCCGGCGGGAAGAGCACGTTGGTGGACGAGAAGTTCGACGCCGTCATGCAGCCCCGGTTGCACTGGCCGCAGTAGTGGCAGGGGGCGCGGTTGTTCAGCGGCTGCGTGATGATCGAGAGGCGGGACGGAATGCACGTCACGTGCAGCTGGTCGGCGGCCCGCTTCACGAGCAGCTCGTGGCATCGCGGCCTGGGCGGCGGCATGAAGATGCCGTCGGGGGCGTTGCGCAGCCCCTCGTTGCTGCCGAACACGCCGATCAGCTTGTCCACCTCGTCGTAGTACGGCTTCACGTCGTCGTACGAGATGGGCCAGTCGTCGCCCATGCCGTCCACGCTCCGGTGCCTGAAATCGTCGGGCCCGAAGCGGAGCGAGATGCGGCCCCAGTGGTTGGTGCGCCCGCCGAGCATCCGCGCCCGCCACCAGGAGAACTCGGTGCCCGGCGCCCGCGTGTACGGCTCGCCGTCGATGTCCCATCCGCCGATGCAGCCGTCGAACTCGCCGAACGGCTTCTCCTTGGTGGACGCGCCGCGGCGCGGCGAGTCGTACGGCCACTTGAGCATCGCGCCGTCCTTCACCGGATCCCACATCGCGCCGGCCTCGAGCAGCACCACCTTGGCCCCGGCCTTGGTGAGCATGTACGCCGCCATCCCGCCGCCGGCGCCAGAGCCCACGATGCACACGTCGTACGGCGCGCGTTGTTTCTTGACCTGCATGATTAGCGCTCCTGATCGTGGAGTTCCCGAATCCAGATGTTGCGATAGCGGACGAGGTCGCCGTGGTCCTGCAAGCCCAGCGGCAGCCGGTCCGGCGTCTTCTCGTACGGTGGGCGCACCTTGTTGGCCGTGGGGCCGCTCAGCACCACGTTGTCCTGCACCAGGACGCCGTTCATGAACACCGTGAACCGCGCCGGCGCGGTGACCGCGCCGCTGGCATCGAAGCGCGGCCGATGGAAGATGATGTCGTACGCGTTCCACTGGCCCGGCGGCCGCGCCGGGTTCACGAGCGGCGGAAACTGGCCGTAGATCGACCCCGCCTGCCCGTCGGGATAGGTCGTGCTGTGGTACGAGTCGAGCACCTGCACCTCGTACAGCCCCTGCAGGAACACGCCGCTGTTGCCGCGCTCCTGCCCCTCGCCCCGGGCCGGCGTGGGCGCGCGCCATTCGATGTGCAGCTGCACGTCGCCGAACGCCTGCGCGGTGTGCATCGTGCCCGTGCCCGGCGCCACCTGGAAGTAGCCCTTGCCCAGCGTCCACTTTGCCGGGCGTCCCTTGTCATCGCGCCACTGGGAGAGGTCGTGCCCGTCGAACAGGACGACGGCATCGGCCGGCCGCCCACGCTCGGCCGCATACGGGCCGGGATCGACCACCGGCGGCTGCGGCCGGTCCATGGAATGCTGCGGCCAGCGGGTGTCCACCTGCGCGCCGGCGGGCGGTGTGGCAGCGCGACGAGCGCGCCGGCCACGAGAAGCGGAACGCGCCCGGCTGCGGCGCGGCGACTGCGCATGCCCACGGAGTTCTCCTGATGCGGACGGAAGATCACGGGCGCAATATGCATCGCGTGTGCGCGTCCGGTAATCCGTCCCGCCGCGGCCGCCCGGGCTCAGTCGCCGATCGCCTCTTCCGCCACCGGCGGCGCCTGGTCGCGCCGCGCCACGGTGATCGTCGCCACACCGGCCACGATCACCGCCGCCGAGGCGAGGGTGCGCGCCGTGACCGGTTCGCCCGCCATCGCCCAGCCCAGGAACACGGCGACGATCGGGTTGACGTACGCGTAGGTCGCCACCTTGGCCGCGGTGGTCGTGCGCAGCAGATAGGCGTACGCCGTGAATCCGATCAACGAGCCGAACACCACGAGATACCCCCATCCGAGCGCCGACTTGAAGGTCACGTGCGCCAGCGACAGATGGGCCGGCTCGCCGGCGATCACCGCGGCCACGAGCAATGAGGCGCCGCCGGTGAGCAGCTGCATCCCCGTGGTGAGCATCGGCGCGCTCGGGTGCGGCGCTCGCTGCGCGATGATCGAGCCGGCGGCCCAGCTCACGGATCCGGCCAGGAGCACCAGCGCGCCGAGCCCATCCACGCCGCCGTGTCCGGTCAACTCGGCCGGACCCACGAGCAGCAATAGGCCCGCGAGTCCGATGGCCAGCCCCGCCAGGACACCGACGCCGGGGTGCGTGCCGCGCGGCCGCCACCAGTCGATGAGGACCATCCACAGCGGCACCGTGGCCACGAGCAGCGCCGCCGTGCCCGACGGCACGCGCTGCTCCGCCCACGCCACGCCGCCGTTGGCTCCCAGCAGCAGTACGCCGACCACGGTGGCGCTGCGCCACTCGCGCCACGACGGTCGGTGGGCGGCGCGGCGCCAGGTCCACGCCATCATCAGCGCGCCCGCCACGACGTGGCGCGCGCCGGCCATGAGGAATGGCGGAATGGTCTCCACGGCGAACCGCATGGCCAGGAACGTGGAGCCCCAGAGCAGGTATACGGCCGCGAACGCGATCGCGATCCGCGCGCGTTGGGCGCGCGCGTGGTCGCCCGTCATCTCGCCGATCATCGCGCGGGAATCTAGCGGGGCGGGGCCGGGGCTACGAACCCACACCCACCGAGAGGCCCACGTACACGTTCCGGCCCGGCGCGGGCTCGTAGTACCGGCCTCGCGACGCGTTGATCACCACCGAGCTCACGTACCGCTGGTCGAACAGGTTGTTCACGGCCACGAACGGGCCCACGCGCGAACCCTGCACCATGCCGTCCCAGCCCACGCGCACTCCCACCGTGGTCCACGGGGCCGTGCGCGTGTCGAGGGTGTCGTCCACGAAGTAGCTCGACGCGTGCTGCAGCTCCACGTCGGCCCACCCGCCGCGCGCCGGCGCCGGGCGCAGGTGCAGCGCGAGGTCGAGCCATTGCGGCGGGATGCCCGGCAGCGACCGGCCGGCGAGATTCCGTGACGCGGCCGTGTACTGCGTGTACCGGAAGTCGGAGTAGGTCCAGGCGGCGGCCAGCGACAGGCCCGGCACCACGCTCAGCTGCGCGCCCAGCTCCACGCCCCGGTGCCGCGACCGCCCGGCGTTGCGGTAGAACGCGCGCCCCGGCGATGCCGGCTCCTCGAACGCGGTCAGCTCGTCGCGCACGTTGGCCTGATACACGGCCACCGAGTACGTCAGCCGCGCCGCGAGCGCGCCGCGCACGCCCACTTCGTAGTTGGTGGCGGTCTGCGGATCGAGCGAGGCATTGAATCCGCCAGCCGTGTCGGGGCGGTTGGCCAGCTCGGTCGTGGTGGGCGTCTCGAACGAGGTGCCGACGTTCGCGTACACGGTCGCCGCGTCGCTGGCCCGAACGGTGAGTCCCGCCGAACCGCTCAGCGCGCGCATCAGCCGGTTGCCGGAGTCGTCGGGATTGGTGGCCGTGACCAGGCGGTCGTGCACGCGGAACTGCAGGTGATCGTAGCGCGCGCCCACGGTGAGCGTGGTGCGCGGATCGAGCCGCACGGCGCTCTGCACGAACGGCCCGAACGACGTGACGTGCTCGAGTTGGTCCAGCGAGCGCGCGCTGGTGGGCGCGCCGCCGCTGTTGCCGAAGTTCACGCGGTCGTCGCGCTGCTCCTGAACGTCGGCGCCGGCGGTCACCGTCTGCCGGAGCGCGCCGATGGCCAGCGGCCGGCTGGCCGAGCCCCGCAGCCCGTAGGCCCGGCGCCGCAGATCGATGTACGCGAAGGTCTGCGGGTTTTGCAGGTCGCGCGTGAGCCCGAACGCCGTGATCGCCGCCTGGCCCCCACCCGCCCATCGCTTCTGCAGCGTGACGCCCGACTGCGTCTGCGTCACCGACTTGCCCGCCTGCGTGGCGAGATTGATCGCCGCCGCCGAGTCGGGATTGGCGGCCCACTCGGCCGCGGTGAGCGCGCCGGGATTGTCGGCCCGCGGATCGTCGCCGGCTTCGAGCAGCGCCGTGAGCGTCCAGTCTCCGGCCAGCGGCAGCCCGAGCCGGGCGTTGAGATTTCGCAGATCCGCCGTGCTGTGCTGGCGCGCGCCGGTGTACGCCACGCGCGACGCCGTCACCTGGGCCACGCCGCGGCCCACGGCCAGCCGCGTCGTGCTGCGCCACTTGCTCCACGGGTTGCCCAGCCCGGGCCCGTTGCTCCCGCCCGTGAACTGCACC
>Ga0307372_10009590_pt1 | contig 13301 bp, 16 predicted proteins | sample OX1MG_FD_202533 | JGI IMG/M metagenome (GOLD analysis project Ga0307372, IMG submission 202533) | Soil microbial communities from Risofladan, Vaasa, Finland - OX-1 | ecosystem: Environmental > Terrestrial > Soil > Coastal area > Acid sulfate soil | place: Finland: Risofladan, Vaasa | collected...
TAACAGTTGCATCTGTCGTGAATGTTGCATATCCATAGCAGTAGTAATAACCAGAGGATAACAATACAACAGTAATGTCAGAGGTCGTTGCACCTCCTACTGATCCACCATCTGTTCCGGTCAGCGTATCAAGATCAAACGAAAATGCCGCGATTTCAGAACCGCCATCGTATGCTTCAAAATGAAAATTTCGAGTGCCTGATTTGCGTTTGACAAAGGTTCCTATAAAAACAGGCACATTGGCCGTATGATTGAAATTATGCGTGTTATACCATTCGTGATTACCTGTTGATGTATCTTCGGTAACCGAATAGGCAGTTGAACTTCCATCGGGGGCAGTTGCAGTTCCGTCACCCTCCGTTGAGCCTGAATAGCCCCAATACGCCGATGAGAGATTTTGTGAATACAGAATTGAATTTGTCCGTGGCGTCGAGTATTGAAGCTGATTGCCCTGCCAGTCATCCTTGTAAATCATCGGATTAACAGGTGCATAATCAAGACCGTTTTTAACAAACGGAAAATTCGCCGTTACGCCATCCCCCGTTCCGAGCGACTGCGGAATTGGCGTCACATCATCTGTCCATGTCATGGGCGCCCCTGCTTTTGGCGCACCAGAAAAAGCAGCCGTGCCCAGCCCTATATAATTATCTGCCCAGTATGCGTCGTCGAGGTAGTAGAGATTGCCGTCACTCGCGATCACGTACAGCGTGCCGTCCAGTTGCGTCGCGTAGTCAATCGACCACGGCAACGTGTAGCGGCTCCAGCCCATGACCTGCAAATCGGGATACGACGTCAGCACGTAGACGTTCTGGCCGATGGCGAGCCAGTACTGGCCGTTTCCGGTCAGCGTGAACGCATACGGCTGATACGGATTCGCGGTCGAGATATTGGGCGTCACCAGCGCGTCGATGGGCATGCCGGCATCGCCCGGTGAGAGTTCGCCCGTCGATTTCAGTGATGCCATCGAACGCACGCCTGCCGTACTCAGAAACAGCAGGTCGGTGCCGATCGAGACGTTCGCATTCGGGAACTGCGAGCCCGCGCCGTCGAAGGCTTCGAGCAGCGCGTTCTGGGTGGGATCGGGATCGATCTGCCAGAGCTGGAAACCCGAGGCCGTGAACACGACGAGCTGGCTGCGGTAGATCGCGAGTGCGGTCGGCGTGGTATCACCGCCCGAGTTCTGCAGCGCGGTGTTCAGGAATCCGGCGGCCTGCGGTGCCGAGACGCCAGTCCATTGCCAGGTGACGGAACCGTCCGTCGTTAAATGGTTGGGCTCGACATGCCACGCCGGTTCAGTCTTGCCGGTCACGCCACCGACCGTGCAAGTCTGTACGTTGCCGCGCGCGTCCACGATGGTGTCGCCCACTGCCGTGTTGGTGCTGGCCGCCCAGGGCGTGCTGTCGATGCTCCAGGCACGCGGCGTACCCGCGCCGCAGTGCGCGACCGTGCCATCCGCTGCCGTATCCCAGGCCTGTCCCGCCGCGACGATCGCGTTGGCCGTGCTGGGGCAATTCGTGTCGAGCACGGCATCGGTAAAGGCTAGCCAGGTGATGCCGCCATCCACGACGGTAAGGCCATAACCGGTCCACACGGGTTCAGCGGCACCGGTTTCGTTGCCGGCCTGACAGGTCCAGGTGATGGTGGTGTGTTCCTCGACCGTCCACGTCACATCGCCGTCGGCGAAGGTATCGCCGGGCATTGTCGTCCACTGCGGTTCGGCATCGCCGGTCATGTTGACGTTGCGCGTGGTCTGGGTGTTGTAGGACGCGCGGATGTGGATACCCGGTTCTGTGCCGATCCAGATATTCGGTAGGCGTGTTTCACCTGCGGCGATGTGCGCACCGGCCACCCAGGCGTGGGGATTGGTTTCGCCATCGTCAATCTTGACTGCGTGCGTAACCGAGTATTCGACATCCTCCACCACCGTTGAGCCGATTGCCTTCGGCCACTTCGGTTCGGTCTTGCCGGTTTTGAAATTGACGAACCCAGCCGGCCCAGTCAATGCGGTGGCCTTGTACGTGAAGCCGTTGGGCTTGCTGGGTTGGCGTACGTCATTGAGTGCGACCGCTGCCGCTGCCGTCCACGTGCTGCCGCTGACTACCGATGTCGCCCAATACCGGAGCCCGTTGGGCACCGTGGGTGAGACGATGTCACCGAATTTGTGTTGGGTGTTGGCAGTCCACGTCGGCGCTGAACCCCCGCCATTATCAAGGTAGTAGTGGAAAACCTTGCCATTGGCAAAACCTGCAACCACGTACAGATAACCGAACAAGGGCTCGGCAAGGTAGACGGTAGCGAGTGCGCTACCGCTGCCGTCGGCACATACGAGCTTATGGGTCTGGATCAGTGCATTGGACCCCGGATCGGCACCGCTGTAGAACGTGTGCAGCTTGCCGTTCCAGCTCACCGCGCCGATGCCGGAGAGCGCCTGGTCTTTCTTGAAGCCCGGACGGCGCTTGAGCGTATGACCCGGTGTCAGATAGGCGTTGACGAGATCATAGAGCGTGCCATCGCGCGGCGGCGAGAGGTTGCGGTTGCGGTCGATGCCGAGCGCGAAGTTGTCGAACACATAGCGCTCGACGGGCTGCTGCTGCGGCCCGAACATTCCCGACAGATCAGGCATCGCGCTCATTCCGGATTCACAATGACGGGCATCGGCCGTACCGGCAGGCCCGGATCAGCACCTGGAATGAAGCGCTTGTTGCCGAAGTTCTGCGCCACGAGCTTGCGGCGGTGGCGTTCGGCGTCCTGCGCGTAAACAGCCGCATCCGGATGCTTGAACTTGGGGCTGGCCTTGCAACTGGCGACGGCAGTCAGATACACCAGGTCGCGGTCCAGTGTCAGTTCGTCCGTGTCCGCGGCAAATGCATTCAGCGCCTGATAGGCGAAGATCATGACGGTGTACGCGGCATCCGGTGTCGGCCAGACCTCGAACTGTCCCTGCCGGTGCGCGTAGCGGCGCGGGAACATGGTCGAGGCCAAGGTGTAGGCCTGCGACGGGATGCCTTCGGCCATCGGCAGCCACGCGTTGTTGTAGATCACGCGCACGTCGTAGAACCGCAGCGGATCTGGTGCCGGTGGTGCCGTGGGCCCGAGATTGAGCCACGTCACGCCGTTGTCGACGGTCTTGCCGCCGGTTACCGCGTTCCACGCCGGAGGTGCCGCGCCTGTGGTGCCATCGTTGCCCGCGCTCTGGTAGTTGTTGTTGCTGTCCTTGACGATTTGGTTGACGACGATGTTGGTGGCCGCTGCCCACGCGTTCACGGTGCTGGGGTAGTCGTAGAGGTTCACGTTGGCGACGACGTCGAGTTCCCACCAGCGTTTCAGGCCGTCAAACGTATAGAGGCGATACAGCCGCGCCTGGGTGTCGATCAGCACGCGGTTGAAGTACCGGCGCATATCGGCTTCGTGCGCGTCTTTGGGCCCAACGCCCATGACATCGGCGAGCTGGTCGCGAAGTTCGTAGAGCTTCATGGTGCGGCCACCGTCTGCACGGACACGTTACCGGTCACGTCATCCCGGGCGTTGAGCTTGTTAATCAGCGCCGACAGCATGGTCAGATACCCCACGGAGTCGGTCTGCCGGTAATGCGCCTTGCCGATCGCGATCGCGAGTTCCATCACGGGCTCGTCGTCGAGCGTGACGGGGTCGGCATCGGCTGCAAACGCACCCAGCTTCATGTAGCTGACAAGGTCGACCGTGTAGACCGCATCGGGGATATGCCAGAGGTAGATTTGATCGGCGCGCCAATAGCGCGTGGGGATGGCTTGCGAGGTATCGCCGTTGAGGGCTGCGGTGACGCCTTCGCGCAGTTCCGTGACGGCGCCGGCATTGTTGAGCCACACGTCAACGATCTTGCGCGGCTCACAGACCTCGTTCGCGCCGTTGGTCGGCCACGCATATCCCTGTGTGCCGATAACCGTGGCAAACGTCCATGTTCGCCGCAACTGTTCCCAGCCGTACTGCCAGTACAGCCAGTTCTGCGCCCGTGCGAGGAAGCTGTTGAGAATGGTCGTCGACGGCCCGTAGGTATCCGCTGCCGCCGCGAGGCCCAGCCGCGCGCGTAGTTCACTCCGTAGCGTCGACAGCTGGGCATTCACTTACTTACTCCTGGTCGGCGTCGGCCTCGACTTCCGGTGCAGGTGCCTTCGGCGCCTTCGCGTCTTTGTGCGCGGCTTTCAAGGCCTTATGGAAACGCCCTTCCGACAACGCGCCGTACGCTTCACGCACATACGACTGCTTGGTCTCGGGGTGTTTGCCGTACTTGGCCTCCAGTCGTTCGTACTCGGCTTCCGGCTCGAAGTCGGTATCGACGTCGATTGGCTCACCAACGATCTGCAGCGAGCCGCCGCCGCCGTGCACCAGTTCCAGCACCGGACCTTCGTGCGCCGGAATCTGGACCGGGATCTTCTCCATGGGGTCACGCTCGACGACCACGGTCAGGTAACGTGACGCCATCACACACCTCCCAGGAGGTACGCGCTGAATTTGCCAGCCGTGTAAGCCACGGTCTGGTTGGCACGCATGTAGGTGTCAGTGGCGACGTTGCCGATGGTGTCGCCGTGCGGGCCGGCAGCAGCAACCAGCTGATCGGTCCATGTCGCGTTGTCGGGCGACGACTGGATTTTGATCACGCCAGCCGCGCCGGCGGTATCGGATGAGAGCGTGATCACTCCCACCACCTGCCGACCGGGATAAAACGGGGTTGCCGTCAGCTCCACCGCTGCCACAGCAGCAGCGCCGAAGGCGACGTCTTGAGCGAGTACCAGAGCTTGCATATCAGTTCTCCTGAGCACGCCCCGGCGCTTACCGGGGCGACTCGGTTACGGTTGAGATCAGGTGACGGTCAGCACCGCCATGGCGTTGCTGCGGCCCATGGTCAGCGCACCCTTCCAGGTCAAACCCCAGTAGTAGGTGTACCGGTTATAGACGCGTGGCGGCTTGCGGGTCTTCATGTCGTGGCCGGCAGCGGGACGCATCTTCATGAACTTGGTGTTGATGAAGTAGCAGCGCTTCTGCCACGGCGTGGCCGGTACCAACTGCGTGTCCAGATCGAGAAACACCGGGTCCCAGATGATGGGGATGCCGTGGAAACTCAGATTTGTCACGCTGGGATCGAGCTTGTAGCCCTTGCTCGCGGGATCGCTGAACCGGGTGATGCTGGCCTGTGAGGCATCGCGGAAGCCGTCGATGAAGGTCTCGCCGGCCATGATGAAGTCGGGCTGGCCGCCGTTACGTGCGCATGCGCGCCACGTCTGCTCCATGCCGTCGATCATGCTGGTCGCGCCGCTGGTCAGACCCGTATTGACGTTGTTCCGCCAGAACGTGTTCGCGCTGCGGTCGATACCGCCTACGGTCCCGACAGTCGGCGTCAGACTGATCAGGTAGTCGAGCCCGGCCAGCGCGTCGCTTGACTGCGTGCCGTCACGGTGCAGCTCGAAGTCGAACTTCGCCTCGAAGCCCAGGCGCAGCGATTCCGTGTCCTCCTCGAGGATGTTGGTGAGCTGGACGCGCTCGGCTTCGGTGTTGGTGCCGCCTTTGCCCTCGACGATGCTGATGCCGTTCTGGAACAGCTCGTCCTCGTTCAGCGCGAAGCCGTCGTGACAGCCGCGCCACGGGTAGCTCGACTGCTTGAGGGTCTGGCGATGGTTGTACGTGACTTCGGCGTCGCCGTTGAACCACTGGAAGTTCGAGTTGTACGTGTAGCGGATCTGCTCGACCACGTACTGCTTGGCGCCGGGGAAGGTTTTCTTCGCCTCCATCAACTTCTTGAGCAGCGGCCGTTCGGTCGCGACCTGGTCGATGGGGTTGTTCTTGAGATAGAAATCCAGCGCGGCGATGCCGGCGTTGGAAATCTCCGTAGGACTGAATGGCATGGTCGTTCTCCACGTAAGCAAATGGGTTAAGCCACTTGCACCGTGGGACGACGCGACGGTCCCGTTTTGCAGCGTTCCCTAGGCGTGACCCTAGGTTTCAACGATCAGTGCGGTCACTCTCAGAATAACACAACATCTTGGGTTTGCAAGGCTGTTTCACGTGCAATCAACACAAGATGTTGTGTAACGGTAGTGCACACTGATACACACTAGCACACACTATATATATAGAGGCATCATTCCTCAGTGGTAATACCCTGAGTAATGGCGTCCAACATGCTCTTGGGTTGCGGCGAACCGCCGCCGCCGGTGCCGGTTGCGCGCAGCGGCTGTGTCGCCGTTTTCGGCTTCGGTTTGACGTTGACGCGACCCAGCAACTTGTAGCGGCGCTCGAACTGTTCACCCCATTTCTCGGGCTGGAAATTCTCCATGATGTCCTTGAAGTCGCCGTTCTCTTTCAGAATCTTGAACTTCGCGTCGTAGTCGAGATCGGTGCTTTGCAGCCTGGCACCGAGTTCGTCCAGCCGGGTACGGGCAGCCGTGGCGCGCTGTTCGAAGTCGGCCTGTGTCGTCGTCTCCTGATGCTGGCGCTGCGCGTTGGCGGTATTGGCAGCCGCAATCCGTCGCGCATTCGCGACCGCGATTGCGTTCTCCCGGCTCATGGTCGCGTTCTCGACCTCACCCGCGAGGTCCGGGAAGTCACTCAACAGATCGACGCCTGGAACTTCAACTCCGAGCTGCTTGGCGATGTTGGCTCGGAGCGTGTCCAGCCGTCCCAAGGCCTGCCGCATGCCATCCGGACCGCCGCGGTAGGCCAGCCGCAGTGTCAGCAGGTGCTCGGCCAGGTCCTCACGGGGTGCGCCTGTGTCGCTGAGTACGGTCCGCAAGCTGTCGCGCTGGGTCTCGGCGGTCTTGGTGCGGTCGACGAGATTGTTCCAGCGTTCGGTGCTCCGTTCTTTCAAGCCCTGCGGCGGCGCGAAATCGTCCTCGGCCGCTGCCACATCTGCCGCTTGATCGGCATCAGCGTCAGCGTCCGCATCGGTATCGGCGGCGGCATCGGCGTCTGCGGTTTCGGTGTCTTCGGCACCCGCGTCCGCATCAGCATCGGCGTCCGTGTCCGCAGCTGCCGGGTCTGCCCCGGTGTCAGTGTCAGCAGCATCATCTGCCTTGATCCCCAGCGCTTCATTGACGGCATCCAGTGCCGACTCATGGGGCTCCGAGGTTTCCGGTGTTTTGGTCTCCTGGCTCGACTCCGCGCTGGGGTCCTGCTGGGACGACGGTGACGCCGTTTCCGCCGAGGACGGTTTCGGGTTGTCCTGCTGGTTGTCCTGCTGCTTGGCCATTGTCTACTCCCGGTTGTGGTTGGGCCGGTGCCTCAGGCATCGGCATCTGCGGTATGAACTCGTCTGGATCAAGGCGCTCGTCGGCTCGGCGGAAAGTCTCGCGCAACAGTGCTTCCAAGCCGTCCGCGATCTCGCCCATCATCGTGGCCGTGATCTGATCGCCACCGATCATGGCCTTGATGGCGTTGGCACGGTACTGCGCGATCTGCAACACCATCTGCTGGGTTTCCGGCAACAACACCGCCCAGGCCTGCTGTTCGGCGAGCTTGTTCGGCTTGCCGGTGCTGCCGGCTTTGATGTCGACGTCCAGCAGGCTGTAAATCTCGTCGCGGCTCAGCTTCGGCCACACCGCATCGGGCCCCGCGATACGCTGTACATCAGCTTCTTCGAAGATCTGCAAGCAGATTTCCAGCGTGTAGCGCGCAACCTCTTGCAACATATCGTCGAGATCATCGGTACGGCCTGACAGGCGGTTGACGTTGCCGGATTCCTGAATCTGCGCTTCGGTCGCGGTCTTCGGGCTGAACACCGCACCACGGTCCGCATCCTGGATGCCGGACACCAGCATCAGGTCCTGCCTAATTGGCGAGGTGTCGTAGAGCTTTTCGTCAATCGGCGGGTATTGCAGGATACCCACAGTATCGCCAATGGGTTTGCCGGGCTGCGGGTTCTCGATCAGCACTAACTCGTTATTCTCGGGATCGCTGAGCTTCTTGGCGGCGGCATCGCCTTCGTCGAACGCAGCGGCATCCCCCACCCGTGCCGGCATCGCGCGCTTGCGATGGGTCCGGAACTTGCTGCGTGCGTCACAGAACTCTTCCTGCAGGTCGATCCAGTCCTCGACGTCGATGCCTGGCCAGAACTCACCGTCGATGAAATTGGTGGCATAGAGGAAGAACGGGTAGAAACGCCGCCCCACCGGGTCGGGCGTGTACGGCGCCCTTACCCATTTCTCGATGCCGTCGATCGCGGTGTAAATCGTCTGGTCCTCTTTCGACCAGATTTCCCACGCACAGACATACACCTTCTTCTCGTCGTCCTCGGTTTTCCGGCCGTCGCTGTCGCTGTCCTCGACGAAGCGGCGGCTGAATGTGGTGGCTTTGCCGATTTCATCATCGGTCAGCCCGAATTCTTCCTCGGCCTTTTCCTTGGTGTACCAGATCCGCTGCGCAATGGCCGGCGCCCACCGGTAATCCACCAGTTCGGCCAGATCGCCCAGCACCATGATGTCTTCCGACTTCGCGATGTCGTAGGTCACGCCTGTCGCCAGCATCACTTCGAGATTGGCTTCGAGTGCCTGAATGTTATCGACCAAAGCGGCTTTGGCTGCCTCCTGCTCGCCGATGTCGGCATCGTCGTCGGCGTCCTCGATCAAGGCCTCGATATGGGCCATTTGCTGGCGCGCGTCCTCGATGTCATGCGCGACAATTGGGTCGGGGCCGAGCGCGGTCTGTACCCCGACCTTGAGCCAGCCGATGCCCGTCGTCAGCTGCGAGCGCACCATGCGTTTGGCTTGGGGTTTGAGGTGGCCGTCCAGGAACTCATGCTGCACCACGATCTCGGCGGTGCGCGCAAGTTTCTTGAAGACCTCGTAGCGTTGCGGTTCCACGGCTTCGGCTGGCCGGATATTGACTTCGGGGTCGCGCGCGTAGATGTGCGGGACCAGCGTCGCCATCGTCGACTTGATCAGATTGGTCTTGACGGAGTAGCCCGACAGCGCTTTGCCGCTCACGTAGTTGCGCATCTTCGTGAACTTCTTGTACTGATCCTCGTTGTTGTCCAGCACCGTCTTGATGCGCGCCATCCAGCGTTTGACCGCAGCGAGTTCCAGTGCTTGTTCCCGGCCAGCGTCCGGTTTCTTACCAGTAGCGGGTTTTTTTGCCATCGCCTTCATACTCCAGCCAGGTTTGTGTAAAGGGTTTCAGCCCGGCGTCGGGCGCTTCTGGTCGTTTGGGCTTGCGCTGACGCGAGATCAGCGAATAGCGGAGCTCGTCCCAGGCATGATCCTCGGCATCGGTATCCACGTCGTCCGGATCGTCCTCCGAGATCGGAAGCACCGGCACGGTGCGAATGAAGTGCCGGCAGGTGTCGAAAATCTTGAGGCTGTCCTCTTTCAGTCGTTGCACGACCTCGTGCGCGCCGTTGACACGCGAACCCGGGCCCTTGTGCGCGGGCACCCACAGCACGCCGTCCTTGTGGAAGTGATCGCCGACGCTCTGTTCCGTGCCGGTCTTGTCCCAGATCGAGGAATCCGCAGGGCTGCGCTTGAACTGGATGCCGACCTTGCGTTCTCCGGTTTCCAGCTTGAGTACGTGTTTCGCGACCTGGTGCGCGGTCTCCTGCGATCCCACGTTCGGCTTGCCGCCCCAGCCGTAGAGTTCGCGGTAGCGATAGATCACGCCGTCCGGATTCATGGCGTACCAGCCGATGCTGTGCGGCCTGGCATAGCCCCAATCCATCGCCCGCCAGCGTCGCCACTCCGGCGGGATATTGATCGGTCGAATGACATGCCGGTCCGGTGCCCACACGCCTTCCAGATACGAGCCCGCCGCGACATCCCAGTTGCCGGTCAGCCACGCATCGACCAGCCAGTCCGCGCCGGTCAGCCGCAGCCGATCCACGTAGCCGGGATCGTTCTGCATCAGCTTGGGGTTGTCGGTAACGCGCGACGGGATGTAGATGCGGGTGTGCCTGACACCGGCCCGGTCCACAAAATCGAACGGCGTCAGCGGTGGCGCCGGCACGATGTAGCGCTCCTTCACCCAGGTATGCCCGCGCCCACCGGGATTGCCGGTCAGCAACAACCAGCACGGCACGCCGTCTGCGGACCGCAGCGCACCCCAGAGCTTGTCGATGGGGTCCGGTCGCGGCCAGTTCGTCAGCTCGTCGAACGCCATCCAGTTGTAGCTGTGGCCCTGATAGTGCTCGGCATCCTCGTCGCGTTCGAGATAGCGCAGCGTCAGCACCGCGCCATTCGGAAACGTGAACCGGCGTTCCTGCTTGTTGTAGATGCCGGGCCCGTAAAGCGGAAAGAACATCGCCTTGGCGATACGCAGCACTTCCTCGAATTCGTCGTAGCTGCGCCGGAAGATGATGCCGAGCGCCTTGTTGTTCCATGTCGCCGCGTGATTCTGCCAGTGCAACAGCAACCCCACCGTCTTGCCGCCACCGCGCGCACCGCCGTAGAAAATCTCCCGCACCGGACAGACCAGCAGGTAGGTTTGGGGTCCGGGTTGAGGTAACCACTGCCCTACTTCTTCCCGGACGGCTGCTGCGACGCTACCCATGCTGCGAAAGCCTCCGGTGTGGTGAATGTTGGAACGGGGGTGATGGTGATCGGTGCGCCTTTCGGACCACTGAGTTCATGACGGTCCGCGAATTTCTCCGGTTTGTGCCCCTTGAGCAAGAAGATCAGCAATGTGTCGGAATAGCGCTGCACATGCCCGCCTGGGCTGCCTTGATACCACCCAACCGGCTCCGATACCCCCTTCACACCGCGCCGGATCGCTTCCTTCTCCAACGTGTCGGCCACCGTTGTTTCGACATCGGCAATCTCAGCGGCAAACTGCGGATCGTGTGCCATCCAATCGTAAAAGGTGCGGCGTCCCACTTTGGCCTGCTCACAGGCATGACTGACCGTGCACGTTTCAAGGTATGCCGCTATTACCGCCTTTTTTAGCTGCGCGGTGTGGGCACCACTTTTGACGCGCGGATGGTTTGGCTTGGGAGCTTTAGCCATCGGGCTTCACCACATTCAGCCGTGCCGGTCGCGCAGCCAGCTCAGCCCGCAGTCGCTCGATCTCTTTAACCGCCCGCTGGTGATTGTCCAGCACCGGCTCCATGAGTTGCCGGATATAGTCCCGCACCGTCGCCGCTTCATCACCGTAAATCTCTGTTTCCGGGATGACGCCGACACGCTCACAGTACGGATTGAACGCATCGAACCAGAGCTTGTGCGCCTCGGCTTTGATGCTCCGGCGCACGTCCTCGGTCAAATAGAGCGTCTGCGGCTCACTCACTTGAAGCTGTCCGAGAGTTTGCGGCCCTTGACCTTGTTCAGCCTCGGGTTGGCTGCTTTGGCCTTCGCGCTGGCGTTGCGTGCGCCACTCGCGAGAATGGCACCGGCGTCCTTCGCTGAGACGCCTTCCTTCTGCTCGATCTGACGCTGTGCGCCTTTGAAGCCGGGATGTTTGCCCATCGTCGTTTACCCCTGTGGTACGTCTGAATAGCTGCCCCACGTGCCACGGTACTGATGCGGCAGTGCGGTCGGGCCGAGGGAGTCGAGCAGGTCTTTGCTGACGGCAAAGACGAGTCGACCGTTTTGAAAATGCTCGCGGCGTTCCGTCAGCAGGTGGTCGTAGATGCCATCCTTGAATGGGGCTCTGCTGTATGACAATACGCGCTTGATGTAAATTTTCCCTAACAGGTCGTCGAGGTGTCGATCCAGCGCTTCATGCGCGAGTTTGCCTTCGTTGACGGCCCGCTTCGCTAACGCCATCTGTGCCGTGTCTGGCTCGATTCCGGGTGCCTGCGTTTCGGGTTCGGGGCCATCCGCCGTTACGGGTGAGCCATTGGCATCCGTCGGGCCCTGTTCGGGCTGCGGAGCGCCAGTTTCCGTACCGGCGCCCGTGACATTATCCGACCCAGGCGCTTCATGCTCCTGTGCCCCTTCGAGGGGCGACGTTGCTGGCGTGGAATCCGTGGTCTCTGTCATGATCGTTCTCCTACTGGATGGTGACGTTGGTTCCTTCCGCATTCGGCACCCACATGCGCGCGTTCTCCGCGATCACGGGTTCCAAGAGCTGGAAGAAATCGTTGATGAACTCTTTGCGCTGCGCCTTCGGCAGATCGCAACCCTCAAAACACGCGATCATCGCCGCCAGAAAGACCTGCGCGGCCAGCATCGGGTGCGCGTTGTCCGTGATCGCGTCCTGTACGTTCTGCTTCGCGAACTCCAGAATCTCCTCGCCGGTGCGGGGGTCGAGGTTGGCGGTGCCGAGCCAGCGCTCGAAGGCTGCGGTATGAATCATTCGTCGTCTCCGGGCTGGTAAGCTGGCGGGGCTTCGGGGATGGGATCGGCTCCGGCGGGCACGCAGACGCCGGGGTGACCTTTGGGCAACCCACAGTTGAACATCGTGGTAATGCTCAACGCCGCGTGTTTGTTGCAGCAGTCTGCAGTTGGTGACGCTATTCCCAGTTGGATAACCCGGCATACGCTCGCCAACAGTTCGTATGCAGTGTTTATGTGCCTTTTGTTGTGCCATCCCATCGCTTCCATGCACGTTGCCCGCGTATTGGCATCAGCAAATGGCCGCAGCAATCTGTATCTAACGAGTTCCTTCCACTCGCGGCGGCCTGATTCCGGCATGTCATTCCAGTGCACCACACCGGGGAATACGGTAAACATTAGTTTGAATCCGCGCACCACCCCGTATAAATACTCGGCCAACTCGGCAATGTAGTCGTCGGACAAGCGTTCAATTGGACTTAATGACATCACACGCCCCCCGCTTCGCGATCGCGTCCAGGTTGCAGTTCACGCGCTTGATCTCGCCGCGCTGGCACAGATAGGCCTGCCAGACGTCCGACCACACCGCCCCGGTCTGCACGTCGCAGAGCCGTGCCGGTGCCAGCAATGCCGGCGCGATGGGCCGGCCCCGGTATTTCACGATGTTGACGGGGTGGCTGGGCTGGACTGTCAGTGCCGGGGTGCAGGCTGTTAACGAGAGCAGCAGGCACGCGCTGATTGATGCAATCAGCAGGTTTCGATGTCTGGCGTACATGGGTTAGTACCTCGTCCTGGTCGTGGAGCTGCGCCTGCAGCCTGATCTTGATGGATGCCGCGTGATCGGCGTCGGACTGCAACTGCTGGATCTGCTGCTGCAATGCCGCGATGTTGGCGGCATCGGCCTGGTGCTGATCGGTCGCGGTTGCGGTGTTCTGGTCGCCGACCTGCACGGCCAGCCGGGTGTCGCATCGGGCATCGGCAACACCCACCGCACGGTATTCGTGGAGCGCGACCCCACCCAGCAGGCCGCACAGCAGCAGCGAGAGCAGGAGTGCGCGGGATTCGAGTCCAAAT
>Ga0307372_10009594_pt1 | contig 13299 bp, 12 predicted proteins | sample OX1MG_FD_202533 | JGI IMG/M metagenome (GOLD analysis project Ga0307372, IMG submission 202533) | Soil microbial communities from Risofladan, Vaasa, Finland - OX-1 | ecosystem: Environmental > Terrestrial > Soil > Coastal area > Acid sulfate soil | place: Finland: Risofladan, Vaasa | collected...
CGGGAGTTTTTGTGGTGGCCAAAGCCACGCTTATCGAAATCAGCGGGCGGCGCTTGATCTTCCAGGTTGAGGCGACCAGCGGCAGCGAGGTCATCGGGAGAGGGCGCGTGCATCGAGCCATCGTGGATCACGTCCGCTTCGACGCAATCGCCTCCGGGAAACCACCCTCGGCCTGAGGACACACGCATATTTTCCCGAAAATCCCTTAGATTCCCAAACTTCACAGGTAAATTTAGTATGCGGAACGCCGGGGGGCAGTTTTGCGCGCCGGGGGAGGAATGACCGTGGCCATCTTGCGGATCATGGCCAGAACGAGGCGCTTATCGCCGTCCGACAGCGTGGTGCTGTATTTTTTGATTTCGGAAAGGAAACGGATTTCGTCTTCGGAAAGCTCGCCCAGCATTTTCTGGGTATCACGGTCGCGCGGCGTCTCCGCGCCGGGAAAGAAATCGGCCAGCGCGATTTCCATAGCTTCGGCGATCTTCGCGAGCGTCTCCAGGGACGGCACAGTATGACCGTTTTCCACTCGGGAAAGATAGCAGCGCAAAAGGCCCGTTCGCCTTTCGATATCGCCCTGCGAAAGCCCCCGTTGGCCCCGGTAACTCCGAATGACTTCGCCGATGTTTACCTTTGGTTTTTCTTTTGGCACGGGTTTCACACCTTCCATACCCGCGGGTATATTACGCAGCGGAATTCCAGCGCGCAAGAGATTTCTTGTGTTTTCCTGAAATAATTCCGCTACCCGCGCGGCCACCCTGTATTTATCTTTTCTTAATAAGACTTACTGCGCACTAATACGGGCGCACCGGGACAGTCACGGTAAACGGTTGCTCGATTCGAAAATCGAGCAACGTCTCGCTCGGCACGTGCACCTGATCGCCCTTGGTGACCACCTGCACGGCCGCGCCCGCTCCCGCGCCCACTCCCGCGCCGATCGCCGCGCCCTGGCCTCCGCCGGCAATCGCTCCGATAATCGTTCCAGCAATCGCCCCGACGCCCACTTTCTTGGCCGTGTCGGAACCGCGCGATTTTCCGGACACATCGTAATCCCCGGTCATGATCGGCTGCAGCCGGTTGTTGATCAGCAAGTCCGTCAGTTCCAGCTTGAGTTGCGATTTCCCCTGGAAATGCCCGGCCTCCCTGGCCTCGGCCAGCCGACCGTAGACATCGGCGCCTTTGGGAGCCACAACCACCCCATCCACTACGAAATCCTGTTCCAGGCTGGCGCGAAACCTGTCACCCACGTGATTCTGGTCCGAATCCACGCTGTCAATCATTCGAACCAGCAGGTCCGTTCCGGCCGGAACCGTAACGCTTGTCGTTCCCTCATTGTAATTCGCCTGCTCAGACGGTGGCGCGGACGGTGTAGCTTCCGGATAAGACGCAGGTGGGGCCTCCGGGGGAGGCTGCTGCGCGGCAGTCGGCGAGGCGGCAGATGGCGGCATTCGCGTAAACGTCAACGAAATCACATCATTCACGTCATACAGCTCAATCTTCCCGTGATTTTCAAACTGCACACTCGCTTGCGTTCCGCCCAGGAATTTTCCCTGAATTACGCGGCCATCTTTCATTTGCAAAGTATCGGCCGAAGCGGAAACTGCCAACAACCCCAGACCGATGCACACGAGACCTGTCAAAATTTTCGTTGAACGTTTCATTCTAGTCTCCTGACCTTCACTGGTATCGAGTCCCCCTTGAGACACTCCCTCGATTCCTTCCGCTCAATTTCCAGAATACACCACGCCTGATCGGAGCGAAAGGCTTCGAAATCGACACTTGCATCGCCAATGTCGAACACCGCGAGGAGTAACGGCCGCGCCGGAAGGGATACGGACGGAGAAATGCAAAACCAGGTTCCTCAGTTGAGTACAATCGGCAAATCTACGCGCATTTCAGTGCCTTCAGCGGGGCGATTGATGGCCTCAATACTGCCGTCGTAGGCGTCCACCAGGGTTTTACAGATGGCCAGGCCCAATCCGAATCCGCCAGTGGTCCGGGCCCGGGAAGGATCGCCGCGATGAAACCGCTCAAAAATATGGGGCAACTCCCCGGGAGGAATTCCTGGCCCGGAATCCATAACGGAAATCCGCGCATGGCCCGCGCCGACCAACTGCACGCGCATCTGCACCTGCGATCCCGGGGGGCTGTGCTGCACAGCGTTTTCCAGCAGATTCAGCCAGATCAGTTCCAGATCCTCCGGATCCGCAAGCATGTAAACCGAGGGAGAATCCTCAAACACCAGCCTGATATTTCGCCCTTCGGCCAGCGAAGCAATCCGGGAAATCGCGGCTTCACAGGTCGAACTTAATTCCGTGGTGCCCAGTTTCGTCCGCGTGATGCCGTCTTGCTGCAACTGCTCGATTCGCGCCAGACGGAGCATGCGTGCGAGGAGGTCCTCAAGGCGCGCGCAATCTTCGAGCAGCCCCCCGAGGCCGATTTCATATTCGCGCTGCGTGCGCGGCCGGTGCAGAAGCGATTGCAAAGTGGATTTCACGATGGCCACCGATGTCTTCAGCTCATGAGCCGCGTCGTTGGTAAAATCACGCTGCTGCCGGAAGGATTTCTTGAGGCGCTCGAGCACGGTTTCGATGGCCTGGACCAGCGGAGAAAGTTCCCTGGCCAACCGCGGCCCGGAGGAAGGCCGGAAATTCCAGTTATGCACGGAAATGGCGCTTGCCTGCAAAGCCAATTCGCGCAGCGGGTACAGCCCCCTCCGGATGCTCCAGATGGCAATGGAATTTGCCGCGAGCAGAAGCAACAGACCCGTCAACCCGACGTAAATGGAAAGCCTTGTCAGACGGAGCTGGTCTTCCTCCAGCGAGGACGCATAAAACACCGTCACTCTTTCCACCGGAGTGCCTTCTTCGGAATCGAGCACCGGTGTATTGCGAAATATGACAGCGCGATATGGGGCGCCTCCATAGTCAAAATCCAAATACCTCTGGCGGGATCGCGCGATCGCATCGGGAACACTGTGCCACCCGGAAGAACGCACGATCGCTTGGCCGCCGGGCCTTCGAATTTCGAACAGAGGAGGATGTTGCGGGTCGGGAGCAGGAGGCAGGAGGGAAAAATCAAAAGTCAGGGCGTGAGGCGGGTCTTCATCGTATCGCAGCAGAGCGAGCGCGCCCATCGCATCGCCGTCCAGGGCGGTATTGAAAGTGCTCCGCAGCTCCGTCCGCGCATAATTTACGGCGACCCCAACCAGACCCGCCACCAACAGAAGCTGCACCACCACGATCGCCGTGATAATCCGGCGCGTGAGAGAATATGTCTTAGCCCTCGCCTGCGGCTCGCCGTGTTCGAAAATGCCGCGGCCTTCCACGGCGCTCCCGGTGATTGGGGATTGCGGGTCCCGAGGGTTTTCCGGCTGTTCCTGGGCGCCCAAATCCATCAATCCTACTCGGTTGCGTCCGCGCTGGGACGCAGCACGTACCCATGGCCCCGCACGGTGTGAATCAATTTCACGGGATTTGAACCGTCAATTTTACGCCGCAAACCGGAAATGTAGACTTCGATGACGTTGCTGAATTTTTCCCAATTATAGTCGTACAAATGTTCCAGAAGCTCCGTTTTTGAGACCACGGCCCTGGGGCGATGAGCCAGGTATTCCAGTACGCGGTACTCCATGGGCGTAAGGGCCATTTCCCGGTCTCCCCGCCGCACGGTTCGCTCCACCGTGTCCATCTGGAGATCGTCCATGGATATGATGGGGGACCGCTGGCCGGTACCACGGCGAACCAGCGCTTTCGCCCGCGCGAGCAATTCCCCCAGGTCAAATGGTTTCGCGACGTAATCGTCGGCGCCTGAGTTCAGCAGCCGGACCACCGATTGTTTCTCATCCCGCGCGGATAAGACCAGAACCGGCGTGCTGTGGCCATGCTCGCGATATCGGACCAGCAGATCATGCCCCTCCAATTTCGGGAGCATCAAATCGAGCACGACCAGGTCATATGGGCTGGATTCCGCAAGGTAAAGACCCTGGGCGCCATCCGACGCCACATCCACGGCATATCCCGCGCTTTCACGAAACGAACGAGCGATGTTTTCCGCCAGGCGCCGCTCATCTTCCACTAAAAGTACTCGCATAAACCCCTTGCCACCCCCGCACGAAAACTCGAGATGTTTGGGCACACACCTCGGGGCCAATCCACCACCCAGTGACACGGAATTGTACTACGCAATTCCGATCTTGCGAAAATTTCATTTCCCCAAGGATGATTTGATTTTCAGGCAATTCTTGCTAGAGTACATTCACTTTCCGCGGCCTGGAACGCGAGGAGACTTGATGGCCACGCTCGACCTCCGCCCCTTAAGTCTGGGCGAATTACTCGACCGCACATTTTTCCTGTACCGGCGGAATTTTTTTCTTTTTGCCGGCCTCGCCGCGATTCCCTATTCGCTCTTCCTGATGATCCAGTTGAGCAACACGCTGATCTCCCGGCTCGCGATCAGTTCCCCGGGGACCTCGGTATCCTACCGGCTGGCATCCCCGGCAATAAGGTTCTCTATCGCCGGCGGAGGCGTGCTTGCGCTCGCCATGATTGTCGCGGGCTCCATCGCCTTAGTTTTTTCCCTAGGCGCCACCGTTTTCGCGGTTTCCGAAATATACGCGGGGCGCCGCACGTCCATCCGCGATTGTCTTCTCGGGGTTCGCGGGAAGGCGGGCACAATTTTCGGCGTCTTGTTTTTAAGCGGGCTCATTCTATTCGGGGGACTCATCCTGCTGGTCATTCCGGCCATTTACTTTGCCTGCCGCATCTGCGTGGCAACGCCGGCGGCCCTGCTGGAAGACCTCGACGCTTCCGAATCGATTCGGCGAAGTTCCGCGCTCACGAAAGGCTTCGCCGGACGCGCGTTCATGATCTATATGCTGTATTTCGCGCTCACCTGGATCGTCCTGGCGGCCTTTCAGGTTCCTTTTGTAATTCTGATGGCGGCCAATGCCCGGCAACCGCAGATGGTGATACTGTGGTTGGTGTTCATGCAGGTAGCCAATTTCCTGGGCACAGTTCTGGTAACTCCGATTGGCATGATCGGTTTTTCCCTGTTCTATTACGACCTGCGCGTTCGCAAGGAAGGTTTTGACCTGCAGCTCATGATGCAGGCTATCGGCGGCGATCCCGTGCCGCCCCGCATTACCGGGGGCACACCTTCGATGTTTGGACGAGATGCTTTCTGAAATTTTCAATTTGCCCAATTTTATACCGCCAAAAAGATTCAGGGTTACGGCCGCCCTGCTGCTGATAGCAATTTTATTGTCGGGCCACGCCAAATCATCGGCGAATACTCCGCGGCCCACGTCCCCTGCCGTCTATGGCCCCGCATCGTTTATCGTGGAGTTGGACCACCTGAAATCCGGGTTGGATGCCGCGAGCAAATCTCCGCAAACTCTGCGCGCGTATCGCGATTCCCTTCCCGGCGCCTGGACCGTGGAATCGGGCGCGGCGCGGTATGACGTGCCCACCTCGCCGCTGCTATCTCGCTTGGACAGAGCCGTAAGCGACCCCGCACTGCGCCAGCAGCAACTGAGCCAGGCGCGCGATTATCTCTCCGCACTCTCCGCAGAGACCGCATCTCTATCCGGAGCGCCCCCAGCGGACACCATTTCCGCCAGAATCGCGCTGGATCGAATTCTCGCGCGCCCCGAATACGCCAACCAAAGGCAGCTGAGCTGGTGGGACCGATTTCGCGAGCGCGTCGACGAAATGATTTCAAACGCCCTGCTGCGCATTTTCCGCCGCATTGGCGGCCAGAAATCACTGGGAGCAGTTCTGCTCTGGCTGGGAATCTTCGCGGCGGCCATCCTGCTTGCGTATTGGATATTTCGCCGATGGTTTCGCGCGGCTCGCATGCAGGAAATGGCGCTGCAGTCGGCGGCCACTCCGGCGCGCTCCTGGCAGCAATGGATTTTGTCTGCCCGCGCGGCATCCGGGCGGCAGGATTACCGGTTGGCGATTTATTGCGCTTACTGGGCCGGGATCGCGCGCCTGGAAGATCTCGGCGCTCTTCCCTCCGACCGCGCCAGCACGCCTCGCGAAAATCTGCGCAGCCTGATGAAATCTAAACTGATCCTGCCGGAACCTCACGCCGCGCGTTACCTGGCGCTTTCTTCCATGACGTCGCGTCTGGAAACAATCTGGTACGGCTACCACATGGCGACCGAAGCGGACTTCCGCGACGCACTCGACCAACTGGAGATTCTGGGATGCCGTCTACCCTAGACCCGGGCGACCGCAAAATCCTGCTGATCGTAGGATCGTTCCTGCTCGTGCTGCTCATTGCCACGGACGTGCTCGCGCCGCCGTCCAACAATGCCCAGGGCCAGGGCATCCCTTCCACATACTCGACGGCCGGCGGCGGGGCGCAAGCAGCCTACCTGCTGCTTGGGCAGCTCGGCTATCGCTCGGAACGCTGGGAAAAATCTCCCACTGAATTGCCTGCCAATACGGAAGGCCAGATCCTGATCCTTGCACGGCCTTCGAGCTTTCCGGAAAAACAGGAGCGCGAGGCTTTGCTTCGCTTTGCGCGTTCCGGAGGCTGGGTCATTTATTCGGGCAATTTCCCGTATCTATTTTTCGACACCGGCACGGTTAAGCCGGCAATCCTTCAGGGAACGCGCCTGCCCCCGGCGACATATCCGGCGCTGGTCCCAAGCGCGTTCACGAGGGACGCCGCTCGAATCACGATGCCTTCCAGAAACCGCTGGGCCGCCTCTGCGGGCAACCAGGTTCCGTTGTATGGCGAACCAGATGCGCCGGTCGTCGTAACGTGGCGATTGGGAAAAGGAAGAATACTCTGGTGGGCCGCGCCTACGCCCGTCACCAACGCGGGCATTTCGAACCCCGGGAATCTCGCATTCCTGCTGGACTGCATTCAGGCGGCGCGGCCCGGCGCGCCTCCCGGCCGGACAACGGTTTTGTGGGATGAATATTTCCACGGGTACCGCGGATCGCTCTGGGATTATTTCCGCGAGACGCCGGTTCCCTGGGCCATCTTCCAGCTGGCCCTGGCGGCTGCGTTGATTCTATTCACCTTCAGCAGGCGCAGCGGCCCGCTTTACGCGCCTGTGACAACCTCACGGCTTTCGCCGCTGGAATTTGTGGACACACTCGGCGACTTATATCGCCGGGGAAATGCCGGTCCAGCAGCAGTCAGCGTGGCCTACCAGCGCTTTCGCACGCAGCTCACACGGAGACTCGCACTGTCGCCGTCAATTTCAAATGCGCAATTGGATGCCGCGGTGCGCGGGCGATTGGGCTGGAAGCAGCCCGGCCTGTTTGATACGTTGCAACACGCGGAAAAAGCCGTCCGTGCCGGGGAACTTACCGGCGCGGATGCGTTGCGCATCGTCCAGGCCCTGGAACATTATGAATTTTTATTAGGATTAAAAAAGCGACCTGCCGAGGAGAAACCCTAAGTGGAAAATCTCTCGCACCTCTCGACTCATATTCGCACCGAGCTTTCCAAAGTCATCGTCGGGCAACAGGAAGTTGTCGACCAGCTTCTGATCGTGCTGGTCTGCGGAGGCCACGCTTTACTGGAAGGAGTACCCGGCTTGGCCAAAACGCTGACCGTCAAGACGCTCGCGCGCATCTGCGGCCTTGGATTTCAGCGTGTGCAATGCACGGCGGACCTGATGCCAGCGGACGTGATCGGCACAAACGTCTTCAATCTCGCCACGAGTTCCTTTTCCCTGCATCGAGGACCCATTTTCACCGATCTGCTCCTGGTGGATGAAATCAATCGCACCACGGCGCGCACGCAGGCGGCCCTGCTCGAAGCCATGGAGGAGCGCCAGGCCACCATTGACGGAGTTCGCCATTCCCTGGGCCACAATTTCACCGTCTTCGCCACGCAGAATCCCATCGAGTTCGAGGGAACCTACCCTCTGCCGGAGGCGCAACTCGACCGCTTCCTGATGAAAATCCGCATCGACTATCCCAGCGCGGAGCAAGAAGCAGTTATCCTGAAACGCTTCGAGGGAATCTCCGACCCGCACATGCTCGATCAGGCGCCGCTCGATCCGCTCGAGCCGGGACTGCTCGCCGCGGCGCGCGAAGAGATTGGCCGCGTTCGCGTGGAACCGGCCCTGTACCAATACATGGTTTCGGTGATCAGGCGAACGCGAGATTGGGCGGCGCTTTCCCTCGGAGCGAGTCCGCGTGCCGCAATCGGCTTGTTTTTTGTCGCCCGGGCGCTGGCCGCAATGGACGGCCGCGACTTCCTGATCCCGGACGACATCAAGGCCGCCGCACCCGCGGTCCTGCGGCATCGGCTGCTGCTGAAGCCCGAAGCCGATCTCGAAGGACTTTCGGCCGATTCAGTAATCGCCGAAGTGCTCGCCACCGTCGAGGTTCCCAAGGACGTTTCGAGGAACGTTCCGGGAGACGGCGCCAAGGATAATGCGAAGTGAATTCGACTCCTCCATTCGTCCCATCCACTTTGTCCGCGCGTGCGCGGAAGGCGCAGTGGCTGGGAATCGGATTCGGCACACGGTTCTTCGTCGGACTGCTGGTGGGGCTCGTCTGGGTCGTGCCGGCAGCATGGTCCCCGCAAATCATTGCCGGGATGTTTATCTGGGATGGACTGCTTCTGCTGCTGTGGGTTTGGGACCTGATTCGAATGAGCAAACCCGGCGAGCTGGAATTGCAGCGCGTCTGGCAATCCGCGCCTTCTCTGGGCGTTTCCTCAAAACTTTCGGTCGAATTGCAAAACCACGGACGCCGCGCCGTGTTCGCGCGAGTGACGGACGAAATACCGCGCACGCTCCGGCGGGAGCCTCCCACGGTCGAACTATTTGCGGCCGCAGGAAGATCGGCTCGCGCGGAGTACGCCATTTTGCCGGCTCAGCGCGGGGACATGCGTCTCGGAAAATTCTATTTGCGGTACCAGAGCAGCCTGCGCATAGCCGAACGCTGGGCCGTCGCCGATGTTGCGGGGAGCGCGCGCGTGCTTCCGTATCTGGAGCAGGCCAAACAGCAGACACTGTATCTGATTCGCTCCCGCCAGGTCCAAATGGAGCGGCGACGGCGAAGATTCCGCGGCTTGGGCCGTGAATTCGAGAGCCTGCGCGAGTACCGCAGCGGTGATGAATTGCGCAGCATCTGCTGGACCGCCACCGCGCGGCGCTCGAAACTCATCACCCGCGTGTTTCAGGTCGAACGCAGCCAGTCCGTCTGGATCGTCCTCGATGCGGGGCGTTTATTGCGCGCGCAAATCGTGCAGGCGGAGACTTCCCTGCGGCTTTCCAAGCTGGATTATGCGGTGGACGCGGCGCTGGCGCTGGCGCAGGCCGCCATGCACTCGGGCGACCGCGTGGGGTTGCTCGCCTACGGCCGCCAGATTCAGCAGAATCTGAATGCTGGACGCGGGGCTGCACACCTGAGGCAAATCGTGGAGTCTCTTGCGGTCGTGCGGCCCGAGCCGTATGAGGCCGACCACGCTCGCGCGGCGCGCGCGTTGCTCACCGAACAGACGCGCCGCAGCCTGATCGTGTGGATCACGGACCTTGCCGAAACCGCCGGCACGCCCGACGTGATCGAATACGCCCTGGAAATGACACGGCGGCACCTGGTGCTGTTTGCCGCCGTGGGCCAACCCGATCTGAACGAGCTTGCCGCGCGCCGCCCCGAGTCCGAGCAAGAGATGTTCCGCTACATCGCCGCCCTCGAAATTATCCAGCGGCGGGAGTTGCTGTTGCGCAGGCTCCGTCAACGAGGCGTGCTCGCCATGGAACTCATGCCGGGCGCATTGGCCGGTTCGCTGGTCAATCACTATCTCGACATCAAGGATCGCAGTTTGATCTAGGACTATTCCTGCGGGTATTTTGCAGCGGTAAAAAATAATCTTCGCAGGCTGAAGCCTGCGCCACACAAGGGCAGCTTCTTTCGGAGAAATTATTCCCCGGGGTCTTCCTCGAAGTCGTCCTCAATGGCTTCGCGAATCGCCTGCTCGGATATCACGCCCTCGCGCATCACGGCCCAATCATCGTTTTCCAGCTTCACGATGGTAGACGCGAGATTCCCCGGCGTTTCACCGGCATCGATAATAAGGGGAAGGCGGTCGCCCATCTGCTTGAACAGCTCGGTGGCGGTCGCGCAGGCGGGCTGTCCGGAAATATTTCCGCTGGTGCCGGTGACCGGCCCCTGTACCAGCGCGATGAGACCGTTGACGATGGGAGACTTCGGCCAGCGCACGGCGACATTGCCCGTATGCGCGGTCACTTTTAACGGAATGTGCGTGGAGGCTTCCACCAGCAAAGTCAGCGCGCCGGGCCAGAATTTCGCGGCAAGCTTATGAAATGTGTAGGGAACCTCGCGCGTCAGCGACATGGCCTGCGCCATCGAATCGACCAGAAGCGGCAGGGCCCGTGTTTCGGGGCGGCCCTTCACGCGATACAGCTGGTCCACGGCCGCCAGATTGAACGGATCCGCCGCAATTCCATAAAAAGTATCCGTGGGAATGGCCACGAGGCGGCCGCGGCGGATGAAATCGGCTGCGTAACGCAGGGCTGCGGGATCAGGTGTTTCCGGGGAAATCTTCAACAGCTCAGCCGGCAAAGTGTTGGACCTCTTTAGCTTTCTCTCTCTGACTGCTCATTTTGGCCAGAAGTCTCGCGCCTCAAAAATAACAAACAAAATACGTCGAGTGAAACTACCATAGACATCCAGCCGGTTCAAGATGCGCCGGCCCGCGCCGCGAAGGCATTCACGACCATCGCTTTACCGCTTGTGGGCGGTTTGTTAGGCTGAAGCACATGGCAGAGTCCCGCAAAGCCACTCCCGGGCGCAACGCACACGCAGCCGCCGCACCGATTACCAGCCGCGACAATCGCTGGCTCATGCGATTCCGCTCGGCGCTGTCGGGCGAACACGGCGACGACAGGCTTGTGGGCGTCGAAGGCGCAAGGCTGGTGGAATCGGCCCTGGGTTCCGGGCTTCTCGTTGAAGCGGTTCTGGTCAGCGATTCGGGAGAACGCCACAGGGCGCGCCTTTCCCCCGCCCTGCTCGCCGGCGTGCAAATTCTGCGCACTTCGGACCGGTTGTTTGCGGGAGTCGCGGATACACAGGCACCTCAGGGAATTGCCGCGCTGGTTCGCCTCAGGCAGACAACTATCGGGAGCCTGACGCAAGGAGCGACTCTGGTGATCGTTCTGGTTGGCGTGCAGGACCCCGGCAATGTGGGAACCATCCTGCGCGCCGCGGAAGCTTTTGGAGCCACCGGCGCCGCCACATGTCCCGCCGGAGATGTAGGAACGTCAGATCCGTTCGGGGCAAAGGCGCTGCGAGCCTCCGCCGGATCGGCCTTGCGGCTTCCGATACTGCATGGGGTTGCGCCCGGAGAGTTACTGGCAAAATTGCAAGGTTCCGGATTGAAAGTGTACGCGGCCGCCGCGGCGAAACAGCCGCAAGGCCGGAGCGCAATCGTCGAAAACCCCTTGCTGAAACCCTGGGAAATCGACTGGATATCTCCGGCGGCACTGCTGATTGGAAATGAAGGGGCGGGGTTGCCCGAGGACGTTGTCCGTCAGGCGGATGCGCGCGTCAGCATTCCGCAGGCTGCGGCGAGAACTCCGGTGGGCGTGGAATCGCTGAACGCGGCGATGGCCGCGACCGTTTTGTTGTACGAAGCCATGCGGCAGCGGAACGCGCGGCAGCGCACATGAGCCTGTTCGCAAAACTCGATCCGGAAGAAAGCGGCGCTGCCCCCGTGCAGCCCCTGGCCGAGCGCATGCGCCCGCGCACACTCGATGAGTTCACCGGCCAGGAATCCCTGCTGGGTCCGGGAAAACCGCTGCGCACGCAAATTGAACGCGACGACATCGGCTCCATGATTCTCTGGGGTCCTCCGGGATGCGGGAAGACCACGCTTGCGCGATTGATTGCACGATTGACGCGATCCGATTTCGTGGCCTTCAGCGCGGTGCTGACGGGAATCAAGGAAATCAAGGAGGTCATGGCCGCCGCCGAGCACGCGCGCCGCGCCGGACGCCGCACCATCGTCTTTATCGACGAAGTACACCGCTTCAACAAGGCGCAGCAGGATGCCTTCCTGCCCCACGTGGAAGCGGGAAACATCACGCTGATCGGCGCGACCACCGAAAATCCCTCTTTTGAAGTCATCGCCCCATTGCTTTCCCGCACGCGCGTCTACGTGTTGCAAGCCCTCTCCACCGAGCAGATCGAGATATTGCTGCGCCGCGCGCTTCAGGACCCGCATCGCGGCCTGGGAAATGAAAACGTCACGATCAGCGATGAGGCCATCCAGCACATCGCCGTGTTTTCCGGCGGCGATGCCCGCGCCGCGCTCAATACGCTGGAAACCGCCGTGCGCGCCGTGTTGCCCGACAATTCCGGGAAGCGCGCGATCACGCGCGAAATGCTGGCCGACCTTCTGCAACGAAAATTCCTGCTGTACGACAAGTCGGGCGAAGAGCATTACAACCTGATTTCGGCCCTGCATAAGTCCGTCCGGAATTCGGACCCGGACGCGACGCTCTACTGGCTGGTCCGCATGCTCGAATCCGGGGAAGACCCCCTGTACATCGCCCGGCGGATGGTGCGCATGGCCAGCGAGGACATTGGACTTGCCGAGCCTGGCGCCCTGGCCGTGACGATCGCCGCGATGCAGGCCGCCGATTTCCTGGGGCCGCCGGAAGGCAATCTCGCCCTGGCGCAGGCCGCCGTCTATCTCTCGCTTGCGCCCAAGTCCAACGCGCTTTATACGGGCTACGGCTCGGTCACCGGGGATCTGGAACGCACACGAACCGAGCCTGTGCCGCTGCATCTTCGCAACGCCGCGACCAGCCTGATGAAAAATCTGGGATACGGAAAGGGATATCAGTACGCGCACGACCAGGCGGACAAGGTCGCGGACATGGCCTGCCTGCCCGAATCGCTTGCGGGAAAAACGTATTATCGGCCAACCGATCAGGGATTCGAAGCGCGACTCCGGCAACGCATGGAGGAGATCCGTCGGCTCAAGGACCGGCGAAAGCCTCAACCATAAACATTTTTTCCGACTGCAATGCCACCGCCTGCCTACAGGACGATCCTGCTTGCTGTTCTGGATTTCCTGTGGGAGAAAAACGCTGCCGCCCAGCCATTCAGCGCGGACGGGCTTACTACTGGTGGCGCTTAAAAAGTTCTTTTGCGATGCAACGATCCATGATGACGGTGAGTCCAGCGTTCCGGGCGCGTTCGGCAGAAGCTTCGTCCCTCACGCCTTCCTGCATCCACACGGCCTGTGCGCCCTTGCGAATGGCCGCGTCGACGACCTCCGGAATATGTTCGGAAC
>Ga0307372_10009596_pt1 | contig 13294 bp, 11 predicted proteins | sample OX1MG_FD_202533 | JGI IMG/M metagenome (GOLD analysis project Ga0307372, IMG submission 202533) | Soil microbial communities from Risofladan, Vaasa, Finland - OX-1 | ecosystem: Environmental > Terrestrial > Soil > Coastal area > Acid sulfate soil | place: Finland: Risofladan, Vaasa | collected...
CGGGGACGAAGTTGGCAGGCTCGAACGCGGCCTGCTCGATCTCCGCGAAGTAGTTCTCCGGGTTCCGGTTCAGCGTGATCTTGCCGATCGTGATCGGCGGGTAGTCACTATGCGGCCAGACCTTGGTGAGGTCGAACGGGTTGAACCGGTAATCCGCCGCGTCCGTGAACGGCATGACCTGGATCTGGACGGTCCACGACGGGTACTCGCCGCGTCCAATGGACGAGTGCAGGTCGCGGAGGTGGAAGTCCGGGTCGGTGGCGACCATGGCGGTCGCCTCGCCGAAACTAAAGTTCTTGATCCCCTGGTCGGTCTTGATGTGGTACTTGACCCAGAACTTCTCGCCGGCGGCGTTGTACCACAGGAAGGTGTGGCTGCCGTAGCCGTTCATGTGCCGCCAGGTGTAGGGCGTTCCCCGGTCGCTCATCAGGAAGGTGACCTGGTGCGCGGACTCCGGCGACAGAGTCCAGAAGTCCCACTGCATGTTGTTGTCGCGGGTGTGCGTGTCCGCGCGCCGCTTCTGGCTGCGGATGAAGTCCTGGAACTTCTGCGGGTCCCGGATGAAGAAGATCGGAGTGTTGTTGCCGACCAGGTCGTAGTTGCCCTGATCGGTGTAGAACTTGATGGCGAAGCCACGCGGGTCGCGCGCCGTGTCGGCACTGCCGAGTTCCCCGGCGACCGTGGAGAACCGGATCAGCAGGTCGGTCCTGGCCCCCTTGGCGAACAGGCTCGCCTTGGTGAACTGGCTGACGTCCTGCGTCATCTCCAGGACGCCGTAGGCTCCGCCGCCTTTGGCGTGCACCACCCGCTCGGGGACCCGTTCCCGGTTGAACTGCGCCATCTTCTGGATCAGGTAGTGATCTTGCAGCAGCAGCGGGCCGTCAGGTCCTACCGACTGCGAGTACTCGTCGCTCGGTGCCAGCGTCCCCGCGTCGGTCGTCGTATAAGGCCGGTGGTCGGTCATGTCTGCTGTCCCCCTGTGCGGATCTGGTGTTCTTCGAGTATCGTTACACACTGTAATCATGTCAGCACGCACTGGCCTGGCGGTACCCGCCGTGGCATGCCGGAAGCGGAGCGCGGCGCATAAGTCGATTTGTCCGGTGGAAGTCCGTCATACTGGTTGACATGGCCGACGAGCAGAATCCACCGGCGCCCGACCCGGACGAGTGGGACCGCCAGCTCCGCGACCTGACCTCCGGTGCGGCCGGTGCAGCCAGGTTCACCGAGCCGTCGGCCGCCGAACGTGCCAGGCGGGCAGCCAGCCGGGCGGCCAGGCGGACCGCCAGCCAGGGCAGCGGCCAAGCCGCGAGGCCGGCTGGCCCGAAACCGATGAGCTGGCGCAATGCCAGGAAGGCGAGGAAGCTGCGCCAGCCGGTACCTGAGCCGGGAAGCGATCGCGGCCGGCCCGGCGCTGGCCGGTTCCGTGCTGGCCAGCCCCGCGGCGCAGGACCCGGTTACTCGCCGCGCGGCGGATACCGCGCGACGGCCGGGGACCGACTTCGCCCGGCCAGCCGGCGCGCACGGCGGATCCGGTCGGTCGCCCGGACGATCGCGATCCTTGCCTTGTTCGGCGCCATTCTCTACACGCTGCACGCGCTCGGCTTCGGCCCGCAGTCGCGGGGGACCGGTGCCCAGCCGCCCCAGCGCAGCCGGCCTAGCCGACACCAGCCGCAGGCACCAGGGCAGGCAGTCCCGGCGTTCACCGCCGCGGACCCGTTCGCCGGCTCGCCTGCCGAGCATTACGCCAGCGGGGCGGCCGGGATCGTGCTGCCGCCGGCCCGCGCGGTCGGCGGCTACCCGGCCGTACAGGTCGCCGCGGCCTACGCGAAGACCAAGAGCCTGCTCGTGGCCGCCTACCTGGATCCGCGCACGCTGAGCGGCGGGTATCCGGCGTCGTTCGTCCGGCTGCTGGTACCGGCGCAGCGCTCGGACTTCGTCCGCGGGCTTAGCAAGATTGGTACGTACAAGTCCGGCGTCGCCTTAAGCACCAGGGGATGGCTGACGTCCTTCGCCCCCGGGTCCACCGTGCTCGTCGGCAGCGTCGTCAAGGTGCACGGTCACCTGACGGCGATGCGGGCGCGAGACTCCGGCCGCACGGTCCTGCGGGTACACGCGGACTACCTCTTCGTGTATCCGGTGCAGCACCTGACCGAGGCATTCACCAGGATGCGGATCGTGACCCGGGCGGTGGTAGACGTCGACTTCGCTGACTGGACCGGTTCCGCCGGCGCCTTCCAGGCCTGGTGGGTCGGCCCCGGGCCGTCATCCGCCGGCGCCCGCTGCGGCACGCGTGACGGCTATGTGCACCCGGCATTCCCCGCCGCCGCGGCCAGCGGCGGCGTGAGCCCGTCCGGTGCGCCGCTGAACCCCTACGACCAGAACGGCCCGCAGCCGAAGACCTGCCGGCCGACCACGGGCACCTGACGCCTGCGCCCTTGGAGGCGCTGCGCCGCGGACCGGGGGGACCTGATCGAATGGGCTCATGCAACGGATCGACAAGCAACTAGGGTTCGTCGCCGAGATCGGCGCGCTGAGGGGCGTGCTCAGGCAGACCGTGCTGGCCGGCCTGAGCAGGCGGGAGAATGCCGCCGAGCACTCCTGGCAGCTCGCGATGATGGCGCTCGTACTCGCCGAGTACGCACCGCCAGGCACGGACCTGAGCCGGGTGGTCGCTATGGTGCTCATCCACGATCTGGTCGAGATCGACGCTGGGGACCTGTTCGCCTACGCCGACGCCGAACAGCAAGACCGGCAGGAGCGCGTCGAGCGGGCCGCCGCTGACCGTATCTTCGCACTGCTGCCAGACGATCAGGGCGGCGCGCTCCGCCGGCTCTGGGACGAATTCATGCAGCGACAAACCCCGGACGCGAAGTTCGCCAGGGCACTCGACCGACTTGCGCCCATGCTCGAGAACCTGGCCGCCAGCGGCGGCACCTGGCAACGGCACAACATCACGGCCGACCAGGTGCTGGCCAAGGTGGAGCTGATCGAGGACGGTTCGGCCAGCCTCGGCGCGGTCGCCAGGGAACTGGTAACGCACGCGGTCGCCACCGGCATCCTGGCCCCGGCCTAGGGGCCTGCGCGGAAGAAGACCAGCTTGACGGCGGAGATCACGCCGATCACCACGATGATGACCCGCAGCACGACGGGCGGCAGCCGCCGCCCTACCTTCGCCCCGATCAGGCCGCCGACCGCCGAACCGGCCGCGATCAGTCCCACCACCAGCCAGTCGACGTGGGCGAACAGGACGAACACTACCGCCGCGGTCGCGTTCACGATCGTGACCAGGACGTTCTTGGCCGCGTTGATCCGCTGCAGCGGCTCGGCAAGGAAGACCCCGAGCAGCCCGATCACCAGGACGCCCTGAGCCGCCCCGAAATACCCGCCGTAGACAGCCGCCAGGAAGATCCCCGCGAATGCCAGGCTGCCACCATGCTCAGGTCGGCTACCGCCCCGAGCCGCGACCCAGCGTGACAGCCGCGGCTGGACGACCACGAGAACGCACGCGAGAATGATCAGCGCGGGGACTACCACCTCGAAGACGCTCGCCGGCAGCGCGAGCAATGCACCGGCGCCGGCCAGCGCGCCGGCCGCGGACGCCGCTCCCAGGCGCACCAGCCTGCTCCGCTGCCCGGCCAGCTCGGCGCGGTAACCCAAGGCGCCGGTGACATTTCCCGGCACCATGCCGACGTTGTTCGAGACGTTCGCGAGGACTGGCGGGAACCCGAACGCGAGCAGGGTGGGGAACGTGATCAGCGAGCCAGAGCCGACGACGGCGTTGATGGCACCTGCCGCGACCGCTGCCGCGATGATCGCCAGGATCTCGGTACTAGCCACCTGATGCCCGACGCATGACCAGATAGTAGGGCGGCCCCGGCCGGGCGCCCGACGGCGGGCTGGCTAGAGAAGCGGGACGGCGCGGGCCATCCAGCGAGCGGCGCGGCGTTCCACGATCAGCGGTACCCCGAAGCACCGCGACAGGTTCGGCTCGGTAAACACCTCGTCCACCGGCCCGGCCGCGAGCACAGTCCCCCGGCGCATCAGCATGGCGTGCGTGAAGCCCTCCGGTACTTCCTCCACATGATGGGTGACCAGGACGAGTACCGGCGAGCGCGGATCGCGGACCAGGGCAGCGATCCGGCTGAGCACGTCCTCGCGGCCGCCGAGGTCCAGCCCGGCAGCGGGTTCGTCGAGCAGCAGCAGCTCCGGGTCTGCCATCAGCGAGCGCGCGATCTGCACCCGCTTGCGCTCGCCTTCGGACAGCGTGCCGAACTTGCGCCTGATCAGATGCGCGCAGCCGACCGCGTCGAGGAGTTCGACCGCCCTGGTCACGTCGGAGGAGTCGTACTCTTCGGTATCGCGGCCGAGTATGCCGTAGCCCGCGGTCATCACCAGGTCGATCACCTTCTCCCGCCGCGGCACGTGCTCGGCTACGGCGGCACTCGCGATTCCGACCCTGCTGCGCAGCTCTACCAGGTCGGCCTCGGCTACCGGCTCACCAAGCACTTCGGCCGAGCCCTCGGTCGGCAGCATCAGGGCAGACGCTATTTGCAGCAGCGTGGTCTTGCCGGCCCCGTTCGGCCCGACGATGACCCAGCTCTCGTTGTCACGCACCGTCCAGTTGACGTCCCGCAGGAGCATGGAGTCGTCGCGGCAGATCCCTACGTCGCGCAGGCGCAGCACCTCGGCCGGCATCCGCTTCCTCTCTTGAGCACAGTTGCGGTCAGACCGAACCTACGGCATGCGCGAGCCGGATTGGCGATCATGGCTGGGCTCGCGGCGTCCACAGGGCGATCAGTTCGCCAGACCCCGCTGAGCCGCCAGCAGACAGCTCGGACCAGGAGTGCTCCAGCCCGATAATCGCGATCGCGGCCGTCGGGAACTCCACCGGCCGGCCGATCAGGATCTCCGTGACTGTGGCGGCGGCCGGGTTGTGCCCCACGTACATCAGGCGCCGCACTGCCTGGCCTGTCGCAGCAAAGATGCCGAGCAGCGCGTCTGCGTCGGCTTCGTAGAGCCGGGGGTCGCCGATCAGCTCAGGCTCGGCCGCCAGTTCGGCTTTGACGTACTGCCAGGTCTGCCTGGCCCGGCGGGCCTTGGAACAGAGCACGAGCTGCGGGATGACGCCCCGGCTCGCGAGCCACTGCCCGGCCTGGCCCGCGTCCCGGCAGCCTCTCGGCCGTAGTGCACGCTCGGCGTCTGGGCCACCGGGGAGTTCGCCGGCCTTGGCGTGCCGCATGACGATGAGCTGCCGTTGCGCTGCCATGACATCCATCGTCACGCAGAGCCGCGGCCGGGGAAAGGCCGGCGCGCTGAAAGAACCGCCCTAGCCACGACGAGACGGGGATCTGTCCGGCACCGCCGCTGACAGCGGCGGGCGGCAGCGGTCAGGATGCCGTCCCGCCACTGCCGCCCGCCGCTGGTGAACCGGAGTCAGGCGGTCGCCGTCTTGGCCGCCTGGTCGGCATCCGCCGGAGCGGCCGGCCCGTCGGCACGGCCAGAATCGCGCGGCCCGATCCCGGTCGCCCGCCGCTTGGCGATCACGATCGAGGCCACGACGATCGCCAGGGCGCCGAGCGCCACGCCGACCCGCAGGCCGATGTCACCCGCGTACTTGACGACGCTCGTCGCGATCAGCAGCGAGACCAGGTTCATCACCTTCATCAGCGGGTTGATCGCTGGACCCGCCGTGTCCTTGAACGGGTCGCCCACGGTGTCGCCGATGACGGTGGCCGCGTGCGCGTCAGATCCCTTGCCGCCGTAGACGCCGTCCTCTACCAGCTTCTTGGCGTTGTCCCAGGCACCGCCGGAGTTGGCGAGGAAGACGGCCATCAGCACGCCGGCCGCGATCGCGCCGGCCAGGAAAGAGCCGAGCGGAGCGTAACCGAAACCGAAGCCGACCGCGATCGGCGTCAGTACCGCCAGCAGCCCGGGGGTGGCAAGCTCGCGAAGCGAGTCCTTCGTGCAGATATCCACGACCCGGCCGTACTCCGGCTTCTCGGTGAAGTCCATGATCCCCGGATGGGTACGGAATTGCTCACGGACCTCGAAGACCACCCGGCCAGCCGCCCGCCCCACCGCGCTGATAGCCAGCCCGGAGAAGAGGAACACCACCGCGGCCCCGACGATCAGGCCGACTAGCACGTTCGGCTTGTCGATGGACAGGCTGAAGGTGCTTGCCGCCTTCCCGAGCGCGAGCTCGACCGAGGTGCGGAACGCCCCGAACAGCGCGGTCGCGGCCAGCACGGCGGTGGCGATCGCGATGCCCTTGGTGATTGCCTTCGTGGTGTTGCCGACCGCGTCAAGCCTGGTCAGAATCTGCGCTGCCTCGCCTTCGACGTCACCGGACATCTCCGCGATGCCCTGGGCGTTGTCGGAAACAGGTCCGAAGGTGTCCATCGAGACGATGACGCCGACCGTGGTGAGCAAGCCGGTGCCGGCCAGCGCGACGGCGAACAGCGCGATCGTGGCGTTGCCCGTACCGAGCAGGAACGCGCCGTACACGGCCGCGCCGATCAGCAGGGCCGAGTAGACGGCCGACTCAAGGCCGACCGAGATGCCGGACAGGATCACGGTGGCCGGACCGGTAAGCGAGGAGTGGGCGATGTCCTTGACCGGGCGGCGACTCGTCTCGGTGAAGTAGCCGGTGAGCACCTGGATCGCGCTCGCCAGGACCAAGCCGATCAGGACGGCGCCGATCGCCAGCAGCCGGGGGTTTCCGCTGTGGTTCAGGATCGCGGTGGTCGCCACGCCCTTGAGCTTGCTGAACGAGGACGGCAGGTAAAGGAAGGATGCGCCCGCGACCAGCACGAGCGAGAAAATCGCGGAAAGGAAGAAGCCGCGGTTGATCGCGGTCATTCCGCTGCGGTCGTGCTGACGCGGCGCGACGAAGAAGATGCCGGCCACCGCGGTGATCACGCCGATCATCGGCACGATCAGCGGGAAGACCAGGCCGTCCGAGCCGAACGCGGCCTTACCGAGGATGAGCGAGGCGACCAGGGTGACCGCGTAGGACTCGAACAGGTCGGCAGCCATGCCAGCGCAGTCGCCCACGTTGTCGCCCACGTTGTCCGCGATGGTGGCCGCGTTGCGCGGGTCATCCTCGGGGATGCCCTTCTCCACCTTGCCGACCAGGTCGGCGCCTACGTCGGCCGCCTTGGTGAAGATGCCGCCGCCGACACGCATGAACATCGCGAGCAGGGCAGCGCCGAAGCCGAATCCTTCGAGAACAGCCGAGGCGTTGGCCCGGTAGATGATCACCACGACCGCCGCACCGAACAGGCCGAGGCCCACGGTGAACATGCCGGCCACGCCGCCGGTACGGAACGCGATGCGCATTGCCGGGCGCTCGCCGTTCTCGCGGGCCGCGGCGGCCACGCGGACATTGCCTCGCACGGCCAGCGACATGCCGGTGAATCCGGTGACCGCCGAGAACAGCGCGCCGACGAGGAAGAAGATCGACCGGCCGATCCTGATCGAGGTGGTATCGGCCGGCAGGGGCAGCAGCACGAAGAAGATCAGGACCACGAAGATGCCCAGGGTCCTGAACTGCCGCCGCAGGTAAGCGGCCGCGCCTTCCTGAACCGCCTTGGCGATCTCCTGCATCTTCGCGGTGCCCTGGCTGGCCGCGAGCACTTCCCTGACCAGCCAGCCGGCTACGGCCAGGGCCAGCAGGGCAATCACAGCTACGATCACAACCCAGGTGAGGTTGGAGCCAGTAACGGTGGCCGCTCCATCCGCGAGAACGGAACTGAGCCTTGTCATCTATCCTCCTTGACAGGCGAAAGCATGCTGGAGTGCGGCTATCCGCTCACGCGGCAGCGCTCAGCCAGGTACTTCATGTCAACAATCGGAAATATCGGGCCACATCGTGTCACGTCACCACGTCGCCACGTCAGTGCGGGGAGTCTATGCATCTGCACGCGGCCACGGTACGGCGGGTCCGGATGTCACGGGCTCGCAATCTGTTCGTGATGAATCGGTGACCACGCTGAGTATCGCAGATAATCCTGCTCAGGCTGGCGAACCAGCCGCGACCGAGCCGGAGAGCGGCCAGCTCATCTTGACGCTGGTGCCCGCCGACGTCTCGCTTATCTGCACGTCATCGGCGAGCCCGGCGATCACCGCGAGGGAGAATCCGGTCGGGACGACCGCCGGCTCACGGCGCGGGTCACCCGCTAGCCGGGTGGCCGACACCGAACCGGCATTGAGAACCTCGATCTCGAACCGGTCGCCCTGGGTGCCCAGCGCCACCCTGACCGGCTCGCCCGGACAGTTCAGCCGGTGCGACTCGACAGCTCTGGAGCAGGCCTCGCCCACGGCGAGCCTGACCTCGTCGAGCAACGCCTCGGTGATCCCGCTGCGCCTCGCCACGGCGGAGGCGACCAGCCGCGCCGTCCGCACGTGCGCCGGCAGCGGGGTGAAGGTGACCTCAACAGTTGCCATTCCGCGCGCCCTAGCCGAGCAGCAGCCGACTGGCTACTTCTCGGACTTCCTCGTGGCGATCGCCTCGTCCACGGTGTCGTGAATCCCGAAGACCTTGGTCAGGCCGGTGATCCGGAAGATCTTCAGTATCCGCTCCTGCGTGCAGACCAAGTCCAGCGAACCGTCATGCGCCCGCACCCGCTTGAGGCCGCCGACCAGCACGCCCAGGCCGGTGGAGTCGAGGAACTCGACCTTCTCCATGTTGACCACGAGTTGGTAATGTCCGTCGTTCACCAGCTCGATCAGGAGCTCGCGCAGCCGGGGCGCGGTGTAGACGTCGATCTCGCCTTCCACATCGACGATCTCGATGCCGTCCTTGTTGTGATGCAGCAACTTCAGATCCACAGATTCCTCCAGCGCCATGCGTCCATTATCTCAGCCGCCAGCCGAACTGATCTCCGCTGGCGCGCCGGCCATCATGCTTCCCGTCGCGCGTCTAACCATGCCCAGACTCATGTCTATACCAGATCACGCTGCCAGGCACCTGGCTCGGCGATGACAAACTTGCCACATCATGGCTAACCTGACGCCGCTACCCGCCGATCGGACTGGCATTTCGGCCACCATCGGCCAGACACCCGGCGCCCAGCGGATCCTGGACCTCGGCGCCGCTTCTGGCCGGCTGACGCACCTGGAGCGGCTGCCCGCGAGAGCGGGCCGGGCCGTGCCCTGGCCGGACTGGGTGCCCGGCGGCCTGGTGCAGGCATTCGGCCAGGCCGGGATCGACGTGCCGTGGGCGCACCAGGCCGCCGCGGCCAACCATGCCAGGGCCGGACGGAACGTCATCTTGGCTACCGGGACGGCATCGGGCAAGTCGGTCGGCTACCTCATGCCCGCGCTTACCGCTATCGGGGAAGGCGGGACCGTGCTGTATCTTTCGCCGACTCGTGCGCTGGCCGCCGATCAGCTCGCGCTGGTCCGGGCGGTCGGTGCTGGCATCGGGCCGGGCGTCAGGGCGGCCGTGGTCGACTCGGATACGCCTGCGGCCGACCGTGCCTGGGCGCGCAAGCGGGCCAGCTACCTGCTCACGACCCCGGACATGCTGCACTTCGGGCTGCTGCCGCAGCACCAGCGGTGGAACGGCTTCCTGCGCCGCCTTCGTTACGTCGTCGTCGACGAATGCCACACCTACCGCGGCGTGTTCGGCTCGCACGTGGCCCAGGTCCTGCGCCGGCTGCGCCGGGTAGCCGGGCATCATCGCGGCGCTGCGCCCGGAATCGTCTTCATCCTCGCCTCGGCCACCATCAGCGAGCCGGCCAGGTCGGCGGAATTGCTCACCGGGCTACCGGCCGAGGCGGTCACCGACGACGCCGCGCCCCGAGGACCGATGACGTTCGGCATGTGGGAGCCGCCCCTGACGACGCGGCGCGGCGAGGCTGGCGCCCCGCTGCGCCGGACCGCGGTGGCAGAGACCGCCAGGCTGCTCGCCGAGCTTGTGGCCGACGGATCGCCGACGCTGGCCTTCATCAGGTCACGGCGCGGCGCGGAGGCGGCAGCCGCAGCCGCGCGGGCGCGGCTGATCGACAACGGCACCGCAGACCTGGCGGACCGCGTCGCCGCCTACCGCTCCGGCTACCTGCCGCAGGAGCGCAGGCAGCTTGAACAGGCGCTGCGCACCGGAGCGATCACGGCGCTGGCCGCCACCCCGGCGCTGGAACTCGGCGTGAACATCACCGGCTTGGACGCGGTGCTCATCGCCGGCTGGCCAGGGACCAGGGCAGCGCTCTGGCAGCAAGCCGGGCGGGCAGGCAGGGCGGGCCGGGAGTCGGTGGCGATCCTAATCGCCAGGGACGACCCGCTCGACACCTACCTGGTGCACCACCCCGAGGCCCTGTTGCACCGGCCCGTCGAGGCGACGGTGCTGGACCCCGACAACCGCTACGTACTCGCTCCGCACTTGTCCGCCGCAGCCGCTGAGATCCCGTTGACCGTACCTGACCTTTCGATCTTCGGACCTGCCGCGCCAGAGGTACTGGCCGACCTGGCCGGCCAGGGGACGCTGCGTGACCGCGGCGGGCGGTGGCATGTGACCGGCCTGCGCCGGGCGCAGCTTCCTGGCCTGCGCGGGACCGGCGGCCATCAGGTCAGGATCGTCGAAGAAGCCACGGGGCGGCTGATCGGGACAATGGACGAGCCGTCGGCTCACTTGCTCGCGCACGCCGGCGCTGTCTACCCGCACCAGGGTGATCTTTTCGTGGTCAGCCGTCTGGACCTTGCTGACGGCGTGGCGCTGGTCCGGCCCGGCGACCCCGGGTACGTTACCTCGGCGCGGGAAGTGACCGATATCCAGATCAGCTCCGAGCAGCGGCGCGCGGAGTGGGGAGAAACTGGCGTCCACTTCGGCGACGTCCAGGTCACCAGGCAGGTGGTCGCCTTCACCCGGCGCAAGCCGGAGACCGGCCAGTCGCTCGGGGACGAACCGCTCGACCTGCCGCCCCGCGTGCTGCGCACCAGGGCAGTGTGGTGGACCGCGTCGCCAGGTCAGCGCGAGAGCCTGGCCAGCCGCGGGATCGACCTCGCCGGAGCGGCGCACGCCGCCGAGCACGCGGCGATCGGCCTGCTGCCCCTGGTGGCAGCCTGCGACCGGTGGGACGTCGGCGGGGTTTCCACCGACTCGCACTACCAGACTGGCCGGCTCACGATCTTCGTGTACGACGGGCACGACGGCGGCGCTGGCTTTGCCGAGCGCGGCTTCACGGTCGCCGCGCGGTGGCTGAGGTCGACGGCGCTGGCCATCGCCGACTGCGAGTGCACCGCGGGCTGCCCGTCCTGCATCCAGTCACCCAAGTGCGGCAGTGGCAACGAACCGCTCTCCAAAGACGGCTCGCTCGCGCTGATCGACTGCATGCTGGCCAGCGCTCCGCAACCCCCTGCGCCGTGATGAGCAGGAAGAACACGGGGATGAGCAGGAAGAATTCGGGCGGGAAAAGGGGCGACCCCCGCCGGGGGGGAGAGCGGGGGTCGCCGTACGGCCCGGCTCCGGGGGGACAGAGCGGTTCCGTAACTTAGGAAATCCTACGTGCAGTGGGTCAAAGTTACCAGCGGGTCACGCCGAACAGGATTGGATTTCGAGACGGTCCCCTATGCTGCCGGTCCATGGAGACTCCGGCTGAGCGGCGCACGGGTGCGGCGGCTGCCTTCTTTGACCTCGATAAGACGCTCATTTCGCGCTCGAGCACCCTGGCCTTCGCGCCGTCGTTCTACCGCTACGGACTGATCAGCCGGGTCCAGGCGGTGCGCGGCGCGCTGGCTCAGCTTGTCTTCAGGCTGGGCGGCGCGGATCACCAGCAGATGGAGCGCATCAAGGAGCAAGTCACCCAGCTCTGCCGAGGCTGGTCGGTCGAGCGGGTCACCGAGATCGTGACCGCGCACCTGGCCGAGACCATCGGCCCGATCATCTACGCCGAGGCGCGCGGGCTGTTCGACGCGCACAAGGAGGCCGGCCGCGACGTGTTCATCGTCTCCACGGCCGGGCAGGAAATGGTGGGCCCGATCGGAACCATGCTCGGGGCGTCGGGGATCATCGCCACCCAGATGCGGCTGGCCGACGGCCGGTATACCGGCGAGCTCGAGTTCTACGCCTACGGCGAGGCCAAGGCGGCCAGAATGCGTGAGCTCTCCGCCGAGCGCGGCTACCTGCTCGCCGACTCCTTCGCCTACAGCGACTCGGTCACCGACCTGCCGATGCTCGAGGCGGTCGGGCACCCGCACGCGGTGAATCCGGACCGCCGGCTACGCAGGGTCGCGACGCAGCGCGGCTGGCCGGTGCTCGCCTTCACAGCCAAGTCAGCCAAGCTGGCCTCGACATGTGAACACCAGCATCGATAAAGATAACGAATCGATCACGTCATGCCCTTCCCAACTCGATCGATCCGTCGTAGAAATGTGTCAGGACCACTGGTCCTGACACGGCAACCGGGTACCCACGCGCGACCAGCCGCGGGAGGCGGCCGAGACAGGAGCATCCAGACAGACCGAGCGCCGTAGCGGCGCCACGGCGCCGATGCCCTGTCCGGCAGACAAGGTGCACGCTTGGTAACCCGGACCTGACGTGGCTAGGCGGCGGCGCCCCCGCGGGGCGCCGCCAGCTTTGCGTTATACGGTGGCTGTCTGCACGACTGACCGCACGACAGGCCAATCAGCCGGGTTAACCTTGTTCGCGCCGTGCTGCGCGGCGACAGATTTCCGGTCCGTCCGCGCGAGTTCTGGCAGCTATCGTGACCTGCGCTGTTACGACCTAAGCCGACATTCCTGTCATCGGTGAATCGGACGCCAAACGAATGGCACCTGAGCAGGTGCGCAAGACTGGACCCTACAGCGAGAAGGGAGGGACCATGGCCGACACCGCGGTCCGCGGTCAGGCGGACACCTCACACGCATCCGTTGGCGACCTCGTCGCACTTGCCGTAAGCGACCTCACCCAGCTAGTCAAGTGCGAAGTCGATCTGGCGAAGCTCGAGCTCAAGTCCGACGCACGCAGGCTGGGCATCGGAGCTGTGCTGCTCGGCATGGCGGCGTTCGTCGGCTGCCTCGTCCTCATGCTGCTGTGCTTCGCGTTCGCTTACGGGCTCATGGCGCTGGGCATCTGGGGCTGGGCCGCCTTCCTGATCGTGGCAGGAGCCTGCATTCTGCTTGCCGTGCTGGCCGTTGCGATCGGATTCACCAGGTTCCGGAAACTCAGTGGCCTACGTCAGACCCGCGGCACGGTCTCCGACGACCTAGCCCTGATCCGGCGGGACGACTCGGCGACCGCGACCGGGCCGGCGAAGACCAGGTAGGCGATGGGTCCCGGAGGCGAGGCCGCCATCTA
>Ga0307372_10009600_pt1 | contig 13291 bp, 9 predicted proteins | sample OX1MG_FD_202533 | JGI IMG/M metagenome (GOLD analysis project Ga0307372, IMG submission 202533) | Soil microbial communities from Risofladan, Vaasa, Finland - OX-1 | ecosystem: Environmental > Terrestrial > Soil > Coastal area > Acid sulfate soil | place: Finland: Risofladan, Vaasa | collected...
TCGAAAGTCGAAAGTCGAAAGTCGAAAGTCGAAAGTCGAAAGTCCCCCTCCTCTAATGGACACATTCATTTTGCAGCAGCGTGGCGGCGGAAAATAGTTGGTGCGCGGGCGGAGAGGCGAGACTAGTATCGATCCATGGAATTTCACTCCGGATTTATCGCGATTCTTGGGCGCCCGAACGCGGGGAAATCCACGCTGGTCAACAAGCTGGTGGGGCACAAGGTGGCGATTGTTTCTCCGCGGCCGCAGACGACGCGGAATCGAATTCAGGGGATTCTGAATCGCGAGGATGCGCAAATCGTGCTGATCGACACGCCGGGAATCCATCGCGCGGGGACGGCGCTTGACCGGCAGATGATGCAGGAAGTGTCGCAGGCGGTGGATGGAGTGGATATCGTATCGCTGATCGTGGACGCGACGGAGGATTTTCAGGCGGCGGACCGGCACGCGATTGAATGGGTGAAACGGTTTTCAGGGCCGGCGTATTTGCTGTTGAACAAGATCGACCGCACGCGCAAGGATCGATTGCTGCCGCTGATTGATCGCTGGCAGGCCGCATACGATTTCGAGGAGATTTTTCCAGTGTCGGCGCTGACGGGCGAGGGCACGGCGGAGCTGGTAGGAAGCTGGATTCGGCGTCTGCCGGAACATCCGGCGTATTTTCCGGCCGATCAATATACGGATCAGCCAGAGCGATTTCTGGCGGCGGAAATTATTCGCGAGAAGGCGATTCTGCTGACGCGGGACGAATTGCCGTACGCCGTGGCAGTGCTGGTGGATGATTTCGAGGAAGGCGAAAAACTGCTCAAGATTCGCGCGACGTTTTACGTGGAGAGAGAAGGGCAGAAAGGGATTCTGATCGGGCGCGGCGGGTCGATGATGAAGGAAATCGGAACTGCGGCGCGCAAGGAACTCGAAAAGCTGCTGGGCGTGAAAATATTTCTGGAGCTGTTCGTGAAGGTGCAGGCGAATTGGCGAGGGAATCGCGCGATGGTGAAGCAGCTCGATTGGCGCTGGCAACTGGAAAAGATGAGCGAAGAATAGATCCGCAGCAAAATTACTTCCTTTTTAGATTTACTCCCGTATTGAAACTGTGAGCCGAGTACAAGAGAACATATATTCGTCTCGGGGAGCCGCTAGATTTCACGCAGGGGCGATGCCCAGCGACTTCATTTTGCGGTAGAGGTGGGTGCGCTCGAGGCCGAGTGCGGCGGCGGTCTTGGTCATGTTCCACTGATTTTCCTCGAGTTTACGGAGAATGAATTCGCGCTCATACGCCGAACGCGCTTCCTGAAGCGTGGAATAAGGATGCTGGGGGCTGCGCGCGGCGTCGCGGAAAACCTCGGGGGGAAGATGCTGCGGCTCGATGCGCTGCGCCGGAGACATGATGACCAAACGCTCGATGAGATTCTTAAGTTCGCGGACATTGCCGGGCCAGGGATAGCGCAGGAGAACATCCATCGCGGCGGAGGTAAGTTCCTTGGGCTTCTTTCCGTAGGTGCGGTTGAACTCGGAGAGGAAGTAGCGCGCGAGGATAGGAATGTCTTCGGTGCGATCGCGCAGTGGCGGAACGGTGAAGGGAATCACGTTCAAGCGGTAAAAAAGATCCTCGCGAAAGGCGTTGCGGGCGATTTCGTCCTCGAGCTTCTTATTGGTGGCGGCGATCACGCGGACATCGACGGCAGTCATTTCGCCGGAGCCGATGGGTTCGACGCGCTGCTCCTCGAGGGCGCGGAGGACTTTCGATTGCGTCTTGAGGCTCATGTCGCCCACTTCGTCGAGGAATAGCGTGCCGCTGTCGGCCTTCTGAAATTTTCCGGATTTGTCCTCGCTGGCGCCGGTGAAGCTGCCCTTGCGATGGCCGAACAGCTCGGATTCGATAAGCTCCTCGGGGATGGCGGCGCAGTTGACTTCAATGAAGGGATTCTGCGCGCGGGAGCTTTGCGCGTGGAGAGCGCGGGCGACAAGCTCCTTGCCGGTGCCGCTTTCGCCGTAGATGAGGACGCGGCCGTTGGTAGGCGCGGTGAGGGCGATCTGTTGCCGAAGGGCCTTCATCGGGACGCTATCGCCCAAAATTTGGAAGCGTTGCTCGAGTTCGGCGCGCAGGCGGAGATTTTCCTTTTCGAGGCGCAAATAATCGAGGGCGTTTTTGACGGCGAGGATGGTTTTATCGAGCGAGAGAGGCTTTTCGATGAAGTCGAACGCGCCGAGCTTCGTGGCGCGCACAGCGGTTTCGATTGTTCCATGGCCGGAAATCATGACGACCATGGGAACGGCGCCGCGCTCGTTGAGCAGTTCAAGAGTGGCGAGGCCATCGATCCCGGGAAGCCAGACATCGAGGAGAATGAGATCGAAGGCGCGGCGCGCGACGGCTTCGATGCATTCCTCGCCGGAACTGACGGCGCTGACGGCATAACCTTCGTCGCAGAGAAGCGCCGACAGGGACTGGCGGATGCCGGTTTCGTCGTCGACGATGAGGATGAATGCGGGCATGCGGTGGTGGTCAGTGTTTCAGGATTGAGCGCTCGGTTGCGGCGCAGCGACTTCCGCCGCGGGAAGGCGAATGAGGAAGCGAGAGCCCGACGGACGATTATCCTCGACGCGCAGGGTGCCGTGATGCTCGCTGACAATGCGGCTGGCAATGGCCAAGCCGAGGCCGGTGCCGCGATCTTTGGTGGAGAAATGCGGGAGGAACAATTTGTCCTTGTCCTCAGGCGAAATGCCGTGGCCCGTGTCGGCGACTTCGATTTCGATGGCGTCGCTTTGCGGGGCAATGCGCGTGGTGACGGTAATGGCGCGGAGGGTGGCGCCTTCAAGGGCTTCAGCGGCGTTGTCAATGAGATTGACGACCACGCGGCGGAGAAGCTCGGCGTCAGCTTTGACGAGAGGCAAGCCGGGGGCGAGGTCGCAGTGGAGCGTGATGTCCTCGATGCGGCCGTGGAAAACCGCGAGGGCTTCCGAGACGATGGAATTCATGTCCGCGGGCGCAAGGCGCGCGGCAGGGAAGCGCGCGAACTGGGAAAATTCGTTGACGAGCGATTCCAGCGTTTCGACTTCGCGCTCGATTAAATGCGCGCATTCGGAAACGAGCTGCGGCCATTCGGAGCGGTCCGCGCGGCGGCGCGACGGCGCGGAACGTTCGAGGTGGCGAAGCAGGCGCTGCGCGGAAAGCTGAATCGGCGTAAGGGGATTCTTGATTTCGTGAGCGATGCGCTGCGCGACCTCCTGCCAGGCGGCGGCTTTCTGAGCGCGGAGGAGTTCGGTGAGGTCGTCGATGACGACGACGAATCCAGGATTGCCGCGGCCCGAGCCGAGCGAGCTGACGGTGACGGCGGCGTGATGAAGCTGGCCAGCGCTCGAGATTTCGAGTTCCTCGGAAGCGACGCCCATGCGGAGCGAGCGGCGCATGAGTTGGAAGATGCGGCGGGCGGCGTCTTCGCCCAGAAGCTCGGCGAGCGAAGCGGCCGAGGCAGCGCGGTCGCCGAACATAGCCGCGGCGGCGGAGTTGATGCGGTTGAGCGCGCCGCTGGAGTCGAGAGACAAGACGCCGGTGGGAATGTTTTCGAGGATGGTTTCCATCAATTTGCGGCGGCGCTCGATTTCTTCGAGGGCCTGCTGAAGGCTCTGTGTGAACTCGTCAATGCGTTTGCGCGATTCGCCGAGCTGCGTGGCCATCTGATTGAAGGAGCCGACCAGGGCGCCCAACTCATCATGGGCGTGCGTGGTGATGCGATACTCGAGGTTGCCGCGTGCGACTTGCTGGGTGGCCTTGACGAGAGCCTGAATCGGGACGGTGATGCGCTTGGAGAGGAACAGCGCTACCCAGGTGGTGGCGAAGAGGAGCAGCAGCGTAATCAGGAGCAGGCCGAGCAGGATCTCGTTCTTAAAGAAACGCAGATGCTGATACTGCGACGAGTAGGTGCGCGTCTCGGTTTGGATACGGCTAAGGCGCGCGACGAAATCCTCCGGAATGCCGCGTCCGACCATGAGCCAGCCGCCCGAATACGGAGCGCGGCCCGCGAGGTACAGTTTGCCGCCAATCTGCCAGATGTCCGTGCCGCTGGGAAGATCCTGAATTTGGCGGAACGCCGTGCCGGGAGGAAGCGCGGGTGTGCTGGCGGTTTCGGCGCCGGATTTGTCGATGCTCCACACGATGTCAAACTCGGAATCGGACCGCGTGGAATAGCTGCGAAGACCGCGCTTGCGTCCCGGAGCGGAAAGCCACGCAACAACATCTCGAGCAAGACCGTCGAGGCGCTGGTGTTCCTTGTTTCCCATCTCGGCGATCAATTCGCGGCTCTGCTGATTGGCAATTTCGAGCGGCTTGGGAAACCAGATGGCCATGGTGCGGTTGACAAGCGCGTAACTGAAGAAAAATAGAAAAACGACGGGCAAGAGAGAAACGCCCATCGCTCCGAGGACCATTTTCGTTTTGAAACGGGAGCCAAGAAGTCCGGCGCGATATTCGGTCCACAGGCGCAGGATGCTGCGCATGAGGATCAGGCCAAAGACGAGAAACGCAATAACGATGAAAGTAGAGAGGGCGAACAGGATGACGAAGTCGTTGCCGCTCTCCGGACGCACGGGAGCGTTGAGGGAGCCGAGTGTGAAGATCGCGGCGGCGAGCATGGAAACGCACAGGCCGCCGAAGGCGAGCCAAAGATGGCGTGTCCATTTTCGTTTGGTCATGTTTCCCTTGGTCATCTGGCCCTCGGTGACCGGCCTCCGTCGAGAAAGGCCCCTAACGGGCACTGCGAGCAGCGCGGCTCGCGCGGGCGGCACCAGTTCTTGCCCACGTTGACGAGCAGCGCGTGAAACTCATTGTAGCGCGATACGTCGCGGGGAAGAGCAGACTCGATGAGTGTGCGCATTTCCTCATAGGGCGCTTGCTCGGCGACCCAGCCGTGGCGGGAGAGAATGCGCCTGGTGTATGCGTCGACGACGAAAATGTCTTTGCCACCAGCGTAAAGAAGGATCGAGTCGGCCGTTTCGGGGCCGATGCCATGGACGCCAAGAAGTTTTTCGCGCAGCTCAAGGGTGGGCGTTTGGAACATGCGCTTCAGCGAGCCGGAATATTCATCCCGAAGAAAGCGCACGAAGGCCTTCAGCTTACGCGCTTTTTGCCGAAAATAGCCGGAGGGGCGAATCAGCGTGGCGAGGCGAGCGAGCGGAATGCGCTCGATGGCGCGTGGCGAAAGAAGCTGCGCGCGGCGGAGATTTGCGATGGCGCGTTCGACGTTGGTCCAAGTTGTGTTTTGGGTGAGGATAGCGCCGACGATGACCCCGAATGGCGTTTTCGCGGGCCACCAAGATTGAGGACCGAGCTTTTCGTGGAGAACGTGGTAATATGACTGCAATGGGGTAGTAGGTGGAGGCGCAGTTCCATTGCGCCCTGGGCTTTCCCTCCGTTGAAAATCTGCGGCGTTAATCGCTTCTTGGGACATCCGCAGCCAAGATAACGAGCAAAAAATGGCAAGTCAAGGAGCGGACTGAGACGGGTCACGCACCCTGTACGAGGGTACAGTTGCTGTTACACAACGACCCAGAACGGGAACGCGGGTTCCCACTTCGCTGCGTGATAATCTTTGGACTCTCGCGGCAGTTCCGCGCACAGGAGTAGTGCGAATGTCGTCGCGTTTGGGCGAAATACTGGTTCGCGACAGCCTGATCTCTTCGGATCAGCTAAAGCAGGCGCTCGCCTATCAGAAGAAGGAAGGCGGACGGCTGGGGACCTGCCTGGTCAAAATGGGATTGGTAAGTGACGAAGACATTACAGCTGTACTGTCGCGGCAGTACGGCGTGCCTTCCATTAACCTGAAATTCTACGAAGTGGACGCCTCGGTCATCAAGTTAATCCCGCAGGAAACGGCGGTGCGCTACCAGATCGTGCCGCTGTCCCGTGTGGGGTCGACGCTGACCATTGCGATGACGGATCCGACGAACGTGTTCGCCATGGACGATATCAAGTTCATGACGGGGTTCAACGTCGAGCCTGTGGTGGCATCGGAATCGGCAATTTCCGAGGCGATTGGAAAGTTCTACGGGGCGGCGGAAAGCGTGGAAGAGCTGGACAAGGTGATGAAGGACCTTGCCGGCGACGACGAAGCGCTGGAACTGGCGCAGGAAGAAGCGGACATGGATTTGGCGTCCCTGGAACGGGCCGCCGAAGAAGCGCCGATCATCAAGCTGGTGAACCTGATCCTGACGGATGCGGTGAAGCGCGGGGCGAGCGACATCCACGTGGAGCCCTACGAAAAAGAGTATCGCGTGCGGTTTCGCATCGACGGCATTTTGCAGAATGTGATGGCGCCGCCGATGAAATTGAAGGACGCGATCACGAGCCGCATCAAGATCATGGCGAAGTTGGACATTTCCGAGAAGCGGCTGCCGCAAGACGGCCGCATCATGATCAAGTACATTCGCGACGGCAGAAAGAAGGAACTGGATTTTCGTGTTTCGACGGTGCCGACGCTATTCGGCGAAAAGATCGTGCTGCGGCTATTGGACAAGGAAAACCTGCGGCTGGACATGACGAAGCTGGGGTTCGAGCAGGAATCGCTCGACAAATTCTCGAAAGCGATTTTGAGGCCATACGGAATGGTGCTGGTGACGGGGCCGACCGGATCGGGCAAGACGAACACGCTGTATTCGTCGGTGGCGACATTAAATACGCCGGAAACGAACATCATGACGGCGGAAGATCCGGTGGAATTCCAACTGCCGGGGATCAACCAGGTGCAGATGAAGGAACAGATCGGGCTGAACTTCGCGTCCGCGCTGCGCGCCTTCCTGCGGCAGGATCCCAACATCATCCTGGTGGGCGAAATCCGCGACTTCGAGACGGCGGAAATCGCCGTGAAAGCCGCACTGACGGGCCACTTGGTGCTTTCGACGTTGCACACGAACGACGCGCCTTCGACGATCAGCCGGCTGATGAACATGGGCATCGAGCCATTTCTGGTGGCCACGTCGGTGAACCTGATCTGCGCGCAGAGATTGGTGCGGCGAATCTGCTCGCAGTGCAAGGAGCCGATGACGCTGATGCCGCAGGCGCTCATCGACGCCGGCTACACGCCGGAAGAGTCGAAGACGACAACCGTGTACCACGGACGAGGGTGCGGGACGTGCAACAACACGGGCTACAAGGGGCGCGTGGGATTGTACGAAGTGATGGAGATCGGCGACGAATTAAAAGAGTTGATTCTGGTGGGCGCTTCGGCCCTGGAATTGCGGAAAAAGGCGCTGGACGGAGGGATGATCACGCTGCGCCGCAGCGGCTTAATCAAGATTGCGGCGGGACAAACGACGCTCGAGGAAGTGATCCGCGAGACGGTGCTGTAAGCGAAGGGGTGGAAGATGGCGAGTATTTCGCTGAGTGAATTGCTGAAGCAGATGATCGAAATGGGCGGAAGCGACCTGCACCTATCGACCAATAGCGCGCCGCGGGTGCGCGTCAACGGGCATTTGAAGCCGCTGGATATGCCGCCACTGACCGCAGCGGACACGAAGGCGCTGGCCTACAGCGTGCTGACGGACGCGCAGAAGCACAGGCTGGAGGAGAATCTGGAGCTGGACTTTTCGTTCGGCTTGAAGAGCCTGGCGCGATTCCGCGGGAACATTTTTCATCAGCGCGGTGCCGTGGCGGCCGTTTTTAGGACGATTCCGTGGGAGATCAAGACTTTTGACGCGCTGGGACTGCCGCCGGTGGTGAGGATGCTGTGCGACAAGCCGCGCGGCTTGGTGCTGGTGACCGGGCCAACCGGCTCGGGGAAATCGACCACGCTCGCGGCGATGCTGGACAAGATTAACAACGAGCGCGAAGAGCACATGATCACGATCGAGGACCCGATCGAGTTCTTGCACAATCATAAGAAGTGCTTGGTAAACCAGCGCGAAGTACATTCGGACACGCATTCGTTCGCCAATTCGCTGCGCGCGGCGCTGCGCGAAGATCCGGACGTGGTGCTGATCGGCGAAATGCGCGATTTGGAGACCATTGAATCGGCGCTGCGAATTGCCGAGACGGGCCACTTGACCTTCGCGACGCTGCACACGAACTCGGCGCTTTCGACCATCAACCGCATCGTGGACGTGTTTCCGGCGCACCAGCAGCCGCAGGTGCGCGCGCAATTATCGATGGTGCTGGAAGGGATTCTCTGCCAATCGCTGCTGCCGCGCATCGACGGGCGGGGACGCATGATGATCATGGAGATTCTGATTCCGACCGCCGCGATCCGTAACCTGATTCGCGAAGACAAAATTCACCAGATCTATTCGGCCATGCAAACGGGTACGGGACAAACGGGGATGCAGACATTCAACCAATCACTCGCGAACGCATATTTCCAGAAGGCCATCAGTATGGAAACGGCGCTATCGCGATCATCGCACGCGGACGAATTGCAGGATTTAATCAACCGTGGAGTGACATCGCCAGTGGCGGCGGGGAAATCCCCCGTGCGCCGCTAAGTGCGGAACACGGAAAAAGGGAAATAGGAGGTAAGCAACATGCCAGTGTTTGCATACACAGGAGTGAATCGGGGCGGGACGAAAGTCGCCGGAGAGCGGACCGCGACGAACAAGGCGGAGCTGCAGTCGCTGCTGCGACGGGAGCAAATCAACGTCAGTAAAGTGTCGGAGAAAGGCAAGGAATTTGCGTTTCCGACCTTTGGTGGCGGAGTCGACGCCAAGGACCTGTCGGTTTTCACGCGGCAGTTCTCGGTGATGATCGACGCGGGATTGCCGCTGGTCCAGTGCTTGGAAATCCTCGCCAATCAGCAGGAGAACAAGACATTCCAAAAAGTGCTGACTGGCGTGCGCAGCTCGGTGGAGGGGGGCGCGACGCTTTCGTCCTCGATGAAGCAATACGAAAAAGTCTTCGATCCTCTGTACCACAACATGGTGGAAGCGGGCGAGACTGGCGGTATTCTGGACACAATTCTGCAGCGGCTTTCAACTTACATCGAGAAAAACGTGAAGCTGAAGCGGGCGGTAAAATCGGCGATGATCTACCCGGTTTCGGTGCTCACCATCGCTGCGGGTGTGGTCATTTTGCTGCTGTGGAAGGTGGTGCCGATCTTCGTGACGCTATTCGCGGGGCTCAACGCGTCCCTGCCGCTGCCGACGCGCATTGTGATTGAGGTAAGTCACCTGGTCGGGAGCTGGTTCGGGCTTCTGTTTCTGGTCTTCTTCATCGCCACGGGCGTTGCAGTGAAGCTCTGGTATGGAACCCCGAGGGGACGAATCACGATTGATGCGACCTTGCTGAAGCTGCCGATTTTGGGGATGCTGCTGCGCAAGATCGCGGTGGCGAGGTTCACGCGAACGCTCGGCACGCTGATATCGAGCGGCGTTCCCATTTTGGAGGGCCTGGATATCACGGCGAGGACGTCCGGCAACGCGATTGTTGAGCGCGCCATCCAAAAAACGAGGAAGGCCGTAGAGGCGGGCCGTTCGCTGGTTGACCCGCTGAAAGAAACGAACGTTTTTCCAGGCATGGTGACGCAGATGATCGCGGTCGGCGAACAAACCGGCGCGATGGACACGATGTTGCAGAAGATTGCCGACTTTTATGAAGACGAAGTCGACGCAGCGGTGAAAGATTTGCTGACGTTGATGGAACCGGCGATGATTCTGGTTCTAGGCATCGTAGTGGGCGGCGTTGTGATCTCCATGTATCTGCCACTGTTCTCGTTGGTCGGCAAGCTGGCCAATGGCGGGTAGAAACGCGCACAAGCTCTACTGCCGTGCGGGGGGGGGCTTCTTTATAAGGCTGTGAATCGTGCGGTGCAGGGCCAGCCTGCAAAGCCCGCCGCAGGGCGGATCAGGTTTGTTGAAGAGCTAACTTTTGTGGCCTCAGGGGTTAGAACCCTTGAGGAAAACCACCATTTACGGCGGGGATGAAGAGCGTGTGCGAGAACTGCAAAATCGGCGTCTCAGCGGTCCTTCGTGACTCAGGACACGCTGAAGCCGCACTGAAATTGCACGGCCTATGTGGCGGCTAAAGCCTGCCTGCGCAGGCAGGCCACGACCCACAAAGATTCCCGAGTTGGCACACAGACTCTGAATCCCCGCCCTGCCAAGTTCCGGGCTTTTTCAGCAACCTGTTAAAATGGGCGGTTAGGAACGGGCCGGGAAATGGCGTTCAGACAAAGTACCAGTGAATGGCTAGGGTGGCTCGGGCGAGTACGCTTTCTCGTCATCACATTTCTCTTGTTGGTAGTGCTGGCGGTGCGCCAGCTCACGCCGCTTCCGCTGAGTGCGCAATACTTCGTCCCCGTAATTCTTCTGTGGTACTTGCTGGCGATTTGCTACGTCATACTGCATCGGTGGATCCCGCAGGCGCGATGGCACGCTCCGCTGCAAATCATCGGCGATCTCATTATGGTCACGGGACTGGTGTACTCGACCGGTGGCCACGAGAGCTATTTCATCTCGCTGTACTTGCTCGTGGTGCTGATGGCGAGCGTGATGCTGACGAGGCGTGGCGCGTTCTTAGTGGCGGGCGGGGCGTTCGTGCTGTTGGGCACCATGGTCGAGCTGGTTCAATATGGCGTGATCCCGCGGACATCGCTGACGACGCCCACGCCGCGAGCGCTGGAATTTTGGGTGCTCAGCAATCTGCTGGCATTTTTTGCCGTCGCGTACCTGGGGAGCCTGTTGGCGCACATGCTGCGCAGCAAGGGAGTGGAGCTCGAAGAGAAGCGCGAGGAATTGCGGGATTTGCAGGCGTTCAACGAGGACATCATTCATTCGATGCGCGGCGGGTTGATCACCACGGATCTCGAGGGGCGAATTTTGCTGGTGAATCGCGCGGGAGGCGAAATTACGGGGATCTCTCCGTTGGCGTTCGAGGGCAAGCAGATTCGCGAAGTGCTGCCGGGTTTTTGGCTGACGGATGCGGACACGGAAACCGGCTTTCTGGCATCGAGGAAGGAAACCGACCTGACGACGCCGGCGGGCGAGCGCAAATTTTTGGGCGTGTCGGTGTCGCCGCTGCGTTCGGGCCAGAACCAGATCAGCGGATACGTTTTCAGCTTCCAGGACTTGACGGAATTGAAGCGACTGGAGCATGAAGTGGCAACGAAAGAGCGGCTGGCCGCGGTAGGGCGGCTCTCAGCGGGAATCGCGCATGAAATTCGGCAGCCGCTGACGGCGATGACCGGCGCACTGAAGGAACTGGGCCGGCTCGCGCCTTTGGATGAAGATGACAAGCGCCTCGTGCAGATCGTCAGCCGGGAATCCGAACGGCTGAACCAGATCATCACCGACTTCCTCGATTACTCGCGGGACAAACAGTATTCGTTTTCCGAAACGGACGTGGCGGCGCTGATTGATGAGGCGCTCACGCTGATCGAAAAAGAGCAGGGCTTCGCCGGGAAATATCGAATCGAGAGGCAATTCCGCACGGCGAATGCGCGGGCGCGCGTGGATCGCGACCGCATCAAGCAGGTGTTCTGGAACCTGTGCAATAACGCGTTGCGAGCAATGCCGGAAAGCGGGACGCTGACCGTGCGGCTGGACGCGGACGCCGATTGGGTGCGCATCGGGATTCGCGACACGGGGGTTGGGCTGGACGCGCGCCAGGCAGGCAAACTGTTTGAGCCGTTTCAGTCGGGATTTCCTCAGGGAACGGGGCTGGGACTGGCGATTGTCTACCAGATCATGCGGGCGCACGAGGGGCACATCCGCGTGGAATCGGAGCCGGCGAAGGGATCCGAGTTTGTGATTGAACTGCCGCGCCGTGGCGCGATGCGAATGCCCGGGGAAAAGCAGCACGAGATGGGCGCGACACTGATGGCGCCAACGGGGCGGAAGTGAGGGGAAATGGCGCAGTTGCTGGTCGTGGATGACGAACGCTCGATCTGCGAGCTACTCGAAATCACCTTTCGCAAGGAAGGCCACCGCGTGGACATCGCCGCGAACGGCGAGGCGGCGAAGCGCCGCCTAGAATCGCAGATTTATGACATCGTTATCTCCGACATCCGCATGCCGGACATGACCGGTGTGGAACTGCTGCAATTTTCGAAGGAAGTGTCGCCCGCGACGGTATTTATTTTAATTACGGGGGTCCCCACGCTGGGCACGGCGATCGACGCGGTGAATTTCGGTGCGGACCGGTACGTCATCAAGGGCGACAAGCTGCTGGATGAACTGAAGCCCGCCATCAGGCAGGTGGCCGAAACCCTGAAATTGAAGAAGGAAGCGGGAATTCTGCGGCGCGAAATCCGCCGGCTGACGGGACTCGATCACATCATCGGAACGAGTCCGAAGATGCGCGCGATTTTCGACTTGATCCAGACGGTTGCGCCGCAATCGAGCCGCGTGCTCATCACCGGGGAAAGCGGAACCGGCAAGGAACTGGTGGCGCGGGCCATCCATGAGAACAGCGCACGCTCGAAAGCGCCGTTCATCACCATCAACTGCGGGGCTTTTCCGGAGACGCTGCTCGAATCGGAACTTTTTGGATACCTGAAGGGCGCATTCACGGGCGCGAATGAGAACCGCGCAGGGCTGTTCCAGGCCGCCGATGGCGGGACGCTTTTCATGGATGAAATCGGAAACATGAGCCCGACGATGCAGGTGAAGCTGTACCGCGTCCTGCAAGAAGGAAAGGTGCGGCCGATAGGAAGCACGGAAGAAGCGGACGTGGACGTGCGCGTGATTGCCGCCACGAACCGGGACCTGGAAAAAGAGATCGCCGAGGGGCGGTTTCGAGAGGACCTATATTACCGGCTAAGCGTGATTCCGATCCATGTGCCGGCGTTGCGGGATCGTCGCGAGGACATTCCGCTGCTGACACGCCACTTTTTGGAGCGTTTCCGGAACATGACCGGGAAGCGAATCGAAGGCATTGAGCCGAAAGCGATGGAACGCCTAGAGGCGTACGATTGGCCGGGCAACGTGCGCGAGCTCGAAAATACTATTGAGCGAGCGGTGGCCCTCGAAACGGGAAAAAAGATTGCGCCGGAAGGACTTCCGGAGCGCATCACGATGTATTATCAGAACCACTTTGCGGAGCGACAAACGCAGGGGGAGCCGGCACGGCTTATCCCGGAGAGCGGGATTGACCTTGCAAAACACGTTGCGGAGATTGAGCGCGCCTATCTGCTGGGCGCGTTGGAGTGCGCGGGCGGGACCAGAACGAAAGCAGCGCAGCTCCTCAAGATGACCTACCGATCGTTTCGCCATGCCGCAAAAAAGTACGGGATTTAATCAGTAGCTTGACGCGCTGGTGCGGGCGGGCCTGGAGGCAACCCCTACCGCAGGTCGACCGCCGGCGTGGCTTAGC
>Ga0307372_10009601_pt1 | contig 13291 bp, 7 predicted proteins | sample OX1MG_FD_202533 | JGI IMG/M metagenome (GOLD analysis project Ga0307372, IMG submission 202533) | Soil microbial communities from Risofladan, Vaasa, Finland - OX-1 | ecosystem: Environmental > Terrestrial > Soil > Coastal area > Acid sulfate soil | place: Finland: Risofladan, Vaasa | collected...
ACCAGGTCCGGGTCCTTGCAGAGGTCGAGAAAGGGCACGCGCGCCCGAAGCTCGCGGTATTCTTTCATGAAACGGCCGGCCTGCCTCATCAGCCAAATGGGCGTTGCGTCCACAGGTTCCCGGCGGCAGGCCTTCATAAAGCGGGAATCTTTCCACGGACCATCATCGGCCTGGCACGACCCTCCCGGCTCTGGCTCGATCATAGCCGCGCTGACGGCGCCCGCCGAGCCGGCGCCGTCGGGCATGGCCGATGCAACAGGTCCCGCCAGGCCGGAGTCTTTCTGGCGGAGCAGATCAGGAGCCCGGCGTGCCGCTTCAAGAACCAGCGCACCCATCTTGGGAGGCGACGCCTCAACATCTACCGGGATGCCCGCCGCAACGAGCGCCTCGCTGCAGGTGGGGCCGATCGAGCAGACGACCGCGCGCCGAAGGGCATCCAGCAGTTTGTCTCCGGCTGCTTGTTCAGTTGCGATTTGCAGAACGTGGTTCACCTGAACGCGGCTGGTAAAAAGCGCAACGCGCGCGCGTCCCTCAAGGACGGCCTCGAGGGTCTCCTTTAGCGGGCCAAGGTCTTCGGGAAGCGCCCAGCGATAAACCGGCACGCGCAACGCCACGGCGCCGCGGGATTCGAGCTCCTTCAGAAAAGCCTCGTTGGGCACTCCGTATTCCTGGACCGCCACGGTGCTGCCTTCGAGCGTGAAGCTGCGCGGATTCTCGTCCAATTCCTGGAGGATTTCACGCCAGGTGTTAGGCTCCGGAACAACGATGGTAACCGGCACCCCGAATTCACGGAGGACCTGGGCCGGCTTGGGGCCCCGCGCCACGACCGTTGTGGTTGAGAGGCCATGGACAATTTCTTCAAGCGGGTAGCGCGATTGAAGGGCCTCAAAGAGGGTCCGCGCGCCGACGCCGGTCATAAAAATGACGCCTTGAATTTTTTCGGCAAGAAGTTTTTCGGCAAATTCAAAAGCTGCCGGATTATCTTCCAGCGGGATTTCCCTCATGCTGGGGCCGACGCGCGGCACGCCTCCGTAACGGGAGATGAGTTTCGCGATCTCAGCGGCCCTTCGGCTCTCAAAAGCCGCGACCTCAAGGCCTCCAAAGTCTGGCTTTGTGGATTGGTCATTCATAATGTTCCTGGATTATCTCCGGGGCGCCAGCGCAATTCGTTACCAGTCTAACTGCTTTTTGAAATGTGCGCCAGAATCCTCCCCGCCCCTTCCCGAAAAGCGGACTCCCCGGTCAGCAGGCTGATGACCAGGTATCCGTCACCCGGAAAATCGTAAAAATGGCCGGGGTGAACCAGGACCCCTTCCCTGACCATCAGCTCAACCGCCCAATCCTCGTCACTCACGACTTTGGGCACTCTCAAAATCGCGCACCAGCCACCCTCGGTCCCAAGGCGCGTGACCTCCCGGCACGAGGCCATTGCCTGATCAAGCCAGCACAAATTAGAGCGCAGCCGCTCCATAATCTTTGGCCCAACCGTCTTTCGCAGTTCAAGCAGGGCAGGCAGGGCATGGGCGATTGGCGCGCTCACGGAAAGGTAGGTATCAGCGATCACCTCCAGCCGTTCCAGGGCAATCTTTAATTCCTTCTTGGGGCCGCTCACAACCACCCAGCCAAGCTTCATCTGGGGCAGGGCTGAGATTTTCGACAAGCCGCTGAGCGTAAATGTAAGGACTGTAGAATCAGCAGCATGGGAGACCACCCGGCCCTCGCCGGCCTCAAGGGCATAATCAGCAAAGACTTCGTCGGCAATCAACGCGCCCTGGTCCTGCCTTAAACACCCGGCCAGAAAGTCAAGTTCACTCGATTGAACGAATGACCCCGTGGGATTGTTGGGATGGACCACCATTAGGGCCCTGGCCCGTGGCCCCCAGCCATCCCGCACGGCATCAAGGTCAATGCGCCATTGGTGATCGTAGTGCAGCGGGTAAGAGACAACCTCAAGGTCGTTGATTCCGGCGAGGAAGTCGAAAAGCGGATAACTCGGTTGCGGAACCAGAACTTTGTCTCCAGGGTCTGCCAGCAGCCGAAAAACATAGGTGTAGGCTTCGCTGGTGCTGGTGGTCAGAAAAACCTGTTCAGGCTGCACGCTGACGCCACGGGCCGCGTAGTATTCGCAAACGGCCTGGCGCGCGCAGAGCAGCCCACGAGGGTCGGGCTCATAGAGCAGAGATCGCGGGTCCTGGAGGGATTGGAGGATTTCCCGGTCAGGCGCGAACCCGCAGCGGGTAGGATTCGATTCGGTAAGGTCGATGACAGGCAGCCGCTGCCGCCGGCGCTCGTCGAGCTGCCGGGTAAGGCGGTTGGGAGCCAGAAGCCAGTCCGTGCGCGATGAAAACATAACCCTTTTGTCGCGGTTTCACGCAGGCTGAAGCAACCCCTGACTCCCCGTCGTTACACCGTCCGTAGCTGACGGTCCCCTCCCGGGAACCGCGATCGACGGGGTCGCTCCGTTCTTCTTTGACTGTCCCCGGATGCCGCCAGGCCAAACTGGACAATGCGCCCGGTCAGGCTGTTTCCTTAATAACCTTGAACAGACCCATCAGTGATTCGCGGGTGCTCTCCATTCTGTTTCCGTCGGGACGCCGGTAATGGGTTTCAAGGGCCATGTCGCCTTCAAATTTGTCGCGACGCAGCGCCTCGAACTGCCCCTTCCAATTGATAAAGCCTCCGCCGACGGGCGCCCACGCCAGTTTGCCGCCGGGGCCCTTCTTGACGTCTTTGATGTGCATGTGGGCAAACAGGCCCTTCACATGGTTATACCCGTTGGGATAAGGAACCTCATGCAGCATGGCGGCGTTGCCCGGGTCCCAGTTTCCACGCAGGTGCGGAGAATTGATGTCGCGGATAATCCGGCCCAGTTCTTTGCCCGTCCCGATGTTGCACTCGTGCTCGTTTTCAAGAATCAGCAGGATGTCATTTTCGCCGGCAAGCTTGGCCGCTTTCGCCAGCCGCTCGCGCACATAGGGATAGGCTTTTTCAGGGTCCGGCACGCGCCAGTAGCTGAAAATGCGCACCTTCCGCGTTCCGAAAAACTTTGCCAGCTTGAAGGATTTTTGCAGCAGGTGATCGGTATCCTGCTCCGTAAAGTCGGCCCGGAACGTGTCGCGCTTCTCCTGTTGCGTCGGCATTTCAGGCAGGTTGTACTTAAAAACGGGCGAGCCGATGTCGGTCACTTTCAGGTGGTGCTTCCCGACCAGACCCTTGGCCCGGTCGAGTTGCTCCTGTGACAGGTTCATGATGTTCTTCTGCCACATTTCGCGCAGCTCGACATAGCCGAGAGAATAGTGCGAGATAAAATCCAGGGCCTGCTCAAAGTTCTCGGTAATTTCGTCCGCGATGATTCCCAGTTTCCAGCCCATAGCTCTCGAAGATGCCGCAGCCCTTAAGGATGCCACACTCGGCCATGCCGCCAGTGTAGCACCTAAAAAGCTCCGGCGAGTCAATGTACTTCGCATGGATATTCCCTCCACGGGTTTAGCGTCTGAATTTCATATGACCGTGCCATATTACCCAAAAACATCACCTTTGGGGATTAATAAGTTGATTCCGGCGAAATATTTCTTCCCCGGCGAAAACGGCCGCAAGCAGACCACCAGGGCACCTTTCTCAAAATGGATTTATAGGCTGCCGCGCATCTTTACACGGCGCAATAAGTAGATTCCCATCCAACGCGTCAGGGCATGGCTTCATCCATGCCGTTGGGGGACCGGTATTCCAACCGGCTTTAGCCGCTGAGGGGCGCAGGGGCTGAAGCCCTGGAGGGTGCTCCGGCACGCCTTGCGGCATGGCTGAAGCCATGCCCTGACGGTCCGTTAATCCGCCCATGCGCAAGCACTCAGGCCGTTGTGTATAATTACTCTTTTTGACCCCACGAGTTCTTCATTCGCCGTGACCGCAGACATCCAACAACGGTGTCTGCGCCACCCGCGGTGGGGACACCGCCGCTACAAAAACGGTGGGGAGGGTTGTGGAGATCGCCTCGCCGGGCCGTCTTCGTGCGGGTTGACGTTTAAGAACGAGACGTTCCAGCGGAACGTCTCTACGCGGGCGGGCGCCCGAACCAGCGCTGGATGCGGCTGGTTCCGAACTCGACTTTGTTGGCGACGAGCGCCTCGGAGGGCGCCTGGAAAGCGGCCACCTGTTTGGGGCCGCTGAAAGTGTCCACGTCCACGCGTCCGACCTGGCCGTGGCCGAACTCCAGATAGCAAGAGCCCGCCCCCTTGTAATCCTCGGGTGGCGGCCCACCGCGGAGCTGGGCGACGATCAAAGCCGCCACCACGCGCCCCGCGGCTTCGGCAAAGACCCCCGCCTTGGGCGTGCCCACCCCGTTCACGTCGCCCACCGCGTAGACGCCGGGAAAGCTGGTTTCGAGTGTCTTCTTGTTCACCGGGACCCAGTTATAGGGACCGGCGGCAAGCCCGGAATCGACGACGACCGGCGGCACACGATGGACCGGCACGCCGAGAAACAGCTCATACGGCAGCTCCGTTCCGTCGGTCAGCACGGCCACCTTGCGGCCCGGGTCGAGCGACTGAACCCGGCGTTCCTTCACCAGCCGGATGCCGCGCTCCGCGTAGGCGGTGAGAATCGCCTGCGAGGTTTCGGGTGATGGCGGAATGGGTGTGCCGAAGGGCAGCACCACCGTAATGTCGGTCGCCTGGCGCCGCCCGCGGGCCGTGAGGTAATCGTGCAGCAGCAGCGCCGCTTCGTTGGGAGCGGGCGGGCACTTGTAGGTGGGTCCGGCGACGCCGATGATGGCCGGGCCCCGCTCGAACCGGGGGAGCACGTCGCGCAGGGCGAAGGCGCCCGCAACCGTGTAGAACTCATTGCCGCCTTCGAGCAGTCCCGGCGTGGCCTCCGGTTCCAGGTCGGCGCCGAGCGCCACCACCAGGACGTCCGCCTCAAACGTTCCATCGTCGGTCTCGACGCGGCGGCCGGCCGGGTCGATGGATCGCACCGTGGACTGCAGAAAGCGCACGCCCGGTTTCACCATGTTGCGGTAGTGGTGACGCACCTCGACCGGCATTTTCCGTCCGAACATCACGTCGAGTTTCGAGAAGCCGATGACAAAAGCATCGCTCTTGTCGATCAGCAGGACGTCGATGGCTTCGCCGAAGGCTTCGGAAAGAATCGTTGACAACTCAAGGCCCCCGAAACCGGCTCCAAGCACAACAACGCGGGATCGTGCAGGCATATTGACTTCCCTCCTTGCTATGCCGTGCGACACAAGGATTTGTGCATTCGGCTGTAGCGGCTGTCTATGGCCGCCGCTCGGCGCTCATAGAGCGCCGCTACAATTTATGCTGCCCTGGTTAAAAAGGCTGCCTTACTTGGGTTGGCGAACAATCCGAAGATAGGGACGGGGCGCGCTCCAACCGCCGGGATATTTCTGTTTGGCCTCTTCCTCCGAAACGGACGGGAGGATGATGACATCCTCGCCCGGCTTCCAATTCACCGGCGTGGCGACCTTTTGCGCGGCGGTAAGCTGCATGGAATCGAGAGCCCGCAGAATCTCGTCGAAGTTGCGGCCGGTGCTCATCGGATAGCTCAGCGTCAGCTTGATCTTCTTGTCCGGCCCGATCACAAACACCGTGCGCACGGTCTGGTTGTTGACCGCGGTCCGGCCCTCCCAGGAATCCCCGGCCTCCGCCGGCAGCATATCGTAGAGCTTGGCGACTTTCAGTTCCGGATCGCCAATCATGGGGTAATTCACCCGGTGCCCCTGCGTCTCCTCGATGTCAGCGGCCCATTTGCCGTGACTGCTCACGGGGTCCACGCTAAGCCCGATAATCTTGCAGTTCCGCTTGGCGAATTCGGGCTCAAGTCCGGCCATGTAACCGAGCTCCGTAGTGCAGACGGGAGTGAAGTCTTTCGGGTGGGAAAACAGGATGGCCCAGCCATCGCCGATCCACTCATGAAAGTTAATCGTGCCTTGCGTGGTCTCAGCCGTAAAGTCAGGGGCTGTGTCATTGATGCGTAGGGACATGGTTCTCTCCTTGCGAATATTTTAGACAGAAATTTCTTCTTAAGCCCGGATGGAACATCATTGTACTATTACCCGCCGTGCCCCGCAAAATGTTTCTTGGGCAGCGCGGAGCGCGGACCTCCGGTTTTGAGATCCGCGGCTTTTCTAAATTCTAAAATTACTCCTTTGCCCCCGCAAGGTATTAAAATAGCTATCCGCAGTTTTCAAAAGCAGCGGGCCAATCGGACTCATGGAATGACCATAATAATGCGGAGGGGATTTTGATGCGTTTCTTACGCTCGTTTGTTGTGATCTCATTGCTTGGATTCACTTCGGTTGGCTTCGGACAGCAGATGCCCGAAGGCCGCCTGATGCGTTTTCCTGACATTTATAAGAACAAGGTTGTCTTCAGCTATGCCGGTGATTTATGGCTCGCATCAACTGAAGGAGGCGTCGCCCGCAGGATCACGACGAGTCCGGGCCTCGAACTCTTCCCCAAATTTTCACCCGACGGCAAGTGGATTGCCTTCACCGCCCAATACGACGGCAACTTCAACGTTTATGTCATGCCGAGCGAGGGCGGGCAGCCGCGCCAGTTGACCTATCTGCCGGACGTTGGGAACATTCCCGAACGCATGGGCCCGAACAACGAAGTGATCAACTGGTACCCCGACAGCAAGCGCATTCTGTTCCTCTCCCGGCGAACAACCTTCAACACCTGGTTTGGCCAGCTCTACAGCGTCAGCATTGACGGCGGCCTTCCCCAGCGCTTCCCGCTGCCCAAAGGCGGCCTGACCACCTTCTCGCCGGACGGCACCAAAATCGTCTATAACCGCATCTTCCGGAACTTTCGCGCCCGGAAGCGCTACCTGGGCGGCATGGCGCAAGACCTCTGGCTCTATGACCTGAAGGCCAACACCATCGAGCAGCTTACGCATTATCCGGGGACGGACACTTTTCCCATGTGGCACGGCGATACGATCTATTTCACTTCCGATCGCGGGCCTGACAAGCGATTGAACCTTTACAGCTACGACCTGGGCAGCAAAAAAATCACGCAGCTCACGCATTTCACCGAATACGACGTGAACTGGCCAAGCCTGGGGCCGAATTCCATCATTTTTGAGAATGGCGGCTACCTTTATACTTTCGATCTGAAAAGCCAGAAGGCCCGCAAGATGACGCTCTATCTGCCCGGCGACCGCGATCTGGCGCGGCAACACTGGGCGAACGCCAGCAAGCTGATCACGAGCTTCAATCTCTCCCCGGACGCCAAGCGCGCGCTGTTTACGGCGCGCGGCGACGTTTTCACGGTGCCCGCCAAGAATGGCAGCATCCGCGATCTGACCCAAACCTCCGGCATCCAGGAAAGGTATGCCGCATGGTCTCCCGACGGCCGCTGGATCGCTTACGTCTCAGACCTGAGCGGCGAGAATGAGCTGTACATCCGGCCGCAGAACCAGTCGGGCAAGGAAATCCAGATCACCACCACCAATAAAGTCTTTCTGCTGCCGCCTGTCTGGTCTCCGGACAGCACAAAGCTCCTGTATGCCGACAAATCTTTGCGGCTTTTTTACGTGGACATTCACAGCAAAGAACCGGTCATGATCGACCGGGGCAAATACGCCGACCTCACGGACTATAACTGGTCGCCCGACAGCAAATGGGTGGTGTACGCCAAAACGGCCAGCAACCTGAACAACGCAATCTACCTTTACTCGCTCGCGGACAAGCGGATCACCCCGGTCACCACCAGCTTCACCAGCAGTTGGGACCCGGTGTTCGATCCGGGCGGCAAGTACATCTATTTCCTCTCCAACCGGAGTTACAACGAAGTGCTGGGCGTGTATGACACGGAATTCTCGAATCCCAAAGCCACGCAAGTTTTCGTCGCCACTTTGCGGGCCGATCTGCCTTCTCCCTTCGCTCCCCGAAGCGACGAAACCGCTGTCGAAAAATCCAAGCCTTCCTCAAAAGCCAAGGGCAAGAAGGATAAAAAGTCTGAGAAAGAAGAGCTGCTCAAGAACTTCAAAATCGATCTTCCGGGGATTGAAAATCGTATTGTGGCCCTGCCGGTCCCGCCCGGCAGTCTCCAAAATCTTCAGGCCAATAAGGGCAACGTTTTCTATGTGTCCATGCCAGTGCTCGGACTTTCCGGCCCTCTTCCCGGTAAAGGGCCTGCGGTCCATGTCTTCAATCTGGAGAAGCGCAAGGACAGCGTTCTGATGGCAAGTGCGGACAATTACACGCTCTCCTTTGACGGCAAGAAGCTCCTCTATTCGGCTCCCCAAGCTCCCATCCCGGGCGCCAATGCCTTATTTGAAGAAGGCGGCAGCACGCGCACCTACGGCATTGTGGACGCCAAGCCGCCCGAAAAAACGCCCGATCACGTCGGTGAAGGCGCCCTGAACCTGGCCTCCATGCAGATGGATGTTGATCCCCCGGCGGAATGGAAAGAGATCTTTAACGACGTCTGGCGGCAGGAACGCGACTACTTTTTTGAAAAGTCCATGAATGGCGTTGATTGGGCCAAGGTAAGGGAAAAGTACGCGGCGCTGCTGCCCTACGTCGCCGACCGCTACGACCTGAACTACGTGATCAGCGAGATGATCGGCGAGCTTGCAAATTCGCACACCTATGTCGGCGGCGGTGACTTTCCCGATCTCCATCCCGTCAATGTCGGCCTGCTGGGTGTCGATTTCGGAGTGGACACGGCCAACGGTCTTTATCGCTTCAAAAAAATCTATCCGGGACAGAACTGGGACCCGACCGTTCGTTCTCCGCTCACCGAACCCGGAGTCAAGGTCCAGGAAGGCGACTACCTGCTGGCTGTGAACGGAAAGCCTTTGCGGGTTCCCGAGAACCCTTACAAGCTGTTCGTCAACACGGCGGACCAGGACGTCACCTTGACCGTCAACAGCAAACCGGCCACCGAGGGCGCATGGGACGTGATGGTGAAGCCGATCAGGAGCGAATTAAACCTGCGCGAACTCGACTGGATTGAGACCAATCGCAAAAAAGTCGATGCCGCAACCCATGGCCGGGTGGGTTACGTTTACCTGCCGGACATGGAAGATGCCGGGCTGAATGAATTCGTCCGGCAATACTTCCCGCAGATTCGCAAAGAAGGCATCATCTTCGACATCCGCTACAACGGCGGAGGGTTTGTGGACCAGATCATCCTGGAACATCTGCGCCGCATTCTGGTGGGAATGGAAGCGGCCCGCAACTTTAAGAGCGATACCATTCCCGAGAATGTTTTCTACGGGTATATGGCCTGTTTGAGCAACCAGTATACCGCCTCGGACGGCGATTACTTCACTTACTTCTTCAAAAAATACAAGCTCGGCCCGGTGATCGGAGAACGCACCTGGGGTGGCGTGCGCGGCATTCGCGGGTACATCCCGGAGGTGGACGGCGGATACTTTACCCGGCCGGAATTCTCCCTCTACAACCTGCAGAGCCATTGGACCATTGAGAACCATGGCGTCGAGCCGGATATCGTGCTGGACAACCGTCCCGATCTCGTCGTCAAGGGCCAGGACCCGCAACTCGAAAAGGCGATTCAACTGCTGATGAAGGAAATCAAGGAGCATCCGAAGAAGCTTCCGCCGCGCCCGCCGGATTTGCCCGCCTATCCCGCGGGCCCGGCCAACGAGTAGCGCATCTATAAGGTTGTCGGCTCCGTCAAGGGGAAAACCGCTCGAAGTTTTGTCGGTCCTGGTTTTGGGGTTCGCCATGAAACGGTGGCCAGGTCCCACCACACATCTATGCGGTCCCGGCGGGTGGCGCACACGTCGCGGGTTTCGCGATGTGCGCGGCCGGGGATAGCAGATTTCACATTTCAGACCGTGGCGGCCACAAACCGGCGGCGGGAACGCAAGAGCCGCAGCGTTGGAGGGCGAACGCTGCGCGCCTTCTATCAACGCCTGCTGGCCCGCGGCAAAACCAAAATGCAGGCCCTGGTTGCCGTCATGCGCAAACTCCTCCACGCCATCTTCGGCATGTTCAAACATAACCAGACTTTTGACGGCCACAAGGTTTACGCCCTCGTCCCTGCTGCCACGCCCACACCCGTCGCCCAGGAGGCCGCATGACATCAATTCAATTTTTACCTTTACATTCAAGAGAGAATCTACCAATGCTGCCAGAAAAGGGGTCGTCATTGGGCGGGTTTCTTGTTATGATAAAGAGTTTTCTTGGTACCCAAAATGACAGAGAACAAAGCCAACAACCCGTTCAATTCCCGTGCGTCACTCGATACGGCAAGTGGTCGCGCCACAATTTTCCGCCTGGATGCTCTTGAGAAGGCCGGCCTGGGAAGCGTCTCGAAGCTCCCTTTTTCGATCAAAGTTCTGCTGGAAGCGGTGCTGCGCAACTGCGACGGCACGCTGATCAAGGAAAGCGACGTGGCGGCGTTGGCCGGCTGGAGCGCCAAGTCTCCTGTCCGGCATGAAGTGCCTTTCAAGCCGGCGCGAGTGGTCCTGCAGGATTTTACCGGAGTTCCGGCGGTGGTGGACCTGGCGGCCATGCGCTCGGCGATGGAGCGGCTGGGCGGCGATCCTTCCCGGATCAACCCGCTGGTGCCCGTCGATCTGGTGATCGACCATTCGGTGCAGGTGGACGTGTTCGGCATCCCGGCGGCGCTCGAGCGCAACGCTGAAATCGAATTTCAGCGCAACCGCGAGCGCTATGAGTTTCTGCGATGGGGCCAGCAGGCTTTTGCAAATTTCCGCGTGGTTCCTCCGGCCACCGGGATTGTTCACCAGGTGAACCTGGAGTTCCTGGCCAAGGTGGTTCTGGCAAGCAGGCAGGGGACGGAAACGTTCCTTTACCCTGACACGCTGGTGGGGACGGACTCGCACACGACCATGATCAACGGCCTGGGAGTGCTGGGCTGGGGCGTGGGCGGAATCGAGGCCGAGGCGGCCATGCTGGGCCAGCCTTATTACTTCCTCACTCCGCAGGTGATCGGCTTCAAGCTGAAGGGCAGGCTGCGGGAAGGCGTGACGGCCACCGACCTGGTCCTGACCGTTACCGAGACGCTGCGGAAGAAGGGCGTGGTGGATAAATTCGTAGAGTTCTTCGGCGATGGCCTGGCGCAAATGACCCTGCCTGACCGCGCCACGGTGGGGAACATGTCGCCCGAATACGGCGCGACGATGGGATTCTTCCCGGTGGATGCAGAGACGCTGCGCTTTCTGCGCCAGACGGGGCGGACGGACGAAGAAGTGGACCGCGTGGAGCGTTACACCAAAGAGCAGGGGACCTTTCGCACCGCCGAGGCGCCCGATCCCGAATACAGCGACACCCTGGAGCTGGAGCTTGAATCGGTCGGGCCCAGCCTGGCCGGACCCAAGCGTCCCCAGGACCGCATTGCGCTTTCCAACATGAAGAGCGCCTTCCACAAGGCGCTGACGGCCCCGACCAAGGAGCGCGGCCTGGGCCTCGCGCCCGATGAAGTTGGGCGCAGCGCGACCGTCAGCATGGATGGAAGCAGCGCGAAGCTGGGCCACGGCGCGGTGGTGATTGCCGCGATTACGTCCTGCACCAACACCTCAAACCCTTCGGTGATGCTGGCGGCCGGGTTGCTGGCCAAGAAAGCTGTTGATCGCGGGCTGAGTGTTCCGCCTTACGTCAAGACCAGCCTGGCGCCCGGATCGAAGGTGGTGACGGAATACCTGAAAGCCGCCGGAGTGCTGGAACCACTCGATCAGATTCACTTTGGCCTGGTGGGCTACGGTTGCACCACCTGCATCGGCAACAGCGGGCCGCTGCCGCCGGAAGTGTCCAAGGCCATCAGCGAGAACGACCTGGTTGCCGCCGCCGTCCTCTCAGGAAATCGAAACTTTGAAGGACGCATCCATCCGCAGGTTCGCGCCAACTATCTGGCCTCTCCGCCGCTGGTGGTGGCGTATGCCCTGGCGGGGACGGTGGATATCGATCTCGTGAATGAGCCGCTGGGCCATGACCGCGCGGGCAAGCCGGTCTATCTGCGGGATATCTGGCCCACGCGCGAAGAAATTGTTGACGCCATGAACAAGGCGGTCCGCCCGGAAATGTTCCGCAAGGTTTACGGGAACGTCTGGAACGGCAATCCCACCTGGAACGCCATCCCGGTGGCCGGCGGAGCGATTTATCCCTGGCGGGAAGAATCCACCTACATTCAGGACCCGCCGTTCTTCACGGAGCTGACGGTGGAGGTCCCGCCCGTCGCTGACATCCGCGGAGCGCGCGTGCTGGCGCTGCTGGGCGATTCGATTACCACCGACCACATTTCACCCGCCGGCGATATTCCCGAAGACGGCCCGGCCGGGCGCTACCTGATGGAACATGGCCTGGCGAAAAAAGATTTCAATTCCTTCGGCTCGCGGCGGGGCAACGATCGCGTGATGGTCCGGGGAACGTTCGCCAACATCCGGCTGCGAAACCAGCTTGTTCCCGGCAAGGAAGGCGGCTACACGGTCCACTTTCCGGAGCGCGAGCCGATGTCGATTTTTGATGCGGCGACCCGGTACAAAGAGGAGGGCATTCCGCTGCTGGTGCTGGCCGGCAAGGAATACGGTTCCGGCTCATCGCGGGACTGGGCGGCCAAGGGCACCCTGCTGCTGGGCGTGAAAGCAGTCATTGCGCAAAGCTATGAACGCATCCATCGCGGAAACCTGGTGGGCATGGGCGTGCTGCCCCTCGAATTCCAGCAGGGCCAGAATGCGGCTTCGCTGGGATTGACCGGGGAAGAGGTTTTTGACATTGCCGGGCTGGGCGACCACATTCAGCCGCGCTCCGAAATCAGCGTCACCGCTGTGGGTTTGGACGGCAAGCGCCGGAGCTTCAAGGCGACGGTCCGTCTGGATTCCGAGGTTGAAGTCACCTACTACCGCAATGGCGGCATCCTGCCTGCCGTCCTTCGGAATTTTCTACGCGGAGCCTGATGGCGGCCGGCACGCCGGCGGTCATGGCGATTCCGCCCGCAGCACGCGGCAAAATCTTGAGTCAAGCGTGAATGCGCCAGGTGAGCGTCTTTTTGTCTTGCTGAACCTGGGACACGTTTCAAGTTTACAAAAACCTAACCGAGAGGATTTTTTCAGTCATGAAATCGTATAACGGAGTCCCCGTTCCCGAAAACGGAAGCGCGATCAGTTTTACCGGCGGCAAGCTGGTGGTTCCTGACAATCCGGTGATTCCCTACATTGAAGGCGACGGCACCGGCCGCGACATCTGGAAGGCCACCGAGCGAGTGTGCGATGCGGCGGTGGAAAAGAGTTTTGGCGGCAAGCGGCGGATCGCCTGGTATGAAGTTTTTGCGGGCGAAAA
>Ga0307372_10009604_pt1 | contig 13288 bp, 14 predicted proteins | sample OX1MG_FD_202533 | JGI IMG/M metagenome (GOLD analysis project Ga0307372, IMG submission 202533) | Soil microbial communities from Risofladan, Vaasa, Finland - OX-1 | ecosystem: Environmental > Terrestrial > Soil > Coastal area > Acid sulfate soil | place: Finland: Risofladan, Vaasa | collected...
TATGGCAGCATCGTGTTGTTGCCGCTCTTCATGCAGACGCTGCTCGGCTTCCCGGCCCTCACCGCCGGAATTTGGAGTACGCCGCGCGGAATCATCACACTGATCATGATGCCCGTTGCCGCATTCCTCATTGGCCGCCGCTGGGACATGCGCGTGATTCTTTTCGCGGGAATGCTCATTTCCGCGTGGGGTATCTATCTTTTCTCGCATCTGAATCTCAACGCGGGGCCGTGGAACTTCATGTGGCCTCTGATCGTGATGGGCGCGGGGTTGTCGTTCACCTTCGTTCCGCTTTCGACTATTACCGTTGATCCCATCCCCAGCGAGGAAATGGGCTACGCGACCAGCCTCATTGGTCTGGCGCGCAATCTCGGTTCGAGCTTTGGAATATCCGCAATGGAGACGTTGGTTCTCCGGCGCTCCCAATTCCATCAGCTCCGCCTGGTAGCCGACATGTCGCACCAGCCGTCTGCTTTCAACGGCTGGCGCAACGCATGGCGGCTGTTTTTCTTCCGCCACGGGGGAAACCTGTCAACCGCCGGGCATCAGGCTCTCGCCCCGATTTACGAAAGCATCCGGCGCGAGGCATCGGCGATGGCCTATCTCGACGCTTTTCGCGTTCTTGCATTGCTCTTTGTGATTGTGGCCCCTCTGGCCTTCCTGATGCGTAAGCCTAGATTCAAAACGGAGCCTGGAAGATAAGCTCCTCTTGCGATCGACGGTAGTTATACAGGCCAATTTACTATCGACATAGTATATAGATTCCGATTACAATCAGCAGGAGCTGTGGATGGCGAGCTCGAAGTTATGCTGGCAACATGTAATTAAGGTATTTATAATGTGTTGGTTGAGTGTTAATGGACGATTCGGTGAAGCGGGGTTTTGACTTCTTTTGGAAGTATCGAAAATAGGCGAGTGTCGGGCCAGGTTTTGATGGTGACGGCAAAGCGATAGTTCTAAGCTAGTTACCAGTCGAACCCACTGTATTGACACTCCCATTGCCAATGGTCTACGGTAACGATACGATTGTAGGTATCTGAACATATGGCACTTACATCAAAAAAGCACGTTATCCGGTCGGCGTCTAAAAAACAGGCCCACAAATCCCGCCACTTCTCGCCGTCTTCCGTGTATAGTTCGCCCGACGCATCGCGACGAATGACGCAACCTCCCACCAAAATAAGACGCTGGCTGCTCGCCGTCGACCCGCGCGTTTATCATTGGGATACCCTTTTTGTGAAGGGTAAGGAGATGTGGCGGCAGGCCGGGAATAAGCCCGACGCCATACGCCAGCTCAAGCAGGTCCATAAGAGCGACCGCACACTTTGTTATCACGGCAAGCCCGAGCATGCTGTTTACGCCCTTGCCGAGGTCACCCGCGACCCTTATCCCGACCCGCACCATCCGGAATCCAAGACTCTGGTTACCGATCTCCGGGCCATCGAGCGTCTGCCCCGCCAGGTAATGCTCAACGAGCTGCGCGCCAATCGGCTCCTGAAGAAAATAAAATTCCTCAAGAATACGCGTCTCACGATCTGTCCTTTGACCGACGAGGAATACGCCGAAATTTTGCGCATGGCCGGAATCGTGGCCTCCCCCGGCATACCTTTGCCCTGAGCGCGCGTTGAGTCCGCGCCACACCCGCGTCGCAAACAACCCTCCGCCGCGAACCTTCCATGGCCCGTCACTCCCGATGGGAACCCCGTTTCGCGTCCTCGTCCTTCGGCAGAATCGATCTCCCATTGCTCCTCAGCGAACGGTTTTTTCGACGAGCGCCTCGGCTGTGTTACCTTTGCCCTGGGGTACAACATGCCGGAACTGCCCGAAGTCGAGACTGTCGCGCGCGGCCTGCAAGCCGCGCTGCCGGGAAGGCGCATCCTGAATGTGCGATTAAGCAAAACGGATTTTATTGCGAATCCGGCCGAGATCGAGCGGTGCTTGCCCGGCAGCCGGGTTTCCCGTGTGAGGCGCTACGGGAAATTTCTCGTCCTCGATCTCGATTCGTCCACTGCAACGAGCCAGAGCCCGGCGCTGCTGATTCATCTCGGCATGACGGGCCGGCTGATCCTCTGCCGGCCGGAAGCACCGGTCGCGCCGCACACTCACGTCTTTTTCGCCCTCGACGACGGCCGCGAGCTGCGCTACACCGACATTCGCCGCTTCGGGAGCATGCAGTTCCTTCCTCGCGGCGTTAATGGAAGCGGTCTCGAAAAACTAGGCGTCGATCCTCTCGAGGTCTCGGAGCTTGCGTTCCTCTCCCGCCTGCGCGGGCGCCGCGCCCGTATCAAGGCGCTCCTGCTTGACCAGGGTGTCCTGCGCGGCATCGGAAATATCTACGCCGATGAGATTCTTTGGCGCGCGCGCATTCATCCCATGTGCCTCGCCGCAAATTTGAAACAGGACGAACTCCTCTGCCTGCATCGCGCCATGCGCGATGTTTTGAACGAGGCAATTCGTTTGCGCGGATCTTCCATCTCCGACTACGTGGATGCCGAAGGGCTTCCCGGAACGTTTCAACTGAGGCATCGTGTCTACGGGCGGGAAGGGAAGAAATGCTTCTCCTGCGGAACCCCGATTCGCCGCGCTGTTGTGGCGGGGCGCAGCAGCTATTTCTGTCCCCGCTGTCAGCCGGCTCTTCGCGCTCCCGCGCGCTCGCGCGGCAAATCTCGAGAATTGTCAGCGCCACCAAAAAATCAGAATCGTCCCAAGCAGCATGAACACGATGGCGTACCCAAACCCGGCGGCCGGGCTCACGCTCGACCATAGCGCTCCCACCACGATGCTCGAAATCAGATCCCCGATGCCGTTCGCCGTCGCCAGCACGCCGAACCCGGAACCGCGAACCGCCGTGGGCAGGATTTGCGCGGCCAGCGACTTCTCAAGCGATTGCTGAAATCCTCCGTGAATTCCCGCCAGGCCGAACAAAATCACGAGAACCAGAATGGTGGGAGGTTCGAGGATAAAGCCCGCATACGTAATCGCCGCCACCAGGTACCCTGCCGCCAGCAGGCCGCGCTTGCCGATGCGATCGCCCAGGGCTCCCGCCGGATAGGCAGCCCCCGCGCTGACGATATTGTGGAACGTGTACAGCGCCACCGAAATGGTAGCCGCGCGTCCGGCTCCGAACCTCGGCGTCAGAATCTGGCTTGCGCGCAGAATCAGCAGCGTCGGCGCGAAGTCTCCAATGCCATGCGCAAAAACGCCGGCCAGATAATGCCAGTACGTTTTCGGCAGTTGCGCGAAGCTCGACGCGATGCTCAGCGCATGGTGCGCGCCGGCTCGCTTCGCGGCGGGAGCGAGGAACGCGAATGCCAGCGCCGCCGTGAGTCCGGGCAGCAGCGTCCAGCGCATCACAGCGCGCGCGCCGATTTCGCCGATCAGAGCCGCGGCGCACAGCGGTCCCAGAACGGCGCCGAGCGTATCCATGGCGCGCTCAAAGCCAAATGCGCGGCCCTCCTGCCCCGGCGAGATGCAATCCGCCAGCAGCGCATCCCGTGACGGTCCCCGGCTGCCTCGCCCGATCCATCCGAATCCGCGCAGGAAGAGAATGGCCGGCCAGCTTTGCGCGAAGGCGTATCCAAACGTTGAGAAGGCCGTGGCCAGATACCCGATGATGCCGGTGGGCTTTCGCCAAGCCGGACGGTCCGCAATCCATCCGCCGGCGAGTTTCGCAAAACTCGAGAATCCGTCCGATACGCCTTCAATGATGCCCAGCGCGATCGCCGGAGCGCCCAGGCTGGCGAGGAAAGCGGGCAGGATGGCGGTCGCAGCCTCATGTCCCCAATCGGAAAAAAGGCTGGCGAGCCCTATGCCCAGCACCCCCCGCGTGATCCAGCTCTTGGATGTGGATATGGTGGCCCGTTCGCTCATGCCAGGCAGGAATTAAAGGGATGAGGCATCGTCACACGTACACAGCGCGTTCGAGGATACGACAAGCGGTCACCGTCCCCCAATGCCCCAAGCCTCGTCCGAAACTCGGCCCATCCGTCCCTGCCATTTGCGAATTCTGGAACCCGGCAGCGTGCGGCGCCGTTCCTTACTGCACCGATGCTTGAGAAGTCATTGGCACGGGAGATGCATGATGAACCGGCCAGCAGCCATTGGCCCTCGCGTTGAACGAAAATGTTCGTGGCCTGCACGATCGCCTCGTCGAAGCCCTCCGCGAAAGCCGTCGTTACATGCGCCGTGCATGCCGCCCACGCCACTTCGCCCTCCACGCGCACCCACACGTTGCTCAGAGCGACTCGCGCGCGCTTCGTGTTGGCGAAAATCCTGGCCCAGCGTTCGCGAACTTCGTCCCAGCCCAGCAGCAGGTCCCAACGCGGATGCACGCACTCGACTCCATCGTCATGCGCCCAGACCTCTTCCATCTCAGCCAGATTAAGCGATTCAAAAGCGGCGTAGAAGCGATATTGGCGGCCCGAACGGCGTCCTCGGGACTTAACTTTCCCGGCATAGGCTGGATAGGCATGGCCGTAATCGAAAGAGGAAGCCCTGCGTCTCGTTCCGCACCTTACGGATGCATTATACCCCAGGGTATGCGAGGGCTGATCAGTGCGTCTTGTCGTCGGCAATCAGAGGATCGTCCGGGGCTGCCACCGTGCCGTGTCTGTCCGCGCCATGAACTTTCCCCTCGGCATCCAGAAAAAAGGAGCGCTGGCCGGTCTTCCCATAGTCGTCCGGCGTTGCGGCCAGTTCGAAACTCGCATCGCTCCCGTCGGGCCCTGGAACGATCCGATAGCGAAAGTGATAACCGGCTGAGCTGCCCGCCGCGAGTTCCTTGCCGACCAGCGACGCCTGCTCCGGCGAGATTTGATCCTTCGGCGCGGGACCAAGCTGTTCGAGCGATTCCGGCAGCTTGCCGAACGCGCGGCGATACGACGCAATTGCATCCGCCAGGCTGTGCAGCGTTGCGACGGCCGCGTCTTCGCGTGCGGCAAGGTCCTCCGCGGCCCACTGCTTCGAAAGCTGCGGAATGTCGAGCAGCACGAGTCCCAGCGAGAGCAGCCGCCAGCCGCCGTTCTCCCGCACGAGCCCGAATTGAGTTTGCTGGCTGTCGACTACCGCGACGGGAATAAAGGCGAGGTTTTCGTGCGTGCGCGTATCGCCAAAGCGAAATTCCGCAGTCTGGTCCGGAGCTTCGCAGCGCACCACGCGATGATTCTGCGCGTCGGACGAAAGCAGCGGCTTTCCCGGACCGTCGGTCAGCGAAAACCGCTTCAGCAGTGCCGCCCGTTGTTCCTCTGGAAGGGCCCGAAAGGCCGCCGCATTATCGGCTGTCAAATAATTGGCGAATTCCGCCTCGTTCCCGCGGCATGCGGCGGTGAGAGCGGCGGAAAGCGCCGCGCTCGGATCGCTTTCGCCGCCATCCTGCGCGCGCTCGGCGGCGGGGCACGAAAGCGCAAAGGCCGTTATTAGTACGATCCCCGCGAAGACGTCAGCAAACCTCAGCCATGCCTTCATGTGGACTCGGATTTCACCTGCGCAAGGATGGTTGCCAGGTCGCGCGTGAATTTGGATCGCGGCATCACCGTGGGACATCCCGCCGCTCGCGCACGTTCCGCGAGTTCGGCCTCTACGTGGGAAAAGAATCCGAGGAGCGGAATCCCGCTCCCGGCTGTCCGCAACCGCTCGATCGCTTCGATGGGGTTGTTGCGTGCATGGAGATCGACCACAATCAGCTTCGGTGCATCCTTCGAGATTTCCGCCACGAGCGCATCGGCCGTCGTGCAAGTGCGCAGTTCCACGCCGAGATGCTTCGCCGTCTCCACCAGCTTGGCTTGAAAAAACAGATCGTCCACCAGTGCCAGCACCTGCGCCATTCTGTTCTCCTCTGCTATCCGGTCTGCCACTTGATGTACCACTATTCGATGTACCACGCGGGCGCGCTCGGCACAAGCGCGCGTCCCGCGCCGCACCGTTCCATTTCGTGCACTGGAGTCTCGAATCTTCTACCAACTCTCGGGAGGGCGGGCCGTTAGCTTCTGAAGGAAGCTCTTCTGAATCTCCAATTCGGACACCCGCCTTTTCCGCAGCCTACGCATGGCTCGTCCCAAACACAGGCAGGTGTTCCCAAGAAGATTTTGCCGGAGGAAATGCTCGGCGGGGCAGCTAGTGGCCGGCCTCTTCGTGCGCGCCCACGCTTTCATCGGGCACATCGCCTTGGCGGCCTTTCACGCGGTCGTAGACGCTGTAGTGGCAGGTGGAACCCAGGGCTTCGTTGTAATATGTGGAGACGCCCAATGCCGTCCGCAATTCCTCGTTGAAGAGGCGCAGTTGAGCCAGTTGGTTCACCCGGATCGGATATTTCGTTCCCTCATGGGTCAGCAAAAATTTCTGGTAGCCCGCATCCCAGAGCCGCGTGAACTGTCCTTGGCTCATAATGCAGGGGATCACCGTCATCTGGTAACGGCCCGATGGTGTCTTGCGAAGCTCTGCTCCGCAGTCGTACTTCTCGATGCGCACCACTCCGCCCGAACTGCGCACCAGGAATCCCTTCCCCGAGAGCAACTCCACTCGCGCCTGCCCGAACAGCTTGTTCACATACCACATAGCTCACCAGCATATGAATTCCACCCGCTTCTGTAAAGCTAAAATCCTCTCGGTGTCTTAGCTCTATAATTCTGCCACCCCTTAACGGCAACATGAAAATGTCACCCTATGAGCCGGGAGACATTTCGCCTGCGCTCCAGACAAAGCCGCAATGGCCTTGCACCGGAATAAAACTGGTGCTTTGTTCGAGATCAGTGGCCACTTCTACGATGAACTGGCAAAATAGCGGGGAAATAGAATCTCGGCCTTACTTTTTTGTTTTCCCCATTCAACATCTGACTGCGAGCGCCGAGGGAGAGCCAACAGGAATGGAACCGGCCCTAATCGATTTTCAGAACATTCGGGTAATGCGGGGAGATAAGTTCGCCCTGGACGATTTCAGTTTGCAGATTGCGCGCAACGAACACGTTGCCATATTGGGACCCAACGGATGCGGGAAGTCCACGCTCATCAAGACTATTACCCGGGAATGCTACCCTGTGGCTCGCGACAATTCGCGGCTTACCATTCTGGGGCGCGATCGGTGGAACATATTCGACCTGCGCCTGCTATTGGGTATCGTATCGAATGATCTGATGGACCTCTGCAAGGCCGACGCCACGGGGCGCGACATCGTGCTTTCGGGATTTTTCAGCAGCACGCGCGTCTTCCTGAACCATCATGTGGAGCCCGAGCATATTCGGCGCGCCGACGCAGCCTTGGACAGACTGGAGGCGCTGCACCTGGCGGACCGGCCGGTGGCGCAAATGTCTTCGGGAGAAGCGCAGCGGATTATGATCGCACGGGCTCTGGTGCACCAGCCGCTGGCGCTTGTGTTCGACGAGCCCTCGAACAGCCTCGACGTGAACATGCAGCGCAAGCTTCGCGAAACCATGCGGGGCCTGGCGCAATCGGGAGTGGGAATCGTGCTGGTAACGCATCATGCCGCGGATGTCATCCCGGAGATCGAACGAGTGGTCCTGATGCGCGAAGGCCGCGTGATAGCCGACGGCCGCAAGGAGGACATACTCGTGGAGGAGAAAATGTCGTCGCTTTTTGGATTTGGCGTGGAGATCCTGCGCCGCGACAGCTATTACCACATATGGTAGGGGCGGCAACCAGGTGGAAGCGCTTAGGAACCTTTTGGTCTGCGAGGGCACTTTAATCGTGCTCCCTGCGCCAGCGTGGAAATCTAAGTCTCTGATAAATTGTAACTTAAGCACGAAATGCTAAATGAACGGCTAACGGATTCATGAAAGCTGAATTTCTGAGCATTTGTACCGATTTAGTGCAACAAAATACTCTTCAGTGCCCAGGTAGTTTCACTAATGTGCAAAATTGGTGCCCATGGATAGCCCATATACTGTCAGCAAGGCTCGCTTAGAGAAGAAACGAGGCTACGGGCGTATCAGAAAGGAGCACGGTTAGATAGCACATGGATATGGGCACAAAGATCGGCATGCGCTCCATGCCACGCGTTCGGAACTCTAGTTGCTGGTCCATTTGCGGGCAAATGGGGAGTGTCGACTGAGGGACGCGTTCGAAGTGTCGGCCACATGCATCTCGAATGACCAACCCAAGCAACACGCACGAGCTGGAGTTTGACGCATCGTCGTCGCGTATTCTCCTCACAAACCCTATACCATGACGCAGCGTAGCGATTCTGCTCGCTCATCGTGACCTGCGCTGGGTTTCAAAGGCTACCAACCCGGCTGTCGTTAGCCAAGGCGGTTTGCTGGGCCGAGACAGTCGAGGTCTTCCTAGGGGCACAACGTGGGACACAGAATGCACGACAGGCGCGCGTCGCGTCGCTATGCTTTATCTTTGCCCGTGGTTGTGGGGATACCCCCGCGACAAGCAGGATTGGGAAAAATGCGGGATATTTCTACCCAAGGCTTATACCTGACGGTGAAAACGGACGAACCTCTGGAGCCCGGCACGAAACTTGACTTCTCGCTGACGCTGCCAATAGAGGCCACTGGAGGGATCGAAGTGAAAGTGCGTGTCGGCGGGAAGGCCGTGCGTATCGACCGATGCGCCGAGGCGGAGATCAACCACAGCCATGTGGGAATCGCTGCCGTCATCGAAACGTACAATCTGATCTGCTCGGAGCCTTCGGGCTTCTGAGCATTTCTGAAAACTCACTCGACATCGCGGCACCGGGTTGTATCCGGTCAGGGAGAGTTTGAAAATGAAGCCGCTATCTAGTCGAGACGACCTGGCGGAGAGGACGCTGCTGATCATTCTGGCAATCCTCGCGCTCATGGCGGTCGCTCTTCACTTGAAGCTCTTGTAATTAAGGGCCAGGACGGGTAATTTCGTTGGCGCAGGATCTTTTGGCAAAGGGGATCTCGCGTTCAGTCATTCCGCCTGAGCCGTGTTCCCTCGGAGTTGGGTGGGCTCTGCGGTGCTATTTCGGAGGAGCGTGATGGGATTAAAAGCGAATCTTCCCGACTGGCTGTCTTTTGACCGAAGCCGTCCCGCGTTAATTGCAGGCCTGGCTCTTTTTGCAGTGAGTGACGGGCTGGATCTGATCCTGTCGTCGCTCGGCAGCCACTCGGTGGCAATCATTCTGAACAACGTGGCGATCGGAATCCTGGGCGGGCTTCTCTTGCTGTTTTACCTGACGCTCAGCTATGAGAATCAGGTCCATGCGCGCGCCAAGGAAAGAATGATTCTTGTGGCGGAGTTGAACCACCATGTCCGGAGCGCGCTGATCGTCATCGAACATTCCGCTTTGCTGGAAGATCGGCTGGAGCGCCTGCACAAGACCGAGCAGGCTGTGGCGCGCATCGACGCGATGCTTACCGACCTTCTGCCGACGATCGGAAGCGCCCAAAAGCCACGGTATCACTTGCAGCAGCATAACTAACGAGCTTCCTGGATTCCCGGCAGTCTCCTCCGCGCCGGAAGTGTGGCGCTGCGAAATCCGGCTGAGTCTCCGCTATTCCGCCAAGCGCGGGGGTTTTTCATGGCTCCTTCTCCTTAGGCTGTACTGTGCCGCCCAACATGTGCAAGATTGCCCTGACGCAACGCACAATGAAACCACAACCGCTCTTCCTCACTGGGAACAAATATCTCCCGATTTAGATTTATAAGAGGGTATTTTCACGTTGCCGTTAAGGGAGGGCGGAATTATGGGGGCTGAGGCATGCCTAAAAATAGGGCTTGTCAAAACGCCCCCTGGCGCGTTCAATGGTGGCTTTGGGGGGGGCGGTTCTTTGCCGCCCATCTCATACAAGAACGGGTTGAATTTATATTCGAGCAGCGTTTGTTTAAGGGGTTTCTCGGGATCTGCTGGCGGCATGGACTTTTCAGCTCGTCACCGGTATATAGGTTGCCGGCGGCGCGGTTCATGAGTCCTCGATTATCGAGGAAGGAGGAAATCTAATAATGAGCGGCTTTCTAACTCCCAAAGAACTTAAGAAACTGAAACCTGCGGAAACATTGTCATTCGCATCGCCCATCCCCACGCAGATTGTTTCCAGCGATGAGTATTTTCCCGAGCCTCAGACGCCGAAGCAGCGAGAAGTGGAAGAACGACTGAAGGCCAAGGGGAACGAACTGGCGCGCAAACAGGGCCTAAGCCGAAGGTCCTTCTTCAAGACTGCGGCGGGTATGGCCGCGGCATTTCTGGTGATGAACGAAGTCTACGGTGGACTGTTCGACGCATCTCCTGCCGAGGCAGCCACGCGCGAAATGGCGGATGAGCGCGCCAATGCGCTGATGGATCAATTTATTTTTGATTGTCACACGCATTATCTGCGCGAAGACACGCGGCTCGAAAACTTCCTTCGAGGCCGCGACGCTGTGGGACTCTCGGGATGGAATCCCCAACTCAAGGGTAAAAAGCAGACCCTCGAAGACCTGAAATACAACAATTACTACAAGGAAATCTACCTGGACAGCGACACTAAAGTGGCGCTCATCTCCAGTTCGCCGTCGGATATTCCCCGCGACTGGTTTTTAACCAATGAAATGATGGCGGAAGCCCGCGCGAAGATCAACAAGGCCGCCGGTTCCAGGCGCATGCTGTGTCACGCCGTGTTCACTCCCGGGCAGCCCGGCTGGCTCGAAAAGCTGGACCACGCGCTGTCGCAAAAGCCGGATTCGGTGAAGGGCTATACGATCGGCGACAACACCCACAAAGCAACGAGCCGTTATCCCTGGCGCATGGACGACGAGAAGGTGACGTATCCGGCCTATGAGAAGTTTCGGAAGGCCGGGATCAAGAATGTCTGCGTTCACAAGGGCCTTTTCCCGCCCTCCATCGAGAAACAGTTCCCCAAGCTGCGGCCTTATGTGGACGTCAGCGACGTGGGAAAGGCGGCCAAGGACTGGCCGGATCTCAATTTCATCGTGTATCACTCGGGCTACCGCCACGTCGGTGAGGGTGGCACGCCGGAGCAAGCCATGGCGCAGCTCGAAAAAACCGGAAGGGTCGAATGGGTCACGGATCTTTCCGAAATACCCGCGAAGTACGGCGTCACAAACGTCTACGGCGATCTCGGCCAGCTTTTCGCTTATAGCGTGGTCGCGGAACCGCACCTCGCCGCCTACATGATGGGCACCCTGATTAAGGGGCTTGGCGTGGATCGCGTCGTTTGGGGCACCGACGCCGTCTGGACCGGCTCCCCGCAGTGGCAGATCGAAGGACTCCGCCGGCTGGAAATCCCCGAAGACATGCAGAAGAAATTTGGATTCGAGCCTCTTGGGCCGGCCGACGGGAAGGTCAAAACGGCAATTTTCAGTGGAAACAACGTCCGCCTGTACAATTATCCGGTGCCGAAGACGTGGAAGAAAATGGACCGCTTCGCTCTACTGAAAGAAGACTACATCAAGGCAGGGCCGAATCGTTCGAATCTGAGATACGGTTACGTATCGGCGTAGCCGGTCCGATTCTCGTCGCTCGCATCGGCGGGTATAAGTCGCCGGGGAAGCTTTTGCACAACTTTCTGTAACTTGAATCGCCAAGTAAGCGGCGTCACAAAGAACGGCCGGCGGTCGCAGCGTTGCGGTATGGTCGCAACGCGCGGCCTGCCTGGTTCCATTCGATTCCGCTACGCGGTTCGGATCTCGCCACGCAGTGGGAATAGAATGGCCACGGTAAAGACGCCGAGTGCGATTCCCGGCGGCGTACCTAGCATTCCAAACGCGGCCGCGAACAATCCCAGCGTCCTTGATGCCGCAGCGCCCTGCATCAACGCCACCCCCGCGAGCAGCGAAAGAACCGCCGAAATCAAAGCCATCACCACCGTCGCTCCCACCAACAAATGGAACGCGCTCATCCACATAAACGGGTCGGCCACATGGCTGATAATCGCTCCCCACATGACCGTCAGCGTCCGGTTGTATAGGATGATCCACACTGCGGCCGCGACCATCAATACGGCATACACTATCCAGAGCACTCCCAAAGCTGCATACCGATTGCCGTGGCTTGCCATAGGCGTCATCCTTCCGTTGCGTCATTTACCACAAGCATCCACTTATATATCTTATCGGCCTGATGAACTACTTTTTCTCTCAATCCTAGCGGCCATGAAAGGCTTCGTCGTAGCTCACGCTCAGCGAGGTCTCCGCCTTCGACCATGTCGCCTTCTTGTTTCGATAGCAAACTCCCCTTCGCATTCGCATCTCCGGCTATCTCGAAGTCTCGTGGCCGCATCGGGAGTGTCGGCAAAACAGATGGTCTCTAGTTGCTGGCGGCCGGGAACGGACATGCGCACCCTCGGAAGGTGCTTGGAGTAATCTCTGTCTGAGCGCAGGAGTAATATCGCCAGTCCTTTAGAAGAGCGGAGAGAGCGAGCGGTATCTGCGGTTTATAGAAATCCATGAATCTCTTGCGGATCAGCTCGCTCGATCGGATCAAACCCGCAATTGTTTCGAGGCTCGCCGGGCTGTAGCTCGGGAAACCCGAGGCGTCTCGAAAATCGTACTCCGGCGTCCAATGTGGCTCCTCCGTGGTACCCGCGTTTGATGGGCTCTTCAGGTATGTAACCGCATAATCGATCAGCGCGCCCGTCGTCTTTTCGTATACGCCAATTTCGAAAGCAGGGTTGTTGTGATGATCCCTGCTGATGGAAGGAACGATATGCGTTTCAAAGTACGGCCGTCCGGTGCTGTCGGCAAACACGCGGAAGTCGTCCATGTGCGTGTGGCCTGCATAGCTGTCGCGGAGGATGTCCTTGTGGTCCGCGATCGTTTTGATGAAGGAATCCAGGTACGTCTGTTTCCAGAACAGCGAAGGGTTATCGCAGCCTCCCAGTTTGGAGGAGGCGTACGGATCGATTCCCGGAGGTATATGCATGATCAACGCCGCCGTTTTGTGCATGCTGCGTAGCTGGTCGAGCTTCGCTTCAAGCCAGTTCATCTCCGCTGCTCCTTGATCGGGCGTGTTCGAAGAAGCATCGCGGTGGTACCGGTTCGACCAGAAGGAAGTGTCCAGAACGATGAATTCCTGGCTGGGCACGGTAGGGTGAGGGACGGCATAAAAGCCGCCCGCAAGAAAATCGCGCTGTGCATCCGGGTGCACGGCGATCACCTTCCATTCCTTCGCCAGTGCCGCAAAGATCGCCTTGCCGGGTGCGGCATAGTCACCGCCGGTCGAGTCGTTGTTTCCCAATGTCCCGTACACGGATACTCCGGGAAAGGCTTGCTCGATCGTTCGATTCACGAAAAGCATGGTCTTTATCACGAAATCTTGATAGCCGGAGCCATCGGGGTTGTACGCTCGATATTTCCTCTCGAATTCGTG
>Ga0307372_10009606_pt1 | contig 13286 bp, 9 predicted proteins | sample OX1MG_FD_202533 | JGI IMG/M metagenome (GOLD analysis project Ga0307372, IMG submission 202533) | Soil microbial communities from Risofladan, Vaasa, Finland - OX-1 | ecosystem: Environmental > Terrestrial > Soil > Coastal area > Acid sulfate soil | place: Finland: Risofladan, Vaasa | collected...
GAGTTCGGGTGCCGAAGGCACGGCCATGATGGAGATCGTCTATGATCTCGCCCCTGGTGTGAAGCAGCTGGGATTCGCCGGCCCGGCCACCACCGCGGATTTCCTGACGGCACTCAATGATTTCAGCAGCACCATCAACGCCAATGTGATCGTGGACGACCTGGGCTTCCCGGGGGAAGCCATGTTTACAAACGGCGATTTCGCCAACGGTGTGCAGCAATTCGCCACGGCCAATCCGAACGTCCGTCTGGTGACCGCCGCCGGCAATGACGGCACCGCATTCTGGGCAGGCACCTGGAAGCCCTATACCTTGCCCAGTCCCGTGACGATTAACGGAGTGCAGTACACCACGGCCATGAATTGGGGCACGGCTGGCAGTCCCAATATAAAGTTGCAGATACAGGATCCGCAGGCCGGTGATGCCATCGCCTACCTGCTGGAATGGGACGATCCCTGGAACGACACCAGCACCACCAACGACCCCAACGATTACGACGTGGTGTTGTTCGATAGCAGCGGTAATCCTATCGCCTGCAATCAGGGAATCAATATCGGACCTGCGGCACCGGCCACCAGCGGCTGCACCCAATCCAATACTCAGCCGCTGAACACGCCGGGCCCCCTGCCGGTACAGGGAAGCGGTGCAACACTGGCTTCTACTGCGACCACTGCATATCTGGAAGTTTTCTTCGGTAATGGCACTCCAAATAATCCGGGTTCGAATCTCAAGATTCTGGTGTACTCCACCAATTCAAACGTGATTCAGATAACCCCCCTCACCTCGGGAGGCATTTATGGACAATCCGCCGTGGGCGTTCCGGTGGGCAGCGCGCTGATTCCCGGCGAAATCAGCGTGGGCGCGGTGCACGCCAACAATCCGAGCCAAATCGAGTCGTACAGCTCCCAAGGCCCGGTGCAGTTCGGAATTCCCGGTAGCGGCACTGGTACGCAGGCGCCAGTGACAATACAAGAGCCTAGTTTCGTGGCGCCGGATTGTGTGAACGTGACCGGCGTCGGCGGATTTGGCTCGACCTTCTGCGGCACTTCAGCGGCCGCGCCGCACATCGCCGGTCTTCTGGCCTTGTTGATGTCCGCCTACCCCAGCAGCGATGATCCCTACACGCTGCTCCAGAACAGCGCTTCGCAACCCGGCGGTGGCCTGAATCCAAACGGTATCTACGGTTTTGGATTACCGAATCTGGACACGCTGTTGACATCCGGCACCTATCCAAGCACCGCAGCCGTCATCACCAGTCCAGCCAGCGGCGGCACTATCCCGGGCGGACAAAGCACCACCTTCCAAGGCAGCTGTCTGGGCTACGATGGTACCGGAACGTTCACTTACCATTGGAATTTCGGCACCAGCGCCATCGCGGACTCCAGCTCCCAGAATCCGAGCGTGACATACAACAATGCCGGCACCTACACCGTGACGCTGACCTGCTCCAACACGGTGGGCTCCGGTAGCACCACCAGCTCCGTCACTGTGACTGCCCCACGCTTCGGCGGTGGCGGTGGAATCGGACTTATGGCACTGGCAGCTTTGCTGCTTATGCAGCTTGCGGCTTTGTTGCGCAAATAACAACGTACCTTCAATAACACGAGGAGCGCAAATCGGGAGCTTACTGTTCTTAAATGAAGTGCTGGACGGCATGTCAGCGCGGTGGCGCGCCGCTCAGGGGTTCGCCGGCGAACGCCCGACGGAATATAAAATGAATCCGGCGGCGCGCAGTTCCTCCGGCTTATAGACATTGCGGCCGTCAAAAATCAGCGGCTGCTTGAGACGGCGTTTGAGCACGTCAAAATCCGGACTGCGGAACTGGCTCCATTCAGTCACCACCACCAGCGCATCGGCCTGGTCCAGACATTCCGCCGGTGAACGGCAGAGTGTCAGCAACGGTTGCTGACCGTAAAGCCGCCGGGCTTCCTGCAGGGCGGCCGGATCATAGGCGCGCACCCGCGCGCCGGCTTTCCACAAAGCTTCCATCAGCACGCGGCTGGGGGCCTCGCGCATGTCGTCGGTATTGGGCTTGAAGGCCAGACCCCATAGGGCAAATGTACGGCCCTGGAGCTGGCCGCCAAAATGTCCGTGGATTTTCTGGAACAAGGTGTTTTTCTGGCGGCGGTTGACCTCCTCCACCGCCTGCAGCAGCAGCGGCTCATAACCGGATTTCACCGCGGTGCGCGTCAGCGCCGACACGTCCTTGGGAAAACAGGAACCGCCATAGCCGACGCCGGCATACAGGAAGCCATAACCGATGCGCGGGTCGGAGCCTATGCCCTTGCGCACCTGCTCGATATCCACGTCCAGGCGTTCGGCGATATTGGCGAACTCGTTCATCATGCTGATGCGCGATGCCAGCATGGCGTTGGCGGCGTACTTGGTGAACTCGGCATCGCGCACCGCCATGAGCATCAAACGCTCGTGATTGCGGGTAAACGGCGCATACAGGCTGCGCATCACTTCAATGCTGCGGGGCTGATTGGCGCCCACCACGATGCGGTCTGGGTGGGCGAAATCCTCCACTGCGCTGCCTTCCTTGAGAAATTCCGGGTTGGAAACCACGTCGAAGAGCAACTGACTGCCGCGTTTTTTGAGTTCCGAAGCGATGGCCGCACACACCTGGTCGGCGGTGCCCACCGGCACCGTGGATTTGTCCACCACGATTTTTTCAGAAGTCATGTACTCGCCGATGGTGCGCGCCACTTGCAGCACGTATTTCAAATCCGCGGAGCCGTCTTCGTCCGGCGGCGTACCCACGGCAATGAACTGCAGCAAGCCGAATTCCACGCCTTCCGCAGGCCTATCGGTGAATTTGAGGCGGCCGCTTTCCAGGCCTTCCGCCAGCAGCCGATCCAGCCCCGGTTCCACGATGGGCACCTCGCCCCGCTTGAGCCGCGCCACCCGCGCCTTGTCCACGTCCACGCACAACACTTCGTTGCCCATGTTGGCGAAACAGGCGGCGCTTACCAGGCCCACATAGCCGCTGCCGTGTACAGTGATTTTCATGTTGCTCCCGGGGATCGCTTGTCGGCACGGTAAAGGTGCATTATATCAGCGGCCCGCCGTGGACCGGCCCGCGCCACTGGAGCACGCAGCATGCTGAAGATCGGCGATGCCGCGCCGGATTTCGAATTGCCCGACCAGGATGGCCAGCCTCTGCGCCTGTCCGCGCTCCTGGCCCAAGGTCCGTTGCTGCTATATTTCTACCCGGCGGATTTCACGCCGGTATGCACCCGCGAAGCCTGTGCTTTTCGCGATCTGCAGCCCGCACTCACTGCCAACGGTACGACGGTCATCGGCATCAGCCCCCAGGACAGCGCCAGCCATGCCCGCTTCCGCGAAAAGCATGGTCTCAGCTTTGCGCTGCTGGCGGATACCGACAAGCGCGTTATCCGCGCCTACGGCTGCGACGGCCTGCTGGGCTTCGGCGTGAAGCGCGTCAGCTATCTCGTCGGCCGGGATGGCCGCATTGTGGAAATCGCCCGCGCTGCATTCCGGGTGGCGCCGCACACCGCCCTGGCACAACACACGCTGACCACCAAAAACTCCCGCTGACACCGGGGAATGACCTCGCCACCGGCATCAAACCTGGCTCCCTCAAGAACGGCCGGCGGACACCCGCTGGACTGACATCCGTCACTTGCCCCCCTATATCGGCCCGAGATATCATGCGCGTCCTTTCGATTTCGCTTTCCACAAGGATTCCGGAGTGAGTATCAAAGACCTGTGTCTGGGTGTTCTCACCTTCGGCAACGCCAGCAGCTACGACCTCAAGAAGTTCTTCCAACCGAGCTTCAGCCACTTTTATACCGCTGTCTATGGTTCAATTTATCCAGCGCTGGCGAAACTGACCCCCGCGGGTCTGGTGAGCCGCCAACCACAAGCGCGGGGCCGGACCGCAAGCTCTATAGCCTTACGCTCAAGGGACCACGTAGATTTCGCGCGCGGCTTGCCGGCAACCCAGCCACGCTAAAGTGAAAGATGCGGATGCGCACCGGATCATGGTTGTAAGGCACTTAATGCAGTGTGTTTGTACATAATTCTTGTTAGATCATCACGACCGCGGAGTGGAATTATCTGCGCAGCACATTGATATGCGCTTGTAGCGAAGACCGATAAAATTAATAAGGCACGCCAAAAGCCTGCCCACACCGCATCTTGAAATTGAGGATATCTACATGCTCAAGATAATAGGCATCATCATTGGCGTCGTTTTTGTACTTGTTATTCTGACAGTTTGTCTCTATGGACTGGCACTCCTGATTAAAGCCGACAGGCAACAGGGAAATGCTCTGTTCAAGCGCTTTATGGTGGCCTTTGCTCTGATTGTGTTGGTGTTAGTGATACTCGCAGGAATCAAGGGGTATCAAATCTACAGTATGATCCAGAAGTTCTCACACACGAAGCAGCAAACCATTGTCTCCGACGAAGCGGCACGACTTGAAACCTGGGCGCCGTATTTCACCGCTGTGGGAAACCTCGCTCCGGTGGAAGGCGTCCAGGTCAGCAATCAGTTGGCCGGTAGCGTCACCGGCATCTATTTCCAGTCCGGCACGCAGGTGAAAAAAGGCCAACTGCTGGTGCAACTGGATGACAGCAGTCAACGCGCCCAATTGCTCGGCTTTCAGGCACAGGTGAAGCTGGCGGAATTTAATCTGAAACGCGAACAGGAACTCGTCCGCCGAAAACTGGATTCCCAGGCCAATCTGGATACCGCTGCCAACAATCTCGAACAGGCTAAATCCAACCTGCTGAATGACCAGACCAGCATCAACAAACTGGCCATTCGCGCGCCGTTCTCGGGTCGCATCGGCATCCGCAACGTGAACCTGGGACAGTACCTGGCCGTCGGTACCAGCATCGCCGACCTGCAATCATTGGATACGATGTACGCCCAGTTCACCTTGCCGGAACAGGATCTCGCCATTCTCGCACGCGGCCAGCGCGTGGACGTGACGGTGGATGCCTATCCAAAGAAGATTTTTAGCGGCGAACTCACCGCTATTGACTCGGCGGTGGATCCAAATACCCACAATGTCACGCTGCAAGCCACCATCCACAACCCCGAACACCTGTTGCGTGCCGGCATGTTTGCCAACGTGCATATCTACGCCGGCAAACCTGAACCGGCGATAACCGTGCCCAATACAGCCGTGGATTATTCCCTGTACGGCAGTTCGGTATTCATCGTGAAACAGGACGGCAAAGACGCTGACGGCAAGCCGGCGCTCAAGGTCAGCCAGGTATTCGTCACCACCGGCCAGGTACGCGATGGCCGCGTGGCCATCGACAAGGGGCTTAAGCCCGGCGACGTGGTGGTCACCGCCGGCCAGCAGAAACTGCAGAACGGCATGCAGGTGGAAATCAACAACAGCGTGAAAACGGACTGAGGAACGGGAGCCGCCGCCCATGAAATTCACCGACCTGTTCATCCGCCGTCCGGTGCTGGCGACGGTTGTCAGTCTCATCATCCTGCTGCTGGGGCTTAATTCCATCAACAAGATGGAACTGCGCCAGTACCCCAAGATCCAGACCAGCCAGATCAGCATCACCACCGCCTATCCCGGTGCCAGCGCCGATGTGGTGCAGGGTTTCATCACCCAGCCTATCCAGCAATCGGTAGCCGGCGCCGAGGGCATTGATTACCTGACCTCCTCCAGCAAACAGGGCCTGAGCACCATCACGGTCTATCTCAAACTCAACTACGACGTGCATAAAGCACTCACCGACATCATGTCCAAGGTGGACCAAGTCAAAAATGTGATGCCACCGGCGGCGCAGGCGTCCGTGATTCAGTCCTCGGATGTGCGCGGCCTAGCCATCATGTATATCAGCTTCTATTCGAAGGAGATGAGCCTAGGACAAATCACCGACTATGTGACCCGCGTGGTGCAACCGAAAATCCAGACCCTGGACGGCGTGGCCCAGGCCCAGGTGTTCGGCTTTCCCTACGCCATGCGCATCTGGCTGGACCCCAAAAAGATGGCGGCCTTCGGCGTCACCGCCAGCGACGTGGCCAACGCGCTCCTCCAGAACAATTACCTGGCGGCGCCGGGCGCCACCAAGGGCAGTTATGTTTCCATGAACATCGCCGCCACCACCGACCTGAGCAACGCCCAGGGCTTCGGGAACATTGTGATCCGCAGCCAGAACGGTGCGCTGGTGCGTATCAAGGATGTGGCCAAGGTGGAATTGGGCTCCCAGAGCTACGATATCTCGGTGAACTTCAGCGGCATCCCGTCGGTGTTCATGGCTATCAACCCTACGCCCGATGCCAACCCGCTGACCACCGCGAAACTGGTGCGCCAACAGATTCAGGATATTTCCCCGCAACTGCCGCCATCCCTGAACGCCAAGGTAGTCTACGACGCCACCCAATTCATCAGCGCCTCTATCTATGAGGTCACCAAAACCATCGTGGAAGCGGCGCTGATCGTCATCATCGTTATTTTCCTGTTCCTGGGCGCGCTGCGACCGGTGTTCATCCCGGTCATCACCATCCCATTGTCACTCATCGGCGTGACCTTCTTCATGCTGTTGCTGGGTTACTCGCTCAATCTATTGACGCTGCTGGCCATGGTACTGGCCATCGGTCTGGTGGTGGATGACGCCATTGTGGTGGTGGAAAACACCCACCGCCATATCGAGGAAGGCAAGACGCCGTTCCAGGCGGCCATGATCGGGGCGCGTGAAATCGCCACACCGGTGATCGCCATGACCATCACCCTGGCGGCCGTGTATGCGCCCATCGGGTTCATCGGCGGCCTCACCGGAGCCCTGTTCCAGGAATTTGCCTTCACCCTGGCGGGCGCGGTCATCATCTCCGGAATCATCGCCCTGACCCTCTCGCCCATGATGTGCTCTAAGTTCCTGAAGCCGGTTGGTAATGTCGGCAAACTTGAGAATTACATTAATCACCTGTTCGAACGGCTAAAGACGCGTTACCAGGGCATGCTGCATCACGCCCTCGATTGGCGGCCGGTGACCGTGATCGTCGCCGTCATGGTGCTCATCAGCTGTTTTGCCTTCTACATGTTTTCGCAGAAGGAACTGGCGCCGACGGAAGACCAGGGTTTCGTATTCGTACAGACCACCGGGCCCCTGGATGCGACCCATGCCTACATGCAGGCTTACGCCAAACAAGTGGAAGACATCTTTAAGAGCATCCCTGAGCAGGAGGCCTATGCACTCATCAACGGCGCCGGCGGCACCAACAGCATGATCGCTTTCATGGCGCTCAAGCCTTGGGGAGATCGAAAACGCAGCCAGATGGCCATTGCCAAGGAAATGCAGCAGAAGTTGAACCAGGTGGCCGGCTTGCGCGGGTTCGCCGCCAACCTACCTTCGTTGCCGGGCTCCAGCGGCGGACTGCCGGTGCAGTTCGTGATAAGTTCCACCGATTCCTATCAAAAAATATATGCGGTCCAGGAAAAAATCATGGCAGCGGCCCGCAAAAGCGGGATGTTCTATTACGTGGACAGCGATCTGAAATTCGACAATCCGCAACTTACCATCGACATCAATCGCAACAAGGCCCAGCAGCTGGGTATCTCCATGCAGGACCTGGGCTCATCGCTGAGCACTTTCCTGGGCGGCGGTTACCTGAATTTCTTCAACCTGCAGGGTTACAGTTACCAGGTAATCCCGCAGGTGGCGGATCAATTCCGCCGCGATGGCAATCAGCTGATGCACTACTATGTTCGCACCAGCGACGGTTCCATGGTACCGCTATCCACGGTGGCACACATGAACTTCAGCGTGCAGCCGGACCAGCTCAACCAGTTCCAGCAATTGAATGCCGCCACCATCCAGGCGGCACCGGGCGTGTCCATGGGCCAAGCCCTGGACTTCTTCAAGGCCCAGGCCCAGGAATATTTCCCCAAAGGCTTTTACATCAACTACGCCGGCGAGTCGCGCCAGTATATCCAGGGCGGCAACGCGCTGCTGCTGGCGCTGTTCTTCGCCATCATCGTCATTTTCCTGGTGCTGGCGGCGCAGTTCGAAAGCTGGCGCGATCCCTTCGTGATTCTGATCAGCGTGCCGCTGGCATTCTGCGGCGCCCTGATACCGATCTTCCTGGGTGCGGCCAGCATCAACATCTATACCCAAGTGGGCCTGTTGACCCTGATCGGCCTCATCAGCAAGCACGGTATCCTGATGGTGGATTTTGCCAACAAGTGGCAGATCCAGACCGGCTGCACCAAGCGCGAAGCCATCGAGCATGCCGCCGCGGTGCGCCTGCGGCCGATTCTCATGACCACCGCCGCCATGGTGCTGGGTGTGGTGCCTTTACTGATCGCCACCGGCGCCGGTGCCGTGAGCCGTTTCGATATCGGCCTGGTGATCGCTTGCGGCATGACCATGGGCACGGTCTTCACCCTGTTCGTGGTGCCCACCATGTATACCTTCTTCGCCCGGCAGCACCGCCCGGACACGGAGCCTGTAGCTTAATAAACAGCAGAAAACCGGGGCGTGAACAGTTTACTGAGCGCAAAACTCCGGGAATATCCCGCTGCTGCCTTTACAAAGATTCCGCGAAAGCGTATAAAACGCGCCGCGTTGGACCATTGTTACGGCTGAGGAAGAAATATGCACATTTCCAAATCATCCGGCATTGAGGAATTGATCCAGAAAACCGATGACGCCGCCGTTGATCCGGTGTACGAACCTTCGGCCCCCGGCAGGAAACGTGACCGCAAGCCGGTAAAAGCCCAGACTTCCCAGGCTTGGCGCGCGCTGGAAGACCGCCTGAACGAGCGCAATCTGCGCCACAAGCTCAAGGAAATCTACGACGATTGAGTTTTCGTGGGAGCGGCGATACTCGTCGCGATTCTTGAGCTGAATTCTCAGGAGCGTCGTTTAACGCGGCGCGTGGGAATGGCGGACAGGGGATCGTCCGGCCAGTGATGCCTGGGGTAGCGTCCCTTCATGTCCTTCCTGACATCCTGATAACTGCTGCGCCAGAATCCCGCCAGATCGCGGGTTACCTGCACCGGACGCTGGGCCGGCGACAATAGATGCAACAGCAAAGAAAAACCGCCGCCGGCGATGGCCGGCGTCTTCGACAAGCCGAATAATTCCTGCAGGCGCACCGCCAACACCGGAATCTCGCCCGCGGTGTAATCAATTGGGACGCGCGAACCCGTGGGCACTGTGAAATGCGTGGGCGCCAGACTCTCAAGCTGCTGTTGCCGCGGGTAGTCCAGCAATGCAGTGAGCGCGTCCCGCAGAGGCATATCCGCAAGATGGGTGAACCGCGAGCGGCCGGCCATGAACGGTGCCAGCCAATTCTCTAGAGTCGCCAGCAACTGCCCGTCCGAGACATCCGGCCAGTTTTTCTCATGCAATCGCCGCAGGAACAGCACGCGCGCCTGCCAATTCCTGAGTGCCGGGTTCCAGGGCAGGCATGCCAGTCCGCGGCGGCGGATGGCCGCGAGCATCAACGCCGTCACCTGCCCGGTGTCCGGCGCGTCCAGGGTGCGCGCCTCCAGCCGGATAGCGCCCAAGCGCTGTTCGGATAGCGCTCGCACCGAACTGCTGGCCTCATCCCAATCCAGCAAGGAATGCCGCGTGAGTTGCGCCGCGCACACTTCACGTACTTCGCTTTCGCTCAGCGCCGCAGCCAGATAGACACGCGCTTCCTGGGCCGCGCCGTCCAATTCCGCCACCGCCAGCCACTCGCAGACGGCCAAGGGATCAGCATCCGGCAGAAAAGCGCCGCGGCCGCCGCTCAATAAATAGCGCCCCGGACTGTTTGAGCGCTGCCGTGCAATGCGATCCGGGTAGGCCAACGCCAACACCACACCCGCGTGCTCCCTGCGCAGATCATGGTTTGGAATCCCCGCCTGACGGGCAATATCCTGCGCCACCGCCCGCACCCGCCGTAGTCGTTGAGGGTCTGCTGGCTGCCGCGCACCGCTCCCGGAATCCAGCATCTGCAAACGCAGGCTGATATCCGCCGGCTGTTCCCCTGGGGGCAGAATGTCTCTTTCACTGACCAGCGCCGCCATCAGACAGGCCAGCCAACCGTCACCCCGCGGCACGCTCTTCACCACCATGTGCGCCAAACGCGGATGCAGCGGAAGTTCCAGCAACCGGCGTCCATGGGCGGTGATACGCCCCTCTGCATCCAGTGCTTCAAGGCCTTGCAGCAGCTCCCGGGCTTGAGACAGTGCCGCTGCCGGCGGCGGATCCAGCCAGGAAAGTTTTGCGGAATCGCCGCTCCCCCATTGCGCCAGTTCAAGTACCAGCGGCGCCAGATCCGCCTGCAGAATTTCCGGGCTGCTCTGGGCTTGCAGGCGTTCGCCTTCGCTCCATAAGCGGTAACACGCGCCCAATTCCAGCCGACCGGCGCGCCCGCGCCGCTGATCCGCGGAGGCCTGGGATACGCGCAGCGTCGTCAATCGTGTCATACCGCTCACCGGATCGAAGCGCGGCACCCGCATCAAGCCGGCGTCCACCACCACGCGCACGCCTTCGATGGTAAGACTGGTTTCGGCAATGGCGGTGGCCAGCACCACTTTGCGATGACCGGCAGCGGCAGGAAGAATGGCCGCCTCCTGCTGCGCCTGGGTAAGGTCGCCATACAGCCGCATTACCGTCACATCGCTGGGGATTTGTTCCGCCAGCAAGTTGGCGACGCGGCGGATTTCGCCCGTGCCCGGCAGAAATACCAGCACACTGCCGCTGCCCTCCGCCAGCACCTGCCGCACATTGTTCGCCACCTGCGCCTCAAGGCGCTCCCGCGCCAATAACGGCCGATAGGTGGTGGTCACCGGGAAACTGCGGCCTTCCGAGGTCAACAGCGGTGCATCCCCCAGCAGTTTCGCCACCGGCGCCGCGTCCAGGGTCGCCGACATCACCGCCAGACGCAGATCGGGCCGCAATATCTGGCGGGCTTCCAGGCACAGGGCCAATGACAGATCCGCATGCAGGCTGCGCTCGTGAAATTCATCGAAGATCACTAGGCCGTAACCGCTGAGTGCGGCATCGAATTGCAGCAGACGCGTCAGGATGCCCTCGGTCACCACTTCGATGCGGGTGCGGGGGCCGACGCGCGTATCCAGGCGTATCCGGTAACCGACCGTTGCCCCGACCGCTTCGCCCAGCAGCTTGGCCATGTAGTGGGCAGCGGCACGCGCGGCCAAGCGCCGCGGTTCCAGCAGGATGAGCTTGCGAGCTTTAAGCCAGGGCGCATCCAGCAATGCCAACGGCACGCGCGTGGTCTTGCCAGCCCCCGGCGGCGCCTGGATTACGGTCACGCCACGGCTCGCCAGTGCTTCGCGTATGGCGGGTAACAACTCTTCAATTGGTAGCGCAGACATGCGGATATTCTACGGGTCAAAGGTGCATTATTTGACCCGGATGCATGCCGCCCGTAAAATTCGCCTCCCTCGAATTGAAGCATCGGGCGGTTAGCTCAGCGGTAGAGCACTGCTTTCACACGGCAGGGGTCGCAGGTTCAATCCCTGCACCGCCCACCAAATCCCTCCAGCAGCGGCGACACTTTGCACAGGGATGTACAAGTGCTGCGAGAGGCATGGATGCCGGAAGCAGCCTCGCCGCGAACAAATCCGTCGCGGTGTGTCATACCGCTCCTACATCATCTGGATCACTTGACTGGTACTCACAAAATAATCAACGCAACGTCGCGATCCTGTTTTAGATAGTCGCCCTGACCCCATTTCTCTAGAAGCTTAGTAGATACTGTTTAGGCAAAAGTTTGAAATATTCGATGTCAGCAACTTCGAAACATCCTTGTTGTATATATATTTTCTACCGTTATTATCGATAATTTCGACCCCTTTGATAACCATATGACTTGACGTTTTTGCCGCAGCCTCGGCAGCTTCGCGGGATATCCACTGAGAATATTGAACAGGCCACGATGGCTGGATTACATAGAATTTTCGAGGAAGGAACGGCCCGCCCAGATTGAGTGCTTGCGTATATTCAGTAATACCCTTGCTGCCACAATTGGCCATGCGCAAGGTGACAGAATTTATTTTCTCATCACTAGGATTTAACAAGCCCACCAGCATGCGGGTGTTGTATAAGGCATGCGGGTCATTCCAAGAAGTATCATAGATAAGCAGTGGTACGTTTCTTGCTTGCCCCTCCGCCATTAACTCAGAAGACTGCTGTTTGACATTCAAGCAGCCGGTCAACATCGATACGAGTAGGCAGATTAATAGCGTGATTTGAGTGCGCATGGTAACTTCCGCTATGTGATGATACTGCGCTTTGCAGGAAGCCTGAAAGGCGATAGCGTCGCATCGCTCGTGACGGCCGGTACGGTCCCGGCGTTCCGGTCACTTGCTCCAGCGACGACTGATCCCTCTCGCTGCGGCACACCCTGCGTTCGGGAGCGACCACTTCGCGCCGCTCCCTCCACAATGCCTTTACGCCCCGGTGCGGCCTTCGCACACCCGCAAAGACTTCGGTGTGCTACGTCCGCTGTGGCTACCGCAGGCTCTTCGTCTCGCGCTTCCTTGGCGAGTCGCCCGATCCTTTATTTGCCAGGATGCTGTGTCGAATTACGGATTGATGGTAATGGCTGTATTGTACTGTGAATAGGTAATGGTAACGGTGCCCCCTGTCACGTGTACGACGGACTGTACTGGCAAATGGTTTCTGCCTAGGTAAAGCGTGACAGGGTCGCCGTTGGCGGTATACGAGTACGCGTGTACTGCAGTCCCGTTTACGTTTTGCATCCCGAGATCGCGCAACGTGCGTTTTATCTCGGGAGTAACGGTGAGCCAGTTCTGATTGACCATCTGCTGAATCTGCGGCATGACCATGGGCATGTGCATGGTCTGGCCGTTCCTGACCATATACATGTCACTGCCGATCATGATCTCGGTCATGCCGGGCATCACCTGTATCCGCCAGCGGTCCGGCGCCACGTGGTCCATGGTTACCGTATGCCCATTGGACATCTTTTCAACCGCGTGCCACGAATGAGTCGCACCGAAAGCGGCTTTGGCTTTCCCGAGATCGGCGTATGCATCCGCATGGGCAAAAAACGGCACACTAGTGAGGCCGACGAACACTGCTATGGGAAAAATGAATTTGTAAAGCATAGGAGTCTCCGTTTGCATGAATGATAAAAATCTACGGCAATCTCAAAAATCCCCTCACCCCCGCCCTCTCCCTGCTTATGCGGGGCGAGGGGTATTTTTAAGACCGCTCGCCCCACTGTACCGGGGAGAGGGAAAATTTCAAGACCGCTCTCCCTGCTCTTGCGGGGTGAGGGAGCATTTTCAAGACCGTTCTAGCAGAT
>Ga0307372_10009609_pt1 | contig 13283 bp, 10 predicted proteins | sample OX1MG_FD_202533 | JGI IMG/M metagenome (GOLD analysis project Ga0307372, IMG submission 202533) | Soil microbial communities from Risofladan, Vaasa, Finland - OX-1 | ecosystem: Environmental > Terrestrial > Soil > Coastal area > Acid sulfate soil | place: Finland: Risofladan, Vaasa | collected...
GAACACGACGCGGGCCTCGGGCCACCGCTGGTCGTCGTCGTTCCACACGTACCAGTCGGCCTTGGGGTTGTCGCGGCTCTGGCGCGACTCGACGAACCACGGATGCTCGTCCGACGTGTGGTTGATGACCAGGTCGGCGATGACCCGGATGCCCCGGCCGTGCGCCTCGGCCAGCAGGGTGCGGATGTCGTCGACCGTGCCCGACTCGGGGTGCACCGACACGTAGTCGCTGATGTCGTAGCCGCCGTCGCGCAGCGGCGACGGGTAGAACGGCAGCAGCCACAGGCAGTCGACGCCGAGCCACTGGAGGTAGTCGAGCTTGGAGATCAGGCCGGGGATGTCCCCCACCCCGTCGTTGTTGCCGTCGAAGAACCCGCGGATGAAGACCTCGTAGAACACGGCCCGCTGGAACCACAGCGGGTCCTCGGACACGGGCGGCAGCGGGCCGGACAGCGGGGGCGGGACGACGGTCATCTGCGCACGCTAACCGACGGTCCCCGGTGGCCCGGGCGCCGCACCCGGGGCCGGTCGGGCGTCGGCGGGGTCCGGGCGGACGGGAGCGGTCATGCCTCGGGGAGGAGCCCGGCGAGGAGCCGGTCGGCCGCCTCGTAGGGGTCGAGGGCACCCGCCGCCATGTCGGCCACGACGCCCGCGAACCGGTCGGCCGCCAGCAGCGCATCGAGTTCGTGCTCGACCCGCGCCAGCAGGATCTGGTGGAACTCACGGGCCAGGCGCTCCCGCCGGAACCGTCCGAGGTCGCCGGTGGCCACGAGGTGGGCGCGGTGGTCGGTGATCGCCGTCCACAGGTCGTCGACGCCCTGGCCCGACGACGCCACCGTGTCGACGATCGGGGGCCGCCAGGCGCCCAGCTGGGTGAGGTCGAGCATGAGCTCGAGGTCGCGTCGGGTCTCGCGTGCGCCGGGCCGGTCGGCCTTGTTGATCACGAACAGGTCGGCGATCTCGAGCAGGCCGGCCTTGTTGGCCTGGATGGCGTCGCCCCAGCCCGGGTTGACCACCACGATCGTGGTGTCGGTGGCGGCGGCGACGGACACCTCCTGCTGGCCGACGCCGACCGTCTCGACGAGGACGACGGGCACGCCGACCGCGGACAGCACCCGGACGGCGTCGGGGACGGCCAAGGCCAGGCCGCCGAGGTGGCCGCGGGTGGCCATCGAGCGGATGAAGACCTTGTCGTCGAGGGCGTGGTTCTGCATCCGCACCCGGTCGCCCAGGATGGCCCCTCCCGAGAACGGCGACGACGGGTCGACGGCCAGCACGGCCACCTGGTCGCTGCCGTCGAGCCCCCGCTGCCGGGCCCGGTCGATGAGCTGGTCGGTGAGGGTCGACTTCCCGGCCCCCGGGGCGCCGGTGATGCCGACCGTGTAGGCCTGCCGGGGCGACCGGTAGGCGATCTCGGCCACGGCCCGCGCCCCGTCGCCGCCCCGCTCGACCAGCGACAGGAGTCGGGGCAGGGCGACCCGGTCCCCGGACCGGGCCGCGTCGAACAGGGACGCGGGATCGCTGGTGCGGGAGACGGCCATGGAGGAAGGAGCGTATCCGGGGCGGGCCGGGGCCGTCAGGCCCGCGTGACGCCGGCCCCCAGCGACACGAGCTTGCCGTCGAGGTCCTCGTAGCCGCGGTCGATGTGGTGTGCGTCGCTGATCACGGTCTCGCCGTCGGCCACCAGCCCGGCAAGCACCAGGGCGGCGCCGGCACGCACGTCGAAGGCGCGGACCTTCGCCCCCGACAGGCGCCCCACGCCCCGCACGACGGCGTGGTGGCCCTGGGTCCGGATGTCGGCGCCCATGCGTCGCAGCTCCTCCACGTACCGGAACCGGCCGAAGAAGAGGTTCTCGGTGACGATCCCCACGCCCTCGGTCACCGTCAGCAGCGTGACGAACAGCGGCTTGTAGTCGGTGGCGAATCCCGGGTAGGGCAGGGTGGCCACGTCGGTGGAGTGCAGGCGACCGGCCCCGGCGGCCGACGCCCGCAGCCCGTCGGGCTCGAGGGTGACCTCCATGCCGGTGGCGGCGAGCTTCCGCACGAGCATGTCCATGTGCTCGGGACGGCCGTCCTCCACCGTGACGTCGCCACCGGTGAGTCCGGCCGCCACCAGGAAGGTGGCCACGACCAGCCGGTCGGGGATGACCGTGTGGGTCGCCGGCCCCAGCCGGTCCACGCCCTCGACCTCGATGCGCGAGGTGCCCGCACCGGTGACCCGTGCCCCCATGGCGTTGAGGAACTCGGCGAGGTCGCTCACCTCGGGTTCGCGGGCGGCGTTCTCGATGACGGTGGTCCCCTTGGCCAGCACGGCGGCCATCAGCACGTTGTCGGTGCCGGTGTGGCTCGGGTACTCGAGGACGACCCGGTTGCCGACCAGGCGCGGCTCGCCGGCCACCGTCGAGGCCACCCGGCCCTCCACGTCGCCGTGGGAGGACGTGAACTCGACCCCCAGGGACTCGAGGGCCCGCAGGTGCATGTCGATGGGGCGGGGGCCGAAGTCGTCGCCGCCGGGCATCGCCACCCGCGCCCAGCCGCACCGGGCGAGAAGCGGCCCGAGGACCACCACCGAGGCCCGCATCTTCTCCACGAGTTCGTAGGGGGCCTCGGGGACGAGGTCGGCCGGGGTGGTGACGACCAGCTCGTCGGGGCGGTCGCCCCGGGCGACGGAGGCGCCCATGGCCTCGAGCACCTCCGCCATGATGTCGACGTCGGAGATCCGGGGCACGTTGGTGAGCACGTGGCGCCCCTCGGCCAGGAGGCAGGCGGCCATGAGCTTGAGGACCGAGTTCTTGGCCCCGCCGGCCCGGACGGTCCCCGACAGCGGTCCGCTGGGGCTGACGACGATGCGATCCACCGGTCCAGTATGGCCGCTCGCCGCACCCGGCCCCTACGACCCTCGGGGGTCGCCCGGGTCCCGACGGGAAGCGCTCAGATGACCGCCGTCTCCTCCCACCGACCGAAGACGCCGGCCAGCGTGGTCATCATCTCGCCCACCGTGGCGTAGGCACGCACGGCGTCGAAGATGGCCGGCATCAGGTTCCGTTCGGCATGGGCGGCGTCGGCCGCCAGGCGGGCCAGCGAACCGGCCACGGCCGCGTCCGAGCGGGCCAGCCGGACGTCGGCCAGGCGCTTGCGCTGGGCCTCCTCCACCTCGGGCCCGATGGACAGGATCGGCAGCGGGTCGTCCTCGTTGCCGCCCGTGTACCCGTTCACCCCGACCACGACCATCCGGTCGGCCGACACCCTGCGCTGGAAGCGGTAGGCGGCGTCCGCGATCTCGCCCTGGAACCAGTTGGACTCGATGCCGGCCACGACGCCGTCGAGCAGGGACCCGCTCCCCAGCTCGTCGAGGTGGGCGAAGACGGCCTCGGCCCGCGCCTCCAGCTCGTCGGTCAGCGACTCGACGAACCACGATCCGCCCAGCGGATCGGCCACACCGGCCACGCCGGTCTCCGAGGCGATGACCTGCTGGGTGCGCAGGGCGATCCGTGCGGCCTTGTCGGTGGGCAGGGCGAGCACCTCGTCCATCGAGTTGGTGTGCAGGCTCTGGGTGCCGCCCAGGACCCCGGCCAGCGCCTCGATGGCGGTGCGCACGATGTTGAGCTCCGGCTGCTGCGCGGTCAGCGACACGCCCGCCGTCTGGGTGTGGAAGCGCAGCGTCATCGACCGGGGGTCCGTGGCCCCGTACCGGTCGCGCAGCCACCGGGCCCAGATGCGCCGGGCGGCGCGGTACTTGGCGATCTCCTCGAAGAAGTCGATGTGGGCGTTGAAGAAGAACGAGAGCCGGGGTGCGAACTCGTCGACGGACAGCCCGGCGGCACGGGCCGCCTCCACGTAGGCGAACCCGTTGGCCAGGGTGAAGGCCAGCTCGTCGGCGGCCGTCGAGCCCGCTTCGCGGATGTGGTAGCCGGAGACCGACACCGGGTGGAACCGGGGCATCTCGGCGGCCGTGTAGCGGATGACGTCGGTGACCAGGCGCAGCGACGGGCGGGGCGGGAAGACGTACTCCTTCTGCGCCTGGTACTCCTTCAGCATGTCGTTCTGCAGCGTGCCGCCCAGGTTCCGGCGGTCGGTGCCCGCCGCCTCCGCCGCCGCCACGTACATGGCGAAGCAGATCGGCGCCGGCGAGTTGATGGTCATCGACGTGGTGGTCGCGCCCAGGTCGATGCCGGCGAACAGGTCCTCGGTGTCGGCCAGGGTGTCGACGGCCACACCGCACCGTCCCACCTCCCCCTCGCACATCGGGTCGTCGGAGTCCCGGCCCATCAGCGTCGGCAGGTCGTAGGCCACCGACAGTCCGTCGCCCCCGGCCGCCAGCAGGTCGCGGAACCGCAGGTTGGTGTCCTCCGCCGTGCCGAACCCGGCGAACATCCGCATGGTCCACAGCTTCGAGCGGTACATCGAGGCATAGGGGCCCCGGGTGTAGGGGAACCGGCCCGGCCACCCCACCGAGTCGGGCGGCTCGCCGTCGGGACCGTAGACCGGTTCGAGCGGCACGCCGGACATCGTCTCGAAGTCGGCGTCGCGCAGCTCCGCCGCGTCGTAGGCGGCCCGCCACGCCTCGAATCCGGCAGCGGCCGGCACGTCACCCATGGGGCCAGCATAGGGAGGAATTCGGACCGGACGTGGGCCGGGTGGGCCGCGACGACGGCTCCACGGGGTGCGAGCCACTATCGTCGGAGGCCGTGAACGCCACCCCTCAGGCACCAGACCGCAATCTCGCCATGGAACTCGTCCGGGTCACCGAGGCGTCCGCCCTGGCGGCCTCCCGGTGGATGGGCCGCGGGGACAAGAACGGTGCCGACGGCGCTGCCGTCAACGCCATGCGGATCGTCCTGTCCTCGATCGCCATGGACGGGGTCGTGGTCATCGGCGAGGGGGAGAAGGACGAGGCCCCGATGCTGTTCAACGGCGAGCGGATCGGGGACGGGACGCCCCCGAAGGCCGACATCGCCGTCGACCCCATCGACGGCACCACGTCGACGGCGCTCGGCCGCGGCGGGGCGCTGGCGGTGATCGCGGTGTCCGAGAAGGGCACCATGTTCGACCCGGGGCCCTGCGTCTACATGGAGAAGCTGGCCGTCGGCCCCCGGGCGGTCGGGGCCATCGACATCACCCGGCCGATCCAGGACAACCTCGACGCGGTGGCCAAGGCCAAGGGCACCTCGGTCCGCGATCTGACCGTGGTCATCCTCGACCGCCCCCGCCACGAGGAGCTCATCGCCGAGGTCCGCAGCACCGGTGCCCGGATCCGGCTGATCACCGACGGCGACGTGGCCGGTGCCATCGCCACCTCGTGGCCCGACACCGGGGTGGACCTGCTGGTCGGGGTCGGGGGCACGCCGGAGGGCGTGATCGCCGCCGCCGCCCTCAAGTCGATGGGCGGCGAGATCCAGGGGCGGCTGTACCCCCGCGACGAGGGTGAGCGGGCCGCCGCGCTCGAGCTCGGCTACGACCTCGACGCCGTGCTCACGACGGACGACCTCGTCAAGGGCGACAACTGCTTCTTCGCCGCCACCGGCATCACCGACGGCGAACTCCTCCAGGGCGTCCGCTACGACGAATTCGGGGCCAACACCCAGTCCCTCGTCATGCGGTCGAAATCGGGGACGGTGCGCCTCATCGACGCACGCCACCCGCTGCACAAGCTGTCCGAGTACAGCGCCATCGAATTCGGCTGAGCCGGGCCGCCCGGCGCAGGCCGGACCGGCCGGGACCGGGACCCGGGCAGCCCCCATCGGAACCCGGGGAGTCCCTGGGTACCCCCGGTGCGGACGGCTACCATCCTGCGATGCGCGCGCGGACATGGATCACACTGGCCTCGGTCGTCGTAGGTGTCGGTACGATGACCACCACCGCCGGAGCGGCTACGCACCATGTGCTCCGCCCCTTCGGCACCACCGGGTCGACCGCCCCGTCGGGCTCCTCCCGGAAGCACCTCGAGCTCCCCCCGCTCACCTCCGGCTACCTCGAGGCCGTCGACGCCGCCGGCACCACGTCGTACACCCCCGGGAGCGTCCAGATCGACTCCGGTCAGGCCGACGGGTTCACCGTGGAGCTCGACGCTCCCGCGTTCCCGGGCCAGATCCCCGGGGTCCCGCTCAAGGTGTCGGTCCAGCCCGCACCGGGCCAGTCCCTCGCCGTCGGAGCCGTCTACGGGACCGGCGCCACCGGGAGCGTGTCGGTCACCAGCACCAACAACTGCTCGAGCGGCGTGGCCGGATCGACCGCCCAGGCGGAGGTCGACCAGCTCGAGTACGACAACGCCGGCAACGTGGTCGGCATCGCCGTTCAGTTCCAGTGCTCCGTCGCCTCGGGCCCCTACCAGGCGTACTACGGCGCGCTGGCCGACGGCGCCGTCCCCACCACCGCCCACCAGGGGTACTACACCTACGAGTCGGACGGACAGATCAACGCCTTCGGCAACGACGCCTACCTGAACTACCTGGGTGACCTGTCGGCGTCCCCGCTCAACTCGCCGATCGTCGGCATGACCCAGACCGCGGACGGGGCCGGCTACTGGCTGGTGGCCTCGGACGGCGGGATCTTCGCCTACGGCGACGCCCCGTTCTACGGGTCGACCGGCAACATCACCCTCAACAAGCCCATCGTAGGCATGGCGGCCACGCCCGACGGCCGCGGGTACTGGCTCGTCGCTTCCGACGGCGGGGTGTTCGCCTTCGGTGACGCCCAGTTCTACGGGTCGACCGGCAACATCACCCTCAACAAGCCCATCGTGGGCATGGCGGCCACGCCCGGCGGCCGCGGGTACTGGCTGGTGGCCTCGGACGGCGGGATCTTCGCCTACGGCGACGCCCCGTTCTACGGGTCGACCGGCAACATCCACCTCAACAAGCCGGTGGTCGGCATGACCCCGACGCGCGACGGGGCGGGGTACTGGTTCGTGGCGACCGACGGCGGGATCTTCGCCTACGGCGACGCGGCGTTCCACGGGTCGACCGGGGCGTTGACCCTGAACTCGCCCATCGCCGGCATGGCGGCCGACCCCAACGGTCCGGGCTACTGGCTGGTGGCGGCGGACGGTGGGATCTTCGCCTTCGACGTCCCCTACTTCGGCAGCCTTCCCGGCGCCGGGGTCGCCGTCGGTGACGTCATGGGGATCTCCACCTGACGCCCGGCCGGGACCGGCCGGGCGTACGCGGCACCGGAACCGGCCCGCCCCGGCAGGTCAGGCGGTCTCGCTGGTCTGCAGTACGGGGGAGATCGTGGTGAAGTTGGCCACGTCCGCCAGCACCTCGCCCGTGCGCGGGTCGGCCATGGCCGCACCCATGGCGTCGACCGACGCGAACTTCATGTGGACGGCGGCCACGAAGGGCCCGTCGATCCCGCGGTCGATCTCCGCCTCGTCGAGGCCCCAGGCCGCCAGCGCCATCGGGACGTGCGTGTCCCGGTAGTAGTCGTGGTCGAAGGTGGCACCTTCGGTGATCGGGTAGAAGACGCTGAGTCGGATCATCGGGGACGTCCTGTTCGTCGGCGCCGATCCGGTCGGTCGGCGGTGTGCGGTGGGCGGGCCCGGCCGGCCGGGGGGCCGCAGGGCAGGGCGAGCGTAGCAGCGCCGTCGATTCCTGCTGGGCCGGCCCGGTCCGTCGGGAGCGGGGCCTCGGCATCACGTCGACGGAGCGACGATCGACTGTCGTCGACCGCGACGGTCACCCCTGATCGGATACAGGCGGCCGGGAGAGATGCACCGGTTCGCCGAAGTCCGACAACGTGACCGTCAACGTCGACGTGTAGCTGCTCGATGGCACGGCGGGCCCGGAACCGCCGGGCGCCGGAGTGACCGTGGTGGAGAGCGACGCCGACGTCCGCACGATCCGACCGGTGGCATCCAGCCAGACGTGGGCCACGAACGGGGCCACCGTGATGTGCTCCTCGACGAGACCTGACACGGACGGACTCGAGGTCGTGCCGGGCGTGGGCACTCCGTACTCCACCGCTGGTCGCCCATCGACCGACGACGTCCCGACCACGGTCACCGGTCCGTTCGCGTCGGCCAGCGAGGACGGGGCCACCGCTCCGAGGTAGTTGACGTTGCGGGCCGAGATGTTCGAGCGCGTCCACCGGTCGCCGGAGGGCGTGCTGACGTAGTCGTAGACGGAGTTGCCGATCCGGAGAACCTTCGTGGATGGCGTCTGGGGACTGGTCGGTCGGACCGTGGCCGTCACGGTCTCGATGTCCGGACCGGCGAAGCGGACGTCACCGGTCCCGGCGGATCGCTGGACTCCACCCGGATTCGACCGGGCGACCTGCTGTACGGTGCTGGCGGTCACGAAGTGTGCGGTCCCCGCTGCCTCGGTCACGCCCACCGACGCGCGGATGCGGGCCAGGGGGCCGGCGTTGACGCCGGGCGCGGTCGAGGTGGCCGATGACGCCGGCGTACCACAGGCGGAGACGCCGGTCCCGGCGAGCAGGCAGAGGCAACCGACCCCGAATCCGACGGCGGCACGTGTCCCGATTCCGCCGTGCCCGGACCGCCGATCCATCACACGGTTCTACACCACCGATACGGCGCCAGCCCGTTTCCGTTCCCCGCGGCAGCGGTCCTCCGTCGGCGACGACGGTCCGGATCGTGACACCTTCCGTACGTGACTCCCGGGTTCACCAGGTCGCCGGTGGGAGGACGCCGGCCGACGGCCCGGACGTCCGATCCTGCCGATCCACCCGCACTGGCGGTGGACCAGGATCAGGCGGCGGCGCCGGCGGCCTCGACGGCCTCGAGGCGCACCTGGGCCCGGGTCACGGCCGCCTCGGCCTCCACCAGCTCGGGGTCGGCCTCCTCGCCCTCGGCGGGGGTCCTGCCGGTGCCGCCGAGCTCGGCGACACGGGCCTCGGCGGCCTCCAGCGCCACCCGGGCCCGGTCGGCGTCGATCTCCTCGGCCAGCTCGGCCACGCCGACCAGCACCGTCACCCGCGAGGTGGTGGGCGAGTCGGGATCGTCGGGGTCCACCGGCACGTGGAGCTCCACCTGGGTGAAGCCGCCGTGCACGGCCACCCGGACGACGTCGCCGCCGGGTCGGACGACCCGGACCACGCCCGGCAGGACCGACCCCACGAGCGGCGTGTGGCCGGCCAGGAAGGTGGCGTCGCCCTCACCGGTGCGGAGCATCACCTCGGTGGCCGACCCGGTGAGCAGGATGCGCTCCGGGGTGACCAGGTTGATCTGGAACTGCGCGTCGTCGGCCATGGACCCGTCGCCCGATCAGCTGTTCGCCAGGTCGTGCGCCTTGGCCAGCACCGACTCGGCTCCACCGACGTTGAAGAACGCCTGCTCGGGCACGTCGTCGAGGTCCCCGTTCACCAGTGCCTCGAAGGACTCGACGGTCTCCTCGACGGGCACGGTCACACCCTTCAGGCCGGTGAACACCTCGCCCACGTTGAACGGCTGGGACAGGAAGCGCTGGACCTTCCGGGCCCGGGCCACGGTCACCCGGTCCTCCTCGGACAGCTCGTCGAGGCCGAGGATGGCGATGATGTCCTGGAGCTCCTTGTAGCGCTGGAGCACGCCCTGGACCCGGCGGGCGACGGCGTAGTGGCGCTCGCCCACGATCTCGGGGGCCAGGATGTTGGACGTCGACGACAGCGGGTCCACGGCCGGGTAGATGCCCAGGGAGGCGATGTCCCGGGACAGCTCGGTGGTGGCGTCGAGATGGGTGAAGGTGGTGAACGGCGCCGGGTCGGTGTAGTCGTCGGCGGGAACGTAGACGGCCTGCAGCGAGGTGATCGACCGGCCCCGGGTGGAGGTGATCCGCTCCTGGAGCTGACCCATCTCGTCGGCCAGGGTGGGCTGGTAGCCCACGGCCGACGGCATGCGGCCCAGCAGGGTCGAGACCTCGGATCCGGCCTGGACGAACCGGAAGATGTTGTCGACGAAGAGGAGCACGTCCTGGTTCTTGACGTCGCGGAAGTACTCGGCCATGGTCAGGGCGGCGAGCGCCACCCGCAGGCGGACCCCCGGGGGCTCGTCCATCTGGCCGTAGACCAGGGCGGCCTTCTCGATGACGCCCGACTCCTGCATCTCGAGCCAGAGGTCGGTGCCCTCGCGGGTCCGCTCCCCCACGCCGGCGAAGACCGACACACCGCCGTGGTTGATGGCCACCCGGTTGATCATCTCCTGGATGAGCACGGTCTTGCCCACACCGGCCCCGCCGAACAGGCCGATCTTGCCGCCCTGCACGTAGGGCTCGAGCAGGTCGATCACCTTGATGCCGGTCTCGAACATGAGGGCCCGGGGCTCGAGGGTGTCGAAGTCCGGGGCGGGACGGTGGATGTCCCAGTGGTCCTCGACGACCCCGATGTCGTCGGTGTCGAGGGGCTCGCCCAGCACGTTGAACACGTGGCCGAGGACGGCGTCGCCCACCGGCACCTGCAGTCCGTGCCCGAGGTTGCGCACCGCGGCGCCCCGGGTGAGGCCGTCGGTCGCCTTCAGGCAGATGCACCGCACCCGGCCGTCGCCGATCTGCTGTGCCACCTCGGCGGTGATGGTCTGGGTGCTGCCCTCGAGGACCACGTCGACCTCGACGGCACCGTTGATCTCGGGGAGGGCGTGGGGCGGGAACTCCACGTCGATGACGGGTCCGGCGATGGCGACGACGCGGCCGGAGGCCAGGGTCGTGGACTCGGTGGGCTGGGGGGCGGTGGTGGTCATGAGCGTCGGGCTCCCTTGATGTCGTCAGATGCTGCGGTGTCGGTCGTGGTGGCGGTGCGGCGTGCGTTGCCGTCGGGGCGGGCGGGCACGGGTCAGACCCTCGTCTCGATCACGAGGCCGCCCTCGTCACCTTCGGTGCCGGCCCGCAGTGCCTCGGCACCACCGACGATCTCCATGATCTCGGTGGTGATGGCGTCCTGGCGGGCACGGTTCATGATCCGCGAGTACTTCTTGATCAGCTCGCCGGCATTTTCGGTGGCGGCGGCCATCGCCCGTTGGCGGGCCGTCAGCTCCGACGCCGAGGCCTCGAGCAGTGCGGCGAAGATCTGCGTCTCGGCGGCCCGGGGGGCCAGGTCGGCGAGGAGGAGGGCGGCGTCGGGCTCGAACTCGGTGTAGCCCTGGCGGACGTCCACCTCGTGGGGGGCGATGTTGCGACTCTCCCCGACCTCGTGCTCGTGGCCGGCCTTCTGCTCGCCGTTGCGGGGGTCGACGAGAGGGAGGAGCTGGCGCACCTCCACCTTCTGGGAGCCCGCGCTGATGAATCGCGTCGAGACCACCAGGACCTGGTCGACGTCACCGTTGACGAACGGGGTGATGGCGGCGGCGGCCACCTCGCGGGCGTCGGCGAAACTCGGGCGCTCGCTCTTCCCGAGGAACGACCGTTCGACGTCCTGACCCCGGAACCGGAAGTAGCCCTGTGCCTTCTTGCCCACCGTGACCAGGCGGGTGGTCGCACCATCGGCCTCCTGGGCCGCCAGCAGGCGTTCGGTGGCCCGGAACACCGAGGAGTTGTAGCCGCCGCACAGGCCCCGGTCGGCCACGATGCTGAGCACGAGGACACGTTCGACGCGCTCGGGGGTGCCGAGCAGGCGACCGGCGGCCGCCGGGTCGCCCAGGGCGGTCTCGAGCACCAGCCGACCCATGCCCTCCTGGTAGGGACGGGAGGCGGCGATGCGTCCCTGGGCGCGCACGATCTGCGACGCAGCGATCAGCTCCATCGCCTTGGTGATCTTCTGCGTCGACTTGATGCTCCGGATCCGTCGACGGAGGATGCGCTCCTGGCCACCTGCCATGGGTCAGTCGACCTTCTCGGAGGCGAACGTCTCGGTGAACGAACGCAGCGCGTCGGCCAGGACATCGCCCTCCGGAAGCTTCCCGGACGACCGGATCCCGTCGAGCAGATCGGCGTGGTTGGCCCGGAAGTACGCCCGGACCTCGGCCTCGTAGCGCTGCACGTCGGCGACGGGGACGTCGTCCACGTAGCCCTCGGATCCGGCGTAGATCACCAGGACCTGCTCCTCGACCGGCACCGGCTGGTTGAGCCCCTGCTTGAGCAGCTCGGTGAGGCGGTAGCCCCGGTCGAGCTGGGCCTGGGACACCTTGTCGAGCTCGGAGCCGAACGTGGCGAACGCCTCGAGCTCGCGGAACTGGGCGAGGTCGATCTTCAGGGTGCCCGACACCGCCTTCATGGCCTTGATCTGCGCCGCACTGCCGACCCGGCTCACCGAGATGCCCACGTTGATGGCGGGCCGGACACCGGCGTAGAAGAGCTCGGACTCGAGGAAGACCTGGCCGTCGGTGATCGAGATCACGTTGGTCGGGATGTAGGCCGACACGTCGCCGGCCTTGGTCTCGATGATCGGGAGCGCGGTGAGCGATCCGCCACCGGCCTCGTCGGACAGCTTGGCGGCGCGTTCGAGGAGCCGGCTGTGCAGGTAGAAGACGTCGCCCGGGTACGCCTCGCGGCCCGGCGGGCGGCGCAGCAGCAGCGACATCTGGCGGTAGGCCTCGGCCTGCTTCGACAGGTCGTCGTAGACGATGAGGGCGTGCTCGCCCGAGTCCATCCAGTGCTGGCCCATGGCGCACCCGGCGTAGGGGGCGAGGTACTTGAACGGGGCGGGGTCCGCCGCGCCGGCCAGCACCACGACGGTGTACTCCAGGGCGCCGTAGCGCTCGAGGGTGGCGACGGTCTGGGCGACCGAGGACTCCTTCTGCCCGATGGCGACGTAGATGCACTTCACCCCCAGGCCCTTCTGGTTGAGGATGGTGTCGATGGCGACGGTCGTCTTGCCCGTCTTGCGGTCGCCGATGATCAGCTCGCGCTGGCCGCGGCCGATCGGGGTCATGGCGTCGATGGCCTTGATCCCCGTCTGTAGCGGCTCGGACACCGGCTGGCGCATCACGATGCCCGGCGCCTGGACCTCGAGGCGGCGGGTCTCGGTGGTGGCGATGGGGCCCTTTCCGTCGAGGGGCTCGCCCAGGGCGTTGACCACCCGGCCGAGCAGGGCGTCGCCCACGCGGACCGACAGGATGCGCCCGGTCGCCCGCACCAGCTGCTCCTCCTCGAGGCCGGTGTCGTCGCCCAGGATGACGGCGCCGATGGTCTCCTCGTCGAGGTTGAGGGCCAGGCCCTCGGTCCCGTCCGCGAACTCGAGGATCTCGTTGACCGCGCATCCGGGCAGACCGGTGATGCGGGCGATGCCGTCGCCCACCTCCACGATGCGGCCGACCTGCTCGGTCCCCACCTCCGGCGTGTAGTCGTCGACGTACTGCTTGAGCGCAGCGGTGATCTCGTCGGCGTTGATGGTCAACTCAGCCATCGGTTGCTTCCCTT
>Ga0307372_10009611_pt1 | contig 13282 bp, 11 predicted proteins | sample OX1MG_FD_202533 | JGI IMG/M metagenome (GOLD analysis project Ga0307372, IMG submission 202533) | Soil microbial communities from Risofladan, Vaasa, Finland - OX-1 | ecosystem: Environmental > Terrestrial > Soil > Coastal area > Acid sulfate soil | place: Finland: Risofladan, Vaasa | collected...
TTATCTTGTCTGAACTCATTAAAAAGCTCATCTTGCTGTTCCTGAGAAAATTCAATTTGTATCATTTTCTGAATTTTGTATACAAAAATACAAAATGTTAGATTAATAACCGTTTAAAGTATACTTGCTGCCAATAAGGTAAACAGGTTTAACGGAAATGCATTGATCGCACAAAAAGGCAAAATACTCTTGCAAAAAAGTTATGGCTACAAAAATTTTGCTACGCATGTTTTAAATGATTCAAATACTATATTTCAGATTGGTTCTATCACCAAACAATTTACAGCGGCCGTTATTTTAAAATTGCAGGAAGAAGGAAAACTTTCTGTGAATAATAAGCTCCATAAATATTTTCCGCAATTCAAATACGCACGGGAAATAACGATTGAAAATTTATTAACTCATACTTCAGGCATTTATAATTATACCAATGACATTGATGCAGGCGATTCTGCAATTGTATGCAACCCGGTAGATAAACAGTTGGCACTTGACATCATGTTTAAACACAAGCTTGATTTTAAACCGGGCACGCAATTTCGCTACGATAATTCCGGTTATTATTTATTGGGATTGATCATCGAAAAAGTTACCGGCAAATCATACGAAGAAAATGTTCGTGACATCATTTTTAAGCCGCTCCAAATGAATCATTCTTTATTCGACTTTAAACACTCACTCGATACCAACATCGCAACTGGCTATCAAATTCTAAATGATTCCATTCAAAAAGTGGCGTCGGCATGGCGATGGGATTCAACGGTAAGTTATGCTGCGGGCGGCATTTGGAGCACCACCAGCGACATGTATAAATGGGCTCAGGCGATTGCTAATAAAAAAATTCTTTCTGCAAGCTCATGGAAAGCAATGCTCACACCGCATCTTGATAAATATGGTTACGGCGTTTATATTGATTCATTATATGGCAAACAAACCATCTCACATGGCGGCGGCATACCGGGTTTTATTGCTTACCTGAACTATTATCCTGGCGAAAATGTAACCATCATTTTATTGAACAACCAGGGTTGGTTTGATGAAACTTTAAACCCGGTTAATGCAGATGTATCGGCCATCATTTTTCATAAGCCTTATGAATTAATGCGTAAACATACCGGGATAAAACTGCCTGATGAAGTGTTGAAAAAATATGTTGGTCAATATGATTTCGATAAAAAACATCACGTTTACATCACCCTTGAAAATAATCAACTTCAAATAGAAGCTCCGCAAGGCGGGTTACCCAGGTCGCCTTTGTTTGCAGAGGATCAAAACAATTTTTACTTAAAGATCCTTAACGCAAGAATTGAGTTTATAAAAGGTGCTTCAGGAAACACAACGGAGTTAATTGCGCATTACTTTGGCAAAAATGATGTATGTAAAAAAGTTAAGTGACAACCACAATCCTGGCGCCTACATCTCCACCTGGCGTGAGGTTGTGGTTAGTGGGTTAACACAAGCCTCTCTTGTGCTATAATTAAAAATTAAGCTTGTATTTTCACTTTAATATAAATGGCGGTTGCTCAATGCCGTGGTCATGAGACCAGCAGCACCCATTCGGAAGTTAACAAACTGAAGAAAAAGGAACATTGACATTGGTTAAAATTCTATTTTAAGTAATAGGATTTAAGCTGCCAAAGTTGAATATTGAGAGGTGCTGCTATGTATTCATGCAAGTAAATTTTAATTATTCCAATGTTAGGTTTGAACCAATATGTGTCTTTAAATTCAGTCTCTGGACCTAAATAATGATCAAAAATCTTAAATGCACTATCATAGAATTGCCAATTAACCGCAACATTCCTAACCAAAGAAGTTGTATAAATATCGGAATCGTAAAGGTCGTTTTGCCAAATATCTCCATCATGAAAAGGTATCAGAAATATATGCCTGGGGAACTGTAAGTTTTGCACAGTCCTAGAGTAAATTGTATCAAAAACCTTTATTGTATCCCCCACCATCCTGATATATCTAAAATCATTTCCATCAGGATAGGAAATTTGCCATACATATGCATCAATGCTATCTACAAGTTTCTTTATACCTATGATTGAAACCTTAACAGTATAGTTCCTTGGCAATTTGGGATCAACAGGTATTTGACCTGAATCGTAAACATTATATTCCCAATAATTCCCAATTGTGTTTGGAAAATATTCTGTGGGTGATTTGTGCTGTGTAAGATTTTCTTTATTACAAGATAAAAAAAGGGAAATGATGAACAAGGCTTTAATCATTTTACAAAGTTTTTTCATAATTTAAAATTTTTTTGTCGAAATGAAATTCAATTTATTTCCCCTTACCTGGTATGTGGTTGTGATTAGTGAGAGTAATGGTAAACCACAGACCGAAAGACCTGTGCCCTAAAAATCATTTTAGTTATTTGCCGGACCATTAACTATTCCTAAAAATAAAATAGCGCCGGTTTGTTTTTCTACAATAGAATATACAAAAGGATGATCTAATTTAAAAACAGGTGAGGGAGGAGGAGCAGCGGTAGTTCCTGCACCAATTGCGGTAACTGCCGCAGCTTCGGTGCCTTCTTCGTTTACTATAATATAAGCCTTATGTATCGCTTTTGAAATATAAACTTTCACTTGCGAAGGGTCATATATTTTTGAAAAATCTGCATTGCCACCAAATGCTATACTCATTCCCAGCATAGATAATTCGGGCCTCATATCCTCCAATTCATAAGAGTATTCCCATTTGGGAATTTCCAATTGAACAGTTGAACTATCCATGTTACTGATGGCATTGCTTAAAATATTTTCATTTAAAGAAGAAGCAAATGTGCTTATGGATTCTTGTGGATGCGCAGGTTCCAAAACATACATGCTAAAACTTTTTCCTCCGCCATAAGGCAATTCTATCATGGTAAATGAACTATCGTAATACATTTTAGTGGTAAGTTGTTGTTTCATAAAAGGAACACTTTGCGTACTTCCATCCTGCAAATTGAAAATATCATTATAAGTATCAGAAGTTTTGAAAGCATATTTCCAGGCGCCATTAAAATAAATGGCATTAATGAGATACATCAAATCATCCGATGAAATACTTTGTATAATCTTTGGGATCTTATTGTTCGTTTTTTGCGCTACCCAATTATTGATCGTATTTACTGCTGATGGGTCATCAAAATTCAAAGGCCGCACAGAAGCATCATAATTACTTTGAACGGTATTTAAAAAAGAAGGGAATGGCTGGTAACTGTTTTGCCTGTACCAAATTGAATTAGCAATAGAAAGTTGCACTTTATTATCTTCCTGCGGAAACTGCGAAAGTAAAGACTGGCAAGCGGAATTCAGGCTGGCGATATCAATACCTGACATCTGCAATGTGTTGGCAATAGAATCTTTGGTCGCATTATCCGCTCCATTATACACCATTGAAAGAGCAAGATAAATGCTTAATGGGGAAATGAGCTTATTATTATTGGAAGTATCCTGCGATAATGTAGCACGGAAAAAATCAAATGCAAACTGGTTATTGGCATTAATAACAGCAGCGCCATTCGTAGGCAATACAATAGTTTGAGTGCGTTCCTCGGGATTTGGGTTTGTTTTTGTACAGGAGCTAACTGCAAAAATAATCACCAAAAGAGGGAAAATAAGGGACGGTATCTTTTTCATAAAAAGCATTTTATACCTACCTGACACTCTTTTAGGTAAAAACGTTGCATGTTCAATAAAATAATCTTGGGCAGTAATTGAATTAGCGATTAGATAAAATAAAAATCATTTAAAATTCATTGTTAATCAAAAACAGGAATCCCGGATATTTACCGCTTTATGATACAGAATATCCATTTGCTTCTGATGCTATTCTACTTAAGATTTCTTCTTTGCCATAAACCAATTATATCAATTCTTTATGAACTTTTATCTCCGTAAAAAATATTTCTTTCTGCATCAAGTAGGAAATCATCTTTGTTCGCGATTATCAGGCTCTTATATTCATTCACTTTTATCCAATATAAAATAAACATTAACAGCGAAGCTAACGCACCAATAATTGGAATAATAATGATACAATTACAAATGTTCCATGCCAGGCCTGCACTATATGTTGGCTTTTCTTCTTTTGAAGGTAAGTTCAACCTGGTACATTCTGCAGAAATGGATCTTGCCATTTTATCAACCAAAATAAATTGCCAAACAATATTAAAAAATGGAATTAGTAACAGCCAAACATTAGATGGTGGCATTTTTCTATTTTCTTGTAAAATGGCTTTCAGGGTGTTCTGTAAAGTAAGAAGGGACAAAATTCCAGGTACCAAAAATAAGGCAAGAAATAAAAATTGAAATCCCGATCCGATATTTATTGAGAAATACATAGCAATTAAGTTTCTCCAATATTAATTATTTTTTTCAGTAATCAATATTTTATTCACCTCCCCTCCTCCTTCTGTTACGGTATTTTTTTGAGAATGAAGAGTTACAATAACTTTCCAAAAGTTAGCGGAACAATTAAAAACCATCGTTACAATGCAACGTTTTTTACAATTCAGTTGTCAACACATAAAATAATCAAATAATTTTTATGATACAGAATAAACTTTTTTACATAACTATTATACTATTGATTTCCGTACAATTTTCATACGGACAAAAAACAGAAATAAATTTTAATGTTTATAGCGGGCTATTTTCCTTTCGAGGGGATGGTGCGACTTCAAACTCTTTGATTATTTCTTACCCTTTTATTCCTCCGCTAGCCAAATTTACCGAAAATCCTTATGGAAGAGGAACTGGATTTTCATACGCATTGGGCCTTCAAGGACAGCGACTATCTAAAAGAAAAAATATCTATGGACTTGAAATCAGTTTTGAAGAATTAACCAGTAAAGTTAACATTGATAGAATATTAATAAGTGGCGACTTTGCAGAAATTCAATATCCCGCAAGCGGAGAAACGAAATTGAAAAATACATTTATCACCCTTAATCCTTTCGTTGGACACAGATATTCATATCACAAAATAACCATTGATTTATTGGCAGGATTTGACTTGGCTTTTTGTATGAAAAGTAAAGAAGATGGAAATGCTACAGCCACAACAAGTAACATCGGTCATTTTAATGTAGAAAATCAAAGAACAAAACCTTCAATTGATTTAAGACCACGAATACAAATAAAAACGCAGATAAATAAGTTCGGCTTTCTTGCAGGTTACTCATTAGGATTAACTAATTATTCACCTCAATATAATTCAAAAGCATACACCAGTTTTTTACAACTTGGGCTAAGTTACCAACTAAAATGAGCACCCACATAGGCGCGAAACATCCCTTTTGAGAAGAGGGTAGCTGTGCAACATCCAATAGCTATTGGATTTGAAATGCACCTTTTAGAAATTGAAAGATCATTTCTTTTTACTATCTTCATACATCAATGCTGCTTTATGAAAAGTTACCCTCTTTTCTTTGTATTTATAATTAGTATGGGTGGTTTATCATCGTGTACTACCTACCGTTACATTTATGCAGCTTCACCAGCTAATAGTCCCTATTTTACGGAGAAGGGCCAATCAAAATTAGCAGGTTATTATTCTAACAACGTTGGCGGTCCATCAGTGGGTAGTTTTGCTGATGGTTTTGATATTCATGGAGCTTATGCCATAAGTGACCACTGGGCATTGACAGTCGGGTATTTCAACAGGAAAGAAGAAGATATCAACAATAACAATTACAATATTCCATTTGACAGTTCAGCTATACGATACAAACGTAATTTATTTAGTGTAGGCGCCGGGTATTTTATTGCAGTAAATCCCCGAAAAACCATCACATTTAATTTGTATGGCGGAATGGATTTCGGAAAATTTTCTTTTACTGAGAATGGCACGGAGAATGGAATCCCCGGCGAAAGATTCCATAACAGTAACATAACAAAATGGTTTTTCCAGCCCTCGATAAATTTTATGCCGGGGAAATATTTTCGGGCATCAATTATTTTAAAAAAATCTTATGTACACTACGGAGGTATTACTACTAATTATACAGCGGATGAATTAGCTTATTATTCACTTGATACAATAGTCAATAAAACAATCTTTTTTAGCGAGCCCGCACTCGATATGCAATTTGGGGTACCCGGGGTTCACTGGCTAAAGTTTGACTTAATGTGGAGCAGTATATCAAATCCTGTTTATGAGAATACCTTGCTTGCTGTAAGGAGTTTCGATTTTTCAATAGGCCTGTGTATAGATTTTTCGAAAATGGGGAAAAAGTAGCACATAAAATTATTGTTATTAATAAATGGCAACCCTGTTATGGCGCCAGATATGATTATTGTGTGAGTGCGTCCGCAGTGCTATAATTAAAAATTAAGTTTGTATTTTCACTTTAATATAAACGACATAAGGTACTACCATCAAAGCCTAATAATCTTTCTACTTTATTACCTTCTTATCCTGTATCAATTAGTTTATTTCAAATAGGGTAATCAGGAATGTTTATGTAATTGAATTGATTTCCAGCTACGGATGGAATATTCCGATGGAATCAAATTATTTTCCACTACTCGGACCCTTGCAATTCAGTGTCTGAAACCTTATGACTGCCAAAAGGAAATATAATCTTGATACTCACATTTCTACCCATATTGTAGATACCCTGCCTTCTTTGCGTGACAGTTACAATGTTACCATTATGTGCCAAAAAGTATTGTGCAAGGTTCAAATGGTCAACATACGCAATATTGGTAAGATTGGTGCAATTAATAAATAAAGAACAAATCACCTTTCCTGACTTTGGGTTTACAAAATTGGTTCCTATGCCTGCATTAAACAAAGTATATGCAGCAGAAGGCAGTTCAGTAAAAAGAGCACTGTAAATATTATTCTGTGCCCAGTATTTTGCCTGGCCAACCTGAATAAAAGTTCCCTTAAGAATGGAATGTTGCCTGTCATTCAACTTAAACTTTACCTCTGTAGTTAGATGGGGAGCAGATGTCCAGGGAATATGATCTGTTGAATCCGTCGCGTTGGGAAGATAGGAATAAATATACGTTAACCCATTTTGGATGGTGAGCCATTTTGTACTCTTCAGATGGATATCAAAGTATCCGGATACCCCGGTAAGGATAGCAGTATTGGAAGATACATATTGGTAAACCGGGTATCCCTGTGAAACAGAATCTGTCTTGTCGGCAAATATAAAGTGATTGATATGATTGTAAAATCCGTCCAGTTCAAAGCTAAAGTCACGGCCATTATTCCCGTATGCAAAATCCACCTGGTAACCTTGTTCCGGATTCAGATTATGGTCGCCTAACTGGATTGCATTCGACCCGATGTTAAGATTATTACTGGTCAATTCATTAATAGCAGGAGCCCGGTAACTTTTTGAAATATTGAGTTTAATATAATTATTTGCTGGCAACAGACAGGATGCACCTATACTTCCCGACCATCCTGAATAGGTATTATTGAACCCGGTAAACTGAACCTCCGCACCCTCTGTTCCTTTAGAAACAATTGCCTGACCGGGCATATCGGCATTAATCAGCCACATTTCCTTTCCTATAAAATGAGAAATATCATAGCGCAGGCCACCACTAAGAGTAAGGTTTTTAAAATTCTTTTCTAATATAGCATAACCTCCTATTTCAAAGTCGGTGTAATCAGGTATTTCATAGTCAGCTACATAAGGAGGAGGAGGCGCCGGCAAATTTTTTTTAAATTCATAAGTCCCGTTAATACCCGTAGTGAGTTTCAATCCCGAACGATCACCTGTAAACTGATATTTTAAAGAGTAAGGTATATCATTAACCGCCATATTTCCCTGGCCTACTGTTCCGGTATCTATATCATGATGAACACTCCTGGTAAATCCAACATCTATGCCTATTCTTCCATTGTCTGCTTTAATCCTGTTTTGCCACCAGGATTGATATTCATCTAAAAGCTTATCACCGGCAATATCTGCATCGTAGGATAAAAAATCAGCTTTGTCGGGATATATCTTTCCATTTTGCGGCGTATCAAATTCAAATCGGCCTGTGCTGTCGCGGTTACCATCAGGCACTTGTATTCGCCTGTGAAGTGCGCTTAATGTGATACGGGAGTATCCCCATGATTTGTTGAGGCCCATTACCAATCTTCCATTTTCCTGCCGCCATGCACTTCCCCATACATATCCGTCCTTTGGATTCCGGTAGGAATGCGTTTCTTCACTACTCCCTCTTATATTCCAAGCAAAGCCGTTATTATTTCCACCTATATTTACTGAGTTTCCTATGTAGCCGTTATTTGCCTGGTATTCTGAAAGCACACTACCCCGGATAGTTCCATTTTCAGCAAATGGTTCTGATTTAAAACTGATGACTCCGGCTTCGGCGCTGGCTCCATATTGCAAAGAAGCCGGCCCCCTGATAATCTCAGCATTATACACAGCATAAGGATCTATCAATATGCCATGATCATCTCCCCACTGAAAGTCTTCCTGGGGTACACCATCCATCAGGGTCAGCACACGGTTAAATCCCAACCCGTTAATCTGTGGCTTGGTAGTACCGGGCCCTTCGCTGGTTTCATTTACGCCGGGAAGTGAAGCTATGGCATCAATCACAGTGTTTGAAGTTCTCTGTAGCATCATGTTATGCGTTACCAGTGTAACGGGAATAGGTGAACGAAGTGTGGTAATTACATTTCCAAGAGATGTGATCACCACTTGTTTTAATGGACTATAAGAAACAGACATACTTAAATTAAGAGATACCTCACCTTTTAAATTGACTTGCCTGGTGATAGTAGCATGTCCTAAACTTTGGATCTCCACTTCATAGATGCCTTGTGGCAAAGAAGGTATTTTGTAATTCCCATTTATGTCAGTGACAGCTCCTAATTTGAGCTGGGGAAAATAAACTGACGCACCCTCTATTGCCTTGCGAGTTGCAGTGTCGGTAATATGCCCGCTCAAAGACTGGGCATTCAGGAATACAACTGAAAATAAAGAGAAGCATAGTATTAAAAGTTTTTTCATTTTGCAATTTTTAATTTTTTATGAATTATAGATTGGTAATATTTCGCGCCATATAGTCCTGCACTATAATTGATAATTAAATACCTCATAACAATTGATAATTAAATACCTCATAACGAAATTGCCGCTTCATCACTTTACACGAAGCGTACCCGCACTCTTTTAAGTTGCCTCTATAATTCAAATAAATTTTGCCAGGAAAATGTTGATACTTTAAAAAATTATTTATACCTGGGGCGGGTGAAAAATATCCAAAGAGCGGTCAATAATATTGTCGCCTGAATAAAGAGGTGTCTTTGGAATAACAGTAGGTTCTGAAACTGGTGCAATAATTGATGGGAAAAATGAGCGGGCAGAAAGTGTTATTTCATTTTTGTTTCTCCTTTCCGGATTATCCTGGTCTCTCTTTTCTTCTGTCTTTATCCTTTTAATCATTTGGCATTTACCATTGCAATGCATTTGAGGTTTGTCTTTATTAATGCAATACTTTTCATATCGGGCCGGCTGTATATAATAGTCAAGGATAATCAATGAACTATCCATTGTTTTGCCCAGGAAGGCTGCAATTAAAATGAAAGCAAGTATTTGTTTATATAGAAAATGTTCTTTCAAACCTCAGTAAAGGTAAGTCAAAATGCGTGAACCGTCGTTCCGGCCATTCTATAAACTAATGAATATTTTGATTCCCAAACATTCGTTTAACCTTCCCCAGTGGAATTAATAGGACGTCGGGTATTCTTTCACCATTCAATAAAACATCCATCCTTTAAAAATATTTTTGAACGGAAATTCAATATTGTCAGGCATTTCCATTAAAAGTGATTGCCTTTTTATTTTAAAAATTATTAATTGTACTATCCTGGAGCAATATTTGTCATAAGCTCTTCAAAATAAATAACCTTAAATCGTAAAATTTTATGAAAAGAAACATTAGCGCATTATTTCTGACGCTTTTTGCGTGTATTGCTTTTGTATTGCTTTTTTCGGGATGCTATGAAAGCAGGTACTATCACCGCTATCATCACCATACAAGGCACTGGTACGAAAGGCGCCACACGCCACCACCTCCAGGTGTCAATTTTCAACTTGATGTACGCGATAGATAAAATATTTTAAATAATGCACACATTTAGCACCAGTCGAAGTAACCACGGTTGGTGCTTTTTTATGTTGTCATCATTGAAGTTCCCTGGTAACAATAGACTTTAGTCCGTTGCTTTAAATGATGGAATAAAAACTTTGATAATTGAAAGTTGACAATCTGAAGAAAAAGTAACATCGATGCAGGTTAAAAACACTCCAAGAAGTTTGGGGCGATTTTACTTTGTCAGCCCTTTTACCTGAGCCAGGAGTTGGTCGCTATCCATATACCCAAGGATTCTCTTCACCATCTTACCCTGAGAATTAATTACCAACATGATAGGATGGCCGCTTATTTGGTATCTTTTGACCAGTTCAATCCCTTCGCCTTTTTCGGCATTAACTGAAATGTTGACAAAATCTTTATTAAATACAGAGCCCACCTTTTCATTGGTCAGTGTGTTTTTCATCATCATTTTGCAAGGGACACGCCAGGTTGCATACACATTCATAACAACAAGCTTATGTTCCCTTTTTGCCTCCTGGAGAGCCTGATTAAAAGTGATGTTTTCAAAATGAATGCCTTTTTCAACAGGAGTTGCAGGTTTGCCTGCCCGGATAACTGCAACACCGAAAAGAGCAATAACGGTAATTAAAATACTTAACTTTTTCATTTATGATCCAATTTATTGATGATGGAGTCGCCTGGTTGGAAGTTCATCCACTAATAAATGTAAAATTAAAACATTTTACGCCTTAGAGGGTTTACTAAATGCGAAAAAAAGCGTGGGCAATAACTGGCTGATGATCCATGATACTTTCATAAATTTAGTGCACGTCCTTTTGTGCTATAATTAAAAATTAAGTTTGTAATTTCATTTTAATATAAATCTTAGCCAATGCAGTTGTTCCTTCTTTATCTTCCAAAGCCATCATTCCGCCCAGGGGGCGCGCATCTCTTCAAAAGGAGATGGTGGTGAGGCAATAAAAAGAAAAGCTACATCCGATAGCTATCAGTCTTTTTATAGGGTCTATTTATTTTAGTTATTTAAATCTAAAATCCAATTTAAAATCAAAGAGCCATGGGATTTTAGGATTGATACCTTCGTGTTGAAGTATCTGCGGTAAATTTTCAAAATGCTGTTTGAGGTTTAATTTCTCATGATCACGGTAATAGGTTACAATAATAGTGTCGCCTTCTACTCTTATATCCCCTTCCATGTTTGTCAATACTTGCTCTGCGGTATGTTCGGCAGTCCAGTTTTTATAATTGCCCGGCAGTTTGTTTTTGAGTTGATGGGTGGCCGCTTGTGCTATTAATGCCATGGTTTGTTTCCCGTATTTTATATTGAGGTTAAAGGTAGAAGCCCTGTTCCAGCCCATATCGCCATTGAAGTTAAAGAACTCTTCTATTGTCCAGCGTTCAGGGAATATGATAGTAAGCAAGTCAACAGGGTTTTTGATGGATGTAGTTAAAAATGGTTTGTAATGATATTTGCCCTTCTGTTCCCCCTGCCGCTGAACGATTAATTTTAGTTGATTGAGGCTCCCGCCAAAATTGAAGACAGTACTTGCCTGTGCGTATCCTGCCCAAAGCGGTGTGTATTCCAATTGATCAAAGCGGCTGGTTATCTTTTTAAATTCGGGTGCCGGCATCAGGATATCAAAGGTGGGGTGGTGATAAAAATAGTCGGTTACTTCCCTGGAAAAATATTCTTTGTCTGCCACGAAAAGCGCTTCTTTAAGGCCTCCCTGTTCAAGCAATTTTATTAGTTGCAGGCTGGCAGCGTTACAGTTTTTTCCACTTGAGCCGAGCGTGAAACCAAGAGGCTGGCCGGTGAACGCATCAACGGCAAAAAAGGTTTGCATCATTTTATGGGCAGCCTCATCAGGCCTTTTCTTTTTATAGGGCATGATACGCCCGGTAGCTGATTTTATCCGGTGTGGGTCAAGGGCTATAACCTGCTCATCGCCATAATGATTCTCTAATCTCCGCAACTGCATCAGTGTTGTTTGCAGTTGTTCATAAGCCTCAACAGGATGGGCATCCAGCAATTCATGTATGGTTTCATCGGCGGCAAGAAAGGATAATCCGTTAACCAGCGAAAACCCCTGGTTGCATAATGTGCCTCTTTGTCTGAGCCTGTTCACACAAAGCGCTGACTCATTAACCATTTGCAAGGCGATCCGCGTATTTAAGTCACCATTGGTGGTTTTGGAAAAACAACCTGCAAGTAAATCCCATGCGCCTAAGCGCAGGTATTCCGGCACCAGCAACCACAAGCCTAAATGAGTACCCGAGAGTTTATCAGAAAGTATCTGCCTGACATACCGCTCATTACTTTGCATCGTTACGGATGCTTTTCGTTGTTCCCGCCTGGTTTGCTGAATAACTACCTGCTTGCTGTCTCTATTTGGATTTAACTCATAGAGTTTTTTTTTGAAGGCCGTATTCCTGAATGGTTCGTTCCACACTTCGAAGGCTGATGGAATGATGGGTTTGTTTTAGTTTCTGGGTAATTACAGCCGCCGAGTCATCCGGATCCAAAAACCGGTAACGAATGATCTGCTGTATTATTTTTTCACTCCTTCGGGAGTTGTGCCTGGGGCCTCTTTTTTTATCAACAAGGCCGCTGCTGCCCGCTTCCTGAAAATTTTTCAACAACTGATAATACCTCTGTTCGGTATATCCATACTTTTTAATACTGTGTTTTACCCCAAGGCCATAGACACCTTCAATTAACATAAGGAATTTTTGTGTAACGCTGTCGCCGGCATTTACGTTCAGTAAATGCAAATCCAAATCCGGCAATGATGATTTGTTTGGCATAACTAAAATAATTTATGGCAGTAAAGTTATGGCAAAAAATTATTAAGTTTCAAAATCATCAATAAATACAATATTTACATGCAACTGTACAATTCTATAGGTAAAATGTACCGCCATATTTCAGTTTAGTATTTTTGTTGCCAAAGGCACTAAAACATAAATTCTAATTTGAAAAGAATAAATTAAACTGTGCCTATAAAAAGGCTGATAGCTATCGGGATTCGGGAATCCCGTTCAGAATATTTTCATGTTAAAGATAAATAGAATAAAGCGGATAGGTCGTGATGAATTAAATAATATTTGTTTTAAGCTAATATTTTTAGTATATTTGAGCTAAAACTATTAGTTATGTTTACAGGAATGAGTTTAATAGAATTTACAAA
>Ga0307372_10009612_pt1 | contig 13279 bp, 19 predicted proteins | sample OX1MG_FD_202533 | JGI IMG/M metagenome (GOLD analysis project Ga0307372, IMG submission 202533) | Soil microbial communities from Risofladan, Vaasa, Finland - OX-1 | ecosystem: Environmental > Terrestrial > Soil > Coastal area > Acid sulfate soil | place: Finland: Risofladan, Vaasa | collected...
AACTCGGCAGTTATCGGGAAATGAGGACTAGTCTGGGGGACCAGGGGTCGCAGGTTCGAGTCCTGTCTCCCCGACGGACGCGCAAGTTGAGTTCGCGACGTGCGGTTGCGCCGGCGCCGGGCACCTGTCGCCAACGGGGTGTAGTGCTCTAACCGGGAATGACGACTTTTCCTGCAAAAGGCATCAATCCCCACGGTTGAGGCCGGATGCCGCTGCTCATACCCAGAGATTGTGGCAGTCCAGCGCATACATAGCGCTTACATTTTCGCGGCTCCAGTGCACAGCGGCTCCAGTGTGGTGTGAAGGTCCAAGGCATAGTTGACACCGCAAGTCCAAGAGATGCCTGACGATGTGCGGCGCGTCCGCCTGATGCTTGACACAGCCGGCCTCGCTCCAGTCCGATCGTCCGCAACGACCGCCATCGAAGGGGCTCCTACGGTGAGGGCTCCTCGCTCTGATCGACAACGGCAGCGTAGGACCCACTGCCCAGCAAGGATCCGGCCGGGACACGGCGGTCGCCGATGAGCAGTTCCTCGAGAACTCCGGAATCGGCGTCGAAGGTCACGTCGTCAAGCTCGCCGAGTTCGTTGCCTCGTTGACTGAGGACCCGCTTGCCGACCAGCTCGAGTTTCCCCTCGGCGGCGGCCCATTCTCGGTCGTCCGCCGGCGGCCGGAGGGCCCCTTCATCGACGACCATGACCGCATCCGGCCCGAATCCGCTCAACTGCGCCCAATCGACCAACTGCGCCTTCTTGCCTCGCCCTATGAGCACGGCGACGATCCGCCGTTGCTGCGCATCCACCAGAAGGTGGCTTACAGCGCCGACCTCTTTCGCGCTGGATCGGCTCAAGACCTTGCGGCCAGCGGAATGCTTGAACGACTCGCTCACGACAACCCCAACCGGGCCCTGAACTCGTCGACCGAGGCACCGAGGCCGACGAGGTCGTCTTGGACGAACTCTTCCGTGATATTCGGGACCACGAGCGCCTCCCCTGAGACGGAAAGCTGCGCGGGCAGCGGGATGTAGCCCCGCCCGCCCCCGGCCTTGTCGATCTGATAGCCAACAACCTCACCGCTGCTCCCGACCAGTAGCACCAAGTCGGCGACCTTACCCAGGCTCGATCCTCCCTCGGTCAGGACAGCGTTTCCGAGCACATCACGCTCTGTGGCGGGATGGCCGACGTCGTCGGGCGCGTCCTCAGAAGCGACAATGCTGGACTCGTCGAGCACCATCACGGCGTGCTGTCCGATCGCGTGGATCACCTCGGCCGGGAGAACGTCGCGGCTTCGACCCGCGAAGAAGCCTCGTTTGTTCAGGGTCACGCCGACCAGGCGACCCGATTCGGGGCTGTAGATGACGTCGCGCACCTCGGCCACGTCCTCCCCGCTCTGGACCGTGACCACCGGAAGCCCACGGATCTGGGACGCGGTCATGAGAAACCTCATTGCTTGCCCTTCGTCGCGATGACGCCGCCACCTCGGCGTCGTCGCCGAATGACCAGGAACGCCACAACCGCGACGAGAACAACTATGACCACCAGTATCAGCCAGCCGACCACACCCATCCTAAAGGTCCTTCCTCATCGGCTTGCCCTTGTGGGTGACGCAGAGTGCGCCAGCACGTACTTCCGGTGCAGCGCCTCCTTCGTCGTGTCGATCACCTCGTCGAGTTTACTACCGGTCCTGTCGACGATGTCGTCCACCTTCTGCTTCGCGTCGTCCAGCTTCTCTTTGGCCTCGCCAGCGTAACGATCGGCCTTGCCCTCGGATTCGAGATTCTTGTTGCCGGCAAGGCTTCCAGCTGCCTCTCTGACTTGACCCTTCACCTGCTCAGTCTTTGCACCCATTGGCCCGCATTCCTTCTTCTGTTCACGTCGGTCGTGTGGAGGTTGCCCCGGACGTCGTAGAAGTTGACCGGTGGTCCTCTGCCTCGGTCCTGGAGTGAGGCAGGCTCGGGGTTAAGTCCAACCGAGACCCGAAACGGAGGAACCGCCGACCGTGAAAGCGTCCCACAGCAGCAAGACGAGCGCGGCGTCTGCGCCCCCGACTCCAAGCCGGGGGCGCAGCACCACAACCTCGTGGCGCAGCTCCAGCAATTCGATCTCGTTGCCGTAGTAACGTATACCCGGGCCCGGTTCAAGACAGGGCAATCAACCCTTCCGGCACCCGCTCCGGTGGGTTACGTGGGCAACAAGACCGCCGTCTTGGCACATGTACGCCGCACCGAGGGACAGGTGGCGAGGCATCCAGAAGATGGTCGAGGACGAGCGCTACTACATCGACGTCCTCACACAGGCGAACGCTGTGGAGTGCGCCCTCGAGCAGGTTTCACTGCTGCTGCTCAACGACCATGTCTCGCACTGCGCCGCCGACGCCATCCGCGAGGGCGACAGCGATGCCAAGATCCACGAGCTCACCGCCGCGATCGGGCGCTTCGTCCGAGCGTAGGGTCGTCGGCTCAACTCGGCGGTGGCATGCCAGTTGTCGACCTGATCAGCCCGGACGGTCAGCAGCACGGCAATCGGCTCAGGCATGCTGTTTCCGCCCGGTATCCTCGTCGACGGGATCCCGTTCTCCTACGGAAGGCTCTCCGAGGGTCGGCAATTTGATCTCAGTGCAGGGATTTGAGCGACCGCGGACCCTGTCAGGTGCGTGCAATGCGTCGGAGTGACGTCCTACTCCGCCAGGCGATGAGTTCCACCTGGGGAAATTGTTGACGCCCATCTCACGCCGTTGCAGAGCCTGCCGGAGCTGACCGTGGCCGGGGCGTGTCGCCATTTGCGACTGCGGGGCCGTGACCCATTTGATGATGAGGGACACGCTGGGCGTACCCCGGTTTGACGGACACGTTTGCTAAGCCGAGCACACTGCAGCACCTCAACATCTTGCCCAGCTACCAAGGTGGTGGTGGGCTCGGATTGCCAGGGGCCCAAGGCCACAAAACATCGGTTCAGGCGGGCAGGTCACAAGTGCGGGTTGCACGCTCGCGGGCCAATGGTTGCTTCAACCGGTGATCGCGCCGTCATTTGTGTGCATGACCCGGTGTCTGCAGTGGCCAGCTAGATTGCCAAGGGTCGTTCGGGCAACACCGCGGCCGCGCATTCCTTTCGACGATTGACGACGTCGCGTGTCGGGGGCTTTGAGTTAGCCGCGACGTGACAGTCCGTCATAGGTCGCATGAGGTGCTGCGGCAGGGTAAGTCACCGAGCAGCGTTGGGCGACGCCTCCTGGGGAGTTCTGTACTGTCAGGCCGCCGGCACCACTCGCCACGCCACCTCTCTTTCGCCCCCGCTACGATGAGTGGATGTACGGGGCGAGGGTGCGGCGAGGCGGTGTCATCGCCGCCTGGGTGCTCGTCGTCGGGTGCGGTGCGTCCGGTCCTGCAGCATCCCCGACGGGTTCGAGCAATGTCGAAGGGAACGGTGCCTCGAAGCTTCCGACTGCACCCGCGCCATCGCAGTCGCCGTCTTTCCCGAATCCCTCGACACCGGCGGGTCAGGAGCAGTTCGTCACCACTGTCTTCGACGACGTCCAAGGATTCTGGTCGAGCAGCTTCGCCTCGGCCGGGCTTCCGTACGTGCCAGCGCGGCTCGTCCTGTTCATGTCAAGCGTCGGTACCAGTTGCGGCCCCGCGACGGCCGACGTCGGGCCGTTCTACTGTTCCGGCGACGACACCGTCTACCTCGACCTGCGGTTCTTCGCAGCACTCGAGCAGCAGCTTGGCATCAGCGGTGACTTCTCGCTGGCATACGTGGTCGCCCACGAGATGGGCCACCACATCCAAAACGTGATGGGTATCACACAGCGCGTCGCGCGCACCGACCAGCAAGACCCGACTCTCACGAACGGGCTTTCGGTGCGCGTCGAATTGCAGGCGGATTGCCTGGCTGGGGTATGGGCTCACTCGACGTATGAACGCAATCTGCTCGAGCCCGGCGATCTTGACGAAGCGCTCGCGGCGGCCGGCGCGGCCGGCGATGACTTCCTTCAGCAGCTCGGCCCCGGACAGGTCGAGCCGGAGAAGTGGACGCACGGCTCGTCGGCGCAACGTCAACAGTGGCTCGCCACCGGATTCGATAGCGGCCGGCCAGCCGACTGCAACACCTTCACATCGACGACTGCCCGCTTTGCCGCCTGATGGGAGATGGGGAGTTCCCGCTCGAGACGGTCGAGCAAGCCGAGTTTGAGGTCGTCGTAAATGCTCATCCAGTGGCGGGCGTCGTCCCGGCGCTCGGTTTCGAGGTTCCCGCCGTCGAGGGGGCGTGTGGCGGGCTTGTCGTGTCCTGCACCATGAGTTCTGCCCCTACCCAAAGTTGTTGCTGATCTTCTTACGCCGGTGGGTGTATCAGAAGACATGCTCCGACACCGGGCCGCCGCGGACCGACCCGAGATCGTCGCCGCGACCAGGGCGGCGATGACTCGCACGGTATCGAGACATCCCACAGGCGGGAGATGTCAACAACGCGCTGGCATGAGTGGCCGCCACGGGTACCCCTTGCGGGTTGACCGGTCCGGCGGCGCTGGGTGTCCAAGAGCCGTGCAAAGAACAAAGGTCGCGCTCCTTCCCCGCGGGCGACGTCGTCCTAGCGATGCCCGATGCATCGCGGCGCCGGCTACGCCGTCACACAACACGCCCAGAATGGAGGAGCTATGAACGACACACAGTTGGTGAAGATGCTTGGTCCATGGAAGCGCCGTCACCCGCGGGCAATCGCGGTCATTGCCATCGTTGACGGCATTGTCCTGGTCGCCCTCGCCATCTGCCTGATCGCCTTCGGCGTCGGTGGCTGGGTGCGCTTCGTGCTCCTTATGCTGGGAGCTGTCTGGGCGTTCTACGGCGCCTACCGGTTCCCGCGAGCAATCCGCGCGACGCAGAACACCCAGGACTGACCGCAGCCGGTTCCGCATAACGCGCGGTCCGCCCCTGAACCGCGCGCCTAACCGGCAGCACTTGAACGATGAACGGCGCCTCGGGACGACGCTTAGCGTTGCCCAGCCGCGACAGGACTGGGATCAGCTTGTCCGGCCTGAGTGGTTCCGGAACCGCCGCTCAGCCTCGGTACCTCGTGCGTTCGGGCCGCGGAGCTTGAACATCGCCGTCGCCAACGGCCGGGAACATGCCGGAGGGCGGTTACGAAGGAGATGAGTCCAAGCGACCGTTCGTCTCACCTAACCTGGCAGGGTGAGCACTGTAATGTGATGACCGTGAGGACATCCTGGGCTGACAGATCGCCTGGGGTGAGCCTGTGACCCAGGGCACCGCACACCGCTCTGCGCAGGGCTATCTGCCCATCAGCGGCTACGGCCTGATCGGCGACTGTCGCAGCGCTGCCCTGGTCGGCGCCGACGGAAGCGTCGACTGGTTGTGCCTCCCGCGCTTCGACGATCCCTCGTTGTTCGCCCGCATCCTCGACGCCCGCGGTGGTGGCTCCTGGCAAATCCGACCCGGTGGGATGCACGTTGCCAAGCAGCAATATCGCGACCGCTCCAATCTCCTCCGAACTGTCTACTCGACGTCGACTGGCGTGGTCACGCTCCTGGACTTCATGCCGGTCACCGCCCCTGATGTTGAAGATCACGCCCGCGCCCGAAGTGAACCTCGGCTGGTTCGCTTGATCGAGTGTCTGAGCGGGCACGTCAACCTCGAGTCGGTCATCGACCCCGCACCCGACTATGGTCGGGCTCCAACCAGATTTACCTCCAGCACTGGCCGTTTTCACGGCGACGCCGGACCGCATCACTTCTGCATTCAATCGTCGCTCCCGCTGATTCGCGCGCGACAACGCTTCACCATCAGAGCGGGCGAAACGATCGCCTTCGGCCTGCGCGTGAGCCGTGCCGGGCACTGCGGTAAGCGGAAGTGGAGTGCGGCTCACGCCCAGCAGTTGGCTCGCGCCACGCAGGAATTTTGGTGGCGCTGGATTGGAGGGTGCACCTACGACGGGCCGTTTCAAGAGCATGTCTGGCGATCGGCGTTGGTGCTCAAACTGTTGACCTACGCGCCGACCGGCGCGATCATCGCGGCACCGACGACCTCGCTCCCGGAACGGATCGGCAGCTATCACAACTACGACTATCGATTCACGTGGCTGCGCGATGCGGCGTTCACCCTCTACGCCTTCTTCCAACTCGGGCTGATCCATGAGGCCGATGCCTTCTTCAAGTGGTTACGCTTGATCGGCCTCGACCATCACAAGCACGACATTCCCAACCTCTACACTCTCGACGGCCGGGCGACCGCGCCCGAGGCCACCCTCGACAACCTCTCCGGCTATCGCGGCTCCCGCCCTGTTCGGATCGGTAATGCCGCAGCCAACCAACTCCAGCTGGATATCTACGGCGAGTTGCTCGATTCAGCGTATCTGTACGCGCGATTCGGCGGAGAGATCACCCGAGCAATGTGGGATGAGCTCCGCCCAGTGGTCGAGCTGGCGATCGAGCGATGGACAGAACCCGATCGGTCGATCTGGGAACCGCGCGGCGGTGACCAGCACTACACGTACAGCAAGCTGATGTGCTGGGTCGCCGTGGACCGTGGCTTGCGCATTGCCCGCCACTTCAAGCTGCCGCATCGCGAGCGCCTGTGGGTGAAGACACGGCGCGAGATTCACAGCACCATACAAAAGCGCGGCTGGAATGCCCATCTTGGAGCCTTCACGCAGACGCTCGACGGCGACACCCTCGACGCAGCCGTGCTCCGCATGAGCCAGACGCGGTTCCTCCCCGATCACGACGTTCGCATGAGGAAGACGGTCGCGGCAGTCGGCGCGAAACTGAGTGACGGCGGCGTGCTCGTCCGCAGGTATCTCCGGAGCGGGCACGACGAAGGCAAGGCCAGCGCCGACGGGTCGTTTCTCATGTGCTCGTTTTGGCTCGCTGACGCGATGGCCCACGTCGGCGAACTGGATCAGGCCCAGTCCCTGTTCGAGCGCCTGCTGGCGCTCGGGTCACCGCTCGGGCTGTTCGCCGAGGAGGCCGACCCGGTCACCGGCAGCCTGCTCGGTAACTATCCGCAGGCGTTCACGCATCTTGCGCTGGTGGGCGCGGCGGTCAACATCGAGCGCGCTCGCAACGGCACGCTCGGCGAGAAGGGGCTGCCCGCGCGCAAGGTGCCCGCGAGGGCGCGGGCTAGTTGTAATGCCCAGACACGTTGTTGACACGTGAGATGGGCGGGAGCAGACCGAGACTCGTGTGGGCGCGATGATGGTTGTAGATATGCAGCCAGGTCGTCAAGGCCTTGGTCCGTCGCTGGTTTGAGGTGTAGGGGCGAACGTACGCCCATTCCTCGAGCAGCGTGCGGTTGAAGCGCTCCACCTTGCCATTGGTCTGAGGCCGGCGCGGCTGGATGAACCGTTGCACGGCACCGCTCTCGGCCACCGCGTGAAAGGCGATCGAGTTCCGGTAGGCAAAGGCATTGTCGGCGAGCACGCGTTGGACCGCGATGCCGTGAGCGGCAAAGAACGCCGTGGCGCGGGTCCAGAACGCAGCGGCCGTTGGACCGCGTTCGTCGCTGCAGATCTCCGAGTAGGCGAGCCGTGAATGATCGTCCACCGCAGAATGGATGTAGTCGCAGCCGACCCCGGGGAGTGATGCCCGAGGCGTCCGTGCATGCGCCAACCACCGCCAGGGGGGATCCGCCCCAGCTTCTTGACGTCGACGTGGATCAGGTCGCCGGGGTGTTCGTGCTCGTAGCGGCGGATCACGCGGCCGGTCGGGCGATCCATCCAGCTCAGCCGGTTCAGGTGCCGGCGCACCAAGACGCGATGCATCGTCGAGGCAGGCATCTGTAGGCGAATGGCAATCCGAATCGGACCGAGCTTGGTCCGTCGTCGCAGCACCACGATCTGCCGCTCGACGCGGGCTGGGGTCCGCCGTGGGCTGTGGAGCGGCCGCGAGCTCCGGTCGCAGAGACCGGCCTCGCCTTCCCTCACGTATCGATGCCACCACTTGTACGTCGTCGCCCGTGACACGCCCATCTCGCTCGCGACGTGCGCCGCTGGGCGCCCGAGGGCGATCCGCTCCACCAGAGTCAGTCTGCCAATCGGGGTGAGTACCGCCTTACGATGGGACACCAGAGAGCCTCCGTCTGGGTGGATTTCAACAACCCAAACTCAGCCCGGGGGCTCTCTATTTGTCAACAACCTCTTTGGGCACTACAGCTAGTAACGGGCGGCGCACGCACCAGGTGTCCAAACACCCCGCGCCGTAAGGGGCCCCGCGAAACCTATAGGCGGATGAACGAGAGAGGCGGGCCCGGCCTCAAATGGGCATCAGGAGGAACAGCGTTCAGGACGTGCCGGCAAGCGACCAGCCGGCATACGCTGACGCCAACGCACTCATGCGGGCGAACCGCCAGAGCGCAGCATCGGTGCCTCCGTGTGGATGGACATCACCATATGCACGAAGAACATGCACAGCGCCGTCGTGAGCTGCACCGCATGCCGCCCGAGCAGGACCAACGATTTCACTGTGTGCCAGCCGTTTCCCGAGGCCGTCGACCAAGGCTATCCAAACCTTGGGGACCGGCTGGTGCCGACGGCGGCCCGGCGGCTCTGGCGTTGCGTACGGCTCCGCTCGACCGCCTCGCAAGATGAGAACCTCAGCGATCTGATGGCTCGCGTAGGCAGTCGCGTGAGCAAGCTGCACCCGGGGGGCGACCTCCTCACGGACACGCAGCGCCTGGACGCCGAGATGAGCCGCGCGAATGGTGTCGGTGACAGCGGCGTTGAGCGCCTCGACATTCGCGGTGTCTGCAAAGGTGACGGCGAGCTCGAGTGCGAGCGCGCCCGCGGACGTTGTCGTGGCCAGCGCTGCGACTGCGCTTATCAGCGCCGACCGAGGAGGGCCGGTCGCCACAGGGGGGACGCGGTCCAGTCGGGCTGAAGCGCGGAGCTCGGGAAGCAGCGTGAGTGCGTACGCGTCGCATACGGATCGAGCTGTCGCACGCGCCTCGAGAACGACCGCCGAGGCTCGGCCGCGAGCGCGCGTCCCGTTCACTTCGGCGTCTGTGGTCGTCTCAGAAATCGGTGGCACTACTCGCGTGGTCCGTCATCGCGGTGTTGCAGCGCGTTGTGCGCCAGGCGCGCTGCCGGCAACGTCGACAGCGTGATCTCCAGCCGCATCCGCGCGTCGGCATCCCGTTGCGCTGCGTTGATCGTCTCGCACAATTCGCGGTGTGCGGATTGCAGACCGACGTAGCGCCGAACCTCCCGCCTCTCAGCCCTTAGCTGCTGCCACAGTTTCCATGCCATCGCGCTGCCTCGTGTGCTCACCTGTTCGTGCGGATGCTAGAACTCATTGAGCCTGATGGGGTCGCCATAACAATCTCAGCAACCGGCGTTGGGAGAGAGACGGCGAGTCTGCCCCGGACCCGCAGCAAGTCAACGCTCACCCAACCAGCGACGGCGAAGGAGGGGCAAGCGTGCACCAATCTCAGCACATTGTGCGGCGATCAGATTCGGCGACCCTCAGGCCCGTAGTGGATGCCCCAGGCTTGCGAACCCATTCCCTCTGCAGTTACGAAAGGCGTGCCTCGGCACACCTTGGTCGGTACCGCCCCCGCGGGCCACGATGCCGTCGGCAGGGCCCCCTGGGTCGCACGACACGGCCGTCCACAGACGAGGCAGAGCAACGCCGTCAACCCGTTCATCGGATCAGCGTGCAGCCACGGCGGCGCGCTCGGGAAAAACGAGGTTGGGGCCGAGCACCCGCGAGCAGAGTTTCCCAGGGCGACCCGCGACTCGGGACAGGCTCGTGGGCTATCGTTTGGGCCGGTAGGGCTCAGGGTTTGTAGTCAGGCTGGATCGGGGAGATCGTGTACTGGCGATCCCCTTGCCCTGGATGGGTAGATGGGTTGGCCCGAAGTGCGACAAAAGCCACCACCGCAATGATGCAAATCAGCATTACCAAACCGGCGATCACGAGCAGCTTTGTCCGCGATACGCTGGGTACCAGAACGCGGGTCACAACACTGCCGCGGACCCGTTCGACCGGGGCTGCATCAATCCTGGATTCACCTGGGAATCGCGGAGGAGTTTGGTCTTCACGTCGCGCGTACTCGCCGCCGATGTTGCGATCAAGTTCCCGGCCCACGGCTTCGACCTTGTTCCAGATGCCGTGTTCAGCCCGAGCTTCATTGGCGCCCTTGCGAATGATGTCGCCGGGGCTTTGAGGAGTGCTGTGATCATGTTCTGCCGAGGGGTCCGCAGACGTGGCGGACGCCATCACGGCCCGGGGCCTTTTTTGTCGCGTTGGGGTCATCTCAATCCTTGTAACCATCAAGGGCAGGAGATTCGCCGGCTTTCTGCCGGGCTCCGTTCCGACGGCGACCCGGATAGCGGACAGCCGCGACGACACGATGTGCCTGCTCCAGCGTGGCGGTTGCGGAATCAGCCACACCGTCCATGCGTAGAGGATTCTCTCCGCCTCGCATCGACGCGACGACATGATGTTTCTCGTGAGGATTCCCATTGAGGTTCATGTGCTACTGATACATCAGGAAGCGTAACAAGATCAGCAACAGTCACTCTGAGGCGACGCGAGATTGGTAGGGGCTTCCGGCACGAACTGCCAGCAGCCGCAGCAATGGTGACGGGTCGATGCCAATCGACCCTCCGACGATCTGCACAATCTCGTGCACGAACCAGCCTTCCTCGTCGTGGCGTGGGATCAACTCGTGCACAACACGTGCGCCTGGATTGCCGGCGTTGATGGGCGATCACCTCGCTCCATCGCTGAACCGGAGAAGTTCCTGACTGAGCTGCGAGATCGGCTCAATGCGCGGCAGTTTGCAACAGCGCGAGTGCGGCAGAAGGTGATTCCGAAGTCGAGCGGGAAGCTCCGCTCGCTCGGCATCCCGACGGTCGCCGATCGGGTCGTGAAGGCGGCGTTCAAACTGGTGATCGAGGCAATCTTCGAAGCGGACGTCAAGCCGTGTTCCTACGGCTTCCCCTCGAAGCGGCGGGCACAGGTGCTAGGGCGGAGACCCATTACACCGAGGCCCGCGAGTGCACCTTCATGCGACCGGTGATCCCCGAGAGTCACAGCGGCAGCCCCTCCGCGAGCGACCCGATGATGTAGTCGGCTCCACCCGCGCGAAGCTGTTCGGCAGTGAAGTTGTGGCTGGCCACACCCACGCACGCGATACCGGCACCGTGGGCGCCCTCGACATCGTGAGGAGTGTCGCCAACGACGATGCACTGCGCGGCGGTCAACGTCTCGCCGTAGACGAGCCCGCCCCGTCGCAGGGCGATCCTGGTGAGTTCGCCGCGGTCAGTCGAATCGGACCCGTACCCCCCGAAGGAGAAGAACCGGTTGAGCCTGGCCCGATGCAGCTTGATGTGGGCGGCAGCCTCAAGATTGCCCGTCACGATGCCCAGCAGGTAGCCAGCCGCGATAAGCTGGGGTAGGAGCTCTTCGACGCCGTCGAGGACCCGGTAATCCTTCGAGTCGGCGACCGTTTCATAGAGGTAATGCAGCCGTCGCTCCAGCAGCTTGGTGAACTCGGGGCGACTCGGTTGACGGTGGAGCACGGCCACAAAGGTCTGGCGCCCGACATCGGGGTCGGTCATGCCCGTGTCGGTGAATTCACCGATGTCGGCCGGAATGCCATACAGCTCGTCGAAGGCCATCCGCCACGAGGCTGCGCCGGCACCGCCGCTGATGATCAGTGTCCCGTCGATGTCGAAGAGGACGGCACGATAGCGCGCCGATTCAGCCGACTCCAGTTTGGCCGGGGTTTCGCTCACGTGTCCACCTCCGAGGCTGGTGCAGCGTCGACGACCGGGTTGTCCCACCCGCCGGCGGCGACGATCTTACCGGCTTCCTTCGGGCCCCCACTGCCGGGCATGGACGGGATGCCACGAGGGTGGTGTTTCACGACAGTATCTACCGCCGCCCAGGCGGCTCCGACAGCTCGCGGGTGAAGAGCGTGTTGTCGCCGGCCATGGCGTCGTCGAGCAGCCAGTCGTACGGCCGCTTCCTGCGCAAGCTGAGCGTCGAGCACGCCGAACGCTCGCCGCTCGCCGACGAACGCTCCTCCTCGCTCTTGACGCGCACCGCAACCGCGATGGCGGGATTGGGCGCCAACCAGAACCGCGGATAGTTCGCCTGGCCAATCAACCCGCGGCGAATCGGCGAAAGAGTCGCGGCGGCGGCAACTCGACCATCACCTCGGTGGCCGGAGCCATCGCTGACGGTCCACGTCGATGACCGCGGGGTGCACGCGCCGAGAGCAGCGCCGCGCGTAGCGAACGGTTTCGTTGTCCGCGCCGGGCTATGTGTCTTCGCCATAGCGGCGTGCACCGATCTCAGCGCGTTGCGCGGCGATCACGTTTGGCAGGCCTCAAGCGTTGTAGTGGATGCCCCAGGCTTGCGAACCCTTGCCCTCGGCAGTCACGAATACGGTGCCTCGGCACACCTTGGTCGGCACCGCCTCCGGGGGCCACGACGCCGTCGGCAGGGTCGCCTGCGTCGCACGACACGGACGTCCGCAGACGAGGCACAGCAGAGCCGACCCGTGCTTCGGATCGCCGCGCAGTCTCTCAGGCCGTGGTGTTCCTCCACGAACGCGCCAGTCCCGGTGGATGCGGAGCCGCCTAGGAGACTGCTGAGCAATTCACCTCAAGATGGCTCGAGTGTGAGTCAATCTGGGGATGCAAGGCACGAGCGACCCCAACCTCCAACTGCTTGACGCCGCGGGCCTCTGCCGCCACCTGGTCGACCCCCAGTCGGTGGCGTCGTTGCTGGCGGATCATCGCCATGAACTCTTCCCGGACGAGCTCTTCGGCGACCTCTTCCCGTCGGGGCGAGGACGCCCGTCGGTGCCTGCCGATGTGATCGCCTCGGTGATGGTGTTGCAGGCATTGGAAGGCTTGTCCGACCGCGATGCTGCCGGTCAACTGCGCACCAACATCGCCTGGAAGGTGGCCTGCGGGCTGGCCATCGACGATCCCGGGTTTCATGCAACCGTGCTGACCCTGTGGCGGAACCGGCTGCGCACCTCGGAGCGACCGCAACGGATCTTCGACGCGGTGCGTGCGGTGGTTGCGGAGACGGGTGTGCTCGCCAAGCGGCAGCGCCGTGCGCTCGATTCCACGGTGCTCGACGATGCGGTGACTCGACAGGACACGCTGATGCAACTCACCGCCCAGATCCGGGTGGTGCGCCGGCTGATTCCGGCAGCGCGGGAGCTGCAGCTCGGCGCCCACGACTACGAGCAGGGCGGTGCCAAACCAGCCTGTGCGTGGAACGACCCCGCCGACATCAACCGGGTGGTGAC
>Ga0307372_10009615_pt1 | contig 13275 bp, 16 predicted proteins | sample OX1MG_FD_202533 | JGI IMG/M metagenome (GOLD analysis project Ga0307372, IMG submission 202533) | Soil microbial communities from Risofladan, Vaasa, Finland - OX-1 | ecosystem: Environmental > Terrestrial > Soil > Coastal area > Acid sulfate soil | place: Finland: Risofladan, Vaasa | collected...
AACTTGGAAAAGAAATTATTGCCTGCTCACAAAAAGTAATCAATATGGTTATGATACCTCAATTATCAAGTGCTGCATAATCTATTTTGACAGGAAATGCAACAATTTAAATTTTAAGGTACTAAAAGCTGTTCGATGAAAATCGCAACAGTTTTTTTATTGTTTAAAAATAGATGGCGATTATCTTTAAGTATATTTAGCTAATGAAAAAAATACCTAATTATCGTATTTTTTTGTGCAAATAGAATTTCTGCACAAATAATCATCAACCGAGACCCCCGGATTAACCAGATAGAAAAATACAATCCTGACTAAAAAAATGATTTGTAAAATAGATTGTATTTTTAAAATAAGATTAGGGATTTAAAAGAAGTATTTATGCAGGTAAAAGATAATGATATCCGGTGGGTCCAGCGGTTTCGCAATTTTATGAAAGCATTTTCTCAGTTAAAAAAATTTATTGCCAAAAAAGAATTGAATGAACTGGAAGAACAGGAGTTAATAAAATCGTTCGAATATACTTATGAATTGGGATGGAATACTTTAAAAGATTATTTTGAATATCAGGGAAATAATGGATTAAATGGCTCGCGCGATGCGGTCAATGAAAGCATTTAGCTGGGGGTTGATAACTGATGGGGAAGGCTGGATGAATATGTTTAAAGACAGAAATCAAAAAGTTTCTAAAGATTATTTACATGTATGCATCGTTAGTAAGAGGATATTTTTTTCACCCTGTTCTCATGTCGACCTCCCTCAAAATCAGTATGAATAAATATTTCAATCATTTTTTCTACTAATTTTTCTTCTACGAAACGGGCAGGAATGCAAATAATATTGGCATCATTATGTTTACGTACAAGCTCAGCCAGCTCTTCACCCCAGCAAATCGCCGCGCGGATATTCTGATGTTTATTGGCAGTCATTGCCACGCCATTGGCAGATCCGCAAATTAATATTCCAAATGCGGCTTCTTTATTTTCAACAGCCCTGGCGACAGGGTGTGCAAAGTCAGGATAATCAACCGAGTCGGCTGAGTACGTTCCAAAATCTTTCCAGGCAACATTTTTACCATCAAGAAAAGAGATAACAGCTTCCTTATAATTGAAGCCTGCATGATCACTACCAACAGCAACGGGTAATGATAAATTGAAGGGTGACATGGCTAAGAGTATTTATTGGGTAAAGGTAAAAAAATGCATTAATAATGTATCCGGATTAACATATCCGGGTTTAATCTGAAAGAAAAAATATTGAACGATCTCCGTGATTGATTGTATTAAAATTCTAAGCATTAATTTTATCCCCAAATATTTTTTATGAAGATGATTGAAAACAAAGTTGCCATCGTTACGGGAGGAAGCCGTGGTATTGGCGAAGCGATAGCAATTAAATTAGCCGAAAATGGTGCTCACGTTGCTTTTTCGTATGTAAGCAGCGATGAAAAAGCAAAAGCTCTTGAAGAAAAATTACTGTCTTTTGGAGTAAAAGCAAGAGCCTACAAAAGTAATGCAGCTGATTTTGCCGATTGCGAAAAGATGGTAAATGATGTAGTGAAAGAATGGGGAACGGTAGATATCCTTGTAAACAATGCCGGTATTTCGAAAGATAATTTATTGTTGAGAATAACTCCGGATCAATGGGATGAAGTGATAAAAACCAATTTATCGAGTGTTTATAATATGACTAAACTGGTGATGCGCCCGATGATGAAATCACGCAGTGGAAGCATTATCAATATGAGCTCAATAGTAGGGATGAAAGGTAATGCAGGCCAAAGTAGCTATGCAGCGAGTAAAGCTGGAATTATTGGTTTTACCAAATCAATCGCTGCAGAATTGGGAAGCAGAAATATAAGATGCAATGCAATAGCGCCAGGGTTTGTAGAAACCGACATGACTCAATATCTGAAAGACGGCGACGCTGCAAAGTCATTTTTAGATAAAATACCTTTGGGTAGATTTGGAAGTGCGGTAGAAATAGCAAACGTTACACTTTTTCTTGCAAGCGAAATGAGTTCATACATTACTGGTCAGGTTATAAGTGTTTGCGGGGGGTTAAACCCCTAAGACTGAAATTTAAAATTTAATAAAATAATAAAATGGAAGCGTACAAAAAACTATTAAGGAATAACAAAGAATGGTCGTCAGCACAAATAAAAGAGGACCCTGAATATTTTACGAGGTTGGTTAATCTGCAATCGCCTGAAACATTATGGATAGGATGTAGTGACAGTCGGGTACCTGCAGACAGGATTACGGGTACTCAACCTGGCGAAATTTTTGTACATCGTAATATTTCAAATCTTGTGGTACACACAGATTTAAATTTGTTAAGTGTGCTTGAATTCGCTGTTGAGATTTTAAAAGTAAGACATGTAATTGTTTGCGGCCATCACAATTGCGGTGGCATTGCTGCGGCTTTATCCAACAAAAGTTATGGTCTTATAGATCAGTGGTTAGGTAATATAAAAGATGTTTATCGTCTCCATCGTGAAGAAATAGATGCAGAGCCTACTTATGAAAAAAAACATCAACTTCTTACAAAATTGAATGTGAAAGAGCAAGTGATAAACCTGGCGAAAACATCCATCATACAAAAAGCATGGAAAGAAAATAAATTGCCTCATTTGCATGGTTGGGTCTATGATTTGCGTGACGGAGTTATCAACCCGGTTTTCGAAATGATCGCCGGTACCTCCCTTGATCCTATTTACCAGATCAATAATATTTAAAGCTTTTTTGAAATACGGAATGTTTTCTTAAAATCAGTATTGGAGAAAATTGAATCCGTAACTTTAAATCGTTTTTAAAAAATCTATTATGGCTTTTATTCATAACGTTGGCAGTTTTTTCTGGAAATTATTCAAATCTATTTTTGTCAGGGAAAAGGATTGTTGTAAATAATTTTCTTTCACTATCCTGATCTTGAAAGGACAATAAGCTTTCATTTAATTTTGAGAGTTAAAATCCTCTTTATTTAATAATTAAAGAATAAACTATTGGTAACCCGGGTAAATAGTTGGAAATAAATTTGTTTTTCGTCCGCAAACAGGGCCTAATAACCAACCTTAGAACATTCATGCAAATTTACAATATCATCACCCTGGTAATAGTATTGGCAGCTATTTTCGGGTACATCAATCACCGTTTCATTAAGCTCCCGGGAACTATAGGCATCATGCTTATTTCTCTTATAGCTTCATTAATAGTGATTGGAATAGGTACTATTTTCCCTGAGTTTTTTTTAAAAACAACACAATCAATCAGCCTGATAGATTTTCAAGCCGTATTGCTAAAAGTAATGCTGAGCTTTTTGCTTTTTGCGGCAGCTATCCATATTGATTCTAAAAAATTAAAAGCGGAACGTACCTCCATTATTACTTTCTCCACCATCGGCGTTATAATTTCTTCTTTTGTTATCGCGACTTTATTATATTATACTATTGCTCTCTTTGGGCTTTCTGTTAATTATTTATATTGTCTTTTATTCGGAGCTTTAATATCGCCTACCGATCCTATTGCTGTAGTTGGAATTTTAAGAAAAGCAAAAATCCCCGAATCTCTTGAAACAAAAATAAGTGGCGAGAGTTTGTTTAACGATGGTGTGGGCGTAGTCATATTTATAACGGTATATCAAATAGCCCAGATAGGGATAGAAAATACTTCGGTTTGGCAAATCATTTGGCTGTTTATTAAAGAAGCCGGCGGCGGGTTTTTATTTGGATGGCTATTAGGAAATCTTGGTTTTTTAGCACTAAGGTCTATTGATAATTATGTGGTAGAAATAATGATTACACTTGCGATCGTAATGGGAGGTTATACAGTGGCAGAACAATTGGGATTAAGTGGTCCGATTGCAATGGTAGTAGCAGGGCTCATTACTGGAAATAAAAGCATGGAAAAAGGAATGAGCGATAATACCCGCGATTATATTGGTAAATTCTGGGAAATGATTGATGAAGTAATGAACGCCATTTTATTTCTCCTGATTGGCTTTGAGATGTTGGTAATCCCATTTAATCTCACCTTATTTTGGTTAGGATGTATTGCTATTATTATTGTTTTATTTGGCCGCCTGATCTCTGTTTCATTGCCGATTATGGTATTAAAATACAAAAATTCGTTCCCGAATCCTTCCATTCCGATTCTTACATGGGGCGGATTGCGCGGCGGCATTTCTGTGGCGCTTGCCTTGTCTCTTCCCAAATATATGTATGGAGAAATGTTTGTATCAATCACCTACATTGTTGTTTTATTCTCTATCGTGGTCCAGGGACTTACTATTGGAAAGTATGCAAGAAAGCTGGTCGCAAAAGAAAAAAAGTAGGATCCATTACCTGAAGGGGGCTATTTTATCAATAAAAATTTGGTAAGAAACAGGGTTCCGTCACACGTAAAATTCTTTTGCAAAAAACTTCTTGTCAGAATAATTTATTCCCTTACCTTTGCGATCCCAAAAAAGTTCTTTTAAGAAATCACTCGTTGGGAGTCTTGTCATTCTGAGCTTGTCGAAGAAGAAGGACGTTAACACCAAAAATTTAAATATGGCAAAAGAAATTACAGGCTATGTCAAGCTCCAATGCAAAGGAGGACAAGCCAATCCTGCACCGCCAATAGGCCCTGCATTAGGTTCAAAAGGAATTAATATCATGGAGTTCTGCAAACAATTCAATGCAAGAACCCAGGATAAACAAGGAAAAGTTCTTCCCGTTCTCATTACAGTTTATGGCGATAAATCTTTTGATTTTATCATTAAAACTCCACCCGCTGCAGTTCAGCTAAAGGATGCCGCTAAGGTTCAGTCTGGCAGCAAAGAACCTAACAGAAATAAAGTGGGTAAAGTTTCCTGGGCACAGGTAGAAGAGATTGCCAAAGATAAAATGGCAGACTTAAACGCCTTTACTCTTAATAGTGCCATGAAAATGGTTGCCGGTACTGCCCGCAGTATGGGTTTAACAGTTGATGGGAAAGCACCCTGGGATAATTAAATTGTAAATTAGTCCCGCCCCGATAGCTATCGGGAATTGGGAAAAACTTTTGAAAAAATGATCAGTAAAAAAAGAAAAGTAGCCAACTCAAAGATTGACATCAATAAATCTTATTCATTGAAAGAAGCATCTGCGTTGGTAAAAGAAATAAATACTACCAAATTTGATAGTTCGGTAGATCTTCACATTCGTCTTGGGGTAGATCCTAAAAAATCTGACCAGGCCGTACGTGGTACAGTTTCTCTTCCTCATGGAACCGGAAAAACGAAAAAAGTATTGGTGCTTTGCACTCCTGATAAAGAAGAAGCAGCAAAAGCAGCAGGCGCTGATTTTGTAGGACTCGATGAATTCATTACTAAAATAGAAGGTGGCTGGACAGATGTTGATGTGATAATTGCTACTCCTTCAGTAATGCCTAAAATCGGGCGACTTGGTAAAGTGTTAGGACCCAGAAACCTGATGCCCAATCCTAAAACCGGAACTGTTACCAATGACGTAGTAGCAGCTATCAATGATGTTAAGGGTGGTAAGATTGCTTTTAAGGTGGACAAAGTTGGTATCGTACATGCTTCTATCGGAAGAGTAAGTTTTTCATCTGATAAAATTGAAGCCAATAGCCAGGAATTAATCAATGCGATCATTAAATTAAAACCGGCTACTTCAAAAGGTATCTATTTAAAAGGGCTTAGTATGGCCAGCACTATGAGCCCGGGAATTGTAATTGATGCTAAATCGGTACAGATTTAATTAAAATTATTCGCTACAGATTGTTGTTGACAATTCTTGCGCGCAAAACAAATAATATGAACAAAGAACAAAAACAGGAAGTAATAGAAACTTTGAAAAATAAATTTTCACAGTATTCTAATTTTTATATTACAGATACAGAGAACCTTTCAGTAGCCCAGGTTACTAACCTTCGCAGGCATTGTTTTGATAAGAAAGTAGAAATGAAAGTGGCTAAAAACACTCTGATTAAAAAAGCGCTGGAAAGTCTTGATGGCAAAAAATATTCAGGGGTTTATGATTCTTTGCATAAAGTTACAGCTTTGATGTTCAGCGAAAGTCCAAAGGATCCTGCCGTAATTATCAGTAGTTTCCGGGAAGAAGAAAATGGCGAAAAACCTGTTTTGAAAGCTGCTTTCATTAATGGTGATATTTTTGTTGGGGATAACCAATTGGTAAATCTTACCAAAATCAAAACCAAGAATGAATTAATAGGTGAAGTGATTGGATTATTGATGTCACCTATCCAGCGGGTTATCGGAGCTTTGCAAAACAAACCTGAAAAGGCTGAACCTCAGCAACCATCAGTATCAAAAGCTGCCGAAGCAAAAGCAGAAGTAACTCCTGAAGCAAAATCTGCGACTGAAGAGCCGAAGGCAAAGGCTGCAGAAGGTAGTAGTGCTGCAGAGGCATAAACAAATGTATTTTATTGGCATATCCAATTAAGATAGAAACAAAATTTTTTTAAAAACAAATCCGCCGGATCCCGATGATAATCGGGGAAAGAACGCGGAAAAAATTAAACAAAAAATCATGGCAGACGTAAAAACATTAGCCGAAAACTTAGTAGGCTTAACAGTAAAAGAAGTTCAGGAATTAGCTGAATTCTTAAAATCAGAATATGGCATTGAGCCTGCAGCAGCAGCAGCAGTTGTTGTAAGCGCTGATGGTGGCGGAAAAGCAGCGGTAGAAGAAAAAACATCTTTTGATGTTATTCTGAAAGCTCCCGGAGCTAACAAACTGGGAATTGTAAAAATCGTAAAAGAAATTACAGGCCTGGGATTGAAAGAAGCTAAAGAATTAGTTGACGGTGCACCAAAACCCATTAAAGAAGGTGTAGATAAAGCTGCATCAGAAGAAATAAAAACCAAACTAACTGACGCAGGCGCAGAAGTAGAAATAGTTTAATTTCTTAAAATAAAAGTTGAAGCCGGAGGTGAATCTCCGGCTTTTTTGATTAAAAACTGAATGGCATATATTATCACTATTTGAACTTATTTTCCTTTCTTTACTTTCAATATTTCTTTGCGGTAAGTATCTCCAACAGGTAATTCAATTCCATTAAGCATTCCAACTTTTCTGAATTGAGTAAATGCTATCTGTACTTTGGAAACAATATAGCTTCTGTGAATACGAAAAAACTGATCGGCCGATAATTTTTCCATGATAGCTTTCATTGATAAAAGTGTAAGATAAGATTGTGCCGAAGTATGTATCTTAGCGTAATCATTGGAAGCTTCAATAAAAATGATGTCCTCACAAGCTATCTTTATCATTTTATAATCTGAATGGATATACAAAAATTCTCTTTTTAGAGCATTACTTTCATCTGAAGCGATCTTAAATCTGAATATTGCTTTTTTAATTCCCTTTTGAAACCGGGTCTGGTCAAACGGTTTCAATAAATAATCTATAGCGTCTAAATCAAATGCTTCAACTGCATATTCTTTATAAGCTGTAGTAAATATTACCATCGGGCTTGGAGTGAGTTGTTTATAGAGTTGCAATCCGTTTAAACCAGGCATTAAAATATCAAGAAATAAAAGATCAGCGGGTTTATTTGTCAGGTAATCCAGTGCTGCTTTTGGATCAGAAAACACAGCTTCCAGATGTAATTCGGGAGATTTGGAAATATGTTTCTTAATTACTTCTAATGCCAAAGGCTCATCATCCACTGCTACACAATTTATCATATTACATTTATTACAAGATTATTTTAAAATTTTTATTCTTTTTATTTATTGGATTTATAAATACTCTTCTGAATCTTTAAAATGGAAAAACAAATCAAGAAGGTTTTTTGAAGTGTATTTACAAATTAACATAATGAAGCATTTTGTTTTTGTGAATTCATGTTTGTTCATAAACTATGGCTTAACCCAAATTTTTAAAGGTAAATCGTATTATTTTGATAAATAAAGTAATTATACAATTAAATGAATACAAGTTTAATTAAAATAATTAAGGTAAAATGAACTATTTTATCGGTAAACTGTTTAAGACAACTAATTTTCACATTTCCTTACATGTTAAGTGTAATAGATTTACCACCTTAATTTAAAAAATATTTTGTGATCCCACAACTACAATGTTTGCTTACGGGTACCGATCAACACACGTTCGGGAAATTATCTGAATATGCGTCTAAACTACCATGGTTAAATGTAATTGGGAACGTTATTAATACAAGAGAAGCAAGACACTATCTCCAGGAATTTGATATAGACGTGCTATTTTGCGATGCCTCAACTATAACAGAAGAAGAAATGGAAATCTTTTTGCAGAAAAAGGGAGATACTCTTTTGACCATAGTGGTAGCCTCTTCTGAAGAATTGGGAGCCTGTCATTTTAAATGTGATGTTTTTAGTTTTTTACAAAAACCGGTTTCATTTGAAAAATTTTTTAATGCCCTCAGCTATGCAAAAACTTATTTGCATTCAACTGCCAATAATAACACCATAAGCACACCCGTAGATTATGTTTTTATAAAATCGGAATACCGTTTTTACAAAGTAAAATTTAGCGAAATCATTTTTTGCGAAAGCATGAAAGATTATACCCAGGTATATGTAGTTAATAAAAACAAGCCCATTATTACACTACAAAACCTGAAAACATTTGTAAGCAAATTGCCCAAAGAAGAATTTGTAAGAGTGCATCGTTCTTATGTAGTCTCATTAGCATGCATAGACGTGATTAGTAAAAACGAAGTAATTATAGGACAAAAGTTTATACCTATTGGCGAAAGTTATCGTAGTTCTCTTTTTCAACTCGTTGAACAGTCTTCATAAAAAAGTGGCGTAAACTTATTTCACGCCACTTTTTTCAAATTATATTTTAAGATTAAATATAATAATATAACCAGAATCTTTTATTTTATTATTCCCAATTTCTGCAAATCTGTTTTTTTAATCGCGGGGCTTTCATGGTTTGCAATTTTATTGATCACGAGCTGAGCTACCTTGGCAGCATCTTCCTGGCTGGCAAATCCATTATTACCTTCTACTGCAGGTATTGCATTTTGTTTAATAAATACTTTACCGTTTACTGTAATCGTATATCCCCATCCGTTATCCGTTTTAAAAGTATAGCCATTAACAGGTATCATACCCTTTTTAGCCATGGCAGCGGCATCAGTAGCAGAGGTATTACTTTTGCAAGCGCCAAATACTGCAATTGTAATAATGAAGACAAGGACAGTTAATAATTTCTTTTTCATTTTAATCCGCCGAATTGTAAGCTGCATTAGGCTGGAACAGACGTAAATCATCGAAATATTGAGTGCCGCTTGCACCGGTTCCTACATAACCTGTGTCATCTACTGTAAATCCAACAGCACCCTCTCTTGCTAAACCTTCATAAGCGGTTTTCGAATACCATTGATCATGCTGAATGTCATACTGCCAGGTGCTTGTCATAACTGAACCGTTGTTACCGGTGGTTATATATGCATAAGCTCCCATTACAAACGCAACTGCATTGGTTCTTGTTATATCGGTATAAAGATCGTCATAAGTGTCCGTGCTTACATTAGTTATATCTCTCAATGCGGTCCAAGTAGGGTTGGCAGTGGGGTCAAACCTCCATAAATCATTAACGGTTGTGGTTTGTCCATTGTTATTTCCTGTGACTATATAGGCTTGATTTTTATATACAAAAGCAACAGCGCCTGAGCGTTTAAAACCTCCCATACCTACCTGCTGAGACCAGGTATTTGTAGTATCGTTATATTCCCAAAAGTCTTTAAGGTAATTGCCATCATACCCGGTAGAAACATATCCTTTGCCATCAACAGAAAATGCTACCGCATCATAACGGGCATACCCTCCAAAGTCAGCCACTCTTGTCCAGGTATTCATTGTTGGATCAAATTTCCAAAAATCACCCAGGTTGTTTACACCATCATATCCGGTACCTACATAGCCCATACCATTTAAAGCAAATGCAACAGCCGAACTTCTGGGCACTCCGGGAAAATCAGCTTCCTGGAACCAATATCCTGTGGCACCTGCATTAGGACTAAATGACCACATATCATTTAACCTGTTGGTGCCATCAAATCCTGTGCCTATATAAGCAGTGTCACCGATCACAAATGATACCGCTTCACTACGGGCTACTCCGTCAAATTCTGATTGGGTTACCCAGTTGCCCAAAATAGTTGTAGTGGTATTATTTTTGCATGAAGGTAAAACCATAGAAAATACCAACAAGCCCAATATGCTCATAGCAGCTAAGAATATACTTTTTTTATACATACTTTTCCAATTTTTGCCGAAAGTATAAGTGAAAGCATAAGCCAAATAGTTAAAAAGTATATAAAGGGTGGTTTCATATACCAACCTAATTAATTAATGGGATGAACGTGGTAATTAAATGTACGTGTAGGTGAATCATACCAAAAATTAATATAGGGCAATGTCTGCCGTAAAAGAATGGTTTAATATGGAAATATTCTATACTAATCCATATTAACAATATGACAGTAGTGCCCAATAGTAATATTACCTTTAACTAAAAATGCAATGATGATAATGCATCAAAAGAAGAGATATGTTTATTTAATTCCTCTGATTTTATTAATTTTAACTATATCTGCGTCAATTTCTTCTTGTGAAAAAGAAACGATTGATTTTCCCAGCTCTTTTGTTGGTAATAACACAACCAATATAAATTTAGTGGACACATCAACCATAAAAATGTCAACCGTTTATGTAGATTCTTTTGCCACTTCCGACCCAATAACTCTATTTGCAGGTAATTATTCAGATCCACAATTTGGAAAGATCAATGCCGAGTCATATATGCAGGTGGGTCTTCCTGCCTCCCTTTCAACTACTCCTTTTCCTAATGGTTCTGTTTTCGATTCAATTGAAGTCATTCTGAAGTTAAATAAGAACTATTATGGGGATACAACGATCCCTTATACAATTGAGGTTCATCAATTAAATGAAGACCTTCCCTATCCTTCAACGCAATCTGTGTCCTATAACATTGATAGTCGAACATATAATTCAACACCTTTGGGTAGCAAACAATTGCTCGTTAGCCCTCACGTGACAGATACAATTTCTGTAAGATTGTCGCAGGCTTTTGGCCAGGATCTATTTAATAAACTAAATACGAATGCATTAGAAATACAAAACGTCTCACAATTTCTGAATTTCTTTAAAGGGATGGCATTTAGGGGAGCTGCTTCTAATAACCTGGTATTGGGATTCCAGGACAGTGTTATCCTTAGGCTTCATTATCTGAAGCCGGGAGTAATAACAGAAGATGTCCCGGTTGATTTTAATATTACTAATCCAAATTATTGTTTTAATCATATAACAGACGACAGAACCGGTACCCCTCTTGCAGCACTCGGCCCCAACAATCCGCAAATACCTTCGAGCCAAACAGGTAATGTTGCCTTTAGTCAGTATATTACCGGTTCAATGACGAAGATTCAGTTTCCTAATCTTCTAAGTTTGCAGAATTTACCGGGATTTGTAAAAATAATAAATGCTCAATTACTGGTAAAGCCTGCATTTAATAGTTATTCACCAATTTATCAATTACCGGCCCAATTAGGATTATCAGTCACAGATCAGTACAACGTGCCCGGGACATATTTGAGTCTCATTTCAAGTAGCGGAGCATCTGTTTCACAAAATGGAAGTCTATTTATAGATTACCTCTATGGAACTGGAACAGTTTACACTTATGACATAACATCTTATATCCAATCACAGATAGCCATTACCCAAAATAATCAAAACGGATTATTGCTTATACCTCCTTCTGACTCATTAACCTTTAACAGGGTAATGGTAGATAATTCTAATAATCCAATAACCAAGACTCAATTAAAAGTTTATTATGTATCTTCTCAATAAAAAAATAATGACTTTTTTCCAAAGTAATAAAAATAAGTTTCTTCAAATTGCTATTTTTTTGATAAGTATGCCTGTGGCCACGCTCGCGCAAAATAATAGTTCGCCTTATTCGGTTTTGGGAATTGGAGACATAGAAAGCAGTTCGTTTAACCGCTACACTGGAATGGCAAGTGCCGGAGTGGCCTTGTCAGATTCCCGGTATATTAATAATAGTAATGCAGCTTCTTTAACTGCACTGCTTCCCAGGTTTTATTCCTTTGAACTTTCAGAAAGATATAAGCAGGTATTATACTCAGGCGACGGTGTAGTAGCACCAAATAACCAAACAAGCGATTTTCAAATGAGAAGACTTACCCTGGCAGCAAAGATCACAAAACATTGGGGAAGCAGTATTGGACTTATGCCTTTTAGTACCTCCTCATATAATTTTACCTCGCTCAAAGTGATACAAGGTACTTTAGAAAATATATCAGCAACCTACCAGGGACAGGGCGGTATAAACCAGGTTTATTGGGCCAATGGGTATCAAATTACTAAAAATACATCTATTGGAGTTACTTCCTCTATTTTGTTTGGATCTCTCACCCAAACTGAAAACCTGGAAAGTGCAGGAAGTGCAGGCACCTTAATTACTACAAGTAATAATTTCCTTCATAATTATTATTTTAATTTCTCCCTGCTTACTAAATTGAAATTGAATAAACATTGGCTTTCTACTTATGGAATTACTTTTACACCTATAACGGCTTTACATTCTACATATACTGTGAATGTGACCGACAGCAGCACAGGTGCCGCTATTAAAACGGGCACTCCTGTTTATGGATATTTTAGGCTGCCTATGGGAATCAATGCAGGTATCGCTTTAATAAAGGATAATAAATACACCTTTACTGTCAATGCTCAAACCCAGCAATGGGGTAGCCTGAATGATGTGGGGCAAAACTACCAGTTGGTAAACAGTAGTCGAATTTCCCTGGGTTTTCAGAGTTCTAGTTTGGTTAAAAATTATTTTAACCAGGATTATGAAAAAGGCTTTTTTCAATTAGGCTTATATGCCGGTAATTCATACTTAAGGGTTAACAATCAGCAATTGACAGATTTTGGGGCAACTATTGGCTATGGCAGAAATTCTTTTAGAAGCCCGCTGGGATGGGTGGCAGCATTGGAACTGGGGAGAGAAGGAAGTACTAATCAAAGTGTATTAAGCCAGAATTATGTGAATCTTACCATCACTTTATCATACCTTGATTTTTTTAATACTAACAAAAACCTTTAACCCAACTTGGAAATTAGTCCCCGAAAATAACGATAATTTCATTAATTTTTGACTTTTTTTGATAAATTATATATGTTATTAATTGGTAATCAATATAGTGTAAATAAGATTGTATTTGTTGT